>Ga0206924_1132_pt2 | contig 11764 bp, 9 predicted proteins | sample Alteio_BWOrgHeat_61_FD_152947 | JGI IMG/M metagenome (GOLD analysis project Ga0206924, IMG submission 152947) | Enriched cells from forest soil in Barre Woods Harvard Forest LTER site, Petersham, Massachusetts, United States -... | ecosystem: Environmental > Terrestrial > Soil > Temperate forest > O...
GTTCATTGGTCGCTTTGCGATCATCGTTCCCATTTTGGCGGTGGCGGGAAGTTTGGCGCAGAAGAAATATTCGCCTCCTTCAGCTGGGACTTTTGAAACTGACACTGGTCTTTTTGCAATTCTGCTGGTCGGGGTCATTCTGATCGTGGGTGCCTTAACTTTTCTTCCTGGTCTATCGCTCGGACCGATTGTTGAGCATTTGATGATGATCCAAGGTCAAACTTTTTAGAGGTGGTGAATATGTCGGAAAATAATTCAAGCTCACTTTTTGATCCTAAACTTGTTGGTCCAGCCATCAAAGATTCATTTTTAAAATTGCATCCAAGGGTGCAGATGAAAAATCCGGTGATGTTTGTCACTTTGATTGGCGCAGTTCTTACCACGGTGTATGTGGTTTTTGGAATTGGCCATGGTTCAAAAATTTTCGAATTGCAGATCGCTCTGTGGTTGTGGTTTACGGTGTTATTTGCGAACTTTGCAGAGGCCATCGCCGAGGGGCGGGGCAAGGCTCAGGCGGAAAGTCTGAAAAAGACAAGGACCCAAACCATTGCGCGACAGCTCATCGGAAAAAATGAATCGAAAGTCAGTGCGGCTTCGCTGAAAAAAGGCAATGTCGTTATCTGTGAAACCGGGGACATCATTCCCGGCGACGGAGAAGTCATCGAGGGTATCGCCAGTGTTGATGAGTCCGCCATCACCGGTGAGTCCGCACCGGTGATCCGCGAGTCCGGAGGAGATCGAAGCGCAGTCACCGGCGGCACGCGAGTGATCAGCGACCGAATTTTAATTCGCATCACCTCAGAACCTGGAAATAGTTTTTTGGATCGAATGATCGCTTTGGTCGAGGGGGCGAAGCGCCAAAAAACTCCCAATGAAATTGCTTTGAGTATCGTGCTTTCGGGACTGACCATTATTTTTGTTCTGGCAGTGATGAGTTTGAAGCCCTTTGCGGACTACAGTGCCACGGCAGCTCAGCAGAATTTGTCAGAGATCGTCACAGTCCCGGTGCTGATTGCGCTACTGGTGTGTCTGATCCCCACCACCATCGGAGGACTTTTGAGTGCCATCGGTATCAGTGGCATGGATCGGTTGATTCGAAGAAATGTGATCGCCACCAGCGGCCGCGCGGTCGAGGCCGCAGGCGATATTGATGTGTTGTTGCTAGACAAGACAGGAACGATCACTCTAGGCAATCGCATGGCGACGGCATTTTTACCGGTGAAGGGTGTGACCTCTGAAAGGCTGGCTCAGGCGGCGCAGTTGGCTTCTTTGGCTGATGAAACTCCAGAGGGGCGGTCCATTGTGGTTCTGGCCAAAGAAAAATTTTCTTTGCGAGCAGAAAGTATTTCCCCGCACCAGGCCCAGTTTGTACCATTTTCAGCACACACGCGCATGAGTGGAATCGATTTTCAAAATAAAAGCATTCGTAAAGGAGCAGCAGACTCTATTAAGGAATATATAAAAAGCGTCGGAGGCAGTGTTCCGGCGGATTTAGATTCCATCGCTGATGACATTTCAAAAAAAGGTGGAACTCCACTAGTGGTGTCTGAGGACAAGGAAATTCTAGGTGTTATTCAGTTGAGGGATGTGGTCAAAGGTGGAATTAAGGAACGCTTTGCGGAACTTCGCAAGATGGGTATTCGCACGGTCATGATCACCGGTGATAATCCGCTGACAGCGGCAGCCATCGCTGCCGAAGCTGGTGTCGATGACTTTATGGCGCAAGCCACTCCCGAGCATAAACTGAAAAGAATTCGTGAAGAGCAAGCCACGGGACATCTTGTGGCTATGACCGGTGATGGAACCAACGATGCTCCGGCCTTAGCACAAGCCGATGTGGGTGTGGCCATGAACACAGGAACCCAGGCGGCGCGCGAAGCTGGAAATATGGTGGATCTGGACAGCAATCCCACCAAACTCATTGAGATCGTCGAGATTGGAAAACAACTTTTGATGACTCGCGGGTCATTGACCACATTCAGTATTGCCAATGATGTGGCCAAATACTTTGCGATTTTACCGGCGTTATTTAGCACGCTCTATCTTATTCAAGGCGCTAAGGAGGGACCTTTGTCCGTTTTGAATGTGATGAAGTTGGTTTCCCCGCAGAGTGCTATTTTGAGTGCGGTTATCTTCAATGCCTTAGTGATCGTGGCACTCATTCCACTGGCATTAAAAGGAGTGGCTTATCGTGCTGAAAGATCGTCTTTGATTTTGAGGCGAAATCTGCTCATTTACGGTGTCGGTGGGCTTATCGTTCCGTTCGTTGGGATTAAGTTGATTGATGTGATGATCACGTCCATAGGACTCGTCTAAATACCGGAGGTTGTCCGGGACAACCTCCAATAACCGGAAGGAGCATTTGTGAAAAATTTAATGCCAGCCATACGCTTCAAATTATTTATGACCCTGGTCCTTGGACTGATTTATCCATTGATGATGACCGGAGTGTCTCAGGTTTTATTTCCACTTCAGGCGAGCGGTGATTTTCAGTCGCGAGGTGGACAGCTGGTGGGCTCACACCTTATTTCGCAGAAATTTGAAAGTTTGAAATACTTTTGGTCCAGACCCTCCGCGGTGGATTACAATCCGCTAGCCTCTGGAGGATCCAATCTAGGGTTGACCAGCCAAGATTTAAAAAAGGCCGTGGATGAAAGGCGTCAGAAATTGAAAGCCGCTCACGCGGACAGTGCGGGTGAGCCTCCGCAAGACTTGCTCTTTGCCTCGGGCAGTGGTTTGGATCCCCATATCAGCTTAGACGCCGCTCAATATCAATTAACACGAGTGGCGAAGGTTAGGTTCATGAGCGTGGAGCAAGTGCAGAAATTCATTGGAGAGGCATCAGAAGGCCGCGGTTGGGGAATTTTAGGTGAGCCCACAGTCAATGTTCTGGCTTTGAATCTAGCTCTTGATCAAAGCCAGGGGATTTACTCAGCTCCAGTTCTGCTGCCGGCGCCTAAGTCGGCAGAAAATGCTGGCGCTCCGGCCGCGAGCGAAGCAAAATAGCTCAAGGAGTTTTTGTGGGCTATGATCAGCGTCCCGATCCAGATGCGCTGTTGAGTGTGCTGGATGAACAAGAGATGAATGAGTCTAAGGGACAGCTGCGCATTTTTCTAGGAATGTCAGCGGGGGTGGGAAAAACCTACGCTATGCTTCGTGCGGCTCATCAAAAATTGCAAGAGGGCGTGGATGTCATCGTTGGCATCGTTGAAACTCACGGTCGCGCAGAAACGGTGGCGCTCACCCAGGGACTGCCGATGATCGCCAGAAAGAAGTTAGATTATCGCGGCACCGCCCTAGAAGAAATGGATTTAGAAGAAATCCTTCGTCGAAAACCAGAACTGGTATTGGTGGACGAGTTAGCCCACACCAACGTGCCGGGCTCTCGACATGAAAAAAGATATCAGGATGTTCTAGAAATTCTTGATGCGGGAATAGATGTCTACACCGCATTCAACGTACAGCATCTCGAGAGCCGTAAGGATTCAGTAGAGGCCATCACCGGCATCCCGATTCGTGAAACTGTTCCTGACAGTATTTTAGAGCGAGCGACACTGGTCGAATTGGTGGACATTGCTCCTTCAGAGCTACTCAAGCGCCTGAAGGAAGGAAAAGTTTATCTTGGCGACAAAGCCGAGCGCGCCGTACAGAATTTCTTCAAAGAAGACAAACTGACAGCACTTCGCGAAATTGCACTGCGAATGACAGCGGAAAGAGTGGACCAAGATCTACAGAAATTGGGACGCGTGCGCACGGAGGGTTCGCCTTGGCAGACCAATGAAAGGCTTCTGGTCGCCGTCAGCCACAGTCCGTACTCAGAGAAGCTCATTCGTGCCACCCGCCGTTTGGCCTATAATCTAGAGGCACCTTGGATCGCTTTGCATGTGGACACCGGAATCAGTCTGAATGACGCCGATCAAACACAGTTGATGAAAAACTTAAACCTAGCCCGAGAGCTGAAGGCTGAGGTCATCAACACCATAGAAATCGATGTGCCTTCAGCCGTGCGCCGGGTGTGTCGATTGAAAAATGTCACCCAAGTCGTGGTGGGGCGACCCACCCGTCGTTGGTTTCGCGACCTGATTGAACGCGGGAATCTTTTAGGTCGACTGGTTCGCGAAAGTCTTGAGGTCGACGTCCACATCATTCGTCAAGAGGGTATGTCACTGCAGCGGCCAAGTTTGATGGATGAAGTTTCCTACTATCGCTCAAAAACCGGTTTCTCTAAATATTGGTATACGTTCTGCTTGATCACGGCTGTGGGAGTGGTGGGCGAGCTTTCTGTTAAATTTATCGGTTACCGCGCCGTGGGTTTTCTATTTTTATTGGCGGTGATCGTCAATGGCACCTTTGGCTCTATCGGAGCGGTGGTGTTGTCCGCCGCGATGAGTACCTTGGTATGGGATTATTTTTTCATTCCACCGAAGATGACCTTCGCGATTACTAACAGCGAAGATTTCTTGATGTGCATCGCCTTTTTCGTTGTGGCTCTGATCACTGGATTTCTGACCAATCGGATCCGCTTTCATGAGATGGTCATTCGCGAACGCGAAGAGCGCACGAATGTTCTTTACGAAGTCTTACAGGATATTGCGAACGCCACAGAGAAGTCAGATTTTCTACGCAAAGTCACAGTCAGAGTGGGTTCTTTGCTCAGTGCCAAATGCGGAGTGATTTTGAAATCGGCGCAGGGCCAGCTAGATTTTTCCGAACAAAAGGATTATTCGGTCACACTGAGCGAAAAAGATCAGGCGGTGGCCCAATGGTGTTTTAGCAATAGAAAACGGGCGGGATGGTCCACGGATACGTTGTCCCAGTCTTCGTCATTATTTATACCTCTGGGTGGGATTTCTGAAACCGTGGGTGTTTTTATTTTTCAACCGCTGAAAGTCTCTAGAAAACTGGGTTTAGAAAAAGATAGTCTGCTGTCCTCCATTGTTCGGCAGTTGGGTGCCGCCATCGAACGACATTTTTTAGCTAAGCGTTTAACTGAAACACAAAGATTGAAAGACTCAGAGGATTTACATCAAACATTGCTCAATTCGATCTCCCATGAAATGCGTACGCCACTGACGGCGATTCTTGGGGCGGCATCGGCCTTAGAGAACGATCAGCTCACGGGCGGTGCTCAATATGTTAAGGATGTGGCCTTCGGCTTGCATGAGGCCGGTGATCGTTTGAACCGAGTGGTAGAAAATCTTTTGGATATGAGTCGTCTGAATTCGGGAGTGATGTCCTTGAAATTGGAATGGCACGACTTCAATGATTTATTGAGTGTGGCTGTGAAGAAATTAGAAAAATCTCTGCATCATCATCGGCTAAAGATCGATTTCATGGAAGGGGCTCCGCTGATCAAAATGGATTACCGACTGATGGAGCACGCCATATCCAATTTGATTCTCAATGCAACGATGTACGCTCCGGCGTCCACCGAAATTAAAATTTCTCTAAAAAAAGATGATCGATATCTGACAGTGTCCGTGGAAGATCAGGGGCCAGGAATTCCTGCCGAATCCATTCCCAAAATATTTGATAAATTCTTTCGGGTTCCGGGAAGTCCCACCGGTGGGACAGGGTTAGGACTGTCGATTGTTAAAAGTATAGTGGAGCTACACAAAGGCATTATTAGCATGCACAACAATTCGCCTCACGGTGCCTGTTTCGTGATGGAGCTACCCTGCTTAGAGCAGCCATCCCGGCCGATGGAGAAGGACTCATGAGCAATGAAGTTCGCATCTTGATCATCGATGACGAGACCACTATTCGAAACACACTGAGGATGAGTCTTCAGCCATTCGGGTATCAAATTAGTGAAGCTGTCGACGGAAAGTCCGGGCTACTACAGATCTCTGAGTTTCATCCCAATCTCGTGGTGCTAGATTTAGGTCTACCAGACATGAGTGGCCTAGAAGTGCTAAAGGAATTTAGAAAATGGACCCGGGTCCCCACCGTTGTGTTAACCGCCACGGACGACGAGGCCACGAAAGTGCGATTGCTCGATGCGGGTGCCGATGACTATTTAACAAAACCATTTGGAACCAAAGAATTTTTAGCGAGAGTTCGGGTAGCTCTCAGAAATGTGGGGATGATTGAAGCAACTCCTGTATTTAGATCCGATGATTTAGAGGTGGATCTATCGCAGAAGAAAATCACCGTTGCAGGCAAAGACATCAAATTGACTGCAACCGAGTACGAAGTCTTATCTCGACTAGTAAGGGATCATGGAAAAGTCATCCCGCAAGCTCAACTGCTCCGCCAAGTATGGGGAAGTACTTCCGAAGATCAGAGTCACTACTTAAGGATATATATCAACCAGTTGCGAAAGAAAATTGAAGCCAATCCTTCAGAGCCCAAGCACATCCTAACGGAACCAGGTGTCGGTTACCGCATCATCTAAAATCCAAACAAGAGGGGGCCAGCCCATCCAAATACTTCAGACATACGGTGCTCGGATCCCTTCGGGCTCCTGCGCTCCGAACTCGCATTTGGATGGGCTGGCCCCCTCTTGTTTGCGTTCTGAAGATATGGTCTGATTGGGGTCACAGGAGTTCACCTTGAGCAATAGTAAATCTATCATCGGACCGCAAAAGACAAAGGAAAAAAAATCGATGAAGAAAGTTATTTTTTCTTTAGTTATTTATATGATTTTAATCATTGGCGTTTTGGTGTTGGCTTATAAATACGTGAATCCGGCGCCGCCGAATAAAATCGTTCTTATGACTGGCAATGGAGAAGGTGATTATCTTCAGTTTGCTCAGGCTTATCAGAAATTGATCAAGCACGAAGGTATTACTGTCGAAATTCGTAAATCCAATGGCACTATGGATAACCTTAAGACTTTGCAGGATCCGAATTCTGATGCGGATGTGGGTTTTGTTATCGATGGTCTGGCTTCATCCGATGAGGATCCTGATCTGGTGTCTTTGGGCAGTTTGTATTACGAGCCCATTTGGATTTTTTATCGTGGCAACAAAGAGCTTAAGCGACTCAATGATTTGAAAGGCCTGCGCATCGCCATTGGACAGATGGGCGGAGGCACCGAGGCTTTGTCCACCCGGGTGCTCGAATCCAGTGGTGTCACTAAAGAAACAGCTCAATTCAAAAGTTTGGGTTGGGAAGAGTCGGTGGAGGCTCTAAAAACACAAAAGGTCGACGTGGTTTTTTTAGTAGCAACGCCGGAAGATCCCGATGTTGAGTCTTTGATGGATGATCCTTCGGTACACCTGATGTCATTAGATCAGGCAGAGGCCATCACTAAGCATCTTCCTTATTTGCATCATTTGACGCTGCCTGAAGGCGCGATGAATTTGACGAAAAATCTTCCTAGCCGGAATATTGAACTGGTCGCAGCAACCACCACACTGGTAGCGAAAGAGGATTTTCATCCAGCCCTGGTCTATTTACTATTGAAAGCCGCCACCGAAGTGCACCGAGAACCCGGAATTTTTGAAGCGAAAAATGAATTTCCCACGGAAAAAGATTACGAATTGCCACTGGATCCCGCGGCGAAACAGTTTTATAAATCAGGCGCTCCATTCTGGCAGCGCTATTTGCCATTTTGGTTGGCGACTTTGGTGGAAAGATTTTTGATCGTGGTGTTTCCGCTGTTGGTCTTTATCTATCCAATGGCCAAGTCTATCCCGCGGTTTCTAGAGCGACGAACGAAAAATAAAATTCTAAAGCGCTACGGGGAATTGAAATATCTGGAAACGCTGCTCGAGCAAGAGAAAACCCACGAAAAATATCAGCTGCATTTAAGTCAATTGGACGAAATTGAAAATCGAGTGAATGCGATGAAGATCCCTTTGGATTTCGCGGAGCACGTTTACGTCCTTCGCGAACACATTGATTTCGTCCGTCGAAACCTGAGAAGAGGCATCGACGAATTTCAAAAAAAGGGCTGAACTTACTTATTGTCCTGCACGATATCGCAGTTATATTCCGCGCCGGGCGCAAACTCATTTTTGGCTGTGCAATTGACGCTGACGGCGGCGACACCGCAGGTTCCAGCTCCGCAATCCCATTCAAGGCCCACATCAGATGACAGAGTGTTCGCCAACGCTTTAGAGCTAGCATGATTCAGTCGAATGCGGCGAGCAGGTGCGGTCTCGTCATTGGCCAGGGTGGAATTAAACTCACAATTGTAAGTGCGGTGATTAACGGCGTTGCCCTTCATAATGCACTCTAGATGAGTGGCTTGAATGCTCAGCGTATCGCCTTGGCCAGAAATGCTGGAATTGGATTTCTCCAGCGCCTTATATAGGTCCTTGGCTGAGTCGCCAGAGGAAGTGACTCCTGCAAAGGCAGCGGTGGAAAGAGACAGAGCGATAAAGAGCAAAATATTTTTCATGAAACCCCCGGGTTTGAGCGCTGGTCTTAAATACCACGGAATATTCTGTCGCTAGGTACAAAACTCCGTGATTGAATTGTTTTCTGAGAGTGTCAACTTTATGGACACCTCAATTTGAAGGAAGTGCCAGTTAGAATAGTAACAGATGAAATGGAATACGCATTCTGCGATATTGAGCATCGATAACGAAGGAATTTGGCTGTCGCGCGACAGGCTGATCGAGAAGAGAAACGGAGCATTTTCATGAAATTAGGAGTTATTGCAGTTCAGACTGTACTATTGTTTTCAGTCTCTGGATTTGCCGATGAAACTGAATTTTACAAATATTTCCCCGAGGCTATTGATAAAGTTATTTGCGAGGTGGCGGGAGCGGGAACAGTTTTGAGTGAAAAAGTAGACTCAAATACAACAGCCGCAACCGTACTTGCCGATATTTATAAAAGCGGTTACCGAGACACGGCAACATTTCTATTGCCGGATGGCAGCACCTTCGATCTCAAGCTATCAAATATAACCTGCACCATTGACGCGTGCTGGGCGAAGATTATGGCCATAGGTTCGTCAAAGGTTGGATCTGCTGATTCAAGTTTCCAAAGCAATATTTTGGTTTTATCCAGAGATAGGCACGACAAAAAGGCTTCTTCAGTTGAGAAGAAGATGAGCGCCAATGGCTTCGCTATTTCTGTCAACTGCCAGGAAATTTAAAGATGAAAAGCCGCAACTATCTGCTCGCGGTAGTCCTTCTGATGGGAACTCTTGTTCATCAATCTGCTGAAGCTGAACAGTCGGTCGTTTCTCAGGTTTTTAGCCGTGAGGGGGCGCTGAACGCCCGTGATTTCACAGATCTTCAAACAACAGGCGCGCAAACTTGGTCTGGGATTGGGGCGACCTGTAAGAAGCAAGAAAAATCTAAAAAAACCAATCTGCCTGACGTGTTCGGAGATTCCAATTTTGAGAAGCGCTTCGCTGACGATCCTGTTTTTCAGAAAATCAGTTTTATTTTATACTTCAATGAGGCGGCAAGCGTGGTTCCAGATGAGTTGCTCCCTCAGTTTAAACAGTACGCAAAGGCATTCTATGTTCTCTATCAAGCAGGTTCAGTCCGCTCTCCAGACGTTAGTCATTTAGATCTGGATCACGCCGGCGATCTCAGTAGTTTTGCTTTGGAGGGTCAGCCGATAATTTTTGAGACCCCTAAGTCAAAAGAGGAGCGCCAGGCGTATGATATTGTTCAGGCAGGAAACCTAAAGTTTAAGTATACGGCAGATGCACTTGGCCCAGATTCATTTTCAGCTGCGATGATTGAAATCATGGCCGACATTTCGAGGTTTCAGGGAATCTGCAAGATGGATACCGCCGAAATAACAGCTTTGGGCATTTACATAGGAATGGGTTTTCGCAAGATCAATCCCTATCTGCGTGAACACAAAAGTGATGATCCTCGAATGAATTTATTGGAAGTTTTGATTAATCACGCACTGGATAAGTTAGCTAACTCAGAAAGTTTGGTTTTCAGAACAACTACATTCTATCATCAAGCAGACATGCCTGAGGCAGTATATCATCAACACACTATGGGTTCAAAAATCGTCTACGATGCATTCACAAGCACAACGTCGGCAGGTATATCTAGTGCCAACTTCCTGATTTACTCTCGAACTGGGAAAGCTCTTGGCCCTCTTTCGATTGAAAGTGAAATTCTTTTCAAATCACACACATCGTTCAAGGTCAGATACAATTCATGTGAGGACGAGCATCTGAAAGTCTGGCAAGGTTGCAAGGTCATCTTAGAAGAGGCTCAATAATACAAACCGTAGGCTACCTACAGCGAATCCAAGCTTCGCATCCAGCCAAAAGTGTCAGGTTTAGTCCCCATCTGAATACCGTTCAGATTTTCCAGAAGCTGCTGGCTGAGTTCATGTTGTCCGCCCAGCTTCATGGTTTTATCCTGCCACTGCAATTCACCGATGTGTGAAATGGTCGCCGCGGTTCCAGTTCCGAAGGCTTCGACCAGTTCTTGTTTTCCATGACGTTCGTAGATTTCAGAAATGGTGATTCTGCGTTCGACGACGGGCTTGTTCCAATGCTTCAGTAGTTGAATGGTAGAATCCCGAACTCCTCCGGGTAAGATGCTGCCGTTCAAAGCTGGAGTGACAATTTCATTTTTAAAAACGAAGAAGACGTTCATAGTGCCCACTTCTTCGATGCCTTGCCGGTCAACATTCAGCCAAAGAACTTGTGCGTAGCCCTTTTTCTTGGCGTGAAGAGCGGCCTGAAGACTGGCTGCATAGTTAGCACCAGCTTTGACTGCACCAAGGCCACCGGCGGCAGCTCTCAAGGCACTGTACTCAACCCAAATTTTCACTGGGGCAGCACCTTCGGAATAGTAAGATCCCACCGGAGACAAAATAACGAAAAACTGCTGCTCGCGAGACGGGCGTACACCCAGGAATCCTTCGCTGCCGATCAATGTGGGGCGAATATAGAGTGCACAGCCGGGCTCTTTAGGAACCCAGCGAGAGTCCGCGCGCACGACGGCACCGATGCCCTTAAGAAACAATTCCGTGGGAACTGTGTGCAGACAAAGTCTTTCGGCACCGTCATTGAAACGACGGGCATTGAAATCTGGACGAAACAGCCAAATGCTACCATCCGCCCGACGAAATGCTTTCATGCCTTCGAACAATGCCTGGCCATAATGAAAAACTGCGGCTGCGGGATCTAGAGATAAATTTTGATAAGGTTCAACTTTGGCGTCGGTCCAACCCTTAGTCTCAGAAAAATGGGACGTGAACCAGTGGTCCGAAAAGAAATTTCCAAAGCCCAATTTTTCAGCCGGTGGAAGAGTCTTCCACTGTTTCGGGTCTTTGAGCTGAACTTGGATCACTGGAGTTTCCATGCCCGACAGTTTTTGTCCCCGGGCACAAAAAAGTCAAGGCGTGATTCAGGTTTGAATGCGTGTCTTGTTGAGCGCCGGCACGAATACGTACACGGAGCCCACGATCAACAGAGTCATAATCCCACCGAAGATCACCGAGGGCACAAGTCCCATCCATTGGGCGGCAACGCCGGATTCGAAGGCGCCGATTTCATTGGAGGAAGTGATGAAAACATTTCCCAGTGAAGAGACCCGACCACGCATGTGGTCTGGCGTGAGCAACTGCGTGAGGGTTCCGCGAATCACCATATTGACTCCGTCAAATATTCCACTGAGGGTCAGAAATATGAGCGCCAAATAAAAATGGGTGGTGAAGCCAAAAGCAATCATGCACACTCCGAATCCGGCAATGACAAAGAGCAATCGACCACCGGAAATCACTTTCATCGGATTGAGCCCAAGATAGGCTGAAATGATCACCGAGCCCACGGCAGGAGCCGCCCGCAAAATCCCTAGACCGGAAGCTCCGATGTGAA
>Ga0206924_1130_pt2 | contig 11702 bp, 8 predicted proteins | sample Alteio_BWOrgHeat_61_FD_152947 | JGI IMG/M metagenome (GOLD analysis project Ga0206924, IMG submission 152947) | Enriched cells from forest soil in Barre Woods Harvard Forest LTER site, Petersham, Massachusetts, United States -... | ecosystem: Environmental > Terrestrial > Soil > Temperate forest > O...
AACGTACTGACAGTTTCTGGTGGTATTCCAAGTTGGGCCGCTCCCGCAGGCGCAAGCGCCTTATCGGCAATAACTGCTGCGACCGGTGCCAACTCCATCAATAACGGAGTCAATGCTCAGACTTGGAACTGGCAGCTCACCGGCAACACGGTGGCCATGAATATTGCCGAGAACGCAGCTTCCACCGGTGGGACTGGAACTCAAGATTTATTCAAAGTAAGTACTTTGGCGGCATCAACGGCGAATCCTTTCCATGTGATGGCTCGAGGCACAGAGGCCATCATGGTCGACAACACTGGGAAAGTTGGGATTGGGACTGCAAGTCCAGGTTATGCGCTTGACGTTACGGGATTCGTGAATACAGATCAAAACTCTGGTTACAAACAGGCGGGAAACACGATTCTTTCGACGTCGACAGTGAACTTTGCGACTCTTGTTGGAGTGGGCGCGGGCCCCAGTATTCCGGCCGGCGCGACTTATAACACGGCCGTTGGTTACCAAGCTCTTAACCAAACAAATGCAGGGAATTTCTCCACTGCCGTTGGTGCGAAAGCGGGTTATAGCTCTTCGGGTGGTTATAATACACTGATTGGATTTCAAGCGGGATATTCAACGACGGGAAATAATTCCACCGCTGTCGGCTATCAAGCTCTTGAGTTGTTCACTGGTAATAACTCTGTCGCCATTGGCAATGCGGCCCTCGCTGCTGCGGGATCCGGTATCAATAATGTGGCTATTGGCTATCAAGCTATGAATAATACAGCGGGCACCGGCGCATCCAATCTCGCAGTTGGATATAGGGCAGGTATGAATTTGAATAACGGCTCAACCAACGTCGCCATCGGCGCATCGGCAGGGTATGACCTTACCGATGGCGGAAACAATACGTTTGTCGGTAATGCCGCTGGCCGCCCGATTGCGACCGGAAGCGGAAATATCGTCATCGGATATAATCCGCAAGCTGGGTTAGTAGCAGGGACTGCGAACACTTTAAATATCGGCAATCTTATTTTCGGTACGGGACTGACTACTGGGGCGACTCTTTCTTCAGGAAGTGTTGGCATAGGGATAACAGCACCAAATACAGTATTAGATATTAACGGTGCTTTCTCTCAGCGGGGTATGGCGGCTCCGGCTGTATCCCCCGGCGGTCAAGGTCGGATTTATTTCGACAGCGGTAGCAATCAATTCATGGTTTCGCAAAATGGCGGTGCCTATGCAGCGCTCGGGATTGCCGGATCCGGTGTTGTTACTTTCAATGGTCGCGCGGGCGCGGTTTCTCCGGCAGCGAATGATTATAGCTTTGCGCAAATTTCTGGAAGTGTTGCGGGAACTCAACTGCCAGCACTAACTGGTGATACGACTATGACCGCAGGAACCACTGTTACAACAACAAGCAAGGTCAACGGTGTTTCTTATCCGACAGGACCTGCGACAAACACAGTTCCAGTTGTGACATCTGCAAACACCATCACTTACGAAACTGTGCCGATTGCGGCTGGCGGAACAGGAGCTACAACCAAAGCAGCAGCTTTTGATGCTCTTTCACCGATGTCCACATTGGGCGATATTACTTATGGCGGAGCTGCAGGAACCGGAACAAGACTAGCTGGCAATACAACCGCGGCGAAACAATTTTTAACTCAGACAGGAACTGGAGCCGTGTCGGCGGCCCCTGCTTGGGGAGCGTTAGCAGCAGGAGATGTTCCAAACCCAGCGGGTGATGTGACCGGCACTTATGCGGCCACTGTGGTGAGCAAAATTAACGGCACAGCTGTGAGCGGTGTGGGCTTAGCCAACGGAAATGTTTTACAAAATAATTCTGGCGGAGCACTGACAGGTAATAATTTACTTGTGACCAACGGAACTGCAACGGGTGTCACCAACATCGCTTCTCCGGCCAATGGAGTTTTGACATCGAGTGCAAACGTGCCGTCATGGTCGGCGACTTTACCGATAGCATTGGGTGGAACAAATATCGGAACTTACGCTACGGGTGACATTTTATATGCTTCAGCGGCGAACACTCTCTCTAAACTGAGTATCGGTGGCGCTGGTAACGTACTGACAGTTTCTGGTGGTATTCCAAGTTGGGCCGCTCCCGCAGGCGCAAGCGCCTTATCGGCAATAACTGCTGCGACCGGTGCCAACTCCATCAATAACGGAGTCAATGCTCAGACTTGGAATTGGCATCTCACTGGCAACACAGTGGCCATGAACATCACTGAGAACGCGGCGTCCTCTGGCGGAACTGGAACTCAAGATTTATTCAAAATAAGTACTTTGGCCACGTCAACGGCGAATCCTTTCCATGTGGTGGCCCGAGGCATTGACGCCATCATGGTCGATAACACCGGAGAAGTCGGTATCGGAACTACAAATCCGGCGTCGAAGCTGCATGTCGGAGTGGCCGCAACTGGCACGGCTAATTACGGATTGATCTCTGCCGGTGGAGCTCCATTTGACGGAGTTACGGCTGGATTTTTCGTCGGCTCCAATGCTCATGGTACGGATATCGCGGTCAATGAAGCTGGCGGTTATCTCGGTGACTTCATCAACTTTGAATTGGCGGGTGTGAGTGCCTTCAAAGTCGACTACACTGGAAAAATCACAGGTAATGGAACCAATGTTACCAATGTCACAGCGGTAGCTCTGAACGGAAATATCAATTCTTACACAGAGACCTCACAAACTGTGTCAAACAGCGGAGCCTTCACTCTGGGTGCCTATACCTCTGGCAATGCTTACGCGGTGACGATCACGGGTGACTCAACGATCACTCTGCCGACTCCTTCGGCGACCGCCAACACGGCGACAGAGATCACGGTCGCGATCATTCAGGATGCTACTGGTGGATGGAACTTGGCCTTTTCGCCATCTGTGGGTTCGTTGAATTGGCCGGGCGGCAACGTTCCTACCCAGTGTACAGCTGCAACTCAAACGACGATTTATCAATTCATTTACTTGAAGGCCACCAACAAATGGTATGGCTCTTTGATTTGGAAAGATTGCCAATGAGATTTTTTCTGATCAGTGCTCTTATTTTTTTTTTCAATTCTGCGCTAACGCCGCCGGCTCAAGCTGGTGGCGGTCTGCTGTCTCGTCATGATTTGCAATGTGATGTCGTCACCAAGGCTTACTCGCCCGCCGGAGCCGTCGATCAATCTTTTGTTGTTCCGGCCGGCGTAACTAGCGTCAACGTCAAAGTGAGAGGTGCCGCTGGAGGTGCGGGCGGCATTCGCGGTGGTGGCGGCGCGGCCGGAGGCACCGGAAACTGTATCGGTGGAGGACTTGCGGTGAATCCTGGCGACACGCTCACCGTTCGCGTGGGCATAGCTGGAACTGGCGGAAATACTGGTGGTGCTAACATCCCTTACTCCGGCGGCGGCGGCGGTGGATATTCCGCTATTTTGCTGGCTGGTACTCCCATCGTTATCTCGGGCGGAGGTGGTGGCGGCGGCGGAACTGCGGCTAGCAGTCCTACAGCCGGAAACGGAGGAAGCTTCCAGGGATCTGGCGCCAATGGAAGTGCTGTTGCTGGCACTGGTGGTGGTGGCGGCGGTTCAGGTGGCACGGCCTCGGTCGTGAACGTGAGTGCAGTTGCTGCGACAGATGGTTCGGCACTTCAAGGTGGTGTCGGTGGCACAGATGGAACCGGCACGGCGGGTGGCGCCGGAGGCTGGCCCGGTGGTGGCGCCGGTGGAGCCACAGATTCAACGAATTTCTCTGGTGGCGGTGGCGGTGGTGGCGGTGCTACAGGCGGCGGCGGCGGCGGTGGAAGTTCCGTCGCAGCCAACACTGCCGGTGGGGGCGGTGCCGGCAGTGATTTAATGCCCCTCGGTTTTGCAGTCGTCGGCGGCGTGGCTGCTACGACCGGCGTTGTGATTTCTTACTATACAAATTGTCTGGCCACTCTGGCTCATGGAACCAAATATTTCCGTTACACAGGTTCGAACACTTCTTGGACTGTCCCTGCTGGCATAACCTCGATCGTAGTGAAAGCTTGGGGCGCTGCCGGAGCCAGCAAGACTGGTGGGGGAACACATGGGGGCGGCGGTGGTTTTGCCCAGGCGACCTTGGCTGTGGTGGCAGGACAAACCTTAACTTTGGTAGTGGGTCAGCAGGGGCGTAGCTATACCGCAGCCGGTGAAAAGGGGGCCGAAGGCGGGGGCTACTCAGGAGTTTTTTCCGGAGCAACTCCTCTTCTCATTGCCGGTGGTGGTGGTGGCCCTGGTGACAGCAATAACGCTGGGGCTGGCGGCGGTGCCACTGGCGGTGCTGGCGGAGCAGCCGGTGGCTATCCCGGTAGCGGTGGTGGTGGTGGAACTCAAGCCGCTGGCGGTGCTGCGGGGACCGGAGGAACCGGAGTTGCTACAGCCGGATCGGCCTATCAAGGAGGAACTGGATCCAACACTCTAAATCTGAGCGCCGGAGCCTTTGGCGGTGGCGGAGCTACAAATATACCCAGCGGCGCGATTGAAAGTGGCGGTGGCGGTGGTGGCGGGTATTATGGCGGCGGGGGTGGCACTGGCCAACTTTCCAATCGAGCCGGCGGCGGCGGCGGTGGCAGTAACTACGTCACTGGCACTGTCACTACTAGCACTCAGGCACCAGGAACAGGCAAAGCCGCTAATAGCGCGGACGTCAACTATTCGCCTGGTGTTGGCGATGGCACCGCAGCCAATTCGGGAAACGGGATGATCGTCATTACCTGGTAAATTCAGCGCTTCTATATCGCGGCGGTCCTAAATCCGGTGATTTCATTGACTCCCTTTACATGATCTAATGTGATCAGACTCTCACAAAAGAGGGAGTCTTTTCATGATGAAAAACACGATTTCAATCCTAGCTTTGATGTTGGCTTTAGCGGCGTGCTCGCAGAATAAAAACAGTGGCGGGGCGACACCTGCTCCGGACCCGAATGTTCCTGTCGACGTCAAGGAAGAGCCCGTCGTAGATATGGCGAAATTGACCGCCGATCAAAAAAGCTCCGTGAAGTCCTTCTCGCAAAAGAGCCAGTTAATTCCACAGATCGATGCGGTGTTGTTTGATGCTACCAATGCGTCCAAAGAAGCGCTCGATGAGCAGAATCAGCGTTTGGCAAAGATGTCTGCGGACACTCGCGCCGTCTACGACAAGATCAATCAGGTCTGCCAGATCGTGAAACCGCATTTTAAGATGACCGGGGATCACTCTGGTAACACCGGCAGCGAGTTTTTTGAAGATGCCAGTGCCTCCATTGGTGGAACTGGTTGCGTGCTTAATTTTGGCTCTAATATTCATCGTGATTCCAAAGTCCTGTTCTCCAATCTTCCGGATCTGCAAAACAATCCCAACGCCAAGTTGCAGTTGATCGAGGAATCGAACGAAGTATCGGACGACAAAATGACCGTGACCGATGCGGATCTGTCCACTCGCAGTGATGAGTCCGGTCGCTCGGGACATGACAGCACCTACTCGAAAATGGCAGTGGTGGATGGGGCCTTAGCCGGCATGTATATAGAGAAAAACATGGCAATGTCCCTACTGCCCACCGCAGAACAGGGAAAAATCGATGTGGTCGGTGTTTACCGAATGGCGATCTCCAAGTCGGCGGTGCAAATGTATTTTCGAATCAACTTCACCCGGCCGGACTTTTTGGCGGTCGTACAGGTCTACGTGAAGGACAACGCTGCCACTTATTTCGTCAACGGGGAGTCCTTCACTTCGGCGCAGATTCAAGATCTGTTTGGAACCTCATTCACGGGCGTCACGAGCACGCGCGGTCTTTGAGATTTCCCAATCGGAGGAGCACAGCCCTCGAAGCCTGCTCTTCTGATGGGAAGAAAAAGTGAAAATGCCTTCTTCTTGAGGGCCGTGCAAAATGGCGCTATTTGGGCACGACATAAAGTAGAGATCTTTCTAAAATCCGTAGGATTTCTGCGGATTCCAAGGCAAAGCCCTTGGCCACCAGAGACGAAATTCGGATCACCAAGACCGCCTCTGTCCCATTGCGGGCACCGCCCCGGCCGGCCGGAGATTGCATGCTCTGAGCGACATGCAACAACTCAGTTTTCTAAAACCAAGCAAAAAAGAACACGGCGGAGCCCACTCCCTCGGCCGAAGACGCAGTCGCAGACCCATGGACACTAAAAAACCACTGCATATCACCTTACGCTCGGACTTAGCTTTTGGATCCCGGTCTTTGCTGAGGCACCGCCCGCTGATCTTGCGGATCGTCGGCAAAGCCAGCCGCAGGTTTCATGTCCGGGTCTACAAAACCGCGGCCTGCAGGAACCACTTGCACTTTTTGATTCGGGGACACAAGCGAAGCGATTTACAGAATTTTTTCCGAGTGGTCGCAGGTCACATCGCTCAGGAAATTCTGCGTGAGTTTCCGCTGCCGGCGCTGGGCCGGGGCGGTGCCCCCGGGAGAGCGGAGGACAGCCACAAGGGCTGCTCGAAAAACCGGCGGAAGTTCTGGGCTTTGCTGCTCTACTCGCGGGTACTTACTTGGGGTCGGGAGTTCCGAACTGTAGTCCACTATATCCTGCAAAATACGCTGGAAGCACTTTACCTTGTCGCTTATAAACCTCGGAGACCAAGAATCAACAGCAGTGCGTAATCCACCAAAAGAGGCACAAAGTGGAGCGGACGATCTGCGGATGTTGAAAGATTCTCCTGTTTAGAAATTGGACAAGTGTGAATTTTGAATAGGATTTCGCGGCGAAGACAGCAAAAAATCACATTGGTAAATCGTCGCCACGCTATTTCTCCGGGACATGTGTTATTGATTCTCCTGAAGGGGATTTAATATGAAAAAACAAATTTCAATACTACTTTTATTAGCACTGGCTGCATGCTCACACAACAACGGGGGCGGCGGTGGTACAGATCCCTCTGTCGTTCCAAATGATGAGAAAGCAGATCCGGTCGTTCCAGGGCCAGGATTGACTCCGGCGCAAAAAGCTTCGCTGAAAGCATTTCAGGCTAAAAACCAGCTGATTCCTGACACTGACGCGATAACGTTCGATGCGCAACATGCGGATGACGCTGCAAAAACAGATCAGGCGAAGAGACTCGCGAAAATGTCGGCAGAGACTCAGCAAGTGCTTCATCGAATCACTTCTGATTGCACCATCATGGTACCTAAGTTCGTGACCACAGGCGATAGTTCTGGGGCTGCTGGAAGTCAGACTCATGATGACGCCGTCTTTTCTGCGAATGGCCCTCGCTGCCCCATCGATTATGATGGTACTACTCACAAAGTTTCCAAAGTGATCTCTTCAAACTTTCCTGACCTTATAAAAGCGCAGGATCCGAACCTGCTGTCTAAGCTTTCAATGGTCGATGAGCAGACCAGTGTCACTGACGATAAGATGACCACAACGGACGTTGCATTGGCGAAGTCCAGCGATCAGTTTGTGAAAACCACCCACACCACGAACTACGTTAAGGGCAAAATTGCTAACGGAGTGATGGCCGCGTATTACGCCGAGGCCACTTCTGATGTTAAATTTGAGCTGACAGAGTCAAGGGCCCAGTTGAGTGGCTCTATGGCTATGCGAATGGCTTCCTATTTGGATGGCAATGGCGCGCCGGTGACTAAGCTATATGCGAAAGTGTCACTGGAATTGCAGGACGCCGACCACACTACGGCGCTCATGCAATTTTACGGTATCGATGATCATATCACCGTGTATGTGAACGGTCAGCCCATGGCCCAAGAAGAGCTCAAAGGTCTAATTGGCGCATCGATAGATTTCAGCAACTTGCCCAAAGCAGGAACGAAGCTTCATCAAAACTGATTCGGGTGGCGAAGATGCGCGTTGGTTCCATGCCAGCGCGCTCCAAAAGTTATTTCGAGTACTCAGCCTTCGCGTCTTCGTAAGACTGATCCAGTTTTTTGATGGCCGAGCGAATTCCCTCTTGCATATGGCCCCATGCCTTGTCAGACGCCTGATCTAATTCGTACAGTTTATGATGAATCTTTTTTTGCTCGGCCTTGAGGTCGTCAATTTTGATTTCCAGTTGGTGCTGCGCTTGCTGACTTTTTTTGCTGGCGTGATCGGATAGCTCCTGAATTTTTTCTTGGAGAGTTTTAAGATTTTGATCGATCTCTTTGACGATCGCTTCTCTGGATTCCTTGGACTGCGCCGCCGCCGGCGTTTCAGCGGCGAAAACCGCGCCTGAAAGTGCTATTACTAAAAGAATTGTTCCTATGATTTGCATGGGAAGAGCTTAGGCGGCTTCGCAATAAAGCGTCAATGATAAGATTCCGGCAGCCAAGGCGCAGTCGCCGCGGTAGACTTTGTCTGCGGAGGTTTTCTTGAGTATGGGTCACCACAAGCAACCAGTTCTATTTTTGGGCCACGGTTCCCCGATGAACGCGATTGCCAATAACTCTTTCACACAGCGGTTGAACAAGTTGGGCGGAGAGCTCGCGCGCCCTCGCGCGATTTTGGTGATCTCGGCCCATTGGCTGACCAGCGGAACTTATGTGACCTCGGCGGAAAAGCCTAGGATGATCTATGACATGCAAGGTTTTCCTGAACCGTTGTATCAGGTGAAATATCCGGCCGCAGGAGACCCCGAGTTGGCGGCGCAAATTCAGCAGTTGATTCCCGGAGTCCAATCCGACCAAGCGCTAGCGCAGCCGTGGGGTCTTGATCACGGAACTTGGAGCGTGCTCGTGCATCTATTTCCGAAGGCCGAAATTCCCGTTCTGCAACTGAGCATCGACCACCGGCAGCCAGCGCTGCATCACTTCGAGCTCGGTCGAAAATTGACAGTCCTGCGAGATCAGGGCGTGCTCATCATCGGCAGCGGCAACATCGTGCACAATCTAAGAAATATCACCTGGTCCCCAAATGCTGTTCCATTCCCTTGGGCGGTGGAGTTCACCACCTGGTACGAGGAGCATTTGCTGCGAAATGAGCGCTCAGTGCTTCTGGACGATTTTCGCAGCAGCGAAATCGGACGGATGAGCGTTCCGACCACGGAGCACTATTTCCCCTCCATCTACATTTTAGGCGCTGCCGAAGATTCCGAGTCTCCGAAAATCGAATATTCAGAAATCCAGAATGGATCTATCTCCATGACATCCTTCAGTTTCGGCCGTCCGTAAAAAAGCGAGCGGGTGCTTTTTTTTATCTTCGGATCGCTTTTGGATCTATGGCATCTTGGAGTCCATCGCCGACGTAGTTGAAGCTCATCGCCAGCGCCAAGATATTGATGCCTGGAATGATTGCAAGAAATGGCGCTTCGCTGATGAGTTCTTGGGCGTTGAACAGCATATTTCCCCAGCTTGGCATCGGCGGCTGGATTCCCAAGCCCAGATAGCTGAGGGCCGCTTCGTAGAGGATGGCGCTCCCCACTCCTAGTGTGACCGATACCAGTAGGGGGGCTATCACGTTGGGAAAAATATGCCGTAGGATGATGGTGCGATCTTTCGCGCCCAGAGTTTTTGCCGCTAAGATGAATTCGCGTTCGCGCAGCGAAAGCACGCTTCCTCGCACCAGGCGCGCCACGCCCATCCAAGAAAACAAAATCAGAATCATCACTAGCTTCAAAATATTTTCGTGCTCGATGGTGATCACGGCTCGTGCGCCCGGAACTTTATCCAGGTCGATGGCGGCGCAAAGAATCAAGATGGGAATGGTCGGCAACGACAGCAGTCCATCCGTGATGCGCATCAACGCCGTGTCGATGAATCCGCCGTAGAATCCGGCAAGGGCACCGATCAAAAGTCCCAAGATGGAAGAGGCCAACGCCACCAAAATCCCAACGCCCAAGGAAATGCGCGACCCATAGATGACACGAATGAACACATCGCGGCCGAGCTCATCGGTGCCGAAAAGATGTTTGGTTTTAAAGTGCTCCATGACCTTAGCAAAATCAGTTTTGGCGGGCACCGCCGCCAGCTGTTGCAACTGCGCAGCAGCGGCGTCGAAATCCTGCTTGGCAAAAGTCAAAATGACGTCCTCTGCAGGAGTATCGGCAGGCACCAGATTTTTCGACAAGAGTTCTGTCTTCAACGCCGCTGCCGAGGTGGCATGCTCTGCGATGAATTGATTCACCAGATCTTCTTTTTGGTCATCCGTCGCGACCGAGATATCCCCCGGATGTTGATATCGGTTCAGCGGATTTTGTCGATCCGGATCAAGGCCGGTCACCATTCCAATCACCGGCGCGAAAATAGCCACCAAAATATAAAACACGATCACCGTAAGGCCAGCGACGGCAGCCCGGTGCTCTAGAAATTGCGACAGCACGATTCTCCACATCGGCAAAACCAGTTCGGCCTTGTCGATCTGCGCTTGGGTCACTTGAGGTGAAGAGGTGGTCTGTGACATCTGCGCCATCCCTATGTGTATGAGATTCGCGGATCGGCGAATGCGTAAAGAATGTCAGCAACCAAATTCAGCAACAACACCATGGCCACGGAAATCATAAAGCTCACCATGGCGACATTGAAGTCATTGCCGATGGTGGCGTCATAGACCAGTTTGCCCACACCTTGATAAGAAAAAACGGTCTCCGTGATCAGTGCGCCAGAGAAAACTGCGGAAAGACTCAATGTCACAATGGTGATCAGGCTCAAAAGCGCATTGCGAAAACCGTGGCCCCAGATGATCACCGGTCGAGAAAGGCCCTTGGCCTTTGCGGTGCGAATGTACTCGCCACGCATGGCCTCCATCATCGCCGAACGTGTGTAACGCAAAAACGTTCCGACCTCCATATAGGCCAAAGAGATCACGGGAAGAATCAAATATTTTGTGCGATCTAAAGTCAGAGTGAAAAAATCAGCGCCTTCAATGCCGGCCGTGGTGGTGCCTCCGGCGGGAAGCCAACTGAAGTAAACCGAGAAAATCAGAATCAGCATAATGCCCAGCCAAAAAGAGGGCACACTGATCCCAGCAAAAGCGAAAAAATTCACGATGTAATCAAATTTGGTGTTGGGCCTAAGGGCGGTGTACACACCCAAAGGCACCGAGATCAAAAGTGCCACGATCAGCGAAGCCAGTGACAGAATAAAAGTGTTCATCAAGCGCGCTGGCATAAATTCGGTGATCGGAATTCGGTAGATCCTGGAATATCCCAGATCCCCCTGCGCCAAAGTTTTCACCCAATTCGCGTAGCGCACATAGGACGGTTGATCCAAGCCATACAAAGACTTCAGCCGCGCCACATCCGCAGTGGTCATCTTAGGATTCGACTGAATCATAAGCTCCACCGGATCCCCCGGCATCAGCGCCATCAGTGTGAAGCAGACGTAACTTAGCACCGCCAGCATGATGAGGGTTTGAATGAGGCGCCGAAGGATGTAGGTGGTCATGGACTTATTTCATGCTCCATTTTTCCACGTCGTTGGTTTCGGCGTATTGATGCGGCACCAACACAAAGCCTGTCATGCTCGTAGGAATCACGGCCACTTTTGCGCGGTAATAGAGGGGAATGACCGGAACATCGTCAGAGTAGAAATGCAGGATATCGGCCACCAAGGCTTTGCGTTTGGCCGGATCAAACTCGACATCCAGTTGATCCAAAAGGGCGTCCATTTTCAAATTGGAATAGCCCATATCGTTTTGTCCGGACCAACCATTTGCCGCTGTGGGAATCATGGAAGAATGCAAAGTGGATCTAGGACTGTTTTCTGGAGAAGACTCCCAAGCAAACATGGCCATGCCATCATACTTGCGCATTTTCGTGGTCTCACCAAA
>Ga0206924_1154_pt1 | contig 11687 bp, 12 predicted proteins | sample Alteio_BWOrgHeat_61_FD_152947 | JGI IMG/M metagenome (GOLD analysis project Ga0206924, IMG submission 152947) | Enriched cells from forest soil in Barre Woods Harvard Forest LTER site, Petersham, Massachusetts, United States -... | ecosystem: Environmental > Terrestrial > Soil > Temperate forest >...
TTTCCCGAGGCGCAGGAATTGCCTGTTTTCAAGCACTCCTACCGCATTCTTTATCGGGTCCGCGAGAGTGAGGGCATCGTCGTCGTCCTCAGCTTCTGGCACAGTCACCGCGACGAACCGTTCCGTGATTGACCTCGAAACCAATTTATAGCCCGGCGCGCTCCAGAATCGATCCCACGACTTTCGTCGCCTCAAAATACTCCGTGGCGACTTCATAAGCGGCGCGACAATGCTTCACATAATCCGCATTCACCGCGCGAACCGCTTCGGTGATCTCCTCGTAATTGGAAAACGCGAGCAGTCCTTCGCCCCGGCCGTAGAGCCGGGAAAAAACCGGTTTCCTGCGTGATCACCGGGCGCCCGCAAGCCAGATAGCAGGCGGTGCGGTCGCTGAACCAACCGGTGTCGAGTCGCACGTACTGGTCCTTGGCCACGGTGAACTCGCCCTTGGAGGCGCGCAGGTAACGGACATACGCATCGTGATCGATGCTGATTTCCTGCGGGCTGGTCAGCCGCCAGCCGCGTTCGTTCAACTGGGTGCGCGTCGTCTCGTCCCGCAGGTTGGTCGCCAATTCGAAAGATTCCCCGGCCCGCTGGGGTGCATCCATGAAACGCAGGAACTCGAGGGCCTTGCTCCAGAGATATTTGTCGCCGCGCCACTCGATGTCTTTGCCCTTGGTATTCCAATTCGCGACGCTGGTAAAAACCGCGCCCGCGGGTGGCGGCGCGTCGGCTTTCCACAAGTCGGTGACGATGGGCTGGCGCGTGGGTTGCCACGGGATGCCGTGGAGCGGCACGGGAAACAGATCGGTCCCGATATTTTCGCCGAACGTGAAGACCGCGTGATAATGCGAGAGGGTATCCCGGATGGTCGCGGAAGGATCGTTGTCGATGACGCACTGCTCCTTGCCCGGATCGCTCTCGATGTAGATGAGGCAGCGATTTTGCAGCAGGTCCTCGTGCAACTCCTGTTCGCCGCACACGTTCAGCACCGCATCGGCCTCGCGATACAATTGATCGATGCGGGCGCCGCTCAGGCCCGCGGTCGGCCGGTCGTCGAGGTAGCGCGCGCGATACCCCCAGCGGTCCTCGAAGCCAAATTGCCGCGCGAGTTTCGGCATGATGGCCGCGGTGTAGCTCCAATCGGGCACGTAATCGTAGGTGATCGGGTGATACGGGTGCGCGGTTGAATCTTCGATGTAGTAAACTTCGTGGCCGAGCCGTTGCAGGCCGACGATGTAATGAATGTGCTGCCAGATGACGCCCGCAATGGGGCAGCGCGCCATGTAGCCCGTGACGATGAGGCGCTTGGGGCTCATGAAAGGCGCTTGGCGAAGCGGGCCGGATTGCCGGCGACGACGGTGTTGGGCGGCACGTCTTTCGTCACGACGGCGCCGGCGGCGATGACCGAGTTGTCGCCGATGGTCACGCCCTTGAGGACGATGGCGTTCATGCCGATCCAGACGTTGTTGCCGATTTTTACCGGACGCGATTTCACGGCTTCGCGCGGACGCTCGGGCTTGCCTTCGTAGAAGGGAGCGAGGGCCTCGGCGTCGATGCGGCGCTGCGCGGCGGCCACGGGATGGAAATCCGAATCGGCGATGCCGGTGCCCCAGGAGATGAGGCAATGCGAGCCGATTTCGATGCTCGTTTCGCAGGTCAAAAGCGCGCCGACGAGCAGGGTGAAATCGCCGACTTTCACATGGCCTTCCGGACCGACCGCGAGTTGAGACGCCGCATACACAGAAACGTGCGCGCCAAACTCCACCGCCGGTTCGCGCTTGCCCTTGAAGTGCAGGAAACACTGCGCGCTCTCGCAATAGAAGCCGTCGCCCCAAGTGACATTCGGAGGGATCTGGCGGTTGCTCCAGTCGTGTTCGATGCGGCGGTCGGGGAGGACGTTGGTCATAGGGAAGGCGCGGGCTCTTGAGCGGGTTCGCTCTCTGAATTCGAAAACAAGCGTTAACGAACTGCTGAGAATGAATTTCCGGGAATTAAAGAATCGAAAATTATCCCGGGTTCCTCAATAGCGGGAATAACTGCGGGTGAAGTCATTGAAGTGCGGGTCGTCCTCATACCAGTACGTTCCGGCCGTGGGACTGAACATAGATGGGGTGGAGGCGAGGTAACGGATGACGCCATCCTCCACACCCGCCTTGCGCATTTGGTCCACATCGCTGGGATGCAGCTTGTAGACAAAGTAGGTGGGCTGGAGGTAGTGGACGATGAAGCGGCCGGGAACGCCTTTCTGCGATAGCTCGATGATCTCGTCCACGGTGAGGGGTTCGTGATGGACCATCTTCTCGTGCAGCGCTGGAGAGATTCCCCGGCCTTGCAGGAAGTTGCGATCGCGGTGATTGAGCGGCGCACACGCGGCGAAGGCAAAAGTCAGGACGACCGAAGCGAGGAGGAAGCGGTTCATTCCGAAACGTAGGGCGCGCGTGGGGCGTTGTCGATGGCGACGGTTCTCGATGACGCGTCCGCGCTCGGCGTTGCTCCGCTCTTCACTCCTCCACACTTTGGCGCCAGGAGTAGTCGAAGATGGAGTCGAACTCCACGCGCTGGAGGGCGGCGAGTTGCTTCCGGCTTTCCGTCTCGCCAAAGCGGGCCTGCTCGCATTCGCCGGTGAAAACGTACGGGTCCCAATTGGATTGCCGGGCCATGAGCGCGGAGTGTTCGCTCGCCGCGCGGTGCAGGCTGCCGAAAAACGGCAGGGCCCCGGCGCGGCGGAACCAGTAGCGCGCGTTATCAAAGTCGCCCTCGCGGCGGTGCATCATGCCATGCCAATAGGCGCCCAGATCACCGGGGCTGTCTTGAAAGAGATTGTGGGCCTCGTGGATGGCATCCACGGCGTAAAGCAACCCGCCGCGGACCAAAGCAAAGGTCTGCGGTTTGCCGATCGTCCGACCCCCGCTCAACGCCGCATCGCTGGCCGCCTGGATTTTCCGCAACAGATCACGATCGAGCGGATCCGTGGGCAACAGCTTTTCCAGCAGGTGCTCGTCGCGCAAAAACACGCGGTCCACCAAGTCCGAGTAGTTCTTCATGAACGGGAAGCTGTGAAATAATCCCGCGTTTCTCAAGTCTTTGCCCGTTTGCGACACGGTCCGTGCAAGTAGGGGTCTCCGGTATATTCCGCGAATTGATCCCGAACGGGTTTACTCTGGAGCGCCGGGCGAATGTTCCGGAAATGTCCGGCGATAAGAAAATTTGCCCTCTGATGGCAAGGGTGATGCTTCAGAGAGGGCTCAACATGAAATCCATCGCTATTTGCGCACTCCTCACTCCCGTGATCGCAGGCGGGGGACTTGCCTTGTGGCCGCAAGCCCCTGGCACCGCTTCATCGATGCCTTCGCCCTCTCTGTCGCAAGCAGCTGTCGTGGCCTTGACTGCCGTGGCGAGCACCATGCAGCAGGCGCCGGCCAGGCCGGGTGAACACCCGGCGGCCCAACAGCGCGGCACGGATTTGCACACGGCCATCGAGCAAGGCCGTCTGGCCGCTGAGTTCCAAGGAAATGGCCGAGAGATCATGCGCGCGATTTTGACGAACACGACTTCTGCCCCGCTAACCATCCGCGTCCCCGCGGGGCAAATGTTCGAGTCGGGAAGCAACGCGGTCATCGCCTTGCGTTCCGGAGAAGTAGAACTGCGCCCGAGCAAACCCGTGGAAGTCATCATCCAAACCGCAGCGACCCGCTCGGCCAACCGGGTGGTGGAGCGGCCCTACACGCTTTCTTACGGAGCCTTGCCGCGACTTAACGCACTGCTCACTTACGCGCAAGAGCATGCCGAGCTCTCCACGGCCACGCTCCAGACTGCGGTGCTGGCCCTCACCGAGAATCTGCCCCTCAGTTCGGTCTCGAAATTCAATGCCGCCGGCGCCGATTTGCCGACGCACTTTGACACCAACGCTTTTCGTGCTGAGACCAATGACATCATGCATGCCTTGATCACGCTGCGCGCCATCGGCGTCCGCGAGAACGACGTGGCGATGACGATCGATCCGCAACTCAAGATCGAGGCCATGATCGAACCCATGACCCGCCCGGCGGCCATGCGTTATTTCGGCATAACGGCCACGACGGAGTGGGACTACTGGAAGAGCGAGTTACTTTCGGGCGACCCGGCCACGCGGCACTATGCACTTTACGGCATCGCCCGGTTCTACCCGGACGTGGCCCTCGAGATGTTGCCGAAGTGGGCACGGGAGACCAAGACGCAGACCGTCTTCCGCATCTCGGCGATCCAGGCACTGGCCGATACCCAGCGGCCCGAGGCGCTCCCCATCCTGCAAAAACTTTCCGACGAATTGGGTCAGGACACGGAATTGGGCCGCACCGCCTTGAATTCCGCGCGGTTCCTCAATTCGCAACTGGCCAAAGTTTCCGCGAATCGCGCCGCTTCTGTGGGTTTCCGCAGCACGACCGCGATGTCGCAGTATTAAAACCAACCGAGAAGTTTCTTCTCACCATTCAGTATGAGATCTGCGATCGTTCGTCTATCGATCTGCGCCATAGGTTATTCTGCCGATCACTGGCAGGAAATCTCCACCGGACACATCCCGGAACCCCGGAACGCCCACGTCATCCTCTACGGCGCGCGCTCTTCCGGCCCCTACATCCAATTGAAGTACGAACTTCAAAGGCAGGATATTCCCTTTGAGAGCCGGGATCTCTCGGACGACGCCAACATCCACGAATTGAATGAGAAGCTGGAGCGCATCGGCAAAGCGGTCGGCAGCGTCAATAGCCCGGTGGCGGATGTCGATGGGGTCATCGTGCTCAAGCCGACGGTTCGCGATATCACCAAGCGGTTGCATTGACCGTCGCGGGTCAGTTCTTTTCGGGCAGCAACGCAAAGGCCCGCAGGTCGTAGTCGTCGTCGTGCACTTCGCCGACACCGTCGATGATGCAACGTTCGCGCTCGAGAATATCGGAGCGCTTTTCCTCGTCATCCTTATAGTCCGGTGAGGTCTTCATCGCCGCGTGGATTTGTTTCATCCGCTCCACCTCATCGTGCCAGGGCGTCTTTGAAAGCTTGTGCAGGGCTTTTTCACCCGGACCATTGGTCAGCACCGTCATATCGAAACAAAATAGATCGACGCGTAGCGAGTGGTTCTGCCTCCCGCCAAAGAGCTGCTCGCGGTACTCGGGCAGTTCCCCGTCCCAGCTTTTCTTGCGCGCGACAGCCAGCTGGATATCGCGAAAGTGCGGAATCGAATCGAAGGCCGCAAAGAGAGCCGCGATTTCCGGGCGGGGCTGCTGCTCGTCGGGATCCGCTTGAACATTGCGGATGGCGAACTTCACAAACTCCTCGTGATTCCTCTTTTGATTCTTTGACCCGTAAGTCTCCACGAGTCCGATAAATCGCGCCGCTTCCGCTGCGGGAAGCCGGTCACGGGCAAGTTGAAAGATCGCGCCATTGGTCGTGGCGTTGGCCTCGCGGAGAAACTCCTGCAGACTCCCATCGTGGGAGGTGAATCCCACGATCCCGAAAGTCACATTGGGGAACGAGTCCTCGCTCTCGGAGGAACCTTCGAGCTTGTTCAACGTACCCTCCCAGCAATCGATGAGGTTGATGCAGCGGAGGAATTCATCCGGCCAGTCGAGACCGACCGCCTGGAACTCCACCGGCCCGGCACGCCCCGAAGGCGCCTTCGCTCCTTCGATGCTCGATTGCAGCAACCGAGTATTGTCCACAGTGGCCGCGTCAAATTCATCCGTTTGCTTCGGAATTCGTACGCGATCCGAAAAGTGCGGCTGGAGAAAGGCGAGGAGCTTTTCGTTGTAATCGCGAATGAGGAAACCCCGCGCACCTTGAGCGAAAGAATAACTGTCCTCAGCGCGAGCCGTCACAAGCGCGAGCGGGAACAGCCAGGCGGCGAACAAAAGCAATCGGAGATTCATGCAGCGGAAGGAAAATAGCCCGAGCCCGCCGCGGCGCGAGCGGGAATCGAAATGACGAATGACGACCCTTCGAAGGATCATTAAACATTCGTCATCCGTCATTCGTCATTTCCATTGCCCCCACCGGGGCAAAGATGGTCGATTGCGCGCGATGAAAAAAATCACCGATGCGCTCCTCTACGGAATCCTCGACCTGGGTTACGTAGCCGATTCCGACGCCGAGCGCGTCACCTCGGAAATGCTTGCCGGCGGTGTTGATGTGGTGCAACTCCGCGCTAAAGGATGGGACGAAAACGAGATCGAGGCGCTCGGCACCCGGTTGCTCCCGCTCACGGAAAGCGCCGGCATCCCACTCATCATCAATGATTTTCCCCAGCTCGTCCCGTCCATCGGTGCCCAGGGCGCGCACATGGGGCAGGATGACTATACCGTCACTGACGCGCGCTGGCGGGCTGGACGCGCGCTGGCGGGAGAAGTGCCGCTGCCGCTCATCGGCAAATCCACACATAGCTTCGCCCAAGCCGTCGCTGCGGAAGCCGACGGTGCAGATTACATCGGCTTCGGCCCACTCTACGCCACGCCCACCAAACCCGGCCGCCCTGCCATTGGCCTCGAGGAAATCGCCCGTGTTCACGCCACCGTCCGCATCCCCATCTTCTGCATCGGCGGCATCAAGCTGGAAAACCTCGACTCTATCCTCGCCGCGGGAGCGCGCCGCGTGGTCATCGTCTCGGGCCTCTTGCAAGCGTCGGACATCGCCGGCTACGCGCGGCGGGTGAAAGAGCGATTGTTGACCGCATCGAAATAGTCCCTTCCGAAAGTCGGCTCAATCGCGCGATGCCAAAATTCCAGCTCACTCCGACTTCTTCGGCGCGGAAGTATCAAGTGCGACGCGGTAGAGCTTGATCCCCGGCTGGAGATACGCAATCGGCCCTTTAGGCCATTCCTTGACCAACTGGCCTTCGGTGATGACGCGTCCATAGAATTCCCGTTTCTTGTCGTAACCGGACTTCACGCTGTTCTGCGGCTTCATCTCGTCGTTGAAATAACGGCCGTAGTTTTGGCGGCAGATGGCGACGTAGCTCACGCCCTTGGCGCGCAGTTCATCGAACGTGCCCAAGTCCGGAGCAAAACTCGCATCGAGTACTTTCTGCGGGACGCGGGCGTTGGTGCTCAAGCCATCGGCCTTTGAGGCAGAAAGATTCACGCGATGATCCTCCGCGATGACCGCATCGCCCGGAAGGTTCACCTTGATCCAATTTGCGACCGCCGTGGGGTCATCGTGTTGAAAGCCCTCAAACGAACGGCGAAACCCGGGCAGTTCGGAATAAACAGCCCAGCCAAGCAAAGCGATCGACGCCAGCGAACCGAGGACCGCGCGTCCCGGGGAGCCGGACCCGCCAATGAATCGCCCGATCTCCCCGGCACCAAGGGCGGCGAGCAGCGGAATCATCGCGCTGACCGGCAGCAGATAACGCTCCGAAACTTTCGGCGAACAGGAAAGCAACGCCAGGAACACGAGGGGGAAAAGCAACGTGATCCATTCGGGCGGAGTACGCCGCGGTTCGGTCGCAATGAGCGCGACCGCATACGCGGCCACCAGGATCGCCAGCGCGACTGGCACTTTGCTCTTCAGCGAAAGGAGATATTCCGCGTGCGGGACCTTACGGGTCAGACCGAGATGCCCGCCGGCTACGCCATTCATCTCGTGGCCGATGCTGCGGAAGGGGCTGGAGATTTTCCACCCCAGCAACGGGAAATTGCAGATCAAAAATGTGACCGCGAAGACAATGGCGAAAAGCTTCACGCGAGGTCCGCGCGCCAGGATCGCATCGGCCGCGCAATGCCAGATCACAATGGGCAGAGCAAAGGCGAGCGAGACAATGCCGAGATACTTGCCCGCGGTTGCCAGACCGCAGGCCAGAGCGAGAAATTGCAGGGAACGCCGGCCCGGGCGGCGCCACCAGATCTGCGCGGCCAGCAAGGCAAGGGCCAGCCCAAAGAGCAGCGCCGGGTCTTCCTTCATGTAGTGCGACAGCTCAAAAAGATCGTCCTGCAGCGCTACCGCCAAACCTGCCCCCCAGCCGACCAGCAACCCATAATTCCACCACGCCAGCAGCGCGAAAGCGACCACCGACCCCGCCGCAAAGCCCGCCGAAACCCAGCGTCCCGTTTGCACGATCGCTTGGGGATCGCGCGGAATGAAGCCCAGCCGCGCCACGTATTCGGTCGTCTGCAGCATCAACAAGGGGTGATGGAAGTTGCGGCTGCCAGCCAGAACCTGCACCACCTTGCCACCTTCATCGGGATGGTAGGTAAAAGGAAAATCGTTGTGCCGCGTATCCAGCGCCAAGGTCAGGGCGAAGAGCACCACCGCCATGATCCATGCGCCCAGGGACTTCCCGGAAGGGGCGGTGACGGTCAATATGGGCAGCGATTCAGTCATGGGCGGAGAAGAGTGCCAAATTCCTAAATTGCTAAATCTGAAATCCCAAATGCTAAATTCCTTCCGCTTGCCCGCCGCGCCCGTCCCACGCTAGAGGAGGGGCCAGTTGAAATTCTCGAAGTCACTTTTCATCCGCCTGTTCTGGTTCGTCGTCGGGGGAGTCTTGAGCATCGGCGTCAACATCGGCCTGTTCCGCCTCTTCGAATCCGGTTTTGGTTGGAACCACTACGTGGCCTACGCGCTCAGCCTCGCGATCGTCAACGTGCTGCTCTTCCTCTGGAACTACGTCGTGGGTTTCAAGTCCGACCGGCATTGGACCGACGCCGCGTGGCGTCAGGGCGTGTGCCTGGGAGTGGCCAATGGCCTGAATTACGCTCTCGTCATGATCCTGCAGGGCCTCTTCCCGCAATGGCCCGGATGGACCCTCTCGCTCGTCGCCGCGGCGAACCCGGGTTGGGTTCACTTGCTGCCCCGCATCTCGGAAGCGATCATCGCCGCGGTCCAGGTCTTCATCGCGTTCTTCAAGTTTGGCCTCTACCACTACTGGGTCTATGCCGAGCGCACGCCCACCCCGGACGCAGTGCAGGCCCGGCCAGCCTCCTGATCCAGCGGGCTTGAATCTTTCCCGTCATCCGATTCACTGACGCCCCTCATGCCTGACCCCTCCCCGGCTCAGATCTCTTCGCCGCACTCTGCGTGGCGCCGCTGCCTGCTTTTGTGCCTGCCGGCGCTGATCCTCGGCGCAGCGTTGCGTATCACCGTGATGATGGCGCTCCCGCAGGGCTACTACGGACCGGACAGTAATTCCTACTTCGATACTTCCTCCTCGCTCTGGCTCCGCCACGAATGGGAACTCGGCCCCAAACGCCGCTGGGTCTATCCCTTGCTCCTCATCCCCGCACCCGCGATTCCCGGGGAGACGGTGACGACGGTGGCGGTCGTCCAGCACGCGCTCGGCTTGGTCACGGTTTTCGGCATCGGCTGGATCGTCATGCACCTCACTCGGCGCCCCACGATCTGGGTCCCGCTCGTCACCACCATGGCCGCGCTCTGGCCGCGCATGCTCTGGTACGAACAGGAAGTCGTCGCCGAATGTCTGCTCCTCGCGAGCATCGTTCTCGCCATCGCGCTCGCCTTTCCTGTCGGCGCCTTACGCGATCGAAGACGGCTCTTCTGGTTCCTCATGGCCGCCGCCCTGATTGTGGCCGTGAAACCACATGGCCGTCCCATCTGGCTGGCCTTGATGGTCTCCGCCGTCCTCCTCGCCGGCGCTCCATGGCGTTGGGGTAAAGCCTGCTGGCTCGCGCTCGCTGCTTCGTTCGCGATCATCTTCACCACGGGCAGTTCCAAGCAAGGCCCGTGGCTCCTGCTCAGTTCCACCTTCCCGCTCGTCGACACCGAGCACGGCAAGTGGCCCGAGTACCGCCAGATGCTCCGCCCGTTCATCGAGGAAGCCCGCACGGATATTTCCCAATACCCGTGGAAACAGGACCGCTACAAAAAGATGCTCACCGAGTCGGGTGAAAATCCCACTCTCGGCCCGGAGTGGCACACGCTGCTCGACGACAAAAAGAAGACCAAGTTCCTCAAAGTCTGCCGCGACCTCGCTGTGGATGCCATCATCCACAATCCGGTCACCTACACGCGCATGGTCTTCCAAAAAAATCGGCATGGTCCTGAGCGATACCAACGCCGGCCTCGGCTTCTCGCCACGCGCTTTTTGGAAAGGCCAGCTCGAGGACAACGAAGACCGCTGGAAGCGCCACGCCGACGAGATGAAGCTCCTCTACAAGATGGATCAGCCGGCTTACGAGGCGCTCGCCGCCGAACAGCGCCAGCATAAGGAATGGTACGAGCCCTACATCTTCCATTTCGCGCAGACCTTCGCCTGGATGCGCGTCGAGGGCCGCTCACCGCGCACCTTGCATCCCGCGTGGTTTGGCCTCGTCGCCGTCTTTGGCTTCCTCACCTGTCTGCGCCCCTCGCGCTGGCGCGAAACCGCGCCGCTCTATCTTTCATTGCTCTTCTTTCTCGGCATCATTTTCAGTATCGGCGATTCCGTGGCCCGCTACCTTGAACCGGTCGAATGGATCGGCATCATCTTCGTCGCGCTGGGCTTCGATTGGCTCCTCGCCCTCGTCTGGCGCACTCCTGCGCCCCCCGCCGAATCCAAGCCCTCGGACTCCACGTCCCCCGTTTCCGCGCCGCTGGACTGACCGGCTCTCTTCGTCCCGTGTCCGATACCCCGAAGCGTCATCCTCTCGCGGCCGTCGCATCCTTCCTCCGGCAACCGCCCATCTGGCTGGAAATCCTCCTCTGGCTCCTGCTCGCCGGCGCCATCGCCGCCATGCGCATCTACACCTGGCGCCTGCTGCCCGCCTATATGTGGACGCGCGACTCGGGCTCCTACTCCTACGCCGCCTTCCACTGGCTGGACACCGGCAACATGGTCTTCGATGGCCGCCGCGGCCCCGTCTACACGCTGCTCATCGCCATCGCGATCAAACTCTTCGGCACCATGAACGGCGTAGTCTGGCTTCAGCACACCCTCGGCGGCCTCGCCATCCTCGCCATCGTCCTCACCGCACGCGCCGGCTGGGGACGCGTGGCCGTGTGGCCGCTCTTCGTCTGCGGCGCATGCCTCGCGTCCTACGGCCTGCCCCTCCAGCTCGGCCACCTCATCCGCAACGAATCCGTCCTCTTCGTCCTCTCCGCCGCCACCCTCTGCGCGTGGTGGATCTATTTGCAGCGCAGCTCCCGCGCGTGGCTCGTCATCGCTGCCGTAACCCTCGGCATCATGACCATGGCCAAGAGCGTCTTCGCCCCGTTCCCGCTCGTCCTCCTCGCCGGAGTCCTCTTCTTCGAAGGCCTCGCCCGCCGCGAAAAAATCGTCCGTTCCATCCTCATCGTCGCCGGCCTCGCCCTCCCTTTCCTCGCCCTCAAGATCCACAACGCCACCGCCCGCCACGTCTCTCCACCACAACCTCAGGCCGGCATCCTCTTCTACGGACGCACCGCCCAATGGACCAAACTCGACGGCGGCATCGAGCCCGACCTGAAAGCGAAAATCCACGACGAAGTCCTCGCCTACCAGGCCCTGCCCAAGCTCGACAACAACATCGTCATCAAGCGCACCATCATCCCGCACCTCGCCCGCGAACTCCACGCCCAGGGCAAAAACGACGTCGACCTCGACAAACTCTGCCGCCGCCTCGCCATCGAGGCCATCGAGAGCCAGCCCGCCGCATGGTCCCGCCAGATCCGCCAGGACCTCTACACCCTCCACATTCACGATGGCGTGAAGGATGAATTCCCCAGCGCCGACGAAATCGACC
>Ga0206924_1155_pt1 | contig 11668 bp, 6 predicted proteins | sample Alteio_BWOrgHeat_61_FD_152947 | JGI IMG/M metagenome (GOLD analysis project Ga0206924, IMG submission 152947) | Enriched cells from forest soil in Barre Woods Harvard Forest LTER site, Petersham, Massachusetts, United States -... | ecosystem: Environmental > Terrestrial > Soil > Temperate forest > O...
CAAGAGGTAGTAGAAGCTGTTTGTGATGCAATACGAGAAAAGCGAGAGATAACTGGTTATCACCCACGCAATTTGCCGGCGCTATTCGATGAAGAAGAAAATGGAGTGGTTGTAGATTTCAAGAAAAAAGAAAAGAATAGCGATAATGATAGAGTAGTAACAGATTTTGGCGGCATGTACGAGTATGATGAGGCAAATAAGAATTGGACACTTATGAATGGTGGGCAAGTTACCATACGCACTAATCAAGATCTCATTAACCGTTTTAAAGATTCTGCAGATATCCGGAGTGATGCGAAGGCCTATATTAATGAATTGGATACTGAAGGTATATACAATGCAAAGGCACAGGTTTTAGTTCGCTATGATAAAGACATGCTTACGCTTATTGCGCCCCACAAAACGCATGATATACGTGCTGAGTATAGAAATTATAATAGATACTATGATTGTTGCATAAAAAAGGTGTTATTTAGTGAAGATGGTAGTATATGTGCTTATACATTCAATGCTGCCCAACCAAGCATCAGTAAACATTGTGGTCACTTTCAAGTTTTTTTGACGATAGCACCTACTGCTCCTATGATGCTGGAAAATACCAATGATATGCCTTTAAATTTAAATCAAAAGACTAAGGCTTTAACAACCTTTTTCCCTCCATCTTTTGAAAATAAAGATATTGCTCAGCTTTCTTTTGATAACAACAATAATCTGCATATTAAGACATTAGATTCACGTCGCGAAGATAGGATATCTTATAATATATGCCCGTTTCCCTCATATCGGAGAGAAGAGATATATCCTTTATTTGATGTAGGGATTAAAGATGAAGAATGGATACCATTAAATCCAATGTATCGTTTTCCAGTTTTGCATAACAGGTTTGCCAATGCTTTCGTTATTACAAGAGAAGTTCCAAAAGTGGGGGCATTGATACAGTTTGTGTATTGGCATATTTATCAAAATGAGACACCGCGCGATGTTATAAATAACATTTTGTTTTTTTACCGTGACCTTGATGAGCTCTTTCAGAAGGGATTATCTTATGGTGTGATGCATTATAAAATGCCTTCACCACAAGATATAGTTTCATCACCATCGGAGCTTTCTGATTCTGAAAAAAAGGCGTGTAAGATACTGAGTGAGGTAACACAACAGAGGCAATTGAAAGAAGACAACTGCAACAGGTGCTCATCGGAAGAGTATGAATCGTATGTTTCTAAGAAATTGAATGCAAAAAAATGGAATGGTGAAGATGTGTGGCACGCAATTAAATATGCTCATGAATGGGAAGAAATGGGGTCTGAAAAAGATACAGTAGGTTATCATCTTTGGAATAGTTTTTATAAGACCATAGATAAAGAGCAACAATGGGATGAGCGTAGATTAGACAAGTTGACTGTATCGGTAGAGGGTCAGGTTATAACTATACGTGAAGTTGGCAACTATGATTCGCGTAGACTATTGCGGGAATCTTTTTACGAACATAAGAATATATTGACGCAAGCAGAAAAGTATCCAGATTTTATAGATCAATGCAAAGTTCAGCACGTGCAGGAAACGCTGAATGGTGTTCTTGTCAAATTACATAATGGCTATGTTTTGTCGGCAGAGAAAAAAAATAATGGTTGGGTGGATGGCAAAAACATTCAACCTGAAGATGAGCCTATACCATATCAAGAAGAAGAAAAACTTGCAGCGGCTGATAGTGCCAATAAGGCCGGTACATGTGTTATTAGTTAAGTATGCTTTTGACCAATAGAGTGGTAAAAAATTTGTTAAGCATATTTTTCGCAGGGATTTGGTGAAAAACCCCTGCATCCCCTTCACCCTTCGACAAGCTCCCAGCCTTCACTAATCCTACTTCGCATAAAGCTTCGTAGGACATGAGTTTCCCGCTACGCCAACAGCTACCCGCTACGCCAAAAGGCTATCGTGGCGAGTCGTGGCGAGCGGCGGGCAGGCAGGACAGGCGCCCGCTTCCCTTTTATCCTTGTTATTTAGTTATTTGTAAGGGGGAGGCCCGGATAAGCGTAGACGGATGTACTATCGGGGGATATTTCTAAGGGTTTTTTTGTGTAAAAAATATAAAACTGATACAATTATGCGCTTGTTATTTTTTAGAATAGATGTGTTAAACAGGCTATTTTCTATAAGATATGGCGTTTATGTGGTTATGTTTTTGTTTTTTATAAGAAGGAATTTTCTTGATGAATATACTATGGCTGGTATTGGCGGTAAGCGTTGTATATAATGTATCGCTGATTGCAATGTATGAGCAAAAGCGTGATCCTGAGGTTATATTGCTTAGCCAAGTGCAATTTTTTAAAAAAAATAAATATGACTTGAAAGAGTTGCCAGGGGTATTTGATGAAAAAGCTCATGGGTTTATACTTCGTCACGAAAAAAAGCCGGAAGGCGATTTTGTTAACACACACCTCAATTACTTAGGTCGCTTTAATGATGAAAGTAAACAATGGGAGTGCATTAATAGCGCATCTGGCCAATTGATAAGCCATGAAACATTTATGGAAAGTATATCGCATGTTAACAGTTGGCAATTGTCTCAGTATATTACAGGCAAACTACTAGATTCTGATTTTCGTAATTATCATTATAGCCCGCAGTCGCGAATATTGATGTACCCGAGAAGATTTTTTGGTGATGAATGTGAATGCAGATCCGACGATTGGCTAATTCCTTTACATTCAGTTGCATTAATTACGCCACAGAGAGCTCATTATATTGAGGCGCCGACCGGTTGCAGGGTTGGAGATATTGCGCTAAGCAAGCAAGGTAATTACGGTGCCTACGTGTGGGCTAAAAAAGAAAAAAACGACTGTTATACAAGCTCTAGTGCTGGAATTCCGGTGCAACTATCAGTAATAGATCTTGCTGATCTTGTATTAGATAGAGAGCACATGAGAGATCAACAAGTAGACACGTCTTGTGGTGCGCAAACAAGTACTTTGGACGTGCAACAGGATGAGTTTCCTGCAAAGCACATTGACCTAGCAGAAGTCGCGTGCAATGGCAAAAGGGTGCAAACGAACCTTTTTTTTGATGAGAGAAATAATGTACATTTTATAACTCGTGTACCTGAAAAATCGTCAACTCATATGGTTGCAACGTATCCTGATTATGGAGCAACGCGGCATGATTGTTTAGTTGATTGTGGGCAAGAAAATCTTTTACCTATGGCAATGACGTCTAGATTTCCTTTATTTTATAATCAATTGTTGAACTCGGAATATACTCTACAACTAAGTTTTAAGCTGCAAGCAATAATGGCATTTATGGATCATCAGGTGAATGTTGAAGCGATACCTTTTGAAGTGGTACGGCATATTGTATCTCTTTATCGTATGAGTGCGCTTGAGCAAGTGTCCGATGGCTTGCAATTTGTATATGGTTCTTCTTGTACAGCCGATGAAAAAAGAGCCGTGGCATTGTTGAGTACTGTTATTAAAGAAGCAAGTATGAAGGCTATTAGAGGTAAAGATACCAAATGGACTGAAGATGATACTTGGAATGCGGTGAAGCATGCAGAAAAATGGAAAGAAACTTGTAATAATTCATATATAAAAACAGGTGCAAACTTATTCTGGCCTTATCTTGCTGCGCGAACAGATCTGGATGAGCAAAAATCTACCTATATTTTAGATGATCGTTTAAGTGTTTTAACTTATGGGGAGAAAATAAGCATTGATTGGTACAATCCTGTTTTTATGAGAGAGGCGACTATAACAATACGCGACAGTTTTTTAGAGCATACATCTTCTATGATGCAAGCACACGATTATAAAGACTTCATTCAAAAATGTTCTGTAAAAAATGTTACCAAACAAGATGATACTACTATTGTTATTGCATTGCATGGTGGTGAACAGATAGTTGCGAGAAAAGATGATGTGAGCGAGTGGAATCGGCGATATAGCTAAAGAAATGCTGAATGTTTTGCATTATGAGTTACTTTCTTTTGTTAACACATAAGGTTTTTATGAATAAGATATGGCTTCTTGTTATAGTGAGTATTACGTACGGCACATTTTTTTTGGCGATGGAAGACGTGGAAGATGCGGATACTCAATTTAATGCGCATCTTGCGAGGCATGTTACAAAATTGAGAAGTCAATGTGGTTATGATTCGAGCGATTTGCCAGCATCGTTTGATCAACAAGTACACGGGCCAGTTTTATGGCTACTTAAAGAGCCGAATAGCGGACAAATTCAAATTGGTACCTTGTGTGGCAACGGGTATGTATATGACCCAGAAGTGTCTGTTTGGGATAGAACTGATCATAAAAATTATTCTCATAAAAAATATATAAACAAGCTTTATTCTGTCTATGCGCAAGCACGAGAAGATGGGAATGAAAGAGCAGCTTGGAAAGAATGTGAAGCGCGTATAAACGATTGGCAAATACCGGCGTATTGGGCGTATAATAAGAATGCAAAGTTGCTATTGAATGTGTATCAACCATCAATAGATTCTGGGGGGCATTTGCAATGTGTTACATTAAAAACGCCGCATCAAACGCATCTTATAGATAACGCAGAAAACTATAGTATTTTTACCGAAGGCGCTTTAAGTAAAGATGGTACCACATGTGCATACACATGGTTCACCCAGCGGTCGAGGGCAGGAACCTACCCTACAACACTTTGGAAATTAAAAGTTTCTCTAGCAGATGTTACCGATCTTGCATTGCTTGATGCACATCCAGATAAAGAAAAAGAAATTCGGTCACCACATATTACATATCAAGAAACATCAACTCCTCCTGTAATTAGTAGATATAAAGTTACTCCTGTTACCTTTGCATTACATGAACATGAAATAAAATCAGAAAGCCATTTGTTTTTTGATGATAATAATAACGTCCATCTAGTAGAAGTGGCTCCTGACAAAATACCGACGCATGCTATTATTACCCCTCCGTATCATAGAATGTCTCACTATTGTTGCATGTTTGATGTTGGCAATAACGAGCTACTCCCCATGTGTTTTGCGTCTAGATTTCCGGGACTATGTGCCACATTAAAGTATGCTGATTACAATCTTTGTTTGAGCGATAAAATACGTGCAATTGCTCTTTTTGCCTACCAACATACGCATGAAGTTGAGCAATCTGATACCGCTATTTTCTTACCATATGATGTAATTGCAACAATTTTATCTATATATTGTTCGGTTGCTTCAGATCAAGTAAATATGAGGCATCAGAGTATATATGGGTTATCATTTTCCGATGAACAAAAAAAGGCAATCGCCGTATTGGCTTCGTGCATCGAATACCCTCACAGTTTTTCCGGACAAAGTTCATCACTTGTAGCAGATGTGGGGGCAGTTTTTGAGCGAGATAGGCGCACTGATGAAGATATATGGTGTGCAGCAAAATATGGCACGCTCGATTGGTATGAAAAACGTATCAATGGTGCAAATAAAGCAACCCAGCGTTGTTGTGATTATTTATTTAACAAATATTGTGGAAGAGTTTTTAAAGAGTATGAACTTAAAGGTCTTTGGCGCAGACCTACTCTTCGGGTAAGCATTTCAGATCAGAAGATATATCTTTACGAGGGTAAAGGTGAGGATCAAATCCCAGCAGTGTATCCGTTGAGAAATAGTCTTTTAGAGCATCGAGATATAGTGCAAACAGCTGAAAATCATAAAGACTTTTTTGCGCAATGTGCTGTTGTGAATGTTGAACGAGTGCAAAATCCTGTGGGTGCTGTTATTGAAGAATCTATTATAGTGTCGTTTGCCGGTGATCAGCCTTTAGTTGCTGCAAAGATAGATGACAGGTGGTGTTGGTGATAGCAAAAAGGTTTGTTTACTATTTTTATGGAGATTTTTCTTATGAGTAAGAGATTGGTGTTACTTATAATGGTAGCGCAAAGCAGTTTTTTAATGTGTATGCATGATACAGATAATAAAAAATGGAAAGCGGTACAGAGATTTAGAGATATGGTGAGCCACTTTAACCCTGCAGATTTACCCGCGCCTTTTGATGAGCAAGAGGGCGGATATGTTATGCGAATGGCAGAACAGCAAGATGGTACTATTTCAGTTAATACCACTAAGCACCGTATTTATTTGTTTGATAAAGAGAATAGCAAATGGCGTTGGGGTGATATCACATTAGGTATAAAAGAGGATACTAACGCAGACCATAAGGCATTTGAACATAACTTAGCGACTATGTTTTCTCGCTATAATCGAGATGAGGTTATGAAGGGTGTTTTTCATCTTGATATTCCTAAATATAAATATAGCGCTAAATCAGATACGTTAATATATCCCAGTAAAGCTTCGTTAGCGTTGTGTACACCCTTTTTATCATTATATATTGATGCGCCAAATCCACATGCCAGTTGTTTTATTCAAGATAGTGCTTTGAATAAAGATGGTACGTGTGCTGCTTGTTTGTGGACTACAGAAGATAAAATTATTCGTGATTTGAATGGGATTGCAGATAGTGCATTATGTTCTAGGCAGTTACTATTGGCACACGTAGCAGATCGTAGTTTGTGCCTTACATGGCATGATTTGCAGCAAGTTAGAGATGATGCTAAGCACCAATTATTTTTTGATACAAAGAACAGGATGCATATTTTAACATTTGCACAAGACCAAGGTGACGTAACGCATTCCATTGGTGTTGCACCTTATCAAACATTAACCCATCACAAAAGTTGGTTAGATGTAAACCCTGATAAAACGGTTAATTCTAAAGATCCGATACGCATGGGTTTTGTAAGTAATTTTCCGGGATTGTGTAAAAAACTATTATCTTCTCAACCCTATATAGAATGGGATGAGCAGAGCAAGCTGCCAACATTGGCATTACTTACTCAGCATTTGATTGATGGCCGAGAAGAAGTTTATCCATTGCCAGCAGAAATTGCTTACAAAATTATGGCTACCTACTGTGATATTGCACCTAAGGCAGTTGGCAATAGTTTAACATTTATATACGGTTCAGCACTTTCTGCCCAAGAGAAAAGTGCAGCGGAATATTTGCAATGGGCGAGTAGTACAACTGATATAATGTCCAACAGGGAATTTCCCGATGATTGGTCTGAGGCTGATGAGTGGAATGCAGTAAAGCATGCCGTTGCATGGGAAGAAGTTGCCCTCGAAAAAACAAACGGCATGACAGGCGAAAAAAAATGGATAAAAATAGGTGAAAAACTGTGTAAGAAGCTTTTAAAGCAGAGTGGTGAGAGTAGGCGAGCAATGTGGTATTTCGAGCACGGGAACGCCACTGTATTTGCTCATAATCAGGAAATAGAAATTGCAGATACAGACACGACATCATTATTGCGTTCTAGTTTCTTAGAACATACAGCAGCATTAAAGGGGGCACAAACTTACGGAGAATTTGCACGACAATGCATAGTGCACCATGTTGAGATGCCAGATGATGATACCATCACGATTACATTACATAACAAAGAGCAGCTGATTGCCAAGAAGAGCGATGATGGGAAGTGGTATCGTGATTTAAAGCGTCAAAATCATGGCACTAACCCGCAATGATTTTTGCATTTTTAATGCGATAGGCGTAAGGCAATAAAAGAGCGAAGTTTATGAGTTAAAAATTGAGGATAACGAAAGATTTCTTATGAACAAGAGACTTGCATTTCTTATAGGTGTTGTACACTATGCCTTTTTAATTGGTATGAATAATGATGATGGTGAGCTATATAAAGCTGTGCAGAAATTTAGAGCCGAGGTAAGCCACTTTAATTCCGCAGATTTGCCCGCACCATTTGATGAAGAGAATAATGGATTTGTATTGAGAATGGAAAAACAAGAAGATGGTAGTGTGTTGGTGAATACTCATTATCAGCATATCTATCTATTTGATAAAGAAAATGGTAAATGGGGCTGGCTTAATAATATAGCTGCAAAAGAAAATACAGATGCCGATCGCAGGGCCCTCAGGAAGACCTTGGAAGATATGCCCCTGTATATGATATTAGAAAATGGCACTCTTTGTAAGGACATCCCTCAGTATAGATACAATGCTAAATCAGGTATACTGATATATCCTCACAAAGCTTCGTTAGCGTTATGTACGCCATTTTTATCAACATATATTGATGCGCCAAATCCACATGCCAGTTGTTTTATTCAAGATAGTGCTTTGAATAAAGATGGTACGTGCGCTGCTTGTTTGTGGACTACAGAAGATAAATTTATTCGTAATTTGAATGGGATTGCAGATAGTGCATTATGTTCTAGGCAATTACTGTTGGCACACGTAGCAGATCGTAGTTTGTGCCTTACATGGCATGATTTGCAGCAAGTTAGAGATGATGCTAAGCACCAATTATTTTTTGATACAAAGAACAGGATGCATCTTTTGACGGTTGCTTCAGATCGAGATGTAACACATTCCATCGGGGTTGCTCCTTATCAAACATTAACGCATCACGAAAGTTGGTTAGATGTTGGTACGGATGAAACAGTTAATTCTAAAGATCCGATATCAATGGGTTTTGTGAGTAATTTTCCGGGATTGTCTAAAGAATTATTATCTTCTCAACCCTATATAGAATGGGATGAGCAGAGCAAGCTGCCAACGTTAGCATTACTTACTTGGCATTTGGTGCACGAACACGATTTAGGGTTGCCAGAAGAAATTGTTTACAAAATTATGGCGACATATCGTGATGTTGAACCTAAGGCAGTTGGCAAAGGTTTAACATTTATATACGGTTCGGTACTTTCTGCCCAAGAAAAAAGAGCTGCCAAGTATTTGCAATGGGCTAGCGAATTGATCGATACTCAAGCCATATACCTTGATTATTGGCCTCAGGCTGATGAGTGGAATGCAGTAAAGCATGCCGTTGCATGGGAAGAGGTTACCCTCGAAAAAACAAACGGCATGACAGGCGAAAAAAAATGGATAAAAACAGGTGAGAAAGTGTGGGATAAGCTTTTTAAAGAGAGCGGTGCAAGTGAGAACATGCGGGGAACATGGCTATCTGGTTACATTATAGTTTCAGCAGATAAACAAAAAATCGAAATTGCCCTTCGGGACGGAACAACAATAGCGTTGCGCTCTAGTTTATTAGAATATTCAGCAGCTTTAATGCAATCGACAAGTCCCTTAGAATTTGCTCAGCAATGCACGGTTCAACAGGTTCAAATGCCAGACGATGATACCATCATGATTACATTACATAACAAAGAGCAGTTGATTGCCAAGAAAGATGATGCTGGTAAATGGTACCGTGATTTTTAAAGCTGAGAGTAGCTCTTAATATGTATGCTTCGTATTTAAAAATACGGAAAAAATGCTATAATACGGTATCTTTTTATTGTGATTGTATAGGGAATTTTTGCATGTTATATAAAAATAAGCTACTCCTTTTGACGGCCTTTGTTTTTCAGTTGGTGTATGCAATGGATAAAGCAGATCAATTAGAACCAGTAGGGAAGTTGTATCAATGGGAGCCGAATCTCATAGAACAAAACTCAGTCGCTATTTTTAGAGAGAATGACAAAGCATTTCTCACAAGAGTAGTTGCTCCTAAGCGTGAGTTACAACATCCAAGCCCCATATATGTATACGATTGGTATATGCAATCTCATATAAAGATGGTTAATGAGTTTGATGTTTTAACACAATTTTGTAAGGATGATTCTCTTCATCCTGAAGTGCGCGTAAATGCCGAATGGCGCATGAAGACATTAAGAGATAATATTGTTACCCATAGAGAAGCACTAGAAAAGTTTTTAAAGGGACAAACGGGCCCAATTGGAGACGGCCTTCACCTAGCTTCTACCGCAGCTACACAGCTGTGTATGATAAAAAGAAAAAGAAGAGAGGCAACAGCAGAAGACATAGAAGCGTTGCAAAATACATACAAGCAGGGCATGCAATTAGCTCAAGCTCATTACGCTTTATCTCAACGACCACATTATAATCAGAATGAATACCTCGAGAGAGATTCTAACTTTTTAGATACTCAATAGCATTAATCTGCGCAACGCGTTCAGAATCGCCAGTATAATGGTGCGAAGGTGTAAGTGCACTATTTTTTCAAGTATTGAACCGCATCAATCTGGGCAATGCGTTCAGAATTGCCAGTCATCATATTTTTGATGGTAACGGTTTGGGATTGTTGCTCATCTTCCCCAATAATCAATACATGTGATGCGCTGCGTTTATTCGCTTGTTTCATCATATGCTTTATGGAATCGCCTTCTAATAATACGTCAACGTGTAGATGATGTGCACGAAGAGATTCAGTTAATAAGAGCGCTAATGTTTGTTGGGCTGGTGTAAGAGGCAATACAAGATTCAGTGCGGGTTTATGAGGTAACGCAAGACGCTCTTGTATTGGTTCAAGAAGTAATAATAATCGCTCAATGCCAAATGCAGCGCCTAAAGATGGTTGGTCTTCTCGCCCGCCAAGTTGTTTTACCAAAAAGTCGTAACGACCACCACCACAGAAAGCATTTTGTGCACCAAGGTTATCGCTTACAAATTCAAATACCGTTTTGTTGTAGTAATCGAGCCCACGTACCAGGGTTGGGCGATGCGTATATGAAACACCAAGAAGCTCAAGCGCATTTCGAATCTGCTGCCATTCTGTTTCACTTTCTTTAGATAAATAATCGGTAATAACAGGCGCTTGTTTATATAACGTGATGCACTGTTCATTTTTACAATCAAATACGCGCATGCTATTGGTATCTTTGCGCGCTTTGCAATTGTCACAGAGTGTATCAATATTCTTATTTAAGAATGCAAGAAGCGCTGAGCGATATACGACGCGATCTTCAGGCGTTCCTAAAAAATTGATATGTAGTGCATAGCATGTAAGCTTTAAGCCATTGGTAAACAATTTATCAAGCATGGTGATAAATTCTACATCATGCATATATCCTTGTGCACCAATAATTTCCAGAGAGCATTGATGAAATTGTCGAAAGCGTCCTTTTTGCGGGCGTTCGTAGCGAAACAGCGGTCCCCACGAAAATACTTTCCAGGGAGTGTGTACGATATTGTTTTCTACAAATGCACGTACGGTTGATGCGGTCATTTCGGGGCGCAAGCATAATTCAGGTTCTTGACCACGATTGTCGATAAGAAACATTTCTTTTGATACAACATCGGTATAAATGCCTAATGAGCGCTTAAAGAGCTCAATATGCTCCAAAATGGGAGTAGCTATCTCAGTGAACTGATAGTACTGCACATGGTGTTTTGTCTGCGAAATTATGAAATTAAAAAGAGAAAGATCTATAAAATCTTGTGTGCCTTTAACCCGTGAAATCATGATACTTACCTTTATAATCCCATAAACTTTCATGAATATATTTCATTAATAAGATTACCAAAAGCGCAGCCGCAAGGCCAATGATACTTGAAAGATTCGCAGTTTATAAAAATATTGACACCTTAAATCTCCTTTTTGCTACCTTAGCATAGAGATATTATCTTTTTCAAAAGGAACATCCCAACAAAAGGAGTGGGGAATGAACAATCGTTTATTGCTATTTATGATGGCCAGTATATGGTCGCTCGCTGTATTTGCTAAGGTAGACAGCGAAGATGTAGAGCATACGGGGCGCTCGCATCTCTTTTATCCGCCCCTTTTTCAAGCAGCAACTCCGGAACGTGTGACCGGTTTTCGCTATGAG
>Ga0206924_1153_pt1 | contig 11652 bp, 13 predicted proteins | sample Alteio_BWOrgHeat_61_FD_152947 | JGI IMG/M metagenome (GOLD analysis project Ga0206924, IMG submission 152947) | Enriched cells from forest soil in Barre Woods Harvard Forest LTER site, Petersham, Massachusetts, United States -... | ecosystem: Environmental > Terrestrial > Soil > Temperate forest >...
CCTCACTGGCATCCGCGTGACCAATCGAGATCCCGACGTACTCAGATCAGTCCACCGACGCCTGCCCGATCTATCGTCGCAATCCGTCAGTTCTTTGAGAAGATCGAACCCGGCCTGAGAGCGGCAGCGTCAGCATCGGCGCCAAAGCCTACGCCTCCCATAAAGAAGCCTGCCTACAGCACCCTGGCCGAGGCTGTAGAACTGGTTCGAAAAGAGTCAGCGACCACCATCCGGGCCAGTTCTCAGAGGACTTACGCCAGGCAGTGGTCAGTGCTTTTCAGGCACCTATCTCCAGATACTTCTCTTGCTGATCTGACTAGGGAACGCTGCCAGCAGCTCGTAGGGGAGCTGTCTGAGGGTGGTCGATCGCCGATAAGTGTGAGAAATTTGATGAACGCCCTTGGGCGCATTGCCAGCCGATCGGCCGATGACCTAATTATCGAACGGAATCCACTTCGGCGGATCCGGTTGCCGAAGGCCATCGCACGTCCACGCCAGGTTCTAACAGCCGAAGAACGATCTCATCTCCTTGAGGTTGCTGGGAGGATTGGTCGGGAAATCTATCTGGTCTGCGCGCTCGGCAGCTTGGCTGGTCTCCGTAGATCGGAAATACTCGCCTTGACGTGGGAAGCAGTTGACCTCAAAGATCGCGTTCTTCACGTTCGCAACACTGAACAATTCAAAACAAAATCTGGCCGTGATGGATCGGTACCCATTTCAGCCGAGCTGCTGACAGCAATATCAAAATATCGACGCCCCACTGGACACGTTGTGGCGCCTCTTAGGACGAAGGCTGGTCCGGCGCGCTGGGTATTTGATCGCACCTTTCATCGAGTCGTGACCGAGGCCGGTTTCCCCAAGTTGACCGTGCACGGCCTGCGTCATTCCTTCGCCAGCATCCTGGCCCAGTCGGGAGTGCCTCTGGTGAAGATCCAGCATTGGTTGGCGCATTCTTCGATCGCCATCACCAGCCGCTACGTGCACGGTCTCGAAACCGATGGGTACGACCCAGATATCGAGATCACATCACGAGATGGCCGCCCTCAGCGCCTGGCGATGCCAATCGTGCAGTACGACTCATCTTTCCATTCAACTCATGTCCAAGAGCAGGAACTGCTGTATGCCTGACCATCAAGAACAACCCGGTTGGGTGACCTTTCTTCAGGCTCTTGCCCTGCTGCTGGTCCTCCTCTGGGTAGCCAGACTCGCAGGGTACGCCGCCGTCATGAGCTGGAATCTGACTTCGAGCCCTGCCCGGAGATATTTCAGGGTCTTGCCGTACTGCTGGCTCTCGGCCTTCTTCGGCCTGCTGCTCGCCTTTGCCTGCGGTTGGTACTGGATCTTTCACGACACTTACCCCGGTGTCGCCCATTGGTGGCCAGTGCCGCTCCTGATCGTCATCGCCATTGCCAGATTTGACACCATCGGATACCACGAGTTCCGCCGCCGCCAGGATGCAGCTTCAGCTCAGTGACCAGGCTGCCTGCCGATGCCGGGGTGTCCTGGCGGGTCGTGGACGCCCTTGGCTGCATCTACCCATCCGAGCCATGGCTGGCCCCGATCATCGAGCAGGAGCCCTCCCAAGGTCTTCGAACGATGCGTGGGATGCTCCGATCACCTGTCAGCTCGCGGCCAAAGATCCTGAAATTGCGTGGTCTTTGCGCCGTTTATCCTACGTTTTCTCGACAAGTCCCGGATCTATTGAAGAGCGAACCCTTAATATGAGCGAATAATCAGGGGAAATCGCGTCGCCAGTCGATAAATGAGGATATTTCCTCGACATCCCTACTGGCTCTCGAATCGAAAGGAAATTCTCGCTACCGTCCTTCCTGATCTATGCCGACAGGAAGGAGGTCCTTGGTGTCGGAATAGGTGTGATCCAAGAAGAAGGATTTCAGGTCGGATCTCGGGAGCGTCGCCATTCTGTTCGCCCTTCAACATCTCGCCGATGTGAGGAACCTCATACCTCGTGTCATGACGTCATCGACGTATCAGGACCCGTACCGGGTGCTCTAGAAGGCGCGTACAGCCCTGATCCCGCTTCCCGGCATCTTCAGGGGAGCTGGACGAGGTCTTGGCCGTCTTGGACCCTGCGAATGGCCCTTGGGCCGACCCAGCGCGTGTGTGTTCTCGACTATGCCGCTGGGTTAGGGCCATCATGGCGATGGATGGATCGGTCGGTCTGATGCTTCTGTCGGTTGCTGGCAAGCCAGGCTTCAGCCATTTTATTTGCATTTGTTTAGGCGGGTCTGTCGGTCCAGAAGAAATACGCGATTCTGAAGTTGGTACACACCTGACCAACATCTTGATCCAGAATTTTACTGCACGGACATTTCATATAATCAAGTGAGCATTTGGTGCACTTCGAGGCCGTAACGATATAGGCAATGGCCGGATGTATCACCTTCTTCATCATCGCCTCGGCCATATCAGCTTCATTTTCTGAGAAGCCGATCGAATAAAATGCTTCCTTGTTTTTGTGGAACTTAATTTTTTCTTGATCGATCATTACCCTTCTTGGTCGATAGGTAAAGGAACCTGTCATTGCCTCGTCGATCCAGTAGTCAATGTCGTCATCTTTAGGCGGCCAGCTACTGGAGCAATTTGCTCTCATCATAGCGGCATGACCTTCAACCCATGATGAAATTCCATCGTCTGAAAGGTCATTCCAGAGAGACCTGCTGAACTCCAGGTAGGGTAGTATGTCGATTGATTCACCAAGAAAAGAAAGCATCACTTCTCGTCCACAATGTATGCATGAAAGAGAAAATGACACCGTCCTTTCTTCACGACTTTCCTTCCAGGTGGATAGCATCGCTAGAATTGCATCAATTGAGCTATGCACCAAAGTATTTTCCATGTGTCGAATTACAGGTAGATGGTGACAGTGATCCTCACATGCCAAGTATGAAATGTTGTCTGGAATGTATATTTCGTCTCCAGATCTCCTTAAAATCTTTCTAATTTCCAATACCGTGATATCAATGATATCTACTTTATGCAATTCATTTGAGAGATATTCATCTGGAATGAACGACCTGGGAGCATGCTGGGATTGCTCTACATGGTGAATGGATAGAATGGATCGTGCGCTAGAACCTGATTTTCTTGAGTACGGCGCCACTCTTGTGACTGGGTTTGAATCTCTGCGCTTCTCGTCCAATTCTGATATCTCGGGCCAGAGAGTTACCTTTTCCTTTTCCATACCAAAGTATTCAGAAATATGTTCATTGCCTTGAAAGGCGTGGTGAATCAAAGATTTCCATGTTACCAAGTCAATGCTCCCGTCGACCCTCCAATATTTTATATAATCAGTGTTTCTGCCGGCTTGCGCGATATTCTGATCAAGGCGTAGGATCATGCCTTCTTCTGTATAGCATCTCACGGCGCCATCCAGATGTTCTATTTTACCATCAGCCTCATTTACAATGCTGTGTATATAACGGCATCCGTAGATTGAATTATGCGATGCAAATGTTCTTGTGTCTCGAATTTCTTCGGCCTCGAATATGTGTTGTCCTTTTCGTGATTGCCACCAAAACTCGGTTCGTGATACGCCACTAAATAACAGTTGCTGCTTTGTGGATTCATGTCTCGTAATGCCGGTGTCAATTTTTGATAAGTCATTATTAAATTTTGGACCGTGCCAATATTCATGCTCAATTGGTGTTTTTATTGACGTAGCCAGACCCACCATGTCTGGGTCCAACCTAATGCGGACAACGAGGTTGCCACTATGAGATGCTTTGTTTAGGGAATCAAGCTGAGAAGAATTGAAATTATTCCATCTACTGTGTCGCTTTCTGAAAGTCGGATGTGCAAAGAGCAATAACTCTCCGTATTTAAATACGCCAGGTAGAAGTTGCTTCAGATCGGCTAGAAGAATAAGTCCGTCCCCATCTTCCTTAGCGAATTTAGCCGGAGCGCATCGTCGAGCTAGTCCGTCCGACACGAGGCATGCGGCTGAGCAGTCTACTTCTGTCTCTTGGCCAGTTACGTGTGGTTTGATCAGGGCGTTAAGATGATTTATTTCCTCTCGGATGGTTGCGTTGATTCTTTCGTTGACGTAGTGTTGGTATCTGTGGCCAAGGATTGCCTGTTCGTCTTGAGTATTTGGTATCAGGCAGGTGCCATGCAGCCTTGTCATTCCGGGCTGAAAACTTAGGGCGCGAGGAATCATCCATCCGATAGGTTCATGCGCATCATGACTCAATAAACTTGGAACCCCTGTGTCCCATCTAGCCAGTAAGGATAGGCATAGACTTTTCGCGGTAAATCTATCCCCATTTCTTGTTGGCAGGTCAGACGACAATACAGAATTTAGTTCTTCCATAAGGATTCCCTAAAAAGCGTGCATTCGGCGTTCCTCGAATCAGGTTTCGAGGGATTGACTACTCCGCTGTGTTCCTCGCTAATGATTGAATGGAAATTAGGAAGTAAAATTGATTTTAACTGTTGGCCCCAGGAAATGCGGTCTCGTCTGAAGAACATAGAGATCCAGCACTGCTTTCGTCCTGGCAAAGATCTCTCGTATGTCGGTCTTGATTCGATAGCGGAACGGCACATCGACCGCGCAGAAGGCTACTGCATCGATTCCATTGTGGTGCGCGATAGCCAATGCCCGTTCATCCTGATCGACCTGGGAGATGATGACGAAGTCGTGCAGTCCAAACACCTCTTTTGCGCGAACAATCGAATCCAGAGTCCTGAAGCCCGCATAATCGAGCGTGATCGCACAGGCGGGGATGCCTCGTTGCAAGAGCACTGCCTGGATATCGGTCGGCTCATCATAGCTGGCGATGTGATTATCGCCGCTGACCAGGATGTGCTTGATCTTGCCCGCCCGGTAGAGGGCGACGGCGGCATCGATCCTGTACGCGCAGTACCAGTTCTGGTTCCCGTTCGGCATTTTCACCGAGGTGCCCAGTAGCAGCCCGACATCATGCTTGGGCAGCAGGTCGATATTGGAGTACACGGCACTGCGGTTGTGGATGACCATTAGGTTCGCCACCAGCATGAAGATCCCGGCCACGCATGACGACCCCAGAAGCAGCCAGAGCAGGGTCCGTTTCTGCTTGAGTAGCTTCGGCATAACCAGACCCATGAAGATGATCCTTGAGTCAGGCATCACAGTACAAGATCGAGAAGAACCCTCAGCCGTGCCAAGCTGATCATCGGCTGCCTCCGCCGCCGCCTTCGCTGAACACGAAGGTCCGACGCTAAGAGCCCCACCTGATGGGTAAGAAATCGCTCATGGGCGGACTCTGAGGTGGCCCAGGCCAGCCTGGCTGGGAACCGAAGCCAACCGGGAAGGCTGGGGCAGCTCAGACCTTCTAACTAGAGGGTTAAAGTGGTCCCACTGTGGTCCCATAGAGAGGACTGAAAACGACGAAACCCCAGCTTTTACCGGGGTTTCGTCGTATTATTCTGGAGCGGGCGAAGAGACTCGAACGCCTTTCCGGGACACGGTCGGAACTGTCGTAGAAAGGACTTATAACGAATCCCGACCACCGGCCATGGCCGGAAACGGCCCGACAGTTGTGCCGAAGTTGTGCCGTGACGGCAGACTCGATAGCTCACTGATCGGCGCCGCTTCCAGCGCCGCATCGGTGGCAGGAGGTCTCGCATGCCCAAGCGCCACACGTCTAACCGTCAGGATCGGATCGTCATCACCGACCGCTGGAAGGCCAAAGGCCGCCAGGAGGGAAAGCGCTGGATGGTCAGGGCCTGGGATGCCCGCCAGCGGCGTTACCTGCAGCAATCCTTTGACGATGAGATCGCCGGTAAGGCCTGGGCTGATAAGAAGGTAGCGGAACTGCATCTCGGCATGGACACAGCGGTTGCGGCGACCCTCGAAGGAATCGGACCGCTCTATCTACTACATTTATCGCAGAGGGAGCGTAGCGAGCGTCACGTTCAGCAGGTCAAACGCACACTTGAGCGCCTGCGCGAAGCAGGCATCAATGACCTGCGCGACGAACGTCTGCCGGCCCAGATGGAGCATTGGCTCCACCTCCTGAGTCAGGAACGTCGAGGTTGCGGGCAGCGCGCTGCCAGCGCCAGCCATCGGAATCATTTGCTGCGCATAGCCAAGGGCGTCACGCGCTTCGCGGTACGTCGCCGAATGCTGCCATACAATCTCCTCGATGTCGTGGACCCGCTGCCAGCACCGAAGCCGATGAAGCAGGTCTATTCCGTGGCTGAGTTGCAGCGTGTTCTAGCTCCGAAACGAGAGGGGGACGATCTATTCACCTATTTCGCGTTGATGATCTACCTGGGATGTCGCCCGAGTGAGGCCAAGAATCTTTTATGGAGTAATCTCAGCTGGGAAGCCGATACGATCACCATTCCTGCTGGGATCAAGGGTAACAAGCTAGCACGTGAGTATGTCGTGCCCATGCAGCCTGAACTTAGACACATCCTGCAAGCTCGGGCTAGGGTGGGTAATGTGCCCATCATTCCAGAGCGTTACGCCAATGCGCCAAGCCATCACGGGCTATTCAAGGCTGTAAAACGCTATCTGTTAGATTGTGGTATTGAGCCACGTAAGATGATGCGGCACGCCTTCCGGCACACTTGCGCATCGCTGCTTACAGCAATTGGAATACCATGGCCGGAAGCTCGCGCGCTTCTGAATCATGAAGACTTGAGGGTGTCTGCGGATTATGCACGATGCTCACTCAACTTTCGCCAGGAGGTAAAAGATTGGCCAAGGGACTCATCGTTTTGGGTACGTCGAAAGGTGCCACTCTTGCATCGACCGGAAGAAGGTTCCTCCAATATGCAACAGAGGTCCGGCTTATGATCCTGTAGCTCTCGGAAGAACGATGGAATCAGAGTGCCGGGATATGTCAGAGAATTGTTTGATGATGGCCACTTCGGTCAGGCGTCGACAGCATGGATCGCCTGCATGCAACTAATATATTGCTTGACGCACGAGAGACGTTCGCGCATTGAAACAGCGGGCCAGTTCCTACACCCGAGCCAGTAGTTCCCGCTCCAGCGCGAACCAACTGGGGACTATCCGTGCCTGGTAAAGCGCCGGCTTGGGGGGTATACTGAGCACATGAACCATCGTCATCTGCTGGCCACCGCCCTCCTTTTCGTGGTCACAGGTTGCACCGATCGCTATGACTCATCGGGGTTGACGGCTGAGTCTAGGCTTGCAGAGGGAGGCGCAGTGCTCTATGAAGGCGATCCCAAGCAGTTCATGGATCTCTGCCGCACCTCAATTCGGCAGTACTTCCCGGAGAATCCCGATGTGCAACAGCACGGCTTCTCATGGTCCCATACCCCCGTTCTCGACACTACTCACTACTCGCTCAGCCTGAACGCCGTGGTCTGTACCGCGCTTCCCGCTCCTCACCCGCCGCTAATGGCGCTTCTGCTCTGCACCTCGGGAACACAGCTCGATGCCCTGGGCAGGTGGGGTATGTCGCTGGTCGATATTATCAACGAGCACTCGGCATCGGCGGGCGTTCAGATACTCCACGTCAGAACTCAGGATCTGAAGATCACCGACTGGCCCGCATCGCAGGATTCGACTGACGCACTGCACACCTCTCTGGAGCAGCTGAAGAAACTACACGATGATGGACTGATCACCGACCAGGAGTATGCCACGAAGAAGCAAGCATTGCTGGACCAGATGAAGTGATCGCTCAGTTGAGCTGGGCGGCGGTAGAATTGTTGAACTGGTATGTCAGGAGTGAGGCGGCCCAGCCAGCGTCTCAAGACGTTGCGGCTTGTGAGCCAGGACATGCGTCGTCTAGTCGAACCTGAACCCGAATAGACCGCCTGACTCAGTCCTGTCGTCGAGTCGGTTTGGCAGGACGAAGCGGTCCAGGTCGAAGCCAGCAGGTCGATCTGCGGGAACCGGTAACGCGTCCGAGTTCATTGTGACGATATACTGAAAGCCAAGGCGCTCAGCCCACTGCGAGCCGAGCTTGAGTGCGGAGGCCGTCTGGCGGGCGTCGACCCCGTCGAATAGGTGCGAGTCGTGGATCAGGAATCCCGGTCCCAAGCTCCGCTCAGATAGCAGCTTCACGAGCATCATGTCGAAGCAGAAGATCTGCATCTGTCGAATGCCGCCTCCTCGATCCCCAGGCGTCTTGGGCTTGAAGATTGGACCGTTGACGGTCTTCTCGATCGTGAGGCTGCCTGGGTTCTCCAGGAGCGAGCCAGCAACTTCCTCGAAAGTCGCGATTGCAGTGCGGATAGTCTGGCCCTGCTCCTGGTAGTCCTGCTGAAGTCGGAGATGGAGCTGCTTCTTTTCAATATCGAGTACTGTCTTCAAACGTTCCATGCGCTCCATGGCGTCGTGACGGCGGCGAAGCGAATCTACCTGGCCGTCCATCCGCATCAGCTCGGTCTGGAGCTGCGTGAACTGGTCGAGCGCGCCATGTGTCTTGAGGACAGCCATGATTTGCTGCTGGCGAGCCCCAAGTTCCTCCATCTTCACACGACGTTCATCACGGTGCTTCCTGAGGACAGAAATCTCGCCTTGGAGATAGGTCTGACGGTTGGCGATGACGGATGCGTGGAACTTGCGCACGTCGTCGTATCTGCGGCTGATCGCTACCGGCAGCACAACTCCGACTTCGCCGTACAGCTTTTCCAGCTTGTCAAACGACGGCGCCTGCGCGGCCTCGCCTTGCAGTGCGGCGTCAAGATCCTTCAGAAGTGCCCCATCGAGCACTTCTTCATCGGCGAGCTGCTGCAGCTGTACAGAAAGGTCTGACGCCTCGGCCTCAAGTTCACGGTACTGCGCCAGCACGTGGAACTCGGACAGCTCCTGCTTCAACCGGTTAGCCTTCTGCTCCGTTATGGCGAGTTCCTTCAGAACTTCAGCCTGATCACCGATCACTTGGGTCAGGACACCACCGGAGGCGGCTTTGCGGAGCTGCTTCAACTCCTTACCCCGCTCCCGAACCGCATCCAGCTGCTGCGGAATGCTCCAATCGAGGCCGAGCAAGAATGAGAGAACGACTTGTTGGTTCCCGACGCTCTGCTGCTTGTTGTAGGTGGTCGGCTCGCGGTATCCGCCATCGGCTTCACGCCGGCTGAAATAGGACACGGCGGACCTGAACGTCGGACGGCCGCGCTCGACGGTCGGGTCGTCATCGATCTTGCCATTGGTGCCCTCGCGCATGCCGAACATCAGCTCGCCGAGCACGACCTTCCAATCCCGAACGTGAAGGTAGGTCTCACCAGTGTCTCTCGTTATGCCTGGTTGGATCGACCAGTGCGCCGTATCCCCGTCCACGATCTTGATGCGATTCGGGTCGTCTGGCGACCGTCGCACCTTGATTGGGCGGCCGCCCAAGTCGAACTCCATCTCGTAGCTCGCCTCCGAAAGGCGCTCAGTCCTGAAGATCGACCCCTGCTCGATCTTGGAACCGAGGATAAAATGGATGACCTCGATAATGCTGCTTTTGCCAGCACTATTGCGCGTCTGGCGCTGGGTCGCGGCCGCATTCTTCTCGGCAAGGAGGATGTTTAGCCCAGACCGGAAAGTCTGGGTCTTGAACGTGGTCAGCGAGCTGGCGAGACGTTTGATCATCGCGGTCTGCTGAGCTTGCCTCGCTCGAACTCGACCGCCTTCAGCGTGTAGAGGAGGTCCAATGCGAGCACGAACCAGTCGTAGGCGAGTGGCTCACGGTAGCTGGAGGCGCGGACCTGCTTCAGGTCCTCCCAGGCACGCGATACTGTCTTCGGTTCGTCGAGAAGGCGGAGCACTTCGGCGCCGACGGTGAGGAGGGCGCGATCATCGCTCAGACGCTTGGTGGGGAGGATCATGAGATGGACCCCAACGCACCCGTTTCGGGACGCTCGAAGATGTCGCAACGCTCGAAAAGGTGGGCAAGCACAGCGAGGACGGCCGCTTCGTGTTTGGGGCTGTGGTCAAGACCAGTGCCACAGGTGAACTTCCATAGTTCCCTGAAGATGGCGTCCGGATCCAGGCCGACCTCCTTCAACGACCGGTACTGAGCGCGGAATGACTCGGCGACTTTGTCTCCGAGTTGGGGATCGGCATTGTTCCTGAAATAATCGTCGACGAGCCTGCTCTTGCGCACACCGAGTGCGAGGAACTGGGCAACGCCATCTGAGAGCTTGTTGTGCCGCAGTTTGTCCGGGGGCACGGGCCGCACGTCTGCGTCGGCTGGTATATCCGCGCGCGCAACGCTATCGAGGATAGGCTTCAGGTCTTTCATCGACACATGAAGCACATCGAGTGTAGTGAGAGGCGGCCCGAGGAGCTTATTGATGTCCGAGTCCCGTAATTCAAAGACGATATTCCGCAATTCGGAATGGGACCAGGTCTCGACCTGCTTGGCCGGAACTCCTCCCTTCAAGTTCCCAAGCGCCCTGGTGACTTCCGGCGATAAACCTTCGGTTGAGTTGTGGACGAAGGTCCAAGTCTCGAAATGCTCGGCCCAGTGCGCGACTGCACCATGAAAATCGACCTCAATCTTCGCTAAGGTTTTAGCCTGCTCTAGCTCGTTGGGCGCGTAGACCTGGAAAAGCATCTTCTTGGACGAGAGGAGCCCGTCGCACTTCTGGTCGCCATCCTTGCCCCATGGCCTGACCGGCTTGAAGTCCCCGGGGTAAGCGAGCCCCATCAACTCGGAGAAGAATCGCTGGAACTCCATTCCCTTGAACTTCAGAAAGCGGTTCTCGAAGGCGAGTTCGTAAAAGTAGCGAGAGATTCCTTCCATCATGGTTATCGGCGTGGGCGCAGCATCATTCGGGAATTGGCGGTCATGGTGTCCGGTCGATCTGGGAACCGTAGGAGGCCGCGATCAGAGCGGAAGCGCAATATCCGAAGCCACGACTTGACGCTCGACTGTCCCGGTCACGGCGGTCAGAAGTGGAGACAGCCACCCTTGATTGGCGCTTCGCCAACCACGACAAGCTCAGACTCCGCCTCGCACAGCATCCCCACCCCGACAACCTCGGCACACTCGATGCTGATAACATCCTCAGCGGTAGCTGATGCGTGATGCGGGTAAGAGCATTTCGGGTGACCTGACAGGCTGTCAGGTCGGTTCCAGCGGTAGGAAGCTCAGCGGTCTGGGGTGCGCATGAGCTAGGCATGCACGGTAACAGCCTACTGAGACTGGCTGCGGTGGAACCTGTCGTCGCCATCTGTGCCATGAGCACCGGCATCGGGCTCGGCAGGCGCGTGGCGGCTGGCACTGTATTAGGGTGGTTGACTGATCTGGGTCGGAAAGTGCAGAGTGGCCACCTGCCTGCCCACCTCGCCCTAACCTACCTCAGAGGATCTCCATGAAGCGTCTCCCCAGTCACCGTGCGCCAGCTTCCCGTAACACCTCCACACTACACCACGCTGCATCCCTCCCCCATCCGCCCGCCGCCCCGGCGTCTCCTGCGCCCACTCCTCTGCTGCCTGCTCGTGCGGCGGCACTCGGACCCGCCGCATCTTCTCCACCGCGCACCCCGCCGCCACGGGCCGCTCAGCGGCCTCCGATACTTCTTCTCACGGCCGCCGCGCTGGCGACCACGACGCTGGCGACTGCGCGAGCGATGGCGTACGTTGACACCATCAGGCTCCGTCTACGCGGGCGGCTGCATGATGATGACTATGCGGAGCTGATGGAAATGCGCCCCATCAAGGTGCTGGGTGGGGAG
>Ga0206924_1156_pt1 | contig 11507 bp, 5 predicted proteins | sample Alteio_BWOrgHeat_61_FD_152947 | JGI IMG/M metagenome (GOLD analysis project Ga0206924, IMG submission 152947) | Enriched cells from forest soil in Barre Woods Harvard Forest LTER site, Petersham, Massachusetts, United States -... | ecosystem: Environmental > Terrestrial > Soil > Temperate forest > O...
AGCGGATGGGGGCCGCGCTTGTCAGTGAGGCCGCTCGTAGCTCCAGGATCGGCTAAGAGCCCAGTAATGCATTCAGATGCGCAACTACTCGTTGAATGTCGAGCCGGTAGGGAAGAGGCATGGTCGGCTTTGGTCGACAAGTATCGAAACCTGATCTTTTCGATTCCCATCCGCTACGGGTTTTCACGCGACGAAGCCGCAGATATTTTTCAGGCGGTATGCCTCGACTTGCTGCAAGTGCTACCGCAATTGCGTGAAGACCGTGCGTTGTTCAAGTGGCTGGTGCAAGTCTGCTCTCACAAGTGCTACCACCGGAAGCGAAAGCTGCGAAAGATGGTGACGGTTGGGGATGAAGGATTTTTCGAAACGAACCGGGAATGGTCCCCGGACGCACACAGGGTTTTTGCTCACGCCGAGAAAGAGCAAATACTTCGGGAATCGATCGCGCTTATGCCGCATCGCTGTCAGCGGCTGATTCGCATGATGTTCTTTGATGACCCAACCGTTCGCTACAGAGAAGTAGCAGAAAAGCTGGCAATTTCGCCGAACTCGGTCGCACCGATCCGGCAACGTTGTCTGGAGCGGCTACGCGGCACACTCGAGGAAATGGGGCTGTGATGCCAGCGGGGCGATCAAAACGCGCATTGTCGGAGACTATGCTTGACGCTCTGGCGCGTTTTCCGACGGGGGCCTCCCGTCGCCGCTTTCTTTCCGACCGGCGGTCGTTGCTTCACGCTGGCGTGGCAAGAGAGCTACAGGAGGCCGCACGATCCACGATGCGCGTGAACTCCCAGCGCGCCCTGGCGTTTGTGGACGCTGGAATGCTGATCGCCCACCAAATCGGTAACGGCGAACTTGTCGCACATGGGTGTCGTATCAAAGCCAATATTCTCTGCGCGCTGGGCAAATATAAACAGGCGCTGAGGCTCTATCATCTGTCACTGACCTCTCTGCGCAAGTCGGAGGACAGGGAGGGAATTGCTCGAACGCTTTCGGCGGCAATCCAGGCGATGATTCTGGCGGGCCAATATGAGAGAGCGCTGGCCGCGGCGTCGGAGGCTCGGCAGTTGTTCGAGGCGCTTGGTGATGCGCGTCGGTTGGGGATGCTCGAGAATAATGTGGGCAATATTTACCATCGTCAAGACCGTTTCGAAGAAGCGCTCGTATATTATCAGCGGGCATACGAACTTCTCTTACCTTTTCGAGATTCCGAGAACCTATTGATCTCCTTCAACAACCTAGCGATGTGCTTGATCAGCTTGAATGATTTCTCCCGGGCAATGGCCACCTACCAGCAGGCACGAAAAACCGATGGGATGAATCAGATGCCGGTTCTCCGGACCGTCACGGACTACAACATTGCATACCTCTATTTCCTGCGGGGACAGTATCGCGAAGCGATTGCGATGTTGGAGGCTACCCGCAAGGTTTGCAAGGAACTTGGCAACCCTCACCTCCTGGCCCTTTGCGACCTGGACCTGTCGGATATCTACCTGGAACTGAATTTGAGCGACGAAGCCCTTGAGACGGCGGACGAAGCGTTCCGGCAGTTCGTTGAACTTGAGCTGCACTACGAGGCGGCGAAAGCCAGAACCAACCAAGCTATTGCTTTGGGCCAGTTGCGGCAAACTTCACGGTCCGTCGAAGTGTTTGCTGACGCCCGCGGTAGATTCCTCGAAGAAGGAAATCCGGTGTGGCCCCACGTGATTGACCTCTTTCACGCGACTGTTGTTGCGCAGGAAGGGAATCATTCCGAAGCTCAGCGGTTGTGCCTGAACGCAGCCGAATTCTTTGACCATTCAGGGATGCCCAACAAGAAAATCCTTTGCCACATCTTGCTTGGCCGGCTGGCGTTACGCCGAGGGGATTGCGGAACGGCACGAGCAGAATCATTGCATATGCTACGGGCCGTCCGAAATCGCGACTCGCCATGGTTACAATTTCAATCGCATTTGTTCCTCGGGGATCTCAAGCAGGCGCAAGGGAAGTTGCGTGCGGCGTACCAAGCATATCAGAGAGCCTTTGCAGAAGTTGAATTACTACGCGTGGGCCTTGACCGCGAGGAGCTTCGACTAGCGTTTATGAGTGATAAGTCGGCGGTTTATGAATCGCTTGCGAAAGTGTGTCTTGCAAATTCGGCAGACGAATGCGCGCAACGGAAGGCATTTGCCTATGCCGAGCTTGCGAAGTCCCGCACTTTGGTGGAGGGGTTGCACCTCCGAGAACAGCAGCGTGAATCGGGGACACCAGGTGAAGGCCGAGCAAATAACTCCGATTTGAGTGAGGAGCTCAGCTGGTTTCAGCGCCGTATCGAACTCGAGCAGCTTCAGCCCTCGGAGAAGTCCCGCGAAAGGATTGTCGCCCTTGATCGTGAAGTGGAGGTCAGGCGGGCGGCCTTACGGAGAAGCATGAGGCGGGCCACTGTGAAGAGTCCGAGTGTCTCTGTTCTTCGAATTGGAGACTCACTGTCTCTCGATGAGATTTGTGCGAGTTTACCGCAAAACGCGACATTGATTGAATACTTTTCGATTGAAGACGAGTTCCTCGTGGCTGTTATCGAGCGCAATGCGCTTGAAGTTCGGGTTCTGACAACGAATTCGCGGATAAAGAAAGAGCTGCGCGCGCTTCGCTTCCAGCTGGAAAAACCGGGTTGGTACTCGCAGGCGGGACGAAGGCTGGCGAAGTTCGACTTAGAAGCGACAAACAGCCATCTGGCGGTTCTCTATGGGGAGCTAATCGCGCCAATCCGCAGCCTGATAACAGGTTCGCATTTGATCATAGTGCCGCATGGCGTGTTGCACAGTATTCCGTTTCATGCACTTTTCGACGGGCAACATCACCTTATTGACTGGTTCACAATCTCCTACGCGCCGAGTGCCAGCGCGTTTGTATTTTGTCAGGAAAAGGGCGTGCACGGATGGTCGAACGACTTGGTTGTAGGGGTTCCCGATGCTCGTGCACCCGATATCGCTCAAGAGGTAGAGACTGTTCACGGCCTTCTTACGGGCTCGGCACTTCTGGTTGGCAAAGAAGCGACGCTCGGCGCTCTTCAAGAAGCCGGGCGTCGCAGCCGTTACATCCACATCGCGACTCACGGTATCTTCCGGCCTGACAACCCTATGTACTCCGGGATTTGGCTTGGAGATTCCTTTCTTCATCTATATCAGTTCCTGGAGCTCGATTTACCGGCCGATCTACTCGTTTTGTCAGGGTGCGGGACAGGAATGAGTGCGGTCACCGGCGGGGACGAGCAACTCGGCTTTGTTCGTGGAGTGCTACTGGCGGGCGCGCGATCAGCTCTTCTCACCTTGTGGAATGTCCATGATCGAAGCACTTCCGAATTCATGCAGGGGTTCTATAGAAGGCTGGCGATTTCTGGCGACAAGGCCGATTCTCTCCGCGAGACGCTGTTGGACCTTCGAGATAACCGGGGACACCCGTACTACTGGGCGCCCTTTTGTTTGATTGGAGCGTTGTCTTGAATCACGTAAGCAGCAGCACGGGAGGAACTGTGGGCTGTATCAATTGTAGGCGTGCGGACCCTTGTTTGATTGGAAGAGCGATTGTGCGACGGGTTGGCGTGGACTCCAGAGCTTTCTGGAGCCTAGGGGGGCCGAAATGAAACACTATGCACTTCACGATTGGCTCGACTACTTGCACGAAAGGATCGTCGAAGATCGGAAGAGGAAGGCAATGAAGGCGCATTTGAAGAGTGGTTGCGCAACGTGTACGGAAGCCGTTGCATTCTGCAGACATGTTCGGGATTTTGTGCAACGTGAGATTGACTACGAAGTTCCCCAGAGTGCGGTGCGCCACGCGAAGAGGGCATTCGCGATCGCCCAAAAACGGTCGGGCATCGGAGGTTTGATTCCTCGACTCAGCTTTGACAGCTTATGGGATGCACTTCCGGCGGGAATGCGTTCGTCCATGGGGGCGGAACGGACTCTTCAGTATCAACTCAACACAATTCAAGTTCGGCTGCGGGCAGAGAATCAGGCTGCACCAGTGGGAGTGCGCCTCGACGGCCAACTGGTCGACGAGTCGGACGAGGCAAAGCCGTTAAACGATTTGCAAGTATTCCTGGTTAGAGGTGACACGAAGCTGTTTGAGACGCGCACGAATCAGTTTGGAGAATTTCATTTAGATTTCAGCCCGAAACCGGACATCGATCTTCTTGTTGACACGCGTACAGGGCGCGAGATCGTGATCCCACTGGCCGAGTTTTGTACCGAAAGCGACAACCGGGAACCGAGAGAGTAGAAATCGAGGAGCGGGCTTATGAAACTTCGTGTCGGACTGTTCGTTCTGGTCCTTGTCCTGGTGGGAGCACCCTCAGCGTCAGCGCTGGAAAGCCGATTTGTCGTCTCTAGCACGGCTGGACGCGAGAGTCTGCAGGGGCGCTGTGCAGCATGGGGATGCACCGTATCGAAAGCGGGCGGGTCCAGCAGGCGCAGCGAATACCTAGTTGGTACTCCCGGATCGTTCGATGCGCGGATTTATCTCGGTGCTTTGCGAGCCTTTCCGGGGGTCGTAAGGGTGGAACTGGCCATGCCCGGCCTGTTCGGAACTACAAATGTCATTGTACGAACTTCGCTCGGGGCCGGGGGTTTACGACTGCTCTGCTTGCTCCACCCTTGTTCGGTGTTATATGGCCTCGACGGTATCCTCGGCCAAGTTTATCTTGTCGAGTTGCTCAATGTCTTGGATCCAGTTCTTTCGCTGAATCTTTTCCGTCTTTTGCCGGGAATCTTGGACGCCGAGATCGATCAAATTCTATCCATTCCGGGATTGGGCGCGGCGGCCGGGGAACCGCCGCCGGAACTAACGGAGGATCTGCCGTACCCCTACTACGGTTCGATTGTTCCGATGGGTTATGCACTGCAGCCGGCCGCAAGCATTGTGCGATTAGCTGAAGCACAGAATCGTTTCGCAGCTCTGGGCACAGGAATTATTGCGGACATTGATACCGGCGTTGATCCCACGCATCCTGCGCTGAGCAGCGCGCTTCTCCCCGGCTACGACTTCACACGCAATCAAAGCGGTGGCTCAGAACTCAATGATCTTCCCGGTCCGGCTATGCCGGTCGGTCCAGGCAATACGCAGGCAGTGCGGGTGAATCAATACTCGGTTGCAATGGTGGACCAGTACAGCGTGGCGATGGTAGATGGTCCGCCTTATGCTGCTTTCGGACATGGCACCGAAGTAGCAGGGATTCTCCATTTGGTCGCGCCGCAGGCCATGCTTCTCCCGCTCAAGGCCTTTCATTCTGATGGAACGGGGCTTCTGTCTGACATTCTCCGCGCGATCTACTACGCGGCGCAGAACAACGCTCGTGTTGTCAACATGAGCTTTGATCTGACTTCGTACTCTCCCGAATTGGCCGCAGCGATAGGCTCCGCCGAGAGTCAGGGCGTGATCTTCGCGGCGTCCGCGGGCAACGACGGCGAGCAAACGACCGTATATCCTGCGGGCCTGCCAAGCGTGATGGGCGTGGCGTCTACCAATGACTTTGACCAGCGGTCATCGTTTTCAAACTACGGCAACGGTATTGTTTGGGTTGCGGCTCCAGGGGAAGGTATCGTCACTACTTATCCTTTCGGAACTTACGCCGCTGTGTGGGGAACATCTTTCAGCGCGCCGTTTGTTTCAGGTGGCGCATCGCTGCTGTTGAGCATCCAACCAGGCGCAAACCAAAACGTGGCCTCCCTTGCGATATCAGTGGCACAACCTCTCTCGCAGAGTGGCATGGGTAACGGCCGGCTCGACCTCTTTGGCGCGCTGGGTTCGACACTAGGTCACCCGTAGTCGAACGATCTTTTGGGAAACGGTCAAAACATCGCGTTGGTTAACGCGTCTCGTGGTTTTCTTGGAGGCTGACATTTCGGACCGACCGCGATGTCAGAAGTTGAATTCTGATTGTAGAATGTCTTCGAAGTAACCTGGCGCGAATTCCTTCGGCTCCCTTTCGACGCAGCGAACTCCGCGCATCGAACCAAAGGTGCGAACCGAGAAATGTTTGAGAAAATCTCGTACGGGATTTCCACCTATGCGAATGAAGCATGTTTTGTGTCAGGTTCGCAGCGATACTATGCGACAACGCGGCCAGCCTTAAGAAGGGAGCGCACTTGCCTGCCAAACAGGTGGCCTTGCAGATTACGACTGATTCTCCAGAAATGGGTGGGCTATCCAATGCGCGGAGCATCACCGAGTAGCTCAGGGGCCAGGGGCGTCAGTTCCTCCTCAGTTCCTAGGGCGAGGGCTGCATCAGCTCGCGGACCTTTGTCGAGGAACTTCTCAATGATTGCGAAGAGTTCATTTGTCCGAATGGGCTTAGAAACGTAGGCATCCATGCCGGCGGCGATACAGCGCTCCTCGTCTCCCTTCAAAGCATGCGCCGTCATGGCGATGATGGGAATGTAACGCAGGGTTGATTTTTCCTTCTCGCGGATGGCAGTTGTTGCCTCGAACCCATCCATGATTGGCATTTGCACGTCCATCAGCACTAGGTCAAAGGATTCCTTCTCGAGTCGGTCAAGTGCGACCCTTCCATCCCCGGCGACGGCCACTTCGAAACCGCGTTTTTCGAGGAGGCGCATCGCCAACTTCTGGTTCACCAAATTGTCTTCGACAAGCAGGATGTGGTGTCGCTTGCGGTTCTCGCGCAGGCTGTGTTTGGTTACCAGTATTTCTTTCTTGTTTTCCGGTTTCTTCTCCAGCAGAGCGCAGATGCCCTCCAGCAATTCTCCTTGGCGAATGGGCTTGACCAGATAGGCAGATATGCCCAGTTCCCGGCATCGCGCTGCGTCTCCTGCGTGGCCAGCCGATGTCAGCATCATTATCGTTGCGCCGACCAGGGAAGGGTCCTTCCGAATCAGCTCAGCGAGTGTGAACCCATCCATTTCAGGCATCTGGCCATCGAGCAGAATTAAAGGGAACGGGTGACCGGTACTTTTTGCCACTTGCAGTGCTTGAAGTCCCGCCCTCCCACCTTCGACCGCCGTCGGACGCATTCCCCACCGGGTCAACATTCCTTCGAGCACGCGCCGGTTCGTGAAGTTATCATCGACGATGAGTACGTGCATGTCGCGCAATCGCTCGGGTTGAACGGGAACGGAACGCGCCGCCGGTGTATCCTGAATTCCGACGCGAATGACGAAGTGAAATGTGCTGCCTTGTCCGGGCTGGCTCTCCATCCAGATGCGTCCCTCCATCAACTCCGCCAGGCGCTTGCAAATCGTCAAGCCAAGTCCAGTACCACCATACTTGCGCGTCATGGAACCGTCAGCCTGCGAGAAGGCTTCAAAGATACTCTCCTGTTTTTCGACCGGGACGCCGACTCCCGTGTCTCGCACCGCGAAATGGAGACGGGTCATATTCGGTGCTTCCGGTTGTTCATCAACCGTTACAACAATTTCGCCCCGTTCTGTGAACTTGATCGCGTTGCCGACTAAATTGATGAGGATCTGTCGGACCCTCCCTGGATCGCCAAGCAAAGCCTCGGGCACTTCGGGCAATACGTCGTAGATGAGCTCTATTCCTTTTTGGTGCGCGCGAAAACTCAACGCCTTCATCGTTTCGCCGAGACTCTCTCGTAGGTCGAAAGGGATGAACTCCAGCTCGAGTTTTCCTGCCTCAATCTTTGAAAAGTCCAGAATATCGTTGATGATGGACAACAACGATTCCGCGGAAAGCCGGACCAGCCCAAGATGCTCGCGTTGTTCGGTCGAGAGGTCCGTGTCCAGAACCAGTTCGGTCATTCCCAGAATGCCGTTCATGGGCGTGCGAATCTCGTGGCTCATAGTGGCCAGAAAAGCACTCTTGGCTTGGTTCGCTCCCTCCGCGGCTTCTTTAGCTTCGCGAAGGTCCTGTTCGAATCGCTTGCGCTCGCTAAGGTCACGGACGAACGCAGCAAAGTGATGCGAGTCTTCTCGCCGCAAGACGGAAATCGTGATCTCGGAGGGAATCTCACGTCGGTCGTTGCAAACTGCGGTGACCTCGAATCGTTTGTTGAGTGCTGTTCCTTGCCGCGAGACTAGCAGCAGCCGAACCTCTTCCTCGTAAAGGTCCCTCTGGTGCGCTGGAATAACAGTCTCTGAGAGAATCCTTCCGAGTACTTCGGCGCGGGGCCATCCGAGGATCTTTTCCGCTTGCACGTTCCAATCGATGATCCTCCCGTTCGAGTCCATTTCGACAAAAGCGTCAAAGGATGTTTCAAGTATCTGTCTGGACCTCTTCTCACTCGACTCGAGTTCCAAGGCTTGGGCTGAAAAACGGCGGTCGGCCAGCGCCGTCAAGATCGTTAGTCCGAGAACCATGAACGTGACGACAATAATCCCAATCGTCCCAAGAGCAGATATATTGAGCGCGTGTGAGAGATCGCCAGGGATAAGCGACGACCTGAAACTTGCGGCTGCCATTCCGGTGTAATGCATAACGGGCACTGCGGCTCCCATGACAACTGCACTTAGACTCTTTTTCCAACCTCCGGATTTCGTTTCTCTGCGAAAGTAGAAGGTCAGCCATAGAGCAACAAAGGAAATCACGACTGCTAGAACTATAGATACAGCGACAATCCACGGAGAGAAGTGGCACATCGCAGGCAGCCTCATCGCCGCCATGCCGATGTAGTGCATGCCGGCGATCGCGCTGCCCATGAAAACACTTCCGGCCGCGGCTCGGAACAGACCCATCGTCTTTCGACTCACGACGAACAAGGCAATCGCCGATGCGAGAATGGCAGCCAAAAGTGAAATCAACACCATCGGCCAGTCGTAGAGGATGGAGACGGGCAACCGGAAGGCGAGCATTCCGACATAGTGCATGGACCAGATACCGATTCCCATGGCGATGGCGCCGCCGCTCAACCAAAGAGCCCGAGCTCTGCCCACCGCCGAAGTTACTCGTCCGGCGAGGTCGAGGGCGGCGTACGAAGCGAGCATGGCAATGACTATGGACAGGCCGACAAGCCCGTAGTCGTACGAACTGGGAAGCAGTTGGTCTCGCAAGGGCATCGCGCCGCCTTCCTTTCGCACCCGAAGCCCAGCTACTCGCTTGATTCAACGAGCGGGAAATAGAAATTCAGCCAGGCGGTTTTCGATTGGAGAGGGGCAATCACAGACAACAAATGGCAATCTGGAAGGGAATCTTATTTTGACTTATCACTCAGATAAGTCAAGGGCGCCGAACGAGTCGCGGCGTCCTAGTCACCTATCGAACGGTTGGTCGGCAACGCTCCTCTCAACTTTCACAGCTTGTGCAGGAACGGATCGTTTTCAACAGATTGGAGTTAGCTTCGAGCGAAAAGCAAACGCCCCGACCGCTAGGCAGGATCGACGCGCCGCCAAAATTCCCGACCGGCAGAGTCGTGTGCCCGCTCCCTCTCTGCTGAGCGAAAGTCAAACTTGGCGCCAAAACGCACGTCATGACAAAAGCACAAAAGCTCGTAATCCTTCCCATGTCATCCTCCATTGAGCGGGCTAGGCAGAAACAAGCCGCTCTGGCACCCGCGACGTCGGCAGCGCCGATGATGGGTTTCGTCGATGAATCCAAAGTCAACCCTCGGCAAATATTCGGTTTTCCGTTGTTTACAATTGGCCTACTCGGTCCAACACAGTTCGGGAAATCGTCGAGTTCGGCCAAAGCTTTTTGCAACCGGGCAACCAAGCTTGTGGAAGTTGGTTGTTCGCATGGAATTTATAAAGCGCTAATCATCCTGTAGTCGAAACGGCGTTACATCCATTCCGGCTCAGAGAGAGTCGCAGTCTGCACGCCGAAAAGAGCATTCGCAAATGTGTTCACGGTTCCCCGGGACACAATCGAGATAGCCGCGCCCACACCCCTGCCCGAACGATCGGTGGTCTCGGAAATCATGGAACTGAACACTTCGCGAGGGCTCGGATTCTCTCGATGTCCCCCCGGAGGCGACTTATATGCAGAAATGGAATCGCAGCATTAATGTTGCAATTAGTCTAGCTGTGCTCGCGTTTGGCCTGGTCGGATCTGCACGAGGACAAGATACACGGTCTCGCGACGACGATGACGATAAGAAATCACCGACGCCGCCGGGGCTCTTTATCACGCCAACTGTTTTGCCTCACGCCGTCCAGCAGGACCTAAACCCCGGCCTGACCAATTACCCCAACTTCGTCGCCGGCGAAGCCGTAAAGGCAGTAGTCAGCCCGGACGGCAAGACCTTGGCGATCCTTACCGCCGGAATGAACTCGCTGTACTTCCCTAATCCCGCCTCCGCTAGCGAAGTCGGTACGGTCGACACCTCGGCTTCCACGCAGTTCCTCTTTCTGTACGACATTGCCGGTGCGAATAAGAGCAAACCGCTCTTGAAGCAAGTCATCCAGCAGCTCAATGCCCACGTTGGCCTAGTTTGGGCGCCAGATAGCAAGACCCTGTATGCGACGGGAGGCTGCGACGACGCCGTATACGTCTACACGAACAATGGCACGAACTTCGCTCTAGGGGGCAAGATCAGTCTCGGGCATGCACCCAATGGTTGTGTATCCAACGCCGCTAACCAAACCGGTCTCGGTCTCGGTGTCGAGCCGAATACAGCGGGACTTGCCATTTCATCCGACGGGAAAACTCTCGTCGTCGCCAACAATTACAACGATTCCATCAGCGTAATTGATACCGCGACGCAAACCGTGCGCTACGAATACGATCTGCGGCCCTTTGCCACTTCGGGCGCCCCGAACGGCACCAAGGGTGGCACTTTTCCCTATGCCGTGGTCTTGAATGGAAGCGTGGCCTATGTCAGCTGCGATCGCGATCGTGAAATCGTAGCGGTGAGCGTCGCCAGCCCCAGCGCCGGCTTATTCGTAGCCCGCATTCAACTGAAAGGCAATCCGAACGGTATGACCCTCAGCGCCGACGGCTCAAGGCTCTATGCGACGCAGGATAACCGAGACCAGATCGCCGTCGTCGATACCGCAAGCAATAAGCTTCTCAGTGAAATAGACACTCGCGGGCCTTCCAGTCTCGATTTTCCCCGCAACATAACAGGCGCAGCGCCCACCGCAGTTACCATCAACCAGGCCAGAAATACCCTTTATGCCGTAAACGCTGGTTCGAACTCTATCGCTGTGATTCCTCTGAGTGGTCCATTCGCTTTCAGGACGATCGGCCTTCTCCCGACTGCCTACGACCCGACCGATGTGGCATTCAGCGCCGATGGTAGCTGGATGTACGTTATCAACGGCAAGAGCGACACCGGTCCGAACCCTGACTATGGCTACGGCAACTTTGCCAACATCGAGTTTATCACTCCGCCGGGCGGCCCCTTTCCGGGCGGTAACGCGGCGGAGTCTGCTATCCTGCGCTCCAACAATCAGTATCAATTTCAATTGGAACACGCCTCTCTGGTGAGCGCTGAGGTCCCGGACTCCGACGATCTCTGGGAATTGACCTCCCGCGTGGCGGCCAACAATGGATACCTGTCCCGACTCTCCGATCGTGACGAAGACACGATGGAATTCCTTCATTCCAAAATCAAG
>Ga0206924_1157_pt1 | contig 11460 bp, 8 predicted proteins | sample Alteio_BWOrgHeat_61_FD_152947 | JGI IMG/M metagenome (GOLD analysis project Ga0206924, IMG submission 152947) | Enriched cells from forest soil in Barre Woods Harvard Forest LTER site, Petersham, Massachusetts, United States -... | ecosystem: Environmental > Terrestrial > Soil > Temperate forest > O...
TACCCAAGTAACTGATGGTGTTGTAACTGTTATTCCCCTTTTGAATACTGATGACTCCTTAATTGATCTCTGGAATGCCGTAGATACCATAATTGGCGGCGCTCCCCTCTTAATCCATGATGGCGTTCTTATTACTGATTATGCACCGGAACAAACACTAGAATCGTTTTTAACTACCAAATATAATCGCACGGCCATAGGTTTACAAGACAATGGTGATTGGGTTTTTGTGGCAGTTGAAGGCTGTTGTTATGGTATTGCTGGCGGCATGACTATTTCAGAACTTGCTCATTATATGGCAGAGCTTGACTGTGTTGCCGCACTCAATCTGTGTGGTGGTAGATCAACCACCATGATCATAGAAGGCAAGTGCGTAACATCAAATAATAAAGCTGTAGCGAATGCCGTTGCTGTATTTTAAATGTTTAGAATTTAGACGAACGGAGAAAAAGAATATCAATGTCTACGGTAACGGTTAAGTAATATATTTCGCAAGGTGTTAACCATGCATGTATAAAAAGTCTTTTAATCGTACGCTATATGCCCACTCATTGTCATACCAGGCACATACCTTGACGCAATTGCTTTGAACAGACGTTAATTGCGCATCGATAATAACGGAGCGTGCGTCACCGGAAAAATCGCTCGAAACAAGCGACTCATACGTTATACCCAAAATGTTATGCAATGGTCCCTGGTCTGCTTCCCGTTGAAAAACCGTATTAAGAGCCTCTGAAGAAACGGTCTTTCGAACCGCGCATGTTACATCCAAAAATGAAACTTTTGCCACGGGAACACGTAATGAAAGACCAGAAAATCGCTGTCCTAATTCTGGTATAATTTTTTCAATCATTTTGCTTGCACCAGTTGTAGTTGGAATGATATTAAGTGCTGCAGCACGAGACCGTCGTGGGTCATCTTTTTCAACGTCCAAAAGCACTTGCGAATTAGTATAGGCATGCACGGTGGTCATAAAACCATAGTCTATACCAAAATGATCATTCATAACTTTTAAAGTGGGCAACAACGCATTTGTTGTACAACTTCCTAAAGAAACAATGTGATGCTTAGTTGGATCATACATGTCATCATTAACACCTGGAATAATGGCAACATCTTCATCATGAGCAGGTGCAGAGATAAGCACACGTTTAGCCCCTGCATCTCTATGTTTTTGCGCTTCCTGGCGATGTGTTGCCCGGCCAGAACATTCTACTACCCAGTCAATATGTAATTCACGCCATGGCAATGCTTCTATAGTTGGCTCTGCAAGCAATTGTATATCATGACCATCTACGCAAAGAATAGTATCCTTTAATTCTACATGACCCGCATAAGTACCCATAAGGGTGTCATATTTAAACATATGTGCTACCATGTCAATGCGCGCAGGCCCACAGTTAATAGCAACAACATTAATATACGAAAGCACTTGTTTATCTTGGCATAATGCACGTAAAAAATTACGTCCAATCCGACCAAATCCATTAATTGCGATACGTATCATTACAAATTCTCCTAAACTCATTTTTTTATAATTCTTGATGCCATTTCTGCACCGAATGCAGTGATTCCATAATATGATCTAATGGCGCCACAGGAGGTTCTAAAATAATGGGAATATGACGCAAGCGTTCATGGGCAACAAATTGCTTTAAGATCATGGCACCAATACTGCCGTTACCTAATAATACATGTCTATCTTTACATGATCCACGTACATCATCAGTATCATTCAAGTGTATGAGTGCAATATTTGCAATATCAAGAGTTGCATCTATATAGCGTACGAATGATTCTAATTCTGATGCCGTCCCTAATAAATAACCATATGAATAGGCATGTGCAGTATCAATACAAAAACGCACTTTTTCTGGGTGAGTCAATTTTTGCCGAACTATTGCAAAGTCATTAATATCACTACCTACTGACAAATTACCATGTGCCGTATTTTCTAAAACAAGAACTATATCTCGTTCATACTGCATCACTTTATTAATAGTGCGAACTAATATGTCTATCCCAATACCTCTATCTTTTGCCCCCACAGCGCATCCTGCATGCACTACTAAATGAGTAAAGCCAAGCTTACGGGCACACATGAGTTCGCGCCCTAGCGCATACGCATTGTCGTAATACGTATGAGATAAATTAACCCAGAAGGAACCATGCGCAAATAAAGTCGTAAAATGATCGCGGCAGAGTGCCCGAAAAGCTCTCTGCTCTTGTTGAGTGGGCCATATCACCTGTCGGCCAATACGTCGAACAATAAAACTTTGAAAAAAAGGAAGTTGAAGGGCAATCGCTTGGTGGGCAATAGCAACCAAAGAATCTGCTAACCGTAAATGTAACCCTACCCGATTCACATGCACCCCTAGATACCAAAAATAGTATATAGATTACTACTATACACATCTGCAAGTGCCATTGCAAAATCGCGCTTGATGTGATTAAGACCTTCTTGCGTGTCAGATTCAAACCTAAAACAGATAGCAGGTTGCGTATTTGAGGCGCGAATCAACCCCCACCCATACGGCTTTGTAACGCGAATACCATCAATAGTAAGCAATTCCACATCTTCGTGCTTTTTAAAATAATCTTGAATTGTTTTTACCAACTGGCTTTTTTCTTCTTCTTTGCAAGCCAGACGATATTGAGGTGAACTCACTTTAGAAGGAAAATCAGCCAATAATTCATCGAGAGACTTTTGAGTTGTGTGCAGTATTTCAAGCAAGCGAAAAAAGGCATATATGCCATCATCAAATCCAAAACCACGATCATTAAAAAAGAAATGACAACTTAACTCGCCCCCCAAAAGGGCATTATGCGCTATCATCTGTGCTTGTACAATAGAATGGCCACATGGAGACACTATTGGCCGCATTCCATAGAGCTCTAGCAATTCTGTTAGCCCTGACGATGCATTAACATCGAACACAACAGCTAAATGTGGATTGGTTACACTCATCTGTTTAGCAAATACAGCTAACAGTTGATCACCGGGAACCAATTGACCACTTGCAGTCATCGCACCCATACGATCAGCATCACCGTCGAACCCTATACCTATCTGCGCATTATGCGCAACAAGAGCCGAGCGCACATCTTGCATATTTGCATCCACTATTGGATCAGCTTCATGGTGAGGAAACGTTCCATCGGGTTGATCATACAAAAGCCATACGCGAGGCCATTGCATTGCATACACAATATCGTGAATTACCACACTCGCCGACCCATTACCACAATCTATTACCATAGAAATAGGACATCCAATCAAATGAGAAAACTGCCCTTGCAGCCAATTAACGTAAGACTCATTGAGCGAATGATTTGTAATAACTCCCGCCGTAAAAGCTTTGATATGTGCCCCTGCTTTATACCGCTTTTTCATTTCTTGAATATCAGTACCCCACAAGCACTCCGTACCCAAACATATTTTTATACCATTATATTCTTTAGGATTATGCGATGCTGTTACCATGAGCCCCGCATCGACAGCGAGAGTTTGCAATGCAAAATAGAGCATTGGCGAAGTACACACACCCACAAATACAACATCTAAACCACTATCTAATAAACCACGACACACTTCTTGAGCAATCTGAGCAGAATGGGTACGTACATCCATACCAACCACAATGGTCTGCACGTTTGATGATTTTTCAACAAGATACGCTGCTATCGCGCGAGAAAGATTATAGACATTCTCAATACAAAACTCTTCTCCTACTTTGCCACGAATATCATATTCGCGAAAAATAGTATCATTCATTGCGTACTCCTTATTTGCTGTGCCTGCACATTGACAAAAAATTACATCTATTTCTTTTTTTTATGTTGTCGAATAAAAGGGGATGCGTTACGCTATGTACAAACATTATTTTTTAAAAGTAGCTGATAACCATGATACCACGCACCCTTCAAATAAAAAACTTTTTGAGTTACGGCCCTGAGCTACAAACTATTTCTTTCGATTCATATCATCTCATATGTCTTTCCGGTAAAAATGGTCATGGAAAATCTGCCCTACTTGATGCTATGACGTGGGCATTGTGGGGAATGGCACGCAAGACGAGTGCTGCATCGCGCGCTGATCAAAATCTTCTGCATCTCGGACAAAGCATGATGGCGGTTATTTTCGACTTTGAAGTTCACAACACTCATTATCGTATTAAACGTTGCTATGAAATAGTATACGGCAAGCCTCAAACAACTCTTGAATTTGGCATTGTAAACGATCAGGAGTTGGTTCCGCTTACAGACAAAACTATTCGTACAACACAAGAACGCATTGACGCTGCTATTGGCCTCGATTTTGATACTTTTATAAATTCCGCTTTTTTAAGACAAGGCGGCGCAAATGAATTTTCTAAACGAGCACCCAAAGACCGCAAAGAAATTATTACTGCAATTCTCGGGCTTCAAACATACGATATACTTCGCAAAGCGGCGGTAGAAAAAGTAAAAACAGCTACCACTCAAAGAATTACTCTTCTTGCTCTTCAAGAAAAAATTACTAAAGAGCTCGAGCAAGTCCATGCCGTTAGTGCGCAAACTCAACAATTAGAAACCCAACTGGCTTCTTGCATTACCCTTCATACGGAACTTACCAGCTCACTTGCAGGATATGCGCACCAAAAACAGCACCTGATAACACAAGAAAAAAAACGTGATGTCTGTCTGGCAACAACCACACAATGCACAGAAACAATGAATCGCTTAAAAACAGAGCTTCATACCACGCGCACTGCATGGCGCAGCACGCACCGCGCGCAAATTCTCTGCGCAGATCCATCTGCATTAGAACAACGCAAGAGAGATTTACTACGTAGCATTGAACATCATAGTGCATTACAACAAAAAATATTCGCACTTAAAGAAGAGGTATTAGTAACGCGTGAATCACTCCAGCAATGTACTCATGAACTCAGCACACAAGAGCATACACAACAACGAGATACGTTATTATTATTAGAACGTTTAAAAGCAGAACTTGCACTGACCACTACTGCGCTTGACCGCATGGAACGTGATGTTAAAACCTATCAACTAGAAATCACACAGCACGATGCATTGATTGAAAAAACAAGCATGCAATGTGCAGAAAGTCCAGCAATTCAACAGCAATTAACACAACAACGCGCTCTTTTTGAAAAACGTAAAGAAGCCTATCAACGCTTGGCTACTTTAGGCAATATGCTACGTACAGAACTTGCAACCATCCAGCAGAAAATGCATCTTTCTCAAGATAAAGAAGATCCAAGTTGCCCACTATGTGAACAAAATCTTTCTGCTACGCGCCGCCGTTTTTTAATTACCAAATTAACCGCACAAGCACATAACGTTAATCATCGCTGCGAACGCTTAAAACGTATTTTACCCCTCCTTAAACAAGCGCTCATCACAGAGCATGAAACAATACAGGCATTACAACAAAAAGTAGATTCATACGTAGCGTTGCAGCACACGCTTGAAACAACTCATAATAAACGTAACGAACTTATACAAAAAAGAGATGATTACCAGTTACAGATACATGATATACACAGCAAACAGATATCTTTACGCGATGCAATTGACCTGCAAACAAAAACCCTCCATGCTGCCTCAGACAATGCCGTTATTAATGCTTTAAAAGCAAAACAACAAACTATTACCACGCATCTTCAAACACTTACACAGCAAGCAACCAAAATAAGTTATGATCAGCTCGCCCATGAAAAAGCAGTTCTTGAACTTAAGCAACTGGATCAACAATTGCACAACCAAGATGCCATCAAACAACAAATGGCATGGCAAAATGAGCGGAAAAACAACATTGCACATCTCTGTACACAACTGAAACAACAAAAAATAACTCATGCTCTATTGGAAACTGAACTAACTACATACGCAAACCTTGAACAACAACGGATCTTATTAGAAAGTAAAGAACGCGAAGTTACCCAGCAAATACACGCACATTCTTTGCAAAAAGAGACATTGTTACAAGAAAAAGGTCGTCTCGAGTCAGAAGATAAAAAATTACGCACTCTAGCCGATGAACACAAACAGCAAGAGTTGGTCATTCTATCTCTTGATGAGCACATACAAGATTATCAAGCAATTGCCCAAGCAGCCAGCAAAGATGGCATTCAAGCACTTCTTATAGAAGATGCCATTCCCGAAATTGAACAAGAAGCAAATGCGCTCCTTTCTAAATTAACAAACAATCAAGCTCATATAAGCATTGAATCATTGCGTGATCTGAAAAATGGTAATTCTAAAGAAACATTAGATATCAACATATCCGATGCTGCTGGCATTCGTCCATATGAACTATTCTCAGGTGGTGAAGCATTTCGCATCGATTTTGCGCTGCGCATTGCCATATCAAAGTTACTTGCCCGCCGCGCAGGAACAGCACTACAAACACTTATTATCGATGAAGGGTTTGGCTCACAAGACGAAGAAGGACTTTCATTAATGATGGACGCTATGTACAAAATTCAAGATGATTTTGCAAAAGTTATCATCGTCTCTCATTTACCATCTATGAAGGATCAGTTCCCCGTACATTTTATTGTAGAAAAAAATGCACAGGGAAGTTTTGTGTCTGTTATAGAACAAGGATAATGTGCACCCTATTATTATTCTGTTGGGACATCAAAAAGCAATTTTGAATCAAGCAAATCTGCATGAGTTTCAAGAGCTTTCTGCTCACCATACCAAGAATAATATGTTCTGCTTATTACTTCTTTTGCTACATAGGCGGGGGCAACTACCACTACTCCCATACCTCCAGTTATAGCCAAAATAGAAATTGAAGCGAAATCAAATAAGTTGATTCCGTAAGCATCAACTCCTGCTACATATACTTTTTTTATTATATTTTTAGCATCATCGGATAATAATGTTTTGCGCAAATCGATTTCCGGATATTTTTCATGATCTTCTCCGAATACAACTTTACTAGACCATGTAACCGTTTTTAAAGGATTACTTGATAAATCAACTGTTTTAATTCCAGAAAAAGCATGTAATATGTTGCCCAAATCGATATCTTCAAGGTTATTATTACTCAACTTAAGTTTCTTCAATATGCCACTACCACTTTTCTCCACATAAGAAATAGCATTATGTGACGCATCGAGATCAACAATATTTGGACACGTTTTCATTATGCGCCACAGAGGAAGATCCTCTAATTGATTCTGCGAAACATCAAGAGTGGTGATGCAACTGCCCTTGATATAAGAAGGTAGATCAACCACTATTGTTTGTAACCGTTGATTTGAAAGTGATAGCGCAGTTACATCATAACCATCTATCTGCTCCGGCCATTGTATCTTTTGCTGTTTACTTTTTTCCTCAACGAAATTCTCATACCGCTTCTTTAAAGCTACGCAAGCATTAACACTATATGTTTGATCTAATTCACGCAATGCGTCAGCACTTGATTGCAATAATGGTTTTTCTTCCACTACTTCTTCTAGCGAACTTGAACTACTGCTGCTCTTCATCGCGCATAACGGCGCAAACATCCCCAAACTCAAAGCAACCACATATATTTTTTTATGCATCTATCAGCCCTTATGTTATTATTTTTCGATGCATCATAGCGTATCAAAGAACCAATATATAGCAATTAGATTCATCAAAAAAATGCGCCTGGTTTTTTTAAAGCATAGCGCATTTAATAGAGACAAAAAGTTTTTTATCTGATATAGAGATGAAATAAAAGCATCATCATATAAGTTATAGTTTACATGAACAATTACATTGATAAGGTGCAACTCCACATCCTAATGTATGACCAAAAAAAACATCTCCATCAACAGTATCTTCATCGTGAAACAGAATAGGTGGTTTTACATGTTCGATATGATCTTTAATATAGGTACGGTATTGGGAACGTCCATGACAGTTGCCTGCCAACCAACCCATCATGCAACAAACTTCAGGTGTAATTTTAGCTAACAAAACAGTAGTTGCAACAGGTCCACACATCAATGCAAATAATGGTATAGCTCCGCCGATAGCAGTGCCAATTAAACTACCACAACCTTCACTACGCGTACAATAAGGAACAAAGCTTGCAGAAGTAAAATGCAAATTATCTCTGTAACAATTTTTGAGCTCCTCACATTGTTGCTCGTTCTGCACAACAGGGTTATTACGCAAATCGATAATTGGTAACGCTAATGGTAGTATCTCAAGACTCTCATTAGGACCAGTCGCCCTAGCAACTCTATGCACAAAGTCTATGTCCTTACTCCATGTCACCTTGTTAATATCATTATAAGAAGCGTTTAACTGCATTAATTTTGGAAAGGTCTCGAGAAAGTCACCAATATGAATTTCTTTAATGTTATTGTGCGATACATTCAAATCTTTGAGATTGTACAAGCCCTGTAACGTTTGCGCTGAAAGTAATGTCAGCTGATTATTGCTCAAATCGCATGTAGTAATTGCATCACAATGTATGTGACTTTGCTTCATCATGGTCGGCAAATCACCAATCGAAACCAGCTGTTTGTTGCTTAAATCTAAGATATTATTCTTAACTGGCCACTCCAAGTCGTTTAACGTTCTGCCGCTTTGTCCCCTTGCTATACCATGTTGCATTTCTTCAACAGTTTCTTTCCCTGATATTAACAGATCAGTTTCTTCCATCGCATGAATCAAAACAGGTAAAAGCAGCACACTGACTAGCCTTATTTTCATTACTTCCTCTTTTCTCTTTATTCCATTCAATAAACACAGATTTGATTTACAAAACAACAGATATTCTTAGCTCTTTCTCTTCTTTTTCCACCCATTCATTGTATGTCCTGAAGCTCGTATTCATCAGTAAATAGAACATTATCTTTTGCTTGTTGTTCTAATTTTTGCAATTCTGGACGATAGCACCAATACATTCCTAAAGCTGCAAGACTTCCTCCCAAAATGCCACCTATCCCTGAGGCAACTGATACCGCATTTATTTTTTGGTTGTTATCTTCAATAGTAAGTTCCATCACAGTTACGGTACCCAATGCTAAGTAACCGCTCCCGAGACCTGCCATGAATGCTATTTTATTTTTGATCGGGGCTTGTATCTGCCGAGTATATACATCAACTAAAGCTTCTTTTTGGTGCACAGAAAGATTTGTTTTTTGACAATCGATGATGAGAGATGGCGAAGGCGCTATTACTTTATTAAAATTCCAAGTAATGTATTGCAATGGATTATGTGCAACATTAATGGAAGTAAGATTAGGATATGCTAATAACAACAATGCCATATTACATTTTTTTAACTTGTTATGACTCAAATCTATAGATTTAAGATTGACATGTTGCTGCTTATCTTTTTTTTGAAATAATAAAACATATTCAATATTATTATTGCTCATAATGCATTCTTCAAGATTCGGCAATACATCCGTAATGTCCACTAAAGGTGCATGATCAAGCTGATTGCCTGAAACATCTATTTTTTTTATGCCATGCATAGCATATGGCATAGTGGCAAAAACAGTTTTTAAACTATTATTATCAACCCGGTACAATACCTGTAGATGCTTATTTTTTAAATGAATAGTATCGGGGACTTGATTACTGTCAACTTGGGGCCATTCAATTGCAGATTGTTTTTGCCCAACTAATTGCATGAATTGTTGTTTCGTTTCCTCAAAATCTCTACGCATCTCATCTTCGTAACAACGACTTGCTTCATTGGCACGTGATCGCGCATAATCAAGTTGCTGCACAAGGTTTACTAATGATTGATTTAATAATGGTTGGTCGTCCATCGCGTATGTATACAACATCCAAAAACTAGCAACCGCAGCAATACCTATCTTTTTATTCATGACGTCCTTTTTACATACTAAATCAACATGCATTTGACTTGCATAAACAACAAATCTTAGCTGTGCTCCCCAAATAAGACAATCTCAAAGGTTCTGTGATATTCGTGTCACTTTTTTTATTAAAATAAAGCGGAACGCGCACTTCGTTGATGTTTTTCTCCATTTCTGCATGGTATCCACATTTAACACATGCAAATCCAGCGCCTGCACCAACAGTACTCCCGCCTATTTGCGGTATCATATAGAAAATGAATGGAGTAGTTGAGCGAGCCGCACAACACATCATAGGCAAATAACAAGTCAAAAAACCAGTAAACATACCCAAAAATGTAGGAACCATTTCCAGACCCGTACATGGATATGCTCTACTTGAAACTCGGTTCAACTGTTCTTTATACCGATCTTTAAGCCAAGTGCGTTGTTTTTCATTAATTTCTACACGATTATGCGATATATCAATAACAGGCAATGTAACCGTATTATCCGATTCGATATACCATCTTTTGTGATCACTCCATGCAATGTCCGTAAGTTCATTGTGCGAAAGATCTAACTTTTTAATGAGCGGACATGCTCGAAAATAGGCACCAATATCAGCAGCCGTCAATTTGTTATGAGAAAGATTAAGTTCTACCAAATATGGCAGTGCTGCAAACGCCTCAACAGGCACTGTAGTTAATCTGTTATTGTTGAAATAACATGTGGTAATGGCCATGCAATTCACTCGAGGAATATGTCCCATTAGTGGCTTTTCCATATACTGGCCAAAATCGCCAATAGTGTCCAACTCTTTCTTGCTCAAATTCAATTCATGTGTTTCACCATTCTGCCATTCTTGCAGCGTCAAAGAAGATAATCCTTTTTTTTGTTGCATGTCTAACGCATAGTGCGACTGCATGCTGTGAACATCTTCTACCCCCAATGGCAATAATGGATCTACTTCTTCCATTGCATATGTTAATACCGTTATCATTAACAAACACCATATTAATTGTACTTTCACTAATACTCCTTTAATGTTCATGAAAATTATTTTTCAAAGATTTCTCTTATGGAATACAAATGCCGTAGTTATATTTCATCCCCCTCAAATACTACATTTCTTTTTGCTATCTCTGCCTTTTCACGCAATGCAGGCAAATGCCGATAATGGGAGTAGCCGAATTGTAAAACAGAGACTGTTGCTCCGACCATGAAGGTTAGTCCCGTCCTACCCAACAAAGATGCGCCCGCTACGGCGCAAAAAGCTGATGACCACATGTCACAAATAACCTCTTTCTTAATAGGTCTTTGTAATCTTTCTGTATACTGCGATACAAGAAACGCTTTAGATACTGCATTCAACTGCGTATTCGAACAATTAATAAGAAGGTTGTCGAGAGCGGGTACCTCTCCTGGCTCTTCATCACTCCAGTCAAGTTTCTGCAATGGATTATTTGCAAAATTAATAGATTGCATATGTGGATGTACTAAACGCACTAAACCAATGTCACACCAATCTAATGCATTGTTACTCAAATCAAGAGTGGTAAGTTTACTCTGGGGTGAAATTATTGGATCAAAATAAAAAGATACATACTTTATTTTATTGTTACGAGCGTTAAAAACTTCAAGATTAGGA
>Ga0206924_1158_pt1 | contig 11414 bp, 9 predicted proteins | sample Alteio_BWOrgHeat_61_FD_152947 | JGI IMG/M metagenome (GOLD analysis project Ga0206924, IMG submission 152947) | Enriched cells from forest soil in Barre Woods Harvard Forest LTER site, Petersham, Massachusetts, United States -... | ecosystem: Environmental > Terrestrial > Soil > Temperate forest > O...
GCGGGCGTGGGCGTGGAGACCGGATGTTTGGAATCGTGACGGCGGACCTGAAGGCCATCCAGCTTGGAGAGCGCGTTGCTAAATTCCCGGGCCGAGGGGAAGGAACGGGCCGGATCCAGGGCGCGGCGCAGCACTTCGTTGCCTTCTTCCGAGAGGGTGGCGAGCGGTGTGTAGCGCGCGGTAGGGCCGCCGGCTCCGCGCAGGACGAGGGGCGAAAGCGTGCCGCCGAGAAGTTCGTAAGTGATCGCGGCGAGAGCCTGGACGTATTGCGGGCGCACGTCGCCACCGGCTGCGGCGCCTTTGTCCGCGCCGCCCACCATGGTCTGCCCGCCCGCCCACGTTTGGGAGGCGGCGAAGTCGCGCGTTGCGCCGACCGGATAAAGCTTCAAGGCGAAGGAAGGCCAAGAACTGAGCTGGGTGCGCAGGAGCTTTTCCTTCTCGATGGGCTGGGAAAAATGGAGCTGTACCTGATGCAGGCCAAACTCGAGACTACCCAGGTCGAGGCTGAGGGCGTGATCGACGCCCTCGGCGGCTTGCTGGAGGAGCTTGAGCGCCTCATTGGCATCGAGTTCCCGCCGCGCCTTGAGCAGGTCGAGCAGGGAAAATCCTTCCGTCCACTCCAGTACGAGAAAACTGCCGCGATCGACGGTTTCAAAACCGAGGACGCGAATGAGATTGGGATGCTGGACGGGCAGCAGCTTCTCGACCTCGCGTTCCAGCGCGGTGAGGGCCACGGTGTCGCCGAGCGCTTCCGAGTGCAGAACGATGAGGCGCACCTCGCTCTTGAGCTGGGTGTCGTAGGCGCGAAAGACGCGGCCGGCGTTGGTCTCGCCGCAGGATTGTGCGACGCGGTAGCGGTTCGCGATGGTGGTATTCGTCTCGAAGCTGCCGAGGCCCGATTGCATCGCGGAATCTTCGAGCAGGGTGGCGAAGTCTTCCTGGGGCTCGACCGGTGTGGTGCTGGGCGCCCCGGCGGAGGTGCTGGCTGCCGGGGAATGCGATAGTTTCTCAAGTGTGGACTCGATTTCCTTGCGCAACTCAGCTGGAGTCTGGAAGCGGTCTCCGGGGTCCTTGGCGAGCATCTTGCGCAGGACGTCGGCGACGGTGGGCGGAATTTTGTCGAGCTTCTCGAAGGGTGGTGGCTTTGAGAGATGCTGGCTCATGACCTGGGCCATGGAGCCGGCGAAAGGCGCCTGGCCGGCGAGCATGTACCAGAGCGTGACGCCGAGGGAATAGATGTCCGACCGGGAATCGATTTCCTTTTCCTCGAGCTGCTCGGGGCTGGCGAAGTGGGGTGTGCCGACAAAACCGCCCATGCTGAGGGTGGCGGCGTCCTCGCCTTCGCCCGCGACGGAGGCCTTGGCGAGGCCGAAGTCGATGACCTTGGCCACGATCTCGTCGTCTTCTTTGACGAGCATGAGATTGGAGGGCTTGATGTCGCGATGGACGAGGCCGTGCTGGGCGGCGGCGTTCAGGGCTCGCGCGACCTGCCCGGTGATGGTAAGGGCGATGACGGGATTGAGCGGTCCCTGGCGCTTGATGAGGGCATCGAGGGTTTCCCCATCGATGAACTCCATGGCGTAGAACCAGTTTTCGCCCTCGGTGCCGAGGTGAAAGACGGAGGCGACGTTGCGGTGCCGGAGCTGGGCGGCGGAGCGCGCCTCGCGGACAAAACGCTGCCGGGCGACCTCGCTATTGAGGTAGGTAGCGTTGATGACTTTCAACGCCACAGGGATGCGCAAGCTCGTGTCGAAGGCCTTGTAGGTGATGCCCATGGCGCCCCGTCCCAGCTCAAAAAGCGACCCGTCGTCACGGGTTAAAACTTCGTAATGATCGAAGATGGCGGTTTCGGGCATGAAAAATTCTGGCGTCGTCTCTCTTTATGGCAGCGTCAAATGTTGCAGTTTTCCGCGAGGTTTCGCAATGTGCAACCTGCAATCTGCAAAGTCATCCCATGGGAGCGAAACTTACGATTCAGCCAGCCAGTACCGATTCCTTCGATGTTGCCATCGGGAATACGGCTACGATTGGGCGGACGCGCGAGAACACGGTGTGCCTGAGTTTCAGCCCGTTGGTCTCGCGGCAGCACGCCATTATCCGCTGCCATAACGGGTGGCAATATCAGTTGATCGACCTCGGCAGCCGCAACGGAACCTACGTCAATGACCAGCGCGTGGTCATGCCGGTAACGCTGACCGACGGCGCGAAAATCCGGATTGCCGACAATATTTTGACTTTCCTCGAGCACGACGACGAAAGCTCCTCGGGCGAGCACAACGCCATGACGCTGGTGGGTTCCTCGACCGATCACAGCGTGGTCGAGTCGCGTCCGGTGGCGCTACTCGTGTGCGACATTCGCGGTTTCAGCACGATGTCCGAAAAGATTCCCAGCGCGGATATGGCGCAGATGCTCGGGGCGTGGTTCCGGGAGACGGGCAACCTCGTGGCGCAGAGCGGCGGGACGATCGACAAATTCATCGGCGACGCGATGCTCGCCTACTGGGGCGTGTCGGGGCGCGGCACCGCCGATTGCGGAACGGCCTTCGCCGCGGCGAAGATGATGCTCTCGCTGGCCGATGCGCGCAGATGGCAGAACGATGAGTCGTTTCGCATCGCCATTTCGCTGCACTACGGCAAGGTCACTTGCAGCAACGTGGGCGTGGCCGCGGAGCGCGACGCGACGATCATCGGCGACGCGGTGAATACGGTTTTCCGGCTGGAGGGGATTTCCAAGGAACTGAACAAGCGCGTGGTCATGTCAGGCGATTTTGCCGAGCAGATGCCGGAACTGTTGCGGAAGTTTACCGACTTCGGCGAGCAGGCGCTCAAGGGCAAGAGCCAGTTGGTGCGCGTCTACGGGCTGACGGAGTGAGGGAGGAAATGACGAATGCGGAATGACGAACGACGAGGGAAGAGCGCGTCGCTAAATCCGCTCGTCATTCGTCATTCCGCATTCGTCATTTTCAAACGCGCTCGCGTTTCTTCAGCGTGAACCACGCGAGTGCGTAGGTGAAGATGCCCCAGCAAAGGCAACCAAGAAGCCCGCGGACGGCCGGGCGCTTTTTGTTGAAGATGTCGCCGGTCGAAAATTCGCGATTGGGATCGAGGTTGCGGTAGGACTGGTGATGGTCGCTGATCAATTCGCCGCTCAATTCGCGCTGCCAGAGGAAGCTCGTATCCATGACGGTCTGCGCGCAGAAAGTGGGCGTGAGGCGGCTGACGAAGAGCACGCTGTGGCTCATGTCCGTGGAGGCGACGGTGTAGCCGGAAAAAAGAATCTGCGGAATGATGATCAGGGGAACGAACATCACGGCCTGCATGACGGACCGGGCCAGGGCCGAGATGGCTGAGCCGATGCCGACCGCGGCGATGGAGACGCCGAAGAGTGCGCCGATTTGCAACAGGAACGAACCATCGTGTTTGCCCTCGCCGAGCAGGACCGCGCCGTAGAGCAGGAGCGCCTGGAGCGCGGTGATGGTGATGAGGAAAAGGAATTTGCTGAGGAGATAGGAATGCGCACCGACGCCGACCAGCCGTTCGCGCCGGTAGATGGCGATTTCGCGGACGATCTCCTGGGCCGCATTGCTGCAGCCGAACCACATGGTCGCGAGATAGGCGAAGAACATCACGAGCGCGAAGTCCTTGCTCACCCAGGCGACGAGCGCGGCGATGATCAGCGGCTGGCCGAGGAGCAAGGCGAAATTGCGCCAGTCCGAGGAGAGAATGGCCCATTGGCGTGCGAGCAGGATGGGCAGCGCAAAAGCATGCCGGGCGGGTCGGGAGGTACGGACGGGAGTGGCGGCGGGCGGGGGTGCTTCTTCGGGAGTGGCAGGTCGTTCAAGAAAGGCTCCCTGCCATTCCTTCGGCGGCCGATCCGCCAGGCGCTCGTAGAGGCCGGTAAGTTTCTCCACGCCGAAATATTCGCGGGTGGCTTGCGCGGAACCCTGGAACGCGAGGCAGCCGCCCACGAGGACGATGAGCTGGTCCATGAGGTAGGCGTTTTCCATCACGTGCGTGGTGCACACGATGGTGCAACCGGTATCGGCGAGATCGCGGAGCAATTCCATGAGCTGGAATTCCGTGGCCGGATCGAGGCCGGAACTCGGTTCGTCGAGGAAGAGGATGGCGGGCTTGGCGAGCAATTCGACGCCGACACTCACGCGCTTGCGCTGGCCGCCCGAGAGCCTGCTGATGAGCTTGCGCGCGTGCGGGCGGAGACCGAGCTGGTCCATCGTTTGCAGGATCAGTTTGTCCATTTCCCGGTGCGGAGTGTTGGCGGGCAAGCGCAGTCGGGCGCTGAAGCGCAACGCCTGGTCCACAGTCAATTCCGCGTGCACGATGTCATCCTGCGGCACGAAGCCGAAGGATTCCACTTCGTGGCCGGAATAGATGTCCTTGCCATTGACGATGACGGCTCCTCCCTGCGGAGCGCGCAGCCCGCTGGTGGTGGTGAGCAAGGACGATTTGCCCGCGCCGCTCGGGCCGATGATGCCGACGAACCGCGAGGACGGAATGGTGAGCGCGATGTCGTCGAGAATGGTCAGCGTTCCGGACCGCATGAAAATGTGGTCGACGCGGATGGTGCCGCCGGCGGCATTGGCCACGCGATTGAGCGAGTGACCGTCGAACTGAAAGCAGAACGGCCCGATTTGCAGGCGGTCGCCGATGGTGAGTTCGTGGGTGTCGAAGCGGTGGCCGTTGACGAAGGAGCCGGCGGTGCTGTTGAGGTCGGTGACGACGATGCCCCCGCGTTCGCCCGGCGCGGCGGAAGCGTGACGGCGGGAGACACCGGGATCGTTCAAGACGACGTCGATGCCGGGTTCGCGCCCGAAGGTGAGTGAGCGGTCGACCTCGATGCGATCGGCGGGTTTTCCGAAGACCAGCATTTGCGAGGCGGCGGCGGGCGCTACTTTTCCCCGCGATGCGCCAGTGATGGAATTCTCGCCGAGGCCAAAGACGATGATGACCGGGCCGATGCCGACTTGATCGCCGGGATTCAGCGTCACTGAGTTTTCAATGCGCGCGCCGTTGACCTGGGTGCCGCGAGCGCTGCCGAGATCCTCGAGAATGCAGGTGTTCCCATCCCACGTGAAACGGCAATGCTGGCGGGAAATTTCGACGTGGCCGAGCTCGAGTTCGCACTCGGCGGAGCGGCCCGCGATCGTGCTGCCCTCGGGGAGGGGAAACACGCGGGCGGGCAACCCGCTCGTAACCGCCAGGTGAGCGCCGCTCATGCTTTGAGGACGATTACGGGAGGACCGCCCAGATCTCGACGATGCGGTTTTTCTCGAGATTCTGTCCGTCGAGCAACTTCGAGCCGCCCATGGCGACCGGGTGCATGACGTTGATGACGTTGCATTTTTCCCGCATCGTTTTCAGGACGGAATCAGCGCGAGTCTGGGAGATGGCGATGTTCTTCTTGGCGTCGCCTTTCGGATCGGCGTAACCGAGGATGACGAAAACCGCCGTGGGGTCGCCGCGCAACGAAGCGATCTCGGGTTTATCGATTTCCGTTTTGATCGCCGCGATATCCGTGGTCGAGAGTTCCGTTTTTCCTGAGCCAAAGGGAATGGTGAGAATCTTGCCCATGCTGCGGGCGCGCTCGACGGCGTTGTAGAGCTTGTCCTTGTCGGAAGAGGACACGTTCGGCATCAGGTCGATGCGCGTGAGGACCTCGGCTTTGACGGATTTGTTTTCCTGCTTGGTGACGTCGAGATCGATGCGCTGGGGCGAGGTGACAAACTTCGGCGGCTCGGCGACGGGAGCGGAAGGGGTGTTATCCGCGGGAGCGGGGGCGGCAGTGCCCGAATTATCCGCGGGCTGCTGTTCGGAAGGAGCCGGTGCTTCGCCGGGTTCGTGATGCTCCTTGTGTTTGACGATCAAGCCGCGCAAGGGCGGGAACAAGGCGAAGGCCACGATGACGAGAAGCGCCACCCCGCCGAGGGCATAGACGTAGCGCATCCAGAAGGCGGCTGGCGACTTGACCTCGACGAGAGGTTTGCCGCATTCCGCGCAAATAAAAGGCTGATCCTTTTCGACTTCCGTCTCCTCGCCGCGATAGGCAAGGAGGCAGCCCGACATGTTCTGGCATTTCCCAAAGCGTGACATAACGGGGACTTATACGACGTGATTTCGCAGAGCCGCGAGCAAATTTTCCCCGGCCCACGCCGCAAGGTCCGGGGAGAGGGGCGATTTCCAGGCCAGACTGAGGTCCGGAAGGCCCAGCGAAGTGGAGTGTAAAGCGTGCCGTGGAAGCAGGAGGCGGGCGGCCAGGGCGGGTGTCCAGCCGGTGCGGATGAACTCGAGGTAGCAGGCGGGGTCCGGGCCGTAGATTTTGTCGCCGACGACAGGGTGGCCGGCATGGGCGAGATGAACGCGGATCTGGTGCATCCGACCGGTTTCGGGGAAGGCCCGGACGAGCGCGAAGCGGTAGCCATTCGAAGTTTCGCGAGTGAAACAGGCTTCCAGGCGGAATCGCGTCCGGGCCGGTACGCCATCGGGATGCGCCGCCTGTTTCAAGTGGATTTCCGAAGGCTCGCGCAGGCCCTGGCGCAAGATGGGTGCATCCACGGTAAAGGCGTCCGTTTCCGGCCAGCCCCAGACGAGGGCGAGGTATTCCTTCTCGACGCGCCTCGCCTGCATTTGCTTGTGCAGGTCGCGCGCGGCGGGCCGATTCTTGGCCACGAGGGTCAGGCCGCTCGTCTCGCGATCGAGACGGTTGATGATCGAGACCTGGCCGCCGTTGGCGAGTTCGTATGCGAGCAAGCCGCGCAGGCCATCCCAAAGCGTGGCGCGGCCATTGGGCTTGCTGGGGTGCACTTCGAGAAAGGGCGGCTTGTCCACCACGATCCAGTCCGCGGACTCGTCAACGACCGTGAAGCGAGGCGGTTCTTTGGGCTGAGGTTGGAAGTCGGCGGGTTCGATGCTCGACGAATCTCCGTGTTTCAGGCACGTGCATCAATCCCGGTGGTAAAATAATATTCAGCCTTCATTTTGACGCTTTGATTCAAATCCGCCATCTGACCCGCCGCTACTCGGCCGCTGTGACCGCGCTGGACGATGTCTCGCTCGACATCGCGGACGGGGAATTTGTGGCCATCACTGGCCCGAGTGGATGCGGGAAAAGCACGCTGATGCACCTGATCGGCGGGCTCGACACGCCGACCTCGGGTGAAATCTTCGTCGCCGGCCTGCCCCTGCACGGGGCGAACGACGCGGAATTGACGGCCTACCGGCGCACCAAGGTGGGCATCGTATTCCAATTCTTCCACCTCATGCCGACGATGAGCGTGGTGGAAAACGTGTGCCTGCCGTTGTTGCTCCGGGGTGATTCCCTGCCGGCGGCCCGCGCCAAAGCGGACGAAATCATCGAACTCGTGGGCCTCACAGACCGGGCGCGGCACGGTATCCATCAGTTGAGCGGCGGCCAGTTGCAGCGCACGGCCATTGCCCGGGCTCTGGTGCATGAGCCGGCCGTCCTGCTCGCGGACGAACCGACCGGGAATCTTGATTCGGGCAACGCCGCGCAAATCATGTCGCTCCTGCAAAAGATTTCTTCTCAGCGCCGGACGACAATGCTAGTCGTCACCCACAGCGAAGAAGTCGCGCGCCAGGCCGTGCGGTGTATTCGCCTATGCGACGGGAAAATACCCGACCACCCATGAGCACCAGCGACATCCGCAGCAAACTGAAAGACCACGCGCTTTTCTCCGAGTTTACCGCCCTGGAATTGGGAGAATTGCTCGATTTGCTCGACCAGGTGGAGGTGAAAGATGGCGATGTGATCGTGAAGCAGGATGAACCGGGGGATTGCATGTATCTCGTCGTCGATGGAGAGGTGCGCGTCATGCATCATCGCGGAGGGCGCGATATTTCCCTGGCCACTCTGAAGAGCGGGGATTTTTTTGGTGAAATCGCGCTCGTGGATTTCGGTCCGCGCTCGGCGGATGTCATTGCGCAAGGCAATGGCATGCTCCTGAAGATCACCCAAGCTTCCGTGGCCGCACTGGCGGGAGTTTACCCCACGGCGGCATTCAAATTTCTCATCGCCATTGGTCGTATTCTCGTCAGCCGGCTGCGCACGAGCAACCAGCGCTACATTGATTCCCTGCTCTTTCCCGTCGAAGGCAAGGATTGAGCCCGCGGTCATAAGGGGCTTGTCGGCGGGGGTTTTGTCGTCCATATACGACGCCCTTCTTTCTCCGACCGCATGAGTTCATTTCAATCCACCCTCGCCAAAAGCGCCAGCATCAGTGGCTCCTCTCTGCATACCGGCGAGAAAGTCACTCTCACTTTGCACCCCGCTCCGCCGGGGCACGGCCGGAAATTCAAGCGCAAGGATCTGACCGACGAGCCGATCATCGAAGCGAAGATCGAGAACGTGAAGACCGTGGAGCGGTCCACGACCATCGCCGAGGGCAGCGTGAAAGTGCATACCGTGGAGCACATCCTTTCGGCCCTCTCCGGGATGGGTGTGGACAACGCGCTCATCGAGATGGACGCGAATGAGCCGCCGATCGGCGACGGTAGCAGCCAGCCCTATGTGGAGCTGATCAAGAAAGCGGGCATCGTCGAACAAGCCGTGCCGCGAGCGGAATTCAGCGTGACCGAGTCGATCTTCATCGAAACGAAGACCGGTTCCCTCATGACCCTCGTGCCGGATAACGCTTTCCGGATTTCCTGCACGCAGGTTGGCCCGGATGGGCGTTTCACCCAGTTTTATTCCACGGAAATCACGCCGGCGATTTACGAGAAGGAAATCGCTCCGGCCCGTACTTTCGTCTATTACGAGGACGTAAAGCCGCTGATGGACAAAGGCCTCATCAAAGGGGGCAGTCTGGAAAATGCGGTCGTCGTGCGTGGCGAGTCGGTGCTGAGCAAGGAACCGCTGCGCTTCCGCGAAGAGTTCGCCCGCCACAAGATTCTCGATATCGTCGGCGATCTCGCGCTTTTCGGCCGCCCGATCAAGGGCCACGTGATCGCGGTCAAACCCGGCCATGGCGCCAACGCCGATGTGGCGCGCGCTTTGTCCAAGCAACTGGCTCGCCGGATCGCACTCATCCCGCCGTCTGTCACGCCGAAGGGTGGCGACATCCTCGATATCAATGAAGTGATGCGCGTGCTCCCGCATCGTTATCCTTTCCTCATGGTCGACCGCGTGGTCGAACTCAGCGAAAAGAAATGCGTCGGGATCAAGTCGATCACGATCAACGAATTCTACTTCCAGGGCCACTTCCCGGGGCATCCGATCGTGCCGGGCGTCCTGCAATTGGAATCGATGGCCCAGGTGGGGAGTATTCTCCTGTTCAAGAACGAGAATGTCGCGGGCAAGATCGGCTACTTCATGAGCGCCGATGAAGTGAAATTCCGCAAGCCGGTGGTTCCCGGTGACACCCTCTTTATCGAGGTCGAACTACTGCAAAAGAAACGTGTCATCGTGAAAGCCCGCGGCCGTTGCCTGGTCAATGGCGAGGTGGTTTCCGAGGCGGACATGATGTTTGGCATTATCGAGCAGTGAGCGCGCGGATTCATCCTACGGCGATCATCGATCCCACCGCGCAGGTCGGAGAAAATTGCGATATCGGGCCTTATTGCGTCATCGGCGCCGGCGTGGAGCTTGGTCCCGAGTGCCTGCTGCATCATCACGTGAGCCTCAATGGCCCGAGCAAGATCGGTCGGGGCAATCGCTTCTTTCCTTTCAGTTCCATCGGCCAGCAGACCCAGGATTTGAAATACACCGGCGAGCCGACGTATCTCTCCATCGGAGACGGCAACACCTTCCGTGAGTTTGTGACCGTGCACCGTGGCACGCTGCCGGGGACGATCACGCGGGTCGGCAATGGCGGCAATTTCCTCGCCTACTCGCACATCGCGCACGATTGCGTGGTCGGGAACAACGTGATCTTTTCCAACAACGGCACCCTTGCCGGCCATGTCGAGGTGGGCGATCACGCGGTCATTGGCGGGCTCACGGCAGTTCATCAGTTCTGCCGCATCGGCGCTTACGCGCTCACCGGTGGATGTTCGAAGATTGTGCAGGATGTCCCTCCCTACATGATTGCGGACGGCAATCCGGCTGAGGTGCGGAGCTACAACAAGGTCGCCCTGGAGCGGCACGGATTCTCCGAGCAGACTCACCGGGCCATCAAGGAAGCGTACCGCCTCATCTACCGCTCGGCGCTCAATCTCCAGCAGGCCGTGGAGCAAATTCGCACCGACCTGCCGCAAACGCCCGAAGTCGCGCATCTCATCGCCTTCGTGACGAGCAGTTCCCGCGGGATCGTCAAGTAGCCAGGACGTTAGCGTAGTGTGGGGCTGATCAACGGCTCGACATGTGGCACTTTTTCGGCGATGTGATGGAAGCCTGTCCAGCGATTTGTCCTGCTGCTGGTTCTTGCTCACCTCATTTTCGCACAGAGGCAATTCCGTCGACACGATCATGCTGATCATTCCCGAGCGCACGCTCTGCCGGAAATGACCGACGAAACTGGTTGCGTTGGGGCCGGTATTGAAACGCGGAATGAGAAAATTACGGCTCTCGTCGAGCAGCCACACCGTACCCTCGTGCGCACCAATCGTCTGGAAACGATCCAGGAGCATCGCCCGCATGGTGCCGTCAAAAAATTCTTCAAATGCGCCCGCCCCGGCACGCGCGGCCAGTTCACGCAATCGAGTGCGCACGACGGCACGGAGGTGACCGAGCCGATCGTCGCTAGTTACCGTAAGGCGTTCACCCATGATGCCTGCCATCGCTACCGACTGCTCGCCACGGGAGCAAGCCGCAAAGTATGACAATTATTTGTCGAGCGCTGTGCCCCCGCGCAGATGGCCCGGCAAAGCGTGCGCGGGCGCCGTGGGATCGGTGGAATCAATCGTCGGTCCGAGTCCATCCGCACCGTGCACGATCGCATCCTCCGGGGTCAGCGCATAGGCGTGCATGGTGGATTCGTCCCCAGACGACGGCACGTAATGATAGTAACCAGCAGGGTAAAGTTTGCCCTGCCACGTTTCGCCGTCCGCAATCTCCAACCCATAAATGAAACCGGCGCCCAGCGACCGGGTCGCGCGCGTGTCTTTCCCGAGCAAAGTAGAGGCAGCGCTGCCCGTCTGCACCTGCAGTTGGGCACGAGCCCCTTTGGAGGTGCCTTGCTGGACGAAAGCCGTCGCAAAAAACATGCTCTGGTCCACCCGCAACTTTCGTGCAGCTTCCTCCGGCGAAGGCTGCTTGCTTTGCTTTTCGTCGACCGCGGCGGCTTGCGCGCGGACGGCCGCCATCTGCCGCGTCACGACCTGCTGCTGCGCCGCGACCCGGCTGGCTCGATACTCATTGGCCTTGGCCAGGTCGAAATGAAAGCGCTTCTGGATCTCGGCGGACAGCAACAGAAAGTCCACCTTTTCGATGCCCGAATCCGTCT
>Ga0206924_1159_pt1 | contig 11214 bp, 10 predicted proteins | sample Alteio_BWOrgHeat_61_FD_152947 | JGI IMG/M metagenome (GOLD analysis project Ga0206924, IMG submission 152947) | Enriched cells from forest soil in Barre Woods Harvard Forest LTER site, Petersham, Massachusetts, United States -... | ecosystem: Environmental > Terrestrial > Soil > Temperate forest >...
AGTCTCTTGCCCCACACAGGCGCTCCAGTTCAACATACCAAGAAAACGGCCAACGTGATCGCCGATTCCAAGATCGCCTAAAGAGCCCATAAAACTTTGGGGGCGTTAGCATACCTACAAACCCAGCTTCAGCGACCGATAAATCGAACCATTCACCACGAACAGATTCTGTAACCTCAAACTCACTAGACAATAATTCGCGGAGGGCAATGCTGGCTCCACGGCCCCAATTCACGTTGGTCCTGTTGTCGCCGGCAAACAAGACTCTCTTGCGGAGATTCAGCGCAGATTCCGTCATTCAGCCGACAACGGCGCATCGTCATTCCGCGCCCGGTCGCATGAAATGAAATTGCGATAAACCAGTCTCGACAATGAGGAAATCATCGATCCCAGCCGGAGAAAACAGGCGTCTGTCGATTGAGAGACACTGCCGCAGTTGAACCGTCGGGGAGTCGCCACTCATATGGCACTACCACCGCCGTTGACGTGCGCGCATAAGTCTCAAATGCCCCTTTATAGCCGTAATCAGCCAAATCGCCGCCTACCGTGAAATAGGCGACCTCTTGGTAGGGAACAATCATATCCTTAAGGGACTCTGCGCGCACACTCAATTTGACTGAATAGCTTTGTGGTAGCAGAGGGACTGACTTGAATGTGCAGCTGAGTTTTGCGCTTCCATCGAGAAACTGGGGAGCGTATCCATCCAAAAGCATATTCGAAGTGAAGCAGGAGCCGTTAACCCCCACAATCCCGATCGCGAACATTGGCTTCTGAATCCGCTTATTTGCTTCAAAATTCACTTCTACAGTTAGGTCGTCCCCGGGCACAAAGCGGTTACACTTCTCTCCACGATTGTTCTTCAAAATAACCTTATGAATCGAGAGACCATAGTCGTTGGAGAGAGATTGGCACCTTTCCTCCGCGATATCATTGAGGTAATCTTCGAGAATCTGTTCAACGTTCCCGTCACAGTGCAATCGTCCCCCTTTCAACCAAAGGGCTCTGCGACACAAACTGCGAACGGCTTCTTGACTATGGCTCACAAATAGGACAGTCCTGCCTATTTCCGCATAGCTCGCAATTTTCGCCAGGCATTTCTTTTGAAACGAGGAATCACCTACAGCGAGCACCTCATCCACAATCAGTATATCTGGATCAAGATGTGCCGCGACGGAAAACGCCAACCGAACATACATGCCGGACGAATATCGCTTGACCGGCGTGTCGAGGAATTCTTCGATCTCGGAGAATTCGACTATTTCGTCAAACTTACGCACAATTTCAGCACGACGCATCCCAAGAATAGCGCCATTGAGAAAGACGTTTTCGCGTCCAGTGAGTTCAGGATGAAACCCAGTGCCGACCTCAAGGAGACTTGCGATACGACCATTGATCCGCATCCTTCCCTCGGTGGGAACTGTGATTCGACTCAAAATCTTCAACAAAGTGCTTTTCCCAGCCCCGTTCCTTCCGAGGATGCCGACGACCTCTCCATGTTTGATTTGAGCGGAGAAATCCTTCAGCGCCCAAAAATCTACTTGCTGCACTTTCTGTTGTTGATGTGCTCGTAGCCAAGTCATCGGTGCGCGCAGCGCGCCTTCAATCGCATGGCGCATTCCGTCACCACTCGACCGCTGGTGGCCGATGGTATATCGCTTCCCCAAATTTTCAATGGAAATTGCAGATTCTGTGGATTCAGACATTCTTGGTGGCGCTCCAATTAAGGATCAAATCACATCGGCAAATGTTCGCTCGGTCTTCCTAAAATACCAGATCCCCGACACGAGAAATCCGGCGACCTCGATAACTGAAACCGCCAATCCTGGCCAGTAAATCGGAGTCCCCAAGAGGGTCCATCGGAATCCGTCAATAATTCCCGCCATCGGATTCAGTGAATAGAGCAGGCGGAACCGCGATGGGACGACACTGCTCTGGAACCCCACAGGAGAAAGATAAAGCCCGAGTTGGACTATGAACGGAACGATAAACCGAAAGTCGCGATATTCAACCATTACAGCTGCAATCCACACCCCTACTCCGAGGGACGCGCCGACAGCAAGCATGACAATAAAAGGCAAACAAAACACTTGAGTCGGCGGAATAAAGTGATACCACGCCATTAATGCAACAAGAATGATAGCCGATATCAGAAAGTCAACAAAACAGGTCATCACGCTGCTAACAGCAATTACTAGTCGCGGAAAATACACTTTAGAGATCATACTTGCATTCGACACAAGGCTGTTACCGCTCTCCATTATCGCAGTCGAAAAGAATTGCCAAGGCAGCATTCCGCAAAACACTAAAAGAGGATATGGCAGGCCGCCGGAGGGCATCTTGCCCAGCCTTCCGAAGACTACGGTAAGAACAACCATGGTCAGGAGCGGTCGAATCAATGACCAGCTGACCCCAACGACAGTTTGCTTATAGCGCACGAGCAGATCGCGCCACGCAAAGAAGAAAAACAACTCTCTGAAGCGCCAAAGATCACGCCAGTATTGACGTTCAATGCGATCAGGTTCAATTAGCACTTCAGTCATAGTGGCCCTTTTCCAATGGTCCGATGAGGAATTTCCGCTGGTTCGGATGTTGGGTGGACTGCACGATGATCTGTGCAATAGAGAGTGTTAGCGAAGTGCATTTTGGGGAGGGGATCAAAAAGCTCCGGCGAAATCGGATAGTCTCGGCGTGAGGCGCGATTTGAAGATGTGATCCACGAAGGGTCGGGCCTCGAACTCGTCTTGGCACCAGAAGCGCGCAAAGAAACCGCGGTCGTCAGAATGGGGCTCCAGGCGAATCTCAATGACGCCTTGAATATTGGTCTCGTGAAAGAACATTTGGAGCTGGTTACCCGAGCCGGTGGTTCTGAACTCCGCCATCTGACGAGTATTGAGGCAGCGCCGCATTTGCGTTGCCTCGAACCATCAACTGGTAGACTGCGATTACCTTCCCGGCTTCGTACCATATGCGGCATTTGCGATAGAACCTGTGCTGAGGATCGACGTCCAGCAGCCACTTTGGCGTCGCTAGAATAATCCTGGCCACAATCTTCACCATCTCAATCGTGCTTGGAATCCTTCCAGCCTCAAGAATAGAACCTCGGCCGAAGGCAAACCACCACGACAGGAAGAACTTCTTGCGTATCCGGTTCTCATTTATTTCGTGGAATACGATTGCCGATGGCGCATAATACAGGCGTTCTCCGCCGGCCATCAATCGCCGACCGAACTCTGTATCTTCGCTTCGGAGTTCGCTGCCCGGGCGGGGGCCAAGGTCTTCGCGGAAGCCGCCATATTTTTCGAACATTTCTCTGCGAAATGCCATGTTGGTCCCGACCGGCGGCCTATGAATGGGTCCCGACAAATCACCCTGATCTAAGTAGGCACAAAGAGCTCCGAGCTGGCTATGCGGACCTTGAAGTGCCAGCCAAGGCGGAGGCGAAAAACCAGGTTCCGGTAGGATACGCCCTCCACCTCCGGCCCATTCGCTGCCAAGTAGCGGAGTTATGAGGTGCTGGAGCCAGATAGGCTGTACGGTCACATCGTCATCGACGAAGGCCAGAATGTCTCGATGCGTATGGCAGATTCCGGAGTTCAACGCATATGATTTTCCCTGGCGCGGTTCGAAGAGATAGCGAAAGCGTCCTGGGTAGAGCTGACAGAATCGCTCAACGACCTGTCTTGTTTCGTCCTTCGAATTGTTGTCCACGACCAGGACCTCCCATTGGATGGTCGCGGGCAGGATCGAAAGCGCCAAGCTGTTCAAGGCATTTGACAGGCTTCGGTGACGATTATAAGTGCATAGGATCACACTAACGCCCGTCATCTGAGAACTCGCTCCTCGCTACCCTGTTGCTGATACGCTGCGGCAAGCGCCTCATCGCGAACTCGAAAACAAGCTTCAGAAGAAAACAAGGAATCGTATGCCGCCTGACTGGATTGCTCTGCTGATTTCAGATCGTTCATCGATGAGAGGATCGCATCCGCGAACGCCCGCGGTTGATCATGCGCATAGATCTTCATCTGCTCCAGACGCGCCATCGGCATTCCGCGAAAAGCGTTCGATGTTCCGACAAATGCCTTCCCCAGAGCAAATGCTTCGATGGTCTTGATTGAGATTCCGGTTCCGGAGACCATCGGCGCGATCGCACACCGTGCGGCACGATAAAATGGCGCCAAATCAACAACCTCGCCAACGAAGTACTCTCGGAACTTCTCATACAGCTGCGGCATCTCTGCTTCCACGATCCGATTGACGCTACCGACAATCTTTAGGCTAAATTTGCATATCGCGATCAGCGGCCATACCTGCTCGAAGAACCACTTAATTGCACTGAGATTCGCATGGTGCCGGTGTGCCACAAGGAGCAGATCGATCGGCTCTGTCGACGGCTCCGAAGCCTTGACCGAGGAGATAAATCCTTCGTCAATGGTCGGGAGAGCCAAGAAATGAGCCTTCGAAGACAGTTCCTTCTGGAAAAAGTTGAAATCGCTCAAGGAGAGATGGATGAGAACGTTTGACTGGCTGAGTTGCGCTACTTCAGATTGCAGCAATCGTCCCACCGTGTCCGGACGCCGAGTCCAGGGGTTGTTCTCTGGCTCCGCTTCTAAGGCATGAGATTGGATATCATGGGTGTCCACGATGAGCGGAACATGATTCTTTCTCACGACGAATTCTCTTTTCAAGCGGAGAGCAAATCCAAGAGTATACACATGATTCACATGAAAAAGAGCGATTCGGCAATTCTTCAATAAGCTCTCTGCATCAGCGGTCAGTTGCGCGGACCCACCAATTGCCACGCGCCAATCAAGGGCGGTTCCGCGGAGCCCGTGGCGCATGGTCGTCGCGTATTTGGCAAGTTTGAATCGGCGTGGCTCGACAGCTGCAAGTAGCGTGGAATCTGCGCCCAATTCGTTCAGGCCATCACGGAATTCGTCCCAAACCGGGCTATTCCGCGTGAAAATGCACCCCAAAGGATCGGCAATAAAGACCGTGTTATATCCGCGTTCCCGGTAAAACCGGATTTGGCTTTGCATCACACGCGCCGCTCCGCCACGTGGCCAAGGAGGACCTGTAATGATCACAGTCGGCTGCGCTTCGTTCAACTGCACTTTCATTACTCCAAGTCTCGAATCAGCGTTCTGCGCCGCAAGGATCGATCCGACTCGATGTTTCAGCCGCTAATGGCGGAGGCCCGATGCATCTGGCCGTACATTGATATGCCCTGTCGGGGACGTAGCGGGCTGTTCGGCACGTTGAGACTTATGACCAGCCGCGCCCCCCATGTCCGCCACTTCATGGCTCCTTAGTCGTCGGCCGCTGCGACCGGAAGAATTGTGTTCCCCTGTGTGCATTCCAGCTGATGCTGTTCTTCACACTCCGAATCGAGGGCCTCCTTCATGGAAAGGAGATATTCGGAACCGAAGCGAAGATCGGGTTCCATGTAATTTCCTTCAGCCCATTCGTTCCACGATTTGATGAATATTAGTCGTCTCTGTGGGCTTCGGCTCTTCACTAATCTGCAAGCGCGTCGAAACAAGGCGGCAAAAGCTCCAGGCGAGCTATCCGTCAGGACCACACCATTTGTTCCCGATCGCGGAGTATTGTCCCAATTCGGGACTACTACTGGATATTCGCAATCGGGAATCGACTCAGTCAAACAGGAGTTGGCGAAGGCCTGGTATTTCCTATTCCTGGGTACACCAAATAGATCCCTGATAAGCGTGTCGAGAGAGTGCCTGCCAAATATTTGCCGGGAAACCCGGTCCCCGATTTTTCGCGCAATTCCTCTCGGCATGCGATCAATTTCGACGATAGGGGCGCCGGACACGCGGGCGTCGAATCCATCCCACAGCGATTCCCGGTGGTGCGCCATACCGACCAAGTGCAATCCTGGCAATCCATTCTCAACGGCCATTTTTTTCCAGAGCGCACTGAACTCGGTGAGATTCGGAATCAGGCTCGGCTTATAAACGAGAAACAATGGCTTGTTGTCGACACAGATATAGCGCCGATCTCTGAACGCTGGAAGAAGACTCTTGAAGTGCGCTTCGTAATCGTGAGTTCCAGGATACTGCTGTTCGATCAGGATGCGATCCGGCTTGCCATGCCAAATGCCCGACCAGGATTCATTTGCCCAGCCCAGGCAGAACGGGAAGTCAGGCTTCCCGGTTTCCATAACTTCCGAGAAGACGCGCTCCAGGATTCTGCGCCCGTTCCCGAACCAATAGTGCCAATAACAAAAACCTTCGAGGCCGTGCCGACGTGCTAGCTCAGCCTGCGCATCTCTGACCTCAGGAAGACGTAAATCGTAGAACCCCAAATCGCCGGGGAGGTTGGGTTGGTAATGTCCGCGGAACAGCGGCCGTGCTCTGGTGACATTTGTCCACTCAGTGAAACCGCGGCCCCACCAGGCTTCGTTCTCAGGTATTGGATAAAACTGAGGCAGATAAAATGCAATGGCTCGATAATTCATTTTGATTTCAACTGCCGGAATTCCCTTTTTGCACTGCTGTGTAGGCCTGAGTCAAGTTTGAATTGTCAATTGGCATGGACTGGACCCCGATGATTTGAACCGATGGAATTGTCCAAGTGTGTTTCGAGTGGACCGTAGCAACAAATCGGCAGTGACAGCTATGAGTTCTTCAATCTGCCTCTTTCAGCGCGTCACGCGTAGCCTCAAGATAAGCTCTGCGCCACTTCTGGCACGGCTCCAGATGGTTTCCTTCAGCCCACTCGTTCCATGCATTAATGAAAACAAATTGCGTTTCCGGTGCATCGCGCAATTTTAGCGAACGGTTTGTACGGAGTACGCTGGATAGCCAATGCTCGTAACTTTCGGGTGTTGCATCCTTGAGGATTATGGCGCCGTTTTGCCGTCTCGCGGTGTTATCAAAGCCTGGACATACCCCGCGAATAAGGGGATACGACGGTGGGGTCATCGCCAAAGCGGCTTGGACCAGATGATCGTACTCGTAAACCTTGGAGCGAATGAACCCTGGTTCGCCGGTCCCCAGCCGCTGGCGATGCCACCATTTCCTGCGGTAGACTCTCTGTCTTCCCAGTAGCTGCCACCTGGGCTGGAATTCCAAGGAGGAATCGAAGCCAAGCAGTCTTGGATCGCCTGTCTCAGTGGGAAGGCTCTCAACACGCACTAGGAACAAGCCCGGCAGGCCCGCTCTTTCTGCTTCGCGCCGCCAAATTTCAGTCGTGCGCAAAGGCTCAGGAAGCCAATTGGTCCGGTACACAAGAAAGACCGGCTTCTCGTCAACCTTAATATAGCGAGGATCGGTAAAGGCAGGAATTAGATTTCGAATATGTTCTTGATCATCCGATGCGGAGTACACCTGCTGAATCAGGATCTCACTGTCCATCCCGTCCCATCGTCTCGTCCAATTCTCATTTGCCCAACAGAGACAAAAGGGCATCTCCGGCCGCCCGGTGCAAATTAGTTCATTGACGGGACGCTCCAATAACCGTCGACCATTGAACCAATAATGGTAGTAGCAAAACCCATGGATTCCATATTCTTGCGCAAGCTCGGCCTGTGCTTCCCGGGACTCGGCAAGACGCGGGTCATAAAAGCCGAGATCGGCAGGCAGGTGCGGTTGATAGTGCCCCTCGAACTGCGGCCTAGCCTTAACAGCATTGATCCAATCTGTAAACCCCTTGCCCCACCACTCGTCGTTCTCGGGAATGGGATGAAATTGCGGAAGATAGAATGTAATCGCCTTTACCAATGCAGTTCAGCTCCGTGTTCTGTTGAGCTCTAAGCCGTGAGCTGATTGGGGAATGCAGAGAGCGGCGCCGCTCTTGCTCATCCGGCACTTAATCGGGTCCGCAGCCTCAATATGCGCCTTACGACTCGCCCGCAAAGCGAATACAGCTCTCCTCTGCTTCGCTGGATAAGAATTACATCTGAAAGCCAGTTGAAACCTGGAGCGTTCACCAGAGGACTTAGCGGTGAAAGATGAAAATAACGCAGTATGTTGGCTACAAAATCTCTGTAAAATTGCCTGTCGCGAGATATACCACTTGAGAGCCCACCTGCGATGAATTTAGCCACAGTAACATCGATGTACTTGAATTTTGTCCGGGCCCAGCAGCGCATGTTGAAGTCCCAATCCCCACAGACTACGTAGTTTGCGTTATATTCTCCAACCTTTCGCGCAAAATCTGCCCTGTAAAAGATAGCTTGGTGGCAGATATTTCTGCTCAGCAGCATCTGCAGATCGAACGGCCCGTCGTAGATCGTCCTCGACCTCGCCCATGCGCAGTCTCCAACGATCTCTGCATTTCCATAGATCACGTTGCAATCTGCCGTATTCTGTGAGCTCATGACGTTGGTAAGAACGCAGTCGTCATATAACTGATCGTCGCTGCCCAGGAAGTAAAGCCATTCGCCGCTCGCCTTGACCATGGCTTTATTCATCGCGTCGTAGACGCCGCGGTCGTTCTCTCGATAAAAACGGATGGGACAGTCGGGGTAGACTGCCAGAAATTTCCCGATGGCGCGCGCCGTATCGCCGTTCGGGGACCCATCCTGCACAATGACCTCATAGTCAGTGAAGGTTTGTGCCGCAATGCTCTCAAGCGATCGCTCAATCGAATCGGCAGAATTGAACGTCGGTATGATGATCGAGAGCAGTGGCATCGTTGTATTCCGTGTTTTGAGAGCCACCTCTTTTCGGCGCTGCGCTCCCAACAAGAGAACCAATCATCTCTCGATTTGAGTCGTCGGGCCGGGAGTATTGCGAAACAGACCCCCCGGCGTAAATCTGCAGCGAATGCCCGTACGAGCCGCTAAGTAGATCACGACCTTTTGCTTGAACGATAACCCCGTTCGATATCGGCCGAATTCCGAGGCGATTTTCCGCACCAGCGCTTTATCGTCAAGTCGTGCAGCATGGTCGAGAATATAGAGGAGATCCCTCCGGATGCGGTCTTCTATCAATTTCTCAGTCGAGGCATCTTCAGTTAGACCGGCGTGGCGGACGATAGCCCGCTGCGATGCCTCATACTGCGCCAGGAAATCCGCTTTCCGCCAGGTACTGAATTCGTAATTAGTATCATGTAACGTAAAGGTAATAATACGTGGACTTTCAATCACAACCACCGGGAACCGCGCAGCCACCCTCGCAAAATACTCGAGGTCAGCAGTGTACTTGAACCGGGGATCGAACATACCCACCGCTTCGATTATCGACCTGTGCACAACTGCGCCAGACGGGATTGTGGGACAATTCAGAACTGACCAACCGCACGAACGCGAAACCGTGAATCGCAACGCCCCGTCGAATTTGCTCCCCCGATATTGATGCAAAACCAACGCTGGCTCTCTTACCAACGAACAAGCAGATCGTAGACCTTCAATCCCTCCTGGCCGGAGTTCATCATCATCATGCAGCATGCAAATCCAATCTCGGGAAGCGGACTGCAGGCATCGATTCCAGTTTGCAACCATCCCCTGGTTTGTTTCCACGCGGGAAATGCGAATGCCCGGAATGTCGCGAATCTTCTGATAAGTGCCGTCTGAAGAACCGTCATCCAAGACGATGACCTCATCACAGTCGCTTACCTGGCCAAGAACCGATTGAAGCAACTTGCAGAGCGAATCGGAACGGTTGTATGTCGGAATCGCGATAGTCAAAGAGACATGCTCGCTCGAATTCCACGCCGGCAAAGAAACCACCCCTTTTTCGCGCAATATCGTCATCGTCCTAGGTTTGCCCGCTCAATCGCCTCGGTCACTCGCAGACAACCTGTCACGCCTTCCCGAAAGCATCACCCGATAAATCTCGTCGCGCTCTCTGCGAATGCGCTCAGACGAATAGACCCTCGAGACCAGGCCCCTTCCGGCGCTTGCTAGCCGCTCCCTCAACTCCCGGCTCTTCGCGAGCCGTACTACAGCATCGGCAAACCCTTTGGAATCATCACGAATCAAGATTTCAGACTCATCTAAAGCTGGAATGCCTTCACACCCAACGGAAGTGCTGATAACTGGGACCCCGTGGGACATTGCGTCCAGGACTTTCACTCGGATGCCGCTCCCGATCCTTATAGGCACCAGCATGACGCCACCTTTTAAGCTGGCAGCCAAATTAAAGACGAACCCAGCGAATTCCACGCCGACAGCGGAAAGGTGAGCCATCGTAACTCCACTCCAGCGGCCGATTACTCGAAGCTTGCAGTTCGGAATCTCGCTCAAGACATGCGGCCAAACTTCCGTAAGAAGCCATTCCAACCCATCCCGGTTGGGGAAGTGCGCTTCCGATCCTACAAATAAGAAATGAGCCTCCGCATCCCCTTCATCCCTCTCCGTAGATCCGCCAATTACGGGGAAGGGACTAACGAAGATCTTCTCATTGGGGATCCACCCTTGCAGCCGGCGTCCATCTTCCTCACTGAACACAACGATGCCATCGAACATTCGCAGATACATCTGCTCTTGCACCAGCATCATCTGCTCAAGGTATCTTGCGTACCCTGCGTAACTTCGGATCGCTGCGCGCCTTTGGAGATAAACAAATTGCAGCTGATGATGAACAAAGAGCTTCGGTATATCAGTGGGGAGGCACGCAACCAAGGACAACATTTGCGCGAACTCCAGTTGAACGAAATCAAACCCTGTCTGCAGCTCAGCCAACACTGCACTTACAAACCTAGCCGGCAACGGTTCGAAGGGATATTCCGGAACATCTTCCCCTGGGTCGGCCGCCCTCCCCAAGGGCTTTAGGGAAACTAAATTCGAGCAAAGGCGAGCAGCCCGGCGCAGGGTATGAATGATAAGCCGACGACCTGGGCGTTTTACGGGCGTAACCAATCCGCAGTCCACGCCGCGCACCTTTACTTCGCGTAAATGCGCCTGCAGCGCTGCTGCACCCTGTACCCCATCCTCACCATACACCGGGCAGACCAAAGTAAACTCGTGATCCCGCTGAAGGCAGGCCAAAGAGTTGAAAACCGCCACATTACCGCCCGAATCAAGCGGCCAAGGTAGCCACGGAATCGCTACGAGTATTCTCATGGGAAGGGCAAATGACTGCGACTCAAAAGAATCTGATGCAGCTGCGGAACCTGGCTCAAAGCCAAATCGTGCCCCACTACCGATGCCTCCGCGCGTGTCGCAAAAACGACGTTAGCGTGATCGAGCTGATGTCTCATCTCTCAATAAGGAAAAGAGGATCAGTGATACTCGTGACTCTCGGAAGACCC
>Ga0206924_1160_pt1 | contig 11116 bp, 11 predicted proteins | sample Alteio_BWOrgHeat_61_FD_152947 | JGI IMG/M metagenome (GOLD analysis project Ga0206924, IMG submission 152947) | Enriched cells from forest soil in Barre Woods Harvard Forest LTER site, Petersham, Massachusetts, United States -... | ecosystem: Environmental > Terrestrial > Soil > Temperate forest >...
TGTTTACGACGTTATTAACTCGTTAAAAATCGGCGAAGTTCGTGGCCTGGTAGAGGTTCCCTACGGATATCAGATCTTGAAAGTGACTGGCCGCAGATCTTTTGAAAATGCCAATAAGCGGGCTTTGCGCGCAGCCGTGTTCGACGAAAAACGAAAAGATATCTTCAACAGTTATTTCGACAAAGTTAAGAAATCCTATTCGATCAAGTCCTTCCCCAGCCTAATTGAGTAATGGACTCTTTCGACAATAGTGCTATAAGAAACCCCGTGAAACCGGGGTTTTTTTTATACCATTTTTGCGACCTGTCTTTGGGCTTTGCTATTGGCAGGCTGCTTCGCCTCCAGTCGCGTGATGAATGCCGTCATCGTTCAGGTGAATGATCACAAGATGACCACCAAAGATATGGCAGATCTGCTGGCCCGCCAGTTAAAAAGCCTGGACGCGCTAGCTGCGAAGGACCCCGTCAACCTCAACCGAGCCAAAGATGAAATTGTGCGAACTTTCATCATCAACTGCATCAGCATTGATTTTGCAAAAAGCAATGGTCTGAATGTCAGCGATTCCGAACTGGACGGCGAAGTGAACTCCACCCGTGCCACGTACCCTGATGATCTTTCCTTCCGCCGTGAACTTTCTCAAGAAGGTCTGTCACTGAGCCAGTGGCGCGATGAAGTCAAAATATCCCTGTTGTCGAAAAAAGTGTTTCAGAAAGTGGGCGAAAAAATTCAACGGCCCACCGACGCCGAAATTCGCGCTTACTTCGAAAAAAATAAAGAGCACTTTCGCCGCAAGGATCGAATTTATCTGCGCCAAATCGTTCTTGATGATCTCACTAAGGCAGAGGCCGTCCGGGAAGAGGTCGTTAAGAAAAAGGACTTTGCCGAACTGGCAAAAAAGTATTCGGTTTCTCCTGAGGGTAAGCAGGGCGGAGTGGTCGGATGGATCGAAAAGGGCTCTGTGGATATCTTTGACAAGGCCTTTCAACTGCCGCTGGGTGGCACCAGCCAAGTTTTAGAGAGCGCCTATGGGTTTCACATCTTTAAGGCCGAGCGTCGTGCGGCTGCCGGCGTGGCGTCTGTGGATGAAGTGCGTCCTCAGATCATTGAGTTGTTGCAAGCGCAGAAGGAACAAATAGAATTTATGGGCTGGTTGGACAAACAGCTGCGCAGTGCGAAGGTTCTTAAGAATCCGGAAATCATTGCCGCTATCAGTGTAGAAACCAAAGGGGAAAATAATAATGAAGTTAAAAAGTAGCGTGTTTATTTTTTCTCTGTTCTTCGGACTTTTGACCCAAGCTGAAGTCGTCGAACGCGTGGTGGCCATCGTCAACAACGACATCATCACACTTTCAGACACCTCCGCTTTCACTAAAAAGTTGGATCGAAATAATTTCCTGGATGATCTTTTGCTTTTTGGCAAGCCGCCCGCTGAAATTAAAAAAGATGCGTCCGAGCAGTTGGACTACATGATCAATGAGCGTCTGATGGATTCCGAGGTGAAGCGCCTCAACCTCAGCGTCACGATCGAGCGGGTCGAGCAAGAAATTCGCGAGATCGCTAAGCGCAATGGCATGAATCGAAGCGAGCTTATGACCGCCGTATCTGGCCAAGGCATCACCGTTTCAGAATATCAAAGTTTCATTAAATCCAAGGTCGAACGGCAGTCTTTGATTGAAGCCGAAGTCACCTCTAAAATTCGCGTTTCTGACGAGGACATCCTGGCCCAGTACTCCAGAGAATATCCGTCGGCTTCGGCGGGTATCTATGAGTACTCCATCGCCCACATTCTTTTTAATTCCAAAAAGGGCGGTGCCGATGCTGCCCGCGAACGTGCCGAGTCCGTCGTAAAAAAGCTGCGCAGCGGAGAATCCTTCGAAGTTCTAGCCGAACAACACAGCGAGGACGCTAATTTCACAACGGGTGGAATTTTGGGAAGCTTCAAAGCAGGAGAGTTTGCCAAGGAGATGGAAGTGGCCGTCGCCAAGCTAAACCCCGGAGAGACCACCGACGTGGTTCGCCTGAAGGGCAACTACCACGTGCTGAAACTGCTCAACAAAACGCTGGTGTCCGATCCGCGCTTCGACAAAGAGAAAGAAAAAATTCGTAGCCAACTCTTTGAGAAGGCCTTTCAAAAGCACTTTCGCCTTTGGCTAGAGTCCAAGCGCGAAGAATCGTTCATTCGCATCAACAAAGCCTGAGTATGGCGTCTGAAGTTAGTACGGTTTGCATCACCTCTGGGGACTCTGACGGAATTGGTCTTGAGGTCTCTGTGAAGGCTCTGCTGAAGGTTGGGCCGAAGAAAAAAATTCGTTTCGCTTTATTTTTATCGAACGGAAAACTCTCCAAGTGTGACACCGCCTTATTGCGACGACTGCAGTCCAAGTTTAAAATTTCAAATATCTCTGTGGAAGAATTTCAGGCCTCCGCGAAAGAGTCTTCGTCCAATTTACTGCTGATTCGAAGCTCTCTGGCGCCGGCCCGCTGGGTAGAAATTTCGGCGCAAGCCTGTATGGATGGCAAGGCCGCGGCGCTCTGTACAGCGCCGCTGTCGAAGCCAGGAATACGTGCTGCCGGCCTCAAGGATTTGGGTCACACGGAAATCCTTCAAAGAGTTTGTGGAGTGTCCCAAGCGAACATGTGTTTTCTGGGTGATAAGTTCAATGTCGTTTTAGCCACGGCACATTTACCCTTGGCGGACGTGCCGTCAGCGCTGAATCAAACCCTTCTTCGAAAAACATTGATCAATATTTCAGAGGTGCTGACGCATCTTCCTTCCACGCAAAGAAAAAAGCCTTTGGGCATTCTGGGACTAAACCCTCACGCGAGCGATGACTCCCTGATTGGCGACTTTGAGAAGTCCGTTTTGCGACCGCTGATCGAAGCCCAGCAGAAAGCCGGATTGGCCATTCAGGGGCCACTGATTCCTGACGTTGCCTTTCAGCCATCTCAGTGGAAGCGCTTTTCGTTTTACGTGGCGCTCTACCATGATCAGGGGCTTATTCCGTTTAAGATGGTCCATGGCTTTGACTCTGGTGTTCACTTGACTTTGGGGCTGCCTATTTGCAGAACATCGGTGGACCACGGTACGGCCAAGGACATCTATGGTCGTGGAATCGCCGATGCAGGCTCTATGAAAGACGCTCTCTTGTGGGCCACGAAAGTGGCGCTCGGCGGAGGATGGAAAGGAAATCGACATGTTTGATCCAGTGATTTTTCGTGAGTACGACATTCGCGGCGTGTACGGCCAGCAATTTGATAAAGATTTTGGCTACCTTTTGGGTCGAGGCTTTGTGCAATACATGCAGGCCAAAACCGGTAAGAAGAAGTTGAAGATTTCCCTGGGCAACGATGCACGCTTGTCTGGGCCAGAAATTAAAGCCGCGGTTTCGCAAGGCTTAAGAGATTCCGGGGCCGACGTTCTTTATGTGGGTCTAGTGACTTCGCCCATTTCTTATTTCACCACGTTTGATGTGCCTGGGGTTGATGGCGCACTGATGATCACCGGCAGTCACAATCCTCCGGAGTACAATGGCTTCAAAGTCAGCTGCGGTAAGCAGACTATTTTCGGCGAGGAAATTCAAACTCTTAAAGGAATTGTCGAGCGCGCCGACTTTCCGAAGGGTGAGGGCCAAGAGCAGGCCTACGATATTTTCCCCCAATACCTCGAGCGATATAAAAAAGAGTTTGGCCAGATGAAGCCCATCAAGGTGGTTTTGGATTGTGGAAATGGTGCCGCCGGCTGCATCGTTCGTAAACTCTATGAAAACACCGGATTAAAACCGACAATTCTTTTTGAGCAGCCAGATGGCCGTTTTCCAAATCATCATCCCGACCCAACAGTGGAAAAAAATCTGACGGCACTTGTGGCGGAAGTTAAAAAACAGGGGGCTGTGGTCGGCATCGGTTTCGATGGCGATGCGGATCGCATTGGTCTGGTCGATCACACCGGAAGAATGATCTACGGCGATGAGCTGATGGTCTTGGTCAGCCGCGTGGTTCTTGCGACCTCCAAGGGTGGCAAAATCATCGGTGACGTCAAGTGCTCCGATCGCATGTACGACGACATCAAAAGACATGGCGGTGTGCCGATCATGTGGAAAACAGGCCACTCCCTCATCAAAGAAAAAATCAAGGTTGAGCACGCTCCCTTTGGTGGCGAAATGAGCGGTCACATTTTCTTCGCCGATCGAAACTACGGTTATGATGACGCGCTTTACGCAGGTCTTCGAATTTGTGAAATCCTGTCCCAGACAGGAAAAAATATTCAGCAACTGCTTGAGGGCTTGCCTCCGGCGTACAACACTCCGGAACTTCGTGTGGATACCACCGAAGAAAAGAAGGTTCTGATTGTAGAAAAATTGCGCGCGGCTTTTCCTAAGTCGACGGAGGAGTATCAGGTCAACCTATTGGATGGCATTCGCGTGTCTTACAAGGACGGCTGGGCCTTGGCGCGGGCGTCGAACACTCAGCCGGTGTTGGTGTTGCGCTATGAAAGCACTACACAGGCGGGCCTTGATCGTATTCGCTCTCAGTTTGAAGCCATCGTAAATAAATATTTATAAAGGAGTTTCCTATGAAAATATTTTTTAGCCTTTTGATAATGTCCATTTCTTCTTGGGCTAACGCCGAAACTGTGACGATCAACACCAACGTTGGATTTCTCTACTGCCCGCAGTCCTCTTTGTGTCAGACCGACTTGGGTCTTCCGCATTTCGTGGAAGTGGACGTATTAAATGGTCATGGCAAAGCCAACTTCACCGTTACAGAGAAGGGCTTTCAATACACGATCTACGCTGAAGTCATGAAGGCCGTCATCCATAACTACGCCATTCGCTTTTCTTATGAAACCAAGCATGATGGTATTGCAGAAGGTTTGAAATACTTCGGAACTGTTGGAGTGGACTCTCTGGATGAGGTCGTTCGCGTTGGATGGAATGGTGTTCCCACACAAAATGCTCATGGCGAAACGATGTCGCCGCTTTTGACTTTAGATCTTGGAAAATAAAACGGCCTAAAGAGTTTTTCTTTGGCCGTTTTTTTCAAAAAAATTAAATGTGGCCGTTCAAGAAGAACGCAATAACGAATGCATAGATCACCAAGGACTCAATCAGAGCCAAGCCGATGATCATCGGAGTGAAGATTTTTCCTTGAGCTGCAGGATTACGAGCGATGCCGTCCAAAGCAGACGCTGCTGTTTTGCCTTGTCCCAGGGCTCCCCCAAGAGCGGCAACACCGATAGCGATGCCGGCGCCAATAGCGATCATGCCTTTGTCTCCGCTACCAGCTGCGTGAGCAGCCTCTTGTGCCATTGCGGCCTGTGCAAAGAAGGTTGATGCCAACGCTGCGAAGACTTTTGCTGTTTTTTTCATTAAGAGTTTCTCCTTTTTCTTTTTTAAACAACTTCGTTACAAAAATAATTTAATGGTCGTGGGCCGTAGCCAGGGCAATGTACACCATCGATAACAGGGTGAACACCATTGCTTGAACAAAACAGAAGAATATTCCAAGTAGATAAAACGGGATCGGCAGCACCAGCGGCACTAGATCCGTAAAAATTCCGATCACCAAGTGATCCCCAGTCATAACCTTAGAAAGACGAAGACCCAGGCTGAGTGGACGCACAATGTGCGAAATCAGCTCGATCACCACCATCAATGGAGCCAGCCAAAGCAAGGGTCCCAAAAAGTGTTTCAGATAAGCGATGCCATTTTCTTTAATGCCCAGATAGTTATAGACCAGGAACATAAATGAGCCCATCGCCAAAGTCGTGTTGATTTGCTCTGTGGCGGGCGACAGTCCCGGAATCAAGCCAAAAAGATTGTTGGCAAAAATTAGAATGAAAATTGAAGCAAACATCGGAATGTATTTGCGTCCATGATGACCGATCACCATGTCGACCAACCCTTGAATAAATTCGGTGACCATTTCAAAAATTCCCCGGGGGGAAAGTTTTCCATCGGGAATGACGGCTTCGGAGCCCTTTTGTTTCATCGATATTTTAGAGACCATGCCAGCGGTAATAACTCCCGCCGCGACGATTCCATAGGTTGCCACGTGTTCGTATTCTTCTCCGACTCCTGGAAGCAGTGACAATAAGTTGATGGACATAATCCCTCTCTAGTGGTGCGGCCCTAAACATTCTTCTTAACTAACTTTCTTAGCTGCCTTCAAACAAGCGTAACTAAGAACTGTGATCATTAAAGTACTTAGACCCACACCAAACCACAGTTTGTCGGTCCCTGGATAGATGAGAATCTGATATATAATCACGGCAAAAATCGCGTATTTAAATACAATGGTAGAGACCGCCAGGGCAACGAGTTTTTTGCTCAGAATTTTTGACCAGGCCCAGGTCAGCAGGCCCAGGTTCAAAAGCACCAATCCTGCGCCCGCCGCGTAGGAGATAGCCCCTTGCGTTGACGCTGAAAGTTTAAGCACCCCTGTGCCGATGACCAAGAAGAAAAGCTGAAGCAAGAAAACGGCTTTCATGAGTCGCTGTTTTTATCCATATTCTTTACCAGCTGTACGATGTGCACCAGCCATCCCACAAGTCCCAGCACCATCATCGATACGATCCCCAGGCCCTTCAGCTCAAACTTGGTATCCAGGTATTGCCCTACATAAACAGAGGCCAACACCAGGCCCACAAGCTCGAACCCCATCCCAATAAAAACTAGGTATTTGCTGTCTTTCATTTACGATGAACTCCCTTCGCGCCAGGTTGGTTTTTTTGATCGGCCATGAGCTTGTTGATACGGACATCGATGTATTCAGGCATGGCATGATATTTCTTCATTTGCTCTAGCACAGCGATGGCACTTTTGTAATCTTTGAGCTCTTCATACGCAACCACTAGAGTCATTGCTGCATTTTCTTTCACCGCTCTTTCTGGATTCAACTTCAGAACGGACTTGAAGGCCTCGATGGATTTGGTCTGATCTTTTTTGGCCAGATAAATGTTTCCCTTAAGAACCATCATCTGAAAAGCAGAGTCTTCGTCCTTTTCACCTTTCAGAAAATCGTTCACTTCGCTTTCTGCCTGAAGAAAGTTGTTGGTGAAGAAATAGGCCTTGGCCAGCTTGATTCTAAACTTCGAGCGCTCCTGGGGCTCCATCGTCGTCGCAAGCAGTTTATTGAGCTCCTCAATCGCGCGAGGATAGTCGGCCAACTGATCAAAATAAACGGAGGCCAGCTGCTTCTGTGCAGTGATTCTTTCGCTAACATCATCGGATTGGACCACAATCATTTCGAAAAATTCGGCGGCTTTTTTAAAGTCTTTTAGTTCCAAGAGTGCCACCCGCGCGCCCTCTTTGGCGCTGGCCATGGCTGCGGGGCTCTGGGGGTTTCTAAGAATCGCGCGGTTGAAGGAGTTAATGGCTGCCTTAAAATCTTTGTTCTTTTCCGCAGTAAGGCCGCGCTCGAACTCTCGGTCCTCTGGAGAGCCGCAGCCGCTAAGAAAAATGGCGGCTGCGCTCATCAAAATAATTCTTCTTCGGTGAAGCTTAATGAGTGCCCTCTGGTCCACCTGGGTCTCCGAGCACTTCGGCGACCTGATCCTCAATCACAGCAAAGCCTGTGACTAGCTCGTCTTTACCTTCCAGATTGATCAAGCGAACGCCCTGAGTATTTCTTCCCAACACCGAAATATCGGAAACTTTCATGCGGATGTTCTGACCGTTGTCGGTAGTTATGATCAAATCCAGCTTGTCATTGACCTTACGGGCGCCAATCACCAGTCCCACCTTATCAGTGGTTTTTTGAGTGATGATTCCGACACCGCCGCGGCCTTGCACACGATATTCGTCCACATCCGAGCGCTTTCCGTAGCCGCCCTCTGTGACGATCAGGATCGTATCCTTGCTGTCTTTTTGAATCACTTCCATGCCGATCACGATATCGTCTTTTGATAGAGTGATGCCCTTAACTCCGCGAGCCGTTCGTCCCATGGCGCGAACGTCATCCTCGTTAAAGCGAATCGACATGCCCTCTTTCGTAGCAATGAAGATATCGCTTTGCCCATCGGACATTTTAGCAGAGATCACATTGTCGTCCAGATCCGTGGTCAGAGCAATAATTCCTGCCTGGCGCTGATTCGAGAACGCGTCCAACGAAGTCTTTTTGATAATTCCTTTTTTAGTGAGCATGACAACGAATTTGCTTTCTACGAACTCTTCCACTGGAAGTACGGCCATCACTTTTTCACCGGCGCCCAAGTTCAAAACATTGGCAATGGCTTTGCCTTTCGACGTTCGGCTGCCTTGTGGAAGTCGGTGCACCTTTGTCCAATAAACTTTTCCCTTGTCCGTGAACACCAGCAGCGTGGTTTTCGTTGAGGCGGGGAAAATATCTGTGACGTAGTCTTCTTCGCGAGTCTCCATGCCTTTCAGGCCTTTGCCTCCGCGACGCTGCAGTCGATATTCGTCTGTAGAGATGCGCTTAATATAGCCTGTGTTGGTGATCGTCACGATCATATCTTCGTCCGCAATCAGATCTTCGTCTTCGATGTCGGTCATGTCGCCAGTGATCTGTGTTCGACGGGCGTCGCCGAAACGTTTTTTTATGTCACCTAGCTCTTCCACGATAATCTTAAAAACTTCACGGGTGTCAGCCAAAACAAATTTCAGCCAGTCGATCGTTTTCTTAAGCTCTGCCAATTCGTTTTCAATTTTTTCGCGCTCAAGGCCGGTCAGGCGCTGTAAGCGCATTTCCAAAATCGCCACAGCTTGTTTTTCTGAAAAACTAAACTGCGTCATCAGAGCTTCCTGCGCCACCTTGGCCTCTTTAGAGGCGCGGATGGTTTTAATCACAGCGTCGATCTGGTCGAGGGCCTTTTTCAAACCATCTAAAATATGGGCTCTTTCCTGAGCTTTTTTTAGTTCGAAAATACATCGCTTGGTGACGACATCACGACGATGGTCGACGAACGCCTGCAGCATGCCCTTCAAATCAAAAGTGATCGGTTGGTTTTTTGCATCCAACGCCAGCATGATAATACCAAAGCTGACCTGAAGCTGAGTGTATTTGTACAGGCGATTCAAAATCACGCTCGCGTTCTCGCCTTTTTTAATCAAGATCACGATGCGCATGCCTTCGCGCGAGGACTCGTCACGAATATCGCTGATGCCCTCGATCTGTTTGTCACGCACAAGGTCTGCCATGCTCTCAATCAAGCGAGCCTTATTTACTTGATATGGAATCTGATGAACGATGATTTCTTCGCGGCCATCTTTTTTGGTTTCAATTTCGGCGACCGCCTTCAGCGTGATAATGCCTTTGCCTTTTTTATAGGCCTGATGAATGCCTTGGGTTCCGGCAATCACGCCCGAAGATGGAAAGTCTGGGCCCGGAATAAACTTGATCAAATCGTCAATAGAACAATCAGGGTTTGCGATCAGGTGAATACATCCATCGATCACTTCCGTTAAATTGTGCGGAGGAATATTCGTCGCCATACCAACGGCGATTCCGGCGCTTCCGTTCACCAACAAGTTCGGATATTTCGCCGGCAGCACCAGTGGAATTTCTAAAGAGTCGTCGTAGTTCGGCCCAAAAGGAACAGTCTCTTTTTCAATATCAAACAACAGCTCTTGGGCTAGCTTCGTCATTCTGATTTCGGTGTAACGCATGGCCGCTGCTGAATCGCCATCGATGGATCCAAAGTTTCCCTGACCGTCTTCTAGCGTGTAGCGCATGGAAAAATCTTGAGCCAAGCGCACGATAGTATCATAAACCGCCACGTCTCCATGGGGATGGTATTTACCGATGACATCCCCGACCACGCGAGCTGATTTCAGGTAAGGCTTTCCGGGATAATTTCCCATTTCGTTCTGTGCAAACAAAACTCGACGATGAACAGGCTTGAGTCCATCGCGCACATCTGGAAGGGCGCGACCGACGATGACGCTCATAGAGTATTGAAGATAGGCGTCGCGCATCTCTTTGTTGATATCTACGTTTTTAATACCTTTGACAGCGTTTTCCATCTAAAAATCCTTTTGCAAAATTAAACGTCGAGCTCGCGCGCCATGAGCGCGTTGTCTTGAATGAACTTTCGGCGAGGCTCTACCAGTTCGCCCATCAAAAGCGAAAAGGTTTCGTCCGCGGCCAAAGCATCGTCCACAGTGACTTTCAGCAAAGTTCGAACCTCTGGGTTGAGCGTGGTTTCCCACAACTGTTCCGGATTCATCTCTCCTAGTCCCTTGTATCGTTGGATGTAGTAGCCCTTTTTGGAGCCCTCCATCACATGCTCATAAAATTCTTTGTAGTTTTCGTAGTTTTGAACTTGGCCATCGATCACTGCGGAAATCGGCAATTTCGAAATCTGCTGGATCTGATTCCAAAGGTTCGTGAGTTCAATCCACTCGGAAGCACGCAAAGTCGCAGAGCTGATTTTAGTCGTGATCTTGTCGGCGTAACGAACCGTGCTCACTTGCCCTAGAGATTTACCTTCCTCGGTGCTGACTTTGAACTTGTGCTCGGTGATTCCCAATGAAGGATTGGCGATGATCCAGTCATTCAACTCTTTGAACATGGCCTCCATTTTGGACTCAGAAGCAAAAATTTCCTCGTGCTTAATCACTTTTGAAATCAAGAAATAAAGAACATCCACATCGTATTTGGCTGAAGAGGCCTTCAGCAAATTATGGAATTTCTGAATCGCTACCACCAATTTTCTGAACTCAGCCTCATCTAAGTTTTTATTTCCCGACTGAACCTTGATGTCTTTAAGGCCCGAGGTTAATAAAAACTCCGTCAGTGCCGCATCGTCTTTCAGATAAGTTTCCGAAGCGCCTTTTTTAGCTCGGTACAATGGCGGTTGAGCAATATACACATAGCCATTTTCAATCGCCAATGGCATCTGCCGATAGAAGAACGTCAGGAGCAGCGTACGAATATGAGATCCATCCACGTCCGCATCGGTCATGATAATAATTTTATGGTAGCGAATTTTACTGACGTCGACGTTGTCTTTTCCAATCCCAGTGCCTAGCGCTGAAATCATCATCTTGATCTCTTCATTGGAAAGCATTTTATCGAAGCGCGCCTTCTCAACATTCAAGATTTTACCCTTGAGTGGTAAAACGGCCTGGGTGCGTCGATCCCGAGCCTGCTTCGC
>Ga0206924_1161_pt1 | contig 11071 bp, 9 predicted proteins | sample Alteio_BWOrgHeat_61_FD_152947 | JGI IMG/M metagenome (GOLD analysis project Ga0206924, IMG submission 152947) | Enriched cells from forest soil in Barre Woods Harvard Forest LTER site, Petersham, Massachusetts, United States -... | ecosystem: Environmental > Terrestrial > Soil > Temperate forest > O...
GGCGTAGTCGTGGTTGCGTCGGCGTGGAGCACGCCCGCCAGAGCGACGGGCAGTTTTCCGGCCGCTTCGTAGCCGCTAAATCCGAAGGCATAGTTCCCGCTGAAGCTGCCAGCCGTAAAGCCGCCCCCGGCCACGGGCTTCATGATGCCTTCACCATGCGTGGCGTTGGGCGCGTCATTATTCGTATTCGTCGAGTTGTCTTCGAAGAACCGCACATTCGGCGCCCCCGGGCCGCTGCCCGAATCGAGCACCAAGCGGTAGTCGAGGGTCAACAGGGCATGTGAAACGGGATTTGTAGCCACGAGCTCCATCGTGCCGCGGCCATCCGTACCCATCAAATAGATTCCCGAGAGCGTGGCGGGCGCGCTGGCCGTTGCGGGGAAATCCCGATAAATATCTTCTTCGCCCGATAGAGTCCCGTTGCCGCCCATGCTCACGTTGCCAACCATTGTTACAGGCCCGCTGTTGTCGAAGCCGTGGAAGATAAATGTATATCGCCCGTTGAGCAGCGTGTTGGGGCTTACCACGCCTGTAGAGATGGTGACGTTGAAGACCTGCGCCACTATTTGCGGCGCCGGCAGCCCTGTCGCCGGATTCACCTCCGAATCCGCCACTTGCACCGTGAAGAAGTCATCCGTGGGAGGATTCGTCGCCAGCACGGGCGTCCCGGAGATGGTGCCATTCGGCGCGAGCGTCAGCCCAGCAGGAAGCTGCCCTGTGACGACGGTCCAGGTGTAGGGCCCGACGCCGCCGGTGGCAATCAGAGGCAGCGGCGCATAGGGCGTTGCCGTGGCGCCTCCGGGCAGATTAGGGCCCGAGGTGATTTGCAGCGGCTGAGGTTTGTTGATTTGCACTGAAATCAGTTGCGTCTGCAGCTGCCCGGCGGGCAAGGACGAGTCCACCACCTGAGCTGTAAATGAACAGCTGGTTGCCGAACCTGCAGGGTTGCCCGACGGGATGCCCGTAATCTGGCCGCTGGCAGGGTTCAACATAAGCCCCGTTGGCAGCAAGCCTGTATCGCCCGGAAGCGCGGCGCATGTGTCCGGCGCAACGATACTCCACGTGATGGGAGTAACTCCCCCCGTGGTTGAAATCGGAGCGCTGAATGGCGTGTTCAAAGTGCCTGGAGGCAGCGATGTCGTAGTTATGGCAAGCGTGGGCGGAGGCGTGATCGTGATCTGGAACGTTTCAGGCACTGAGACCGGCGTGCTGCTGCTATCGGTAGCCAGTACCGTGAACTGAAACGTGACCGCGGCATTGTGCGCTGTGGGGCACGCGGGCCTCCCAACAATCGCCCCCGTGCCTGGATTGAGTGTCAGGCCTGGTGGCAGCGTCCCGATACTCAAAGGCCCGGCAGGGCATGTGTTCGTCGTCGTCGCGCTAAATGTATAAGGGGGCACACCATTCGTAACCACAAGAGCTTGGTTGGAATTGTAGGCGATGCCATTTGAACCGCTTGGCAGGCAGAACACGCCTACCGCGCATTGCTGCAGCGAGGTGGTTGTAAAGGTCGGATCCAGCACGATGCTTATGCCGATGGTCGATGTCGCCTTCGCGTTGGCCACGGACACGGCTTCCAGCACCACACCTGTCAATTCTGCTGCGATGTTGGTCGGCGCAACATAGGTGACCGAATTGGTGGTGGCATTGATCAGCGTGCCGCAGCCTGCGCCGGAACAGCCTGTGGATTGTTTCGACAGATCCCAGGTCACCCCACTGTTGGACTTATCGCCGCCAACCGCCGCCACGAAATTAATCATCTGGCACCCGGTCAAAGTACCGGGCGGGTTGCATGCCTGCTGGCTTTCGTCCACCGTTTGTGCGGTGTTGGGCTGGATCTCCACGGTGATAGAGGCGCCACCGCCGCACCCTGCCAGCAAGATCAAACAGAGGCAAGCCAGGGCCGGAGCCGCGGCGCAAGAAAACTTTTTCATCCGGCGTGCGAACCGGGTCTCATATGCACTGCCATTCGCAGCACCCTGGGTCGCGCGCACATACGTCTTCGGGATCGTCATATCACCTTGTTTTTCTGATTCGGAACGCCTCGGGCCGGAGCGAAATCCCCCTGTCGAACCTTCGGAGCAATAAGCCAAACATGTTGAATAACAAAATGGCCGGGGAGTGTCAACGCACTTCTCCTGCCGATCCGTCTGTGGCCCCCGGCGCTTGGTGGTGGGTCACTTTGAATTTTCTTGATCGTGACACAAAAAGCCAAGATTCAAAGTGACCCATTACCCGGCGCCTCACCGTCGAGGGCGCTTCGGAAACATCTATAGTAAGCTGCATGGTTCGCCATGTGGATGCGCGTGGTGGGTGCCCCGTTGCCTGGACCCCTGACGGCAACTCTCCAATATGCTCCTGCATCGCACTTTTGTATATCGCAGCGGCATCGCCGAACACGACGGCTTTCAATTTTGACATGTTTTTTGGTATAACTGGCGGTTCGCTGCAGTCCGGTGAATCGAATCATTCCCTCATAACATCGGGAGGAAAGCATTGATCGAAGTGGAAGTGAAGAACCTGACCAAAGCCTTTGGTCCGGTTACAGCGGTGGATGGCGTTTCATTCAGCGTCAACAAGGGCGAGATTCTGGGTTTTCTCGGGCCTAACGGCGCCGGGAAGACCACCACGATGCGCATTCTCACCGGCTACATGCCCGCGACGTCGGGCACGGCCGCCATCGCCGGTTTTGACGTCTTCAACGATTCCCTCGAAGTGCGCCGCCGCATCGGCTATTTGCCCGAGGCGCCGCCTGTGTATCCCGATATGTCGGTGGCGGCGTATCTCGATTTCGTTGCCCGCATCAAGGGTGTCCCCGCGGAAAAGCGGCGCGAGCGTGTCGGCGACGCTCTCAAGAAGACGAATATCGAGGACAAGCGCGCCGAACTGATCAAGCGCCTCTCGCGCGGCTATAAGCAGCGCGTGGGCCTCGCGCAGGCCCTGGTGCACGATCCGGAAGTGATCATCCTCGATGAGCCCACCGTAGGCCTCGATCCAAAACAGATCATCGAAGTGCGCCATCTGATCAAGGGCCTCGCCGGCAGCCACACGATCATTCTTTCCACGCACATCCTTCCCGAAGTCAGCATGACGTGCGACCGCGTGGTGATCATCAACAAAGGGAAGGTCGCCGCCGTGGACACGCCGCAGAACCTGACTTCACGCCTCAAAGGCGGGCAGAAGATTCGCGTCGAGGTCCAGGCCCCCGCAAAGCCGCTGGAAAATCTGCTCGCGCAGATTCCCGGGGCTCATCGCGTGAACGTCGAGCAGGCGCGCGCCGATGGCCGCCTGACGGCAACCGTCGAGACCGCGCCGGGCCAGGACATCCGCAGCCAGATTGCCGCAAAAATTATCGAAAAGGGCTGGGCGCTCTTCGAGCTGCGCGGCGTGAGCATGAGCCTCGAGGATATTTTCCTGGAATTGACCACGGACGACGCGGCGCACGCCCAGCCCGCCGCGGCAAATTAAATGCGGGCATTTTCAGGGAGCTAAGGAGCGAAAGAGACCATGCAGGGCTTCCATGCCATGTATCGCAAGGAGATGGGCCACTACTTCGTTTCGCCCATCGCTTATATCGTCGTGGGCGTTTTCCTTATTCTCAGCGCTTTCTTTTTCGACGTGATTCTCTCCGATGTCATCCAGCAATCCTTCGCCATGCAGATGCAGGGCATGCCTCCGGAAATCGACATGCCCGGCGAAGTGCTGCGCGCATTCTTCGGCATCCTTTCGACGCTGGTCCTCTTTATCACACCGATGCTCACCATGGGCATCTATGCCGAGGAACGCAAGCGCGGCACCATGGAACTTCTGATGACCTCGCCCATCACGGAGATCGAAATCGTGCTCGGCAAGTTCCTTGCTTCGCTCACGCTCTACGCCATCATGCTGCTCCCCACGGCGGGCTGCGTGATTTTCCTGTATCTTCACAGCGACCCGATGCCCCCCTGGCGCCTGGTCCTCGCCGCATACGCGGGCCTGCTTTTGCTCGGAGGATCGCTTCTGGCGCTCGGCACGTTTATTTCCTCGCTCACGGAAAACCAGCTCATCGCCGCGGTGCTGACGTTCGCGGCCTTCCTGATTGTCTGGGTGCTCGATATCGGACGCAACACGGGCGGCGACGTAACCAATGCGCTGCACTATCTATCCGTGGTCGGCCATTACCAGGATTTCACGCGCGGGATCGTGGATACTTCGGCCCTGATCTATTACGTCAGTTTCATCTTTCTTTTCGTTTTTCTCACCGTGCGGTCGGTGGATTCCATGCGCTGGCGGCGCGCGTAGAGCCGCTTTCGGCGCGGGCTTGCGAGCCGCGGAGGGATTTGCAGGATGAAGATGCGGAGACAGCGGGACGTGACGGAATTCCTGGCCAGCATTGGCGTGGCCATGCTCGTCGCGGGCTACCTGCGCTATTCGATTCAGGGAGAGCTGCTGCTCTTCAGCAAGATTACGCTCATTGCCGGAGGCGTCTTCTTCATCGCCGCCATCGTTCTTGGCTTTAAGGGGATTGTCGGATTCCTCTCGAAACGCTCCTCGCGGCTCGGAACCAATACGACGGTCCTGGCCCTCGCCGTAATCGCCATTCTCGGCCTTGTGAATTTCCTGGGTTATCGCCATCACAAGCGCTTCGACCTGACCAGCGAGAAGCTCTATACCCTCTCCGATCAAACCAGGAAAATTGTCAGCGGTCTTTCGCAGGACGTCACCATCGCCCGCTTCGCCAAACAGCCGGAGCGATCGTTCGACGACCTGATGACGGAATACCGCAATCTGAGCCCTCATCTGAAGGTCGAAACCGTTGACCCGCTCGAAAAGCCCGACGTCGCCAAGGAATTCGGCGCCACGCGCATCGGCGACGTGATCCTGGCTTCCGGCGCGGTGAAGCTGCCCATCGAGCCGGGCCCGGATGGCAACTATTCCGAACAGGACGTCACCAGCGCGATCCTGAAGGCCACGCGCAATAAGGTGAAAATGGTTTGCTTCGTCACCGGGCATGGCGAGAAATCCCTCAGCGATAATCAGGCGGGCGGCTATAACCTTGTAGACCAGGGGCTCAAGAAGGAAGGCTACAACACGGATTCAGTGAACCTGGTCTCTTCGAATGGCGTGCCCTCCGAATGCGACGTGCTCGCGATCGCCGGTCCCACGCAGGCTTTCTTCCCGCAGGAAGCCGCCATGGTCTCGAAATATCTCGAGGGCGGAGGCAAAGCGCTCGTCGAGGTGGATCCAAATAAGGACCCCAAGCTGGGCGATCTCTTTTCGTCGTGGAATATTGCCGTGGGCGATAACTTCGTCATAGACGCGAGCGGCATGGGGCAGTTGCTGGGAGCCGGGCCGGCGATTCCGCTGGTGGTGGATTACGGCGATAGCCCCATCACCAAAAACCTTCAAAGGACGATGACTTTTTTCCCGCTGGCCCGCACCGTGTCCGTCGCTGACAAGTCCAAGTCGGAACCGGAAGCTGTGGAGCTTCTGAAGACTTCCCAGCGAAGTTTCACGGTTCCCAAGCTCGAGCAGAAGGTGAAGTTCGATCCCAAGACTGCCGGCCCGCTTTCCCTCGGCGTGGCCGCCAGCAAGCAAGTGGGCGATCAGAGCGCGCGCCTCGTCGTGATCGGCAATTCCGCTTTCGCCGCCAACCAGGCCCTCAATCAGGCGGGCAACGGCGATCTGTTCTACAACTCGATTGACTGGCTCGCCCAGGATGAAAACTTGATTTCCATCCGGCCGAAGACCGCGGAGAACCGCAACATCACGATGACGGAAAGCCAGGCGGCCCTGCTGAAATGGCTCGATCTGTTCATCCTGCCCGGCATTGTGGTTTTTTCCGGAATTATTATCTGGTGGAAGCGCCGGTAGAACCGGATGAATCGCAGAACGAAATCCGCCGCACCTCGAAACACGAACGCGGACATGGCGCGCCGTAGCTCGAAGAGCGTAGGCGGCTGGAAGCGCCGGTAAGAAGGTCCGCAGCGAGACATGATCAAGAAAACCACTCTGCTCGTGCTCCTTTGCGCTGTCGTTCTCGGCGGCGCTGTGTACTATTTCGATTGGAAGCACAGCAGCGCGGAAACATCGGAGCAAGACAAATCCAAGCCCGCCTTCTCCATTCAGGCGTCGGACATCTCTTCCTTCACCCTCGCTCACCCCGCTGCGCCGGACGTTCCCTCGATCCGCTTCGAGAGGCGCAAGGATGGCTGGGAGATTGTCGAGCCGCTCGAAACCGGCGCCGACCAACCCACGGCGCAAGGCATCGCTGAGCTGGTCGCGGAAGCGCGCGTCTCGCAGACGGAGCCGAGCACACCCGACCGGCTGAAGGCTTACGGCCTCGATCCGCCGCGCGTTTCGCTCCAATTCCAGCTGCGGAACGGCGCGACGCACACACTGCTGCTGGGTGAAAAAGATTTTACGGGCGACTCCGTTTACACCATCGTGGACGCGGGCAAGAATGTGTCGCTGCTGCCGGATTCCCTTTTGACCAGTTCCAGCAAGCCCCTCGACGATTTGCGCGATTACGCCGTGCTCCACGCCGATAGCAGCCAGGCAGCATCCTTCACGCTCAAAAATTCCTCGGGCGAGATGGCCGCGGCCAAGCAGAATAGCACTTGGCAATTTACGAAGCCCTCCAGCGCACCGGCTGATGGCGACGCCGTCGCCTCGCTCCTCTCAGGGATCGCGACCGCACACATGGCCGGCATATCGAGCGAGCAGCCGGAGAGCCTGGGAAAATACGGGCTCGCGAGTCCCTCCATCACACTTACGCTCACGAGCGACAAAGGAGAAACGTCCACGCTGCTCGTTGGAAAGAAGGATGGCGACGATTGCTTTGCGCGCGATCCCTCGCGCCCCATGATTTTCCGCATCGGCGGCGACCTCTGCAAGAAACTCGCCGTAAGCTACGCCGAGCTTCGCGATAAGCGGGTTCTCCATTTCGATGCTGACAACGCGAGCGGCGTGGAAATCCACAACGCCCACGGAACAATCGTCGTCACGCGCGGCGCAAACGACGATTGGACAATCGCATCACCCGACGCGCAAAAGGGGAAATCCGTGGCCAGTTGGAAAATCTTCGACGCGCTCACCGGGCTGCGCGCCGACGAAGTCCTCGACCATCCCCCGGCGGAAATTGTCGCGAAGCTCGCCCGGCCCGCGATCGAGGTGATTCTCTCCACCAAGGACGGCAAAAAGACGATCCTGCGCGTGTCCGCCGAATCGGGCGGCTTTGTGTACGCGCAGGCGAGCGACAGCGCGGCCGTCTACAAGCTGAGAAAGCAGGATTTCGAAACTTTAAATTTCGATGCCGCGCAAATTCTTCTGTAAGCCCCGGCAAATATCCGAGACGGGTTCCGCTTAAAAATCGTTGTCAAGTGTTGATGGCGTTAACACTGAACTTACTGCTTGCGTCAGTTTCCAAATCTTGCCATAGTCCCATGCATTCGAGGAGTGCCCATGATTCGAAAGAGAAAGCAAAAGAGACCGACAGGGAAATCCACCAGACTGCACAAGGACCGCCGTCGCAGGCATCGCCACTGGCAGGTGACCGTCTATTACCACGACGGCGAAAAGTTTGGCCGCGTCTATATTGATCGCGAACGCGCCCGGCGCTTTGCCGCGCGCCAGAAGCGATCCCCGATCGTCAAAGCCACGCGCATCATGGAAGTGGACTAGCGCCGCTCCAACGATTCGACCGCGGCGTAGAAACTTGTCCGCGCACAGCTCGCATGTTATAAATATTCAGTTGCTGCGCGGTTTCCTGCAGGCGGGATTCGTATAGTGGTAGTACGCGACCTTGCCAAGGTCGAGGCGAGGGTTCGATTCCCTTATCCCGCTCCAACTTTTCAGCCCGTCGGCTCCGCAAGCGCATCCTCACATCCAAGCCAAAAAGCCATGGAATGGTGCCCGGGGTGGGGGTCGAACCCACACGACGCGTGAGCGTCAGGGGATTTTAAGTCCCCCGCGTATGCCATTCCGCCACCCGGGCAGAATTTTCCATTTCCAGCGAGTGTAGCACGAAGTTTTTTTGCGCCGCCGCGCCCTCACTTGGCTTCGCGAAGGAACCGCGCGGCTTCCTCGGGCGGCGTGGGATTGATGTAGAACCCGGTGCCCCACTCGAATCCCGCCACTTTCGTCAGCTTGGGCATCATCTCGATGTGCCAGTGATAGTGATCGTTGATTTCCTCGCCGATGGGCGACGTGTGCACCACATAGTTGTACGAGGGGAAAGCCAGCGTGGCATCCACGCGCGAGAGCACATCGCGCAGCACCGCCGCGAGCTTTCCGTAGTACGGCGTGGGCATGTTCTCAAACGCGGAGCTGTGCTCGCGCGGCAGAATCCACGTCTCGAAGGGGAAGCGCGGCGCGTAGGGCTCGAGCGCGATGAAGTGCTCGTTCTCGATCACCACGCGCGTTCCCGTCTCGATCTCCTGCCGTATCATGTCGCAAAAAATGCAGCGCTCTTTTTCGTCGTAGTAGTGCTTGGAGTTGTCCACTTCCGTGCGCACGCGCTGGGGGACGATCGGCAGCGCGATCAATTGCGAGTGCGTGTGTTCGAGCGAAGCCCCTGCCGCCTCGCCGTGGTTCTTGAAGAGCAGGATGTACCGGAAGCGCCGGTCGTTTTTCAGGTCGAGCATGCGGTCGCGATACGCCCACAGCACCTCTTCCACCGCTTTTTCCGGCAGCGTCGCGAGCGTGCACTTGTGGTCCGGCGTTTCGACGATCACCTCGTGCGCCCCCACTCCGTTCATGCGGTCGAATAGGCCTTCGCCTTCGCGGTCGAGGCCGCCCTCGATTCCCAGCGCGGGAAATTTGTTGGGCACCACGCGCACCGTCCAGCCCGGCGTGTCCCTCCCGCCGCCGTTCCGTCCATAGGCCAATATCTCCGGAGGAGTTTTGCCTTCATTTCCGGGGCAGAAGGGACAGTTCGGCACGCCTTTGATCTGCACGCTCTCGCGCACAAAGTCCATGGGGCGCTTGGCGCGGTCCGTGGAAATGATTACCCAGCGTCCCGTGATGGGATCCTTGCGAAGCTCCGGCAAACCGCTTCCTCCCCCCGCCGCGGCGCAGGTCGCGCGCGCGTTCCGATGCACCCATTCTACTATGCGCCACGCGCCGTGGGAATTCCCGTTGCCGCGCCGTTCCTAGTAGCACAGGCACTCCTGCCTGTGTGCAATTGACTCTTTGCAGTAGCAGCACAAGCATCCCCTCGTCGCGAAGCCGAGGGACGCCTGTGTGCTTCTTGCTTTTCTTCGCCCCTCTCCCGCGCCTGTCATCCCGAGCGAAGTCCCCCGTTCTTTCTCTTCCCGCCGAATTTTGGCGGGCGGGGGACGCAGGGAGGGAGCTGCTTTTTCCTTTCTCCGCCGCTCCTCCCGCCTCCGGCCTCACCCAGCCCCGGAGGCGCGCCTTTTGCGTCCCGATGATTTTTATCGGGGTGCGACAGAATATACAGCCGGGGGCATGCCTGACACTTTTTCCTCCGATGTGTTCAGGGGATCGGGTGCAGGTGAAGGGGATACTTCCTCTTCCCCGGCTTCACTCAGCCCCGGAGGGGCGGAAGAAATTAGCCCAGGGCGGAAGCCCTGGGAGGATATAGAAAAGTCGCCCGAGCCCCGTAGGGGCGACACACACGCGTTGCTCCCGAGAAGTGGTAAAATCCCTGGCATGGCTGCCAAAAAGAAGCGCCCATTGCCGAAGAAAAAGGGCCCGAAGAAAAAGCTCCTGAAGAAGCTCGCAAAGAAGAAGCCGGCTCCCAGGAAGAAGCTGCCGAAAAAGAAACCGGCTCCGAAGAAGCGCCGGACCTTCGCTACATCCACTTTCCCGGTTGAACCACGGACGCGACCGGACGTGGAATCCGGTGATCTGCAGGGACTCTCCAACGTCGAAAGCGCCGATTCCGAGAGCGTGGACGAGTTGCTCGAGGAAGGCAACGCCTTCGAGGCCGAAGCAGTCAAGGGCGTCGAAGATGCCGGAGACGCCGACGAAAAGGGAGTCCGCACCCACGAGGTCCCCGAGGACGACGTCCCCGGCGAATACCTCGACGAAGAACAGTAGCCCGCCTTTGCCTTGCTTTACGCTGGTTGCGGCGAGGATACGATCTTTGCGGTGCCTGGCGGGGGACGGATGCGGCTACTTCGGGTGCGGCATGACATCCAACAAGTTGTAAACCCCACTTTCCATCTTGAAATAGAACCGCCAGCCGCGGGTCACCCTGGCCTGCCATATGTTGCGCGCTTCGTCATATTTCTTGGCCCTCAGGGATGGATGGCGAAGGTCTTGAACAAGCAGCATGAGTTGCTTATCACACCGTCTTTGGATTTGAACCGGAGCGTCGGCGTAGCTCCGGCGAAAACGGTCCGTGTAGAAAAGCTGCATCTAAGCGAGCTTTGGCTTTGTGGTTTTGTGAAGAGAGCGTATCAATGCGGGAACGGATCGGAAGGGGCCATGCACGCGGCCCTTCTGAATGTCCTCAAGGCCTTCGGCAAGGCGCTTTTCAACGAGGGCTTTGGGCGTAAGAATCAGATGGTCGTCCTCCAACTCAACTTCCAAGTAATCGCCCGGAGTTAGCCGCAACTGATCGTGAATGCTCTTGGGAATAACCACCTGCCGGCTAACGCCGATTTTGACGGCGATGGCCAACCGGCCCTTCTTGGACTGTGTTTTCATATATTTGTATTATACGATGCGATGGCGCTGTGTCAATGATCACATGCGGAACGCCGCGGCGAGCTGTGTCCGGTCTTTGCCTTTGAACTTGTAGCGGCCGCCTTTCAGGCGGGCAGCTTGCCGCGCCGAAGCAGACCCATCGCGTAGGAGGGCCCTCACCCCTCCTCCAAATCCTCCTCTACATCCTCGTGTGTGATTTCCGAGAAAAACTTCAATACATCTCCCTCCCGCAATTTCCGCAGCAGCCGGCTCAGCGTCTCTTGCTCGCGCCCGTCGAGCGTGCGCATCAGCGCCTTGATCACCTTCGCGTGCCGCGGAAACACGTTCCCCATGAACTTCTCTCCCGAGGGCGTCAGTTGCATTAGAACCACGCTGCGTCCCCTCCTCGGCTCGCCCCTTTTGGCCTTGGCGATATGGC
>Ga0206924_1162_pt1 | contig 10906 bp, 6 predicted proteins | sample Alteio_BWOrgHeat_61_FD_152947 | JGI IMG/M metagenome (GOLD analysis project Ga0206924, IMG submission 152947) | Enriched cells from forest soil in Barre Woods Harvard Forest LTER site, Petersham, Massachusetts, United States -... | ecosystem: Environmental > Terrestrial > Soil > Temperate forest > O...
ACAAATGCCCAAAGATGAAGCGCGTATGCTTTTTAAAAATAATCGCTTTAAACTAGAACTCATTGATGCCCTTGAAGGCAACACCGTTGGTATTGCTCGCCAAGGCGATTTTTATGATTTATGTAGAGGTGGCCACGTTGCATCTACTGGTGAATTACATAATTTTACACTGCTTAATCTTTCTGGGTCTTATTGGCGCGCTGATCGCAATGGACAAGCATTGCAACGCATAACGGGCACTGCATTCCCCACTAAAGAAGAACTCGATCTTTTTGAACAACGACGAGAAGATGCCTTAAAATATGATCACCGAAAATTGGGAAAAGAACTCGATCTTTTTTCTTTTCATGAAGAAGGCGTTGGCTTTCCTTTTTACCATCCTCATGGGAAACGCGTTATTAATACCATGGTAGACTACATGCGCAATCTTATTTACAAGCATGGTTACCAAGAAATAGCGACACCCATCATGCTTAATGATGATTTATGGCGACAATCTGGCCATTATGATCACTACAAAGATAATATGTATTTTTGTACTATAGAAGAAAAACAATACGCAATCAAACCGATGAACTGTCCTGGCGCTATTCTTATATACAAAGAACGCCCACGCTCATATCGGCAATTACCATTACGCTTGGCAGAATTTGGACTTGTGCACCGTTACGAACTTTCTGGTGTACTTCATGGATTATTACGCGTACGGGGATTCACCCAAGATGACGCACATGTTTTTTGCACATTAGATCAAATAGCCCAAGAAGTAAAAACCATTATCAGCATGACATATCATGTATTTAGAAAATTTGGTTTTGAAGATATACGCGTGGAATTGTCAACAAAGCCTGCGAATGCTATGGGCAGTGATGAAATCTGGAACATTGCTACAAATGCACTTAAAGACAATCTTGAAGACTTGGGCATTAACTATGTAGTAAATGAAGGCGATGGTGCCTTTTATGGTCCTAAAATAGATTTTCACATCAAAGATTCGATGGGTCGCAGTTGGCAATGTGGCACAGTGCAACTCGATTTCTTCCAGCCAATTAACTTTGATCTTAATTACATAGCCTCACATGGCGACAAAGAACGGCCGGTCATGATTCACCGTGCTATTTATGGCTCATTAGAGCGCTTTTTTGGTATTTTGCTTGAGCATTATAAAGGTAAGCTACCATTTTGGTTAGCACCGGTGCAAATGCGTGTATTAAGCATTACTGATGAACAAAAACCATATGCTCAACAGATAGCACAACAACTAGAAACTGCAGGGTTTCGTGTTGAAGTAGAAGAATCATCTGATCCACTGTCTGCAAAGATTAAATCTGCGCAACTACAACGCGTTCCTTGGATGCTCGTAGTGGGTAAAAAAGAAACAGAAAATAATACGGTGACGCTGCGTGACTTAGAGGGCAAACAAGAATTTGGTTTAACGCTAGAAACGTTGCTAGAAAAAGCACGCGCAATAAACTAACCCTTTGGAAAGTTCTTTTTATATCGCTCTGCCAGCAAGTTAGTCCTGGCAGAGCGAAAATTCTTTGTAGTTCGGAATAAGTTTTAATCTAGGGCTTTTTGCCTGACAACCCCTCTTTTCCGTTTTAGATTTTTAAATTTAGATATCAGATTATGACTAACAGATTGATATAGGTTTTTCTATATTTTTTTCTGCTATCCTATCTCCGTTCGTCCTGCCGTGTCTGCCACTCGCCACGACTCGCCACGATAGCCTTTTGGCGTAGCGGGTAGCCGTTGGCGTAGCAGGTAGTTTGTCAAGAGAGCCTGTCATGAGTAATCTCGAAGAGATATATCTAAGGGGAAGACCTGGATAAACGTAGTCGGAAGGGCGATTAACCCGTTTTAAAGTTTTTTCATAAGAAATAAATATTTAAAAAATTATTATTAACAGCCCTTCGATACACCTTCGGTACTCAGGATGAATAAAGAGGGAGAAAATACTTATTTTTTGAAGAACTTTTAAGATTTTTTTACAAGACAAGCAAATAATTTAATTTATCGTCGCCGCGTTACCCCTTTTCTTTCACATATATCAAAAAGAGGGCATCGTGAGCAAAATGGCGAAATAGGTACACATATATTTTGTCCCCACATCACCAACATATGACTCCACTCTATCCAATTTTCTTTAGGAATAACGCGCATCAACGCCTGCTCTGTTTCTTCTGGTGTTTTTGTTTGAATAACACCAAGCCGATTAGAGATGCGATGCACATGCGTGTCTACAATAAGCGCAGGAATGCCAAATCCTTCAACCAACACCAAATTAGCTGTTTTCGGCCCAACACCGGGTAATAACATCAACTGCTCCCTGGTATTGGGAACCTCGCCACTAAAAACGTGTATAATATCGTACGATACACGATGCAGTGTGCGCGCCTTTTGATGATAAAATCCGCACGGAAAAATGAGCTTTTCTATCTGAGCCAGCGAAAGCGCAAGAATTTCTTCTGGCTTGCGTGCATGCTCAAAAAGCCGCAAAGACGCCGGTAAAGAAACCGTATCTCTTGTGCGTAAACTCAAAAGACACGAAATCAATACCAAAAACGGGTCCCGCCCATAGCGGGACACAATCTCTTGACTGGCAGGCTTAACCATGACTTTTGTGGCAATACGCAATATTTCTAATATGCGTTGCACTTTATCATGTCCCACCATCCTCTGCCCCCCCAACAATCAAAATCATGTGACGAGTTGAATTGTCTCACACCCATGATAGACTGATTAAGTATTAGCAACCAGGGGGAAACTCATCAAACGTGAATAGTGATATCACAACCATTGCAAGTGTAAACAATTGCATGCGGCTTAAGCAAAATGCGATGAACTTATTTTTATCAAACATGGTAACCCCTTATAGTATATACCGCCTCAACATATTCCATATATGTTGAGTAATAAACATTAGAAAGTATAGTCAGAGCTCATAACTATAGCAAGAGAATAATGGCATTTTTCAATTTTATAGAATCATTTTTTGGTAGTTATCCGTTTTTACTCATAGTAATATGTATATCTTTTGTATTAAAATTATTTTTATTAACCTTTTTATTTCGCTTTGCTTCTCAATCAATTAAAATATCACAGCAATGCGTATGCTTATCGCTTGTTTTAACTTGCGGAATGATAGAAAATTTTGCCTGGATTATAAAACTAATACAAATTTTATTTATACCCTCTCTCGATTATAGAATTATATTATTTTTCATACGTATCGCATGGGCATGCACAACTATTCAATATCAAGCTTTATCGCTATTTATAGAAGGTCTAATTAATAAAAATAAATTTACATTACCTTTGAGGCAAAAAGTACTTTTTGGCCTCAGTTTTATTATTTCTTCGTTTTTCTTATATAAAGCAATGGCAAACTTCCAATGCATCTCTGCAGAAAATCGTGATTGGCTTGAAAGAGGCATACAAAGGATGGTGCCACTTTATTGTCTTATGTTATTACTCTTGCCAAGTATCATTATAGCAACAAAAAAGGCTCGTACTGCATCCTTACCTCGCATACTAAAAAAACAAATTCATATTCTAGTAAAAATATTTCTTCTGCCACAGTTAATCAGTGATTTAATACAGACATTTCCCTTATTCCCATATGGCACTTATTATTACCCTGCATGGATTACAAATAGTTACGCAGTTGTCGCATTTTCTACTATTTTACTCACTCTTGCAATGTACTTCTGTGCACAAAAAATGATTGGTCTGCGCTTCCTGAACTTTCGCAAACATGTTGAAACTAAACCAAAGCTAACCTTTGTAGATAATTTTAAAGGTATTTTGCAGCGATTTTCGCATATAAACACTTTCCAAGAACTCGCGCATCTTACTCAAGTGTTCTTCAAAGATTTTTTGAATGTTCCGTTTAGCAAAACCAAATTATATATGCATAAACTCCCAAGTGATACAGATGATCAGCCAAATGCTATCACCATGCATACAGCCACTCTTGCAGAAACGTTTTTAGAAACGCATCCAGGCATTATTGATATATTACGTAATAGTCAGATTCTTATTTATGATGAGCTTGATTTTACCAATTTTTACAACAACAATGATGAGCAGTCTACTATTTTGCATTTCTTGAATACGCTCGATGCTGATATCTTCTTGCCTCTTTTTGAAAAAACAAATTTTGTTGGTTATATCATCATAGATCGCCATGCGCGGCAAAACGAGTTCTACAATTCGCTTGAACGAGATGAAATGCTCGTATTTGCAAGCTATTTAGGCAATATTATCCATCTCATGAAAAATAAGAGTCTTGAACTGCTGATTGAACATAAACAGCGATTAACAAATGAATTGTACGCAAAGCATAAAGAAATAGAGCAATATAAAGAAAGCATGCGCTCATTTTTACGCACTACCCAACAAGACATCGGCGTGCTCTATTATCACAGCAGAAAGTTTGTTTTTGGCAATGCAACTGCCAAAACAATGATACCTATCAACATCAACGCGCATGAAGGCCATCCCATTACGCAAAGATTGCGCCAACTTGCCAAAATGGTAGAAGAGTATAAATCGCCACAAAGCACTTATATCAAAGATCCGTCGGGCAACCAGCTTGTGCTGTCTGCATTACCTCACCTTGATAAAAATATGGTTATCATTACCATATCGCATCCAAATGTCACCGATATTGTCAAAAAACAGGTTGATGCGCTAAAAAATCCTAGCGAATGGGATTATCTTCTCTATTTAGAAACAACTAAATCGGGACGCCTTATCAACCAGCTTATTCCCGGTGCCGGTCCCACACTGCTCCCATTTAAAGTTGATCTTTTAAAAGCATCATTAAGCACAAAAGCCGTGTTAATTGATGTGCACGAGCAAGATCTCGTACCCACTGTAGAACTATTGCACCATATTAGTTTGCGCGAAAAGTTACATACGCTTTCCCTTAATGGCCCCTCAAAAGATTATGCTATTGCCAATATGTTATTTGGTATTAACCCCATTTTTAATGATGGCAAAGATTCGCATGGACAATCGTTATTAAAACAGCTTGACGATTCTGGCACGTTATTTATAAAAAATATCCACTTTTTAGATATTGAAACACAAAATTATCTTGCCGAATTTATTCGGTACGGTATTTTCCGCATTTTCAAAAGTGATCGCAAAATTCACAGCAATGCCCGCATTATCTGTTCAACCGATCAAAATTTATTCCATCTTGCGCAACAAGGCACCTTTTCCTCTGCGCTTTTTGATGAGATTCAGCATACCGTTTTGCGCATGCCATCGCTCATATCCTTACCAGATAACGAGCTACAATTGCTCGCCGAAGGCTTCTCAGAACAAGTAATGCAAAACAAAACACTCGACAATTTACTACTCCTAACCGAACGAGAAAAATATAAAATTGCCCAGATGCGCCCGGCCAGTTTGACTGAATTAAAAAATAAAGTACAACAGCTGCTTGTATCTAAATCTAAAAAACATGACATCTATCAAGAAACGGCATTTAATCCGGCCTATGAGATAACCGACCCTGAATTAATACAAGCAAAATGTTTGGGCAGACGTGCGCTAAAAGATCGCAAAACTATGATAATGTTATGGCATAAGTTCAAAAATCAAAGCGATATTGCTACATTCTTAGGAGTAAACAGATCGTCTATCAATAGACGATGCAAAGAATATAACCTGCAGTAACCAAAAAGAGCCTACGTATGGAGCGCACTTTATTTGTCGAAAAAAAGAATGAATTTCTCGCTCAGCTAGAAGTTGAACGCAATGTATCTACGCATACCCTACGCGCCTATGATAGTGACCTTAATCAGTTCATTCTGTTTTGGGAACGCATGTCTCCTTCAGATCAAAAACATTTGAGTTTACGACAAATTATAGAACGATATCTCATGGTTCTTTTTTACAAAAAAATGAACAAAAGCAGTATTGCACGTAAATTTTCATGTTTTAATTCTTTTGAACGGTTTTTAACGGCGTTCGGCATTAATTTAAATCTTAATCTAAAGCGTCCGCGCATCGATAAAAAACTTCCCGTATATCTAACCATGGACGAAATGTTCCATTTACTTGATAACGTTGCCAACGATGAACTTCCTACCCGATTCCCGGCCCGTGATAAAGCCATTCTGGAGCTTCTGTATGCAACGGGTGTTCGCTGTTCAGAACTCGTGCATATGAATATTAGCGATGTAGATTTGGATGCAAAAACTATTCGTATTAAAGGAAAAGGCCGTAAAGAACGCATTGCTTTATTTGGACAAAAAGCACTCGAAAAATTGCTTATTTATTTTCAGAGCGAACGATTTGATGTACAAAATCCCAGCGAGCCCCTTTTTACTAATTATCGCGGAAATCGCTTTACTCCACGATCGGTACAGCGCGTCATCCACATGTTCCGCTCTTTTTTGAAGGTAGAACGACCTATCACGCCACACAAAATTCGCCATTCATTTGCAACTCACTTATTAAATCAAGGTGCAGATTTGCGTACGGTACAAGAATTGTTAGGTCATAAAACCTTAAGCAGTACTGAAAAATATACTCACGTAACGTTAAAAGATTTAACCAAGATGTGTAATACCATTCATCCTCTAAAAAATATATTAAAAAATAAAAAGTGACCAAGCAATGAAGGTAGCGCTACTTCATGTTACGGCTAAAATTAAAACAATAAAAATTACTTTCGTCATCATTATTTTTGGTATCTGCGCACGCCTTGGGTATCTTCAAATAACCAATGGAGATTACTTTCTTACCAAAAGCACAAAAAATTTCCTTCGCACTGAAAAAATGCCATCTCATCGTGGCAACATTCTCGACTGCAATGGCATCTTACTTGCAACCAATAAACCTATTGTTGACGTCTATTGGTACGGAACTGGCAACAATCGCCTCAACGAAGACCAACAACGTATCTACGATCAGTTGTGCACCATTTTACTCTTAGAACAAGAGAGCGCATCTATTCAAGCACATGAGCGGAGACATAAAAAAAAATTATTAGCGCGCAACATCTCTTTCGAGCAGATGTGCCAAATAAAAGAACCGCTTGCCACCAGCAGCAACGTTCTGTTGCAAACAAGAGCAAAGCGCTATTACCCGTATGGCTCTTATGCAAGTCATATTATCGGGTACCTTGGCAATATGCAATCAGAACCATTAGGTATAATGGGGCTAGAAAAATTACATCAGGAAACACTCAAAGGACTTGATGGCACCCTTCTTAAAACCATTAACTCGTTTGGCCAAAATTTAGCACAAAGAGAGATCAATAAAAGTCTTGCGGGTAATGATATCCATACAACACTCAATATTACATTACAAGATATTGCTGAACGCGTATTCCCCTCAGAATATAACGGGGCTCTTATTATAATGAATCCACTAGACGGTGCCATTCGAGCGCTTGTTTCGCGTCCTAATTTTGATCCCAATGTGTTTTTGGACCCACTTAGTGCAAGCGAGTGGGAAGCCATGCAACACAACCATCCTTTTTTAAATCGTGCATTGTATGCAGCCTACCCTTTTGGTTCGGCATTCAAGCTCGTTACTATTAGCGCTGCACTTGAGCACGGACTTATTACTCCTGAATCTACGTGGACATGCAAAGGATTTTTCCGTTTTGGTCACCGTAACTATTGGTGCAACAAGCGATGGGGACATGGAGAGCTCACGAGTGCACAGGCGATGGCACAATCATGTAATATTCCTTTCTTTGATATCGGATCTAAAATAGATATAGATTTACTTGCAGAATATGCGCACAAATTTGGTCTTGGTTATAAAACAGGTATTTCTTTTCCTGAAAAAGATGGTCTGATTCCCTCTCATGCATGGAAAGAAGAACATTTGCATGAAAAATGGTGGCAAGGAGAAACACTTTCTGTCGCCATTGGCCAAAGTTTTTTGCTCGCTACTCCTATTCAAGCAGCCCGCATGATAAGCGCAATATTTACCGGTTACTTGGTAACACCTCGCATTATAGAATCTGAACCGATAATGTATGAGCCATTTACCATTGAACCAAGTACACGTAGATTTCTCAAAAAATCTATGAAATCGGTGATAAAACATGGCACCGGTAGCCGCATCAACACTATTACTGATATAAAAATATATGCAAAAACCAGTACTGCACAAGTGAGCGAATTTGGTAAGCGTAAAAAAGATGCTAGACATCTTGAACACGCATGGCTTGTTGCTCACGTGTCATACAAGCAGCATGAACCGTTTACTTTTGTTATTGTTATGGAAAATGTAGGATCAGCTCGCAAGGCAGTTACTGTTGCTAAAGATTTTATTACCCGCTATAAAAAAGCAATGGATATTCTTTTTAATTATTCATAAGGGAGAACGGCATGAAAATATGTATCATGGTTTTGATGGGGAGCATACTCTTCATACATAAGCCTCTCTTGTGCATGAAAAATAACTCTATTATTGAAGGATATTCCCAATCTATACAAACAGCAGAAATAGTAACTATCAGGCAAGAACTCTTTGAAAGAAAAGCAATAGAGATATATCGTATCACTCTCGCGAATGGAAGCGATGCAACATTGACTAAAAAAAATACTACAGTGACTTGTACGCTACGCCCACTCAATTCAGATGTCGAATATCCCATCGCAGCATTAAATTTTAATGTGGTCAAAAAACACTATAATGCAAAATTAGCCTACATAACAGAATTGCAGCGCGGCAAACAGCTTGAGCTTACTCTTAGAAGAAGATCCTATTTAAATGATGACAATGAAACTACAGATATTTCCGAATGGGTCCTTGTTGATGATGACAAAAATGCATTCAAATAACCTTTTAACTTACATGCATTTCTCCATCTAAAGCTTCTGTCACGTCCAACTGAATCTTACCCGCAGTTGTACTGCCGTTAATATATCATACGGACACTGCTGTGTGTATTGCGCAACTTCTTCAATAGGTAATCCGTCTCCCCACAAAATAACGGTATCATTAACGTGTGCCTGTGGGTATGCACGCAAATCTACCGTTATCATATCCATTGAAACGCGCCCTATTAAAGCACACCGTATACCATTAATTAAAATCGGAGTACCATCACGTGCTGTCCATGGGTAACCGTCGCCATATCCCATTGCGATAATGCCAATACGCATATCTTCTGGGCATACAAATCGCGCATTATATCCAATAGTTGAACCCTTTTTCACCTCTTTGATAGACATAAGCTTTGTTTGCAACGTCATGACAGGTTTTAATCCCAAATCAGCCGCAGATATCAATTGAAACGGACTTGCGCCATATAATGCCAAGCCGGGGCGTATCATATCATAATGATGATCTTTAAAAGAAAAAATGGCTGCAGAGTTACACAAACTTTTCGGCCCTTTTTTATCTTTTACGAAATGCTCAAATTTTTTGATCTGTTTTTGATTGAGTGGATGATCGTTAGTATCTGCACATGCAAAATGTGACAAAATGCCAATGGGTTTTTTTATATAAGGGCTACCCGCAAGTTCTACGTAGGCATACTCCGCTTGTTCTATCGGAAATCCTAATCGTCCCATCCCTGTATCAATTTTAAGCCACGCAGTTAATGAAGACTGTTGGAGCTCAGCTATTTTTAGCCACAATAATTGTTCCCTATTATGAAAAACAACATGAAAATTCTCGTTTACCGCTACAGGTAATTCACTTGGTTCGAATACCCCCTCCATTAATGTAATTGGTAGGGTAATGCCAACGTTACGTAGCGCAAGAGCTTCATCAATTGATGCAACGCCAAAACTATACACATACGGCTCAAGACGCAGTGCGGTTGAACGTAACCCATGGCCATAGGCATTAGCTTTAATCATCGCAATCACGTGCGATGATGGTGCATGACTTTTAATTGCCGCTAAATTATGCAATAAATTATCTGTGGATAATAGCGCTACCGCTGCTCTGCTCATGAATATTTAATTATTTTTGTTTGTTGCGTAAATATCGCTTTTTTTATTAAACTTGCCAAAAAACGTCTGCCTTTTAAAGCTGGGGATGAATGGCTGCTATCAAAACAATCTTAAATTAATTCCTTTAAAAAAAACCCGGACTATAAGTTCAGGCGAAGCTTACTTTTGATGCCATCCATCATTTATGACACAGTATATCAAAACTATAAAAAGACGACTCTTAAAAGAATTATATCATTCTATCTTTTTTGATATGTTGCAATTTATGCAGATCATTTACGTATAAACATAAGTGAACAACGTACTGATATTTCATTAAATTTGTATTATGACACATAATAGACAAACAATAATTCTAAATAAATCAAAAAAATAGCGGAATTGCGTAGGCAATTCCGCTATAATAGTTAACTATTATATCCAAAATGATATTAGTTTTTTTTAGCGTCCTTATCAAATCCCTTTTCTACTATTAAATCTTGCAATATAGCGAGCGCAGGATCAACATCAATCTTCGTAGTGCAATCCATTAGCCCTTTATCACCATATGGCTTACATTTAGTGCACGGGGAAATTCTAAATTGATAAAATGGCGAACTGAGTTCAGGATCGTATATGTATCTTTTAAAAAACGGAGAATTTTTATCAGCATCACCATCCAATACACGGAAGCGTGATGTAACTTCTACTTTCTTATTGCCATATTTATCTGGAAAAATAGAAATAACTCCAATTCCAAAATTGGGATCTTTTTTTTCTAACTCAGAAGATTGCACTCGAGGCAACTCTTCAGAAAGACTTTTTATCTTTTCTTCCTGATCCGGGCGATTGCTACCTGAGTTATGTATCTTCTTATGTTTCAAAGCTGCACGCCGAATAATTGCCGCATCCAAATCATTTGGGTTATGCCGCATTCTAGGACTTCTTAGAAAAGAATCTGCTTCAGCTAACGTTTCTGCATT
>Ga0206924_1163_pt1 | contig 10812 bp, 11 predicted proteins | sample Alteio_BWOrgHeat_61_FD_152947 | JGI IMG/M metagenome (GOLD analysis project Ga0206924, IMG submission 152947) | Enriched cells from forest soil in Barre Woods Harvard Forest LTER site, Petersham, Massachusetts, United States -... | ecosystem: Environmental > Terrestrial > Soil > Temperate forest >...
GGGCACGAGGGAAGTTTTGCCACTCTTCATGCGAGTGATCCGGCGCAGGCGTTGCTAAGATTGGAAATGTTGATTCAGTTGGGGGCACCCTATTGGTCCTTGGACGCCATTCGCAATTTGATTTTTTTATCGCTGCAAAAAATAGTCGTGCTAGGAAGAACTTCTTCCGGCGGTCGTGAACTCAAGGGTATTTACAGCCTGTCCTCACGAGAGGAATCAGGCATACTTATCGAGCGGACGATTTGATTCGACGGCTTTTGTGGATCGCGCTGGATCCACAAAGAAGCTGGGTTTTGGCGGAGCCTGGGGCTGCTTCGGTGCCGCCGGCATCGTCACACCCTGCTCGGCCATGTGTTCGCCTGACATTTCGTCGATGAAAGATTTCATCGGCATTGGTGAACCTTTCGGAGCTTCCAATTCTGTAGCATCATTTCCAGCCGCAAGTTTTCCCTGCTCACTGAATGACATGCTGTCTAAGGCTTTTTCGGCGGCCTTCTGCTCGGCCAAGTGATTGCGAAGTTGTTCTCTGCCGTTGGCGGTCGTTCCCACTGGGCGGCCGTAGCTTTCAACTCCTGGTCGAACCGGGTGACTGTCGTCGATGTCGACAGACTTCACTCGATGATTCGACGGGAGAATACTGCTGATCTTGTCCATTGGTTCACCTCCATGTGCCTCGGACTCAGAGTCATCCTAACTCTGCTTCTTCGCTCTCTCTTTCGGCGAAAAATGGAAAAGCTTTATACAGGACTGGGCCTCGCGGCGAAAAACTGGTCCATTGACGAGGCGCTTCGCAGGGCCTGGAGTTTTTATCGCTTTACACATTTGCGGAGTGAGTGAATAGTTTTGTTATTGGAGGACACCACTATGAGAATCTGGACTGCTGGAATTTTGGCCTTACTAATGTTGAACACCGCCTGTAACAACGACAGCACCCCGCCGCCGTCCAAACCCCCGTCCAAAGTCACTACTGCTTTTGACTCCTTTGTGTTTAAACCCGTGGGTCAGAGTTTTCGTTATCTTTCATCGTCGACGCCGACCATTTTGAGTGATGATGTCGATGGTTTCAAAATTTACCTCGAGCCCGCTCTTTACATTTACTCCAGCGGCAACTATCAAATGGTGTATCAAGAAACCTTGGGCTGCATGAGCCAGGGCCATATCGTCAGCTACTTGATCGGTATCAACTGGTTGCGTGGTCAGTGGACTGTGGATTCCCAGGTACAAATGTTGAAACTAAGTGACTGGGGCATTGGATTTAAAACCAGCGGCGATGATGGAATCACCTTTGTCTTTAGTCACGAACCTGGCCGCGCGGGAACAAAGGGCAAACAGATTAAGTTGGATCAAATCAACGGACCTATCGGTGTCGATGAGGGAACCACTTATGGCGTGGCGGCTTATACCTATGACATGGCTAAAGAACTATTGCACAAGTATGGTCACTGCGACGGGAACTAAGACCCTTCGCTTCGCAGGGCCTGGAGTAATTTCACAAATTGAGGCTTTATGAAATTTTCAGTTTTTTCTTTTCTACTTTTTGTAGGTTTATCAGCAAATGCTGAAACCAAAGATCTAAAAAAAATCATTACCAAGGCAACAGCAGTTGAATCCGAAGATCTTGGAAGGCTACTGAATCAAGTGACATTGGTTCCTGCAAAAGATCCACAGACAGGTAAGACTGTTTTCAAAGTCACCAAAATAGAAAAGGGCTCTGTTTACGAACGTGAAGGCCTAAAAGTAGGAGACTTAGTTACTCAATAACCGCTTGTGCTTTTACTTATTTGCCAATGCCACTTTCGCTTTTTCGATTTGTTGAGTCACTGACCTCGGCGAAGTTCCGCCCTCGGTAATTCTGGCGGACATCACCGCCTCGTGTGCCAGACAATCCACAGACATCTGATCAAATTGTGGATGGAAGACCTGCAGTTCTTTTAGACTCATCTCTTCGAGGATCAGCTTATTTTTAATGCAATGATTGACGATCTTCCCGATCACTTCGTGCGCTTGGCGAAAAGTAATCCCCTTGCGAACCAAATCATCGGCCAAATCAGTGGCATTGGAGAAATCACCGCGCAGAGATTTTTTCATGGACTCGGAATTCCATGTCGCATTTTTCAACATCACCAACATCAAGCGCAAGGAGGAGCGAACCGTATCGAGTCCGGTGAAAATATATTCTTTATCTTCTTGTAAGTCGCGGTTGTAAGACAATGGCAAACCTTTGAGCAGTACCAACGAACCCGTCAGCGCAGCCACGAGTTTTGCCGATTTGCCACGAATCAGTTCCGCCACATCGGGATTTTTCTTCTGTGGCATGATGGAACTTCCGGTAGTGACTCGGTCATTCAGCTCAACGAATTTGAATTCCGGCGTGGACCAGATGATCAGCTCTTCGCACAGTCGCGAAAGATGGACCATGATCAGCGAACCTGCGGAAAGAAATTCGACGACGAAATCCCTGTCAGAGACCGCGTCCAGGGAATTTTCGCTGACTTTGGAAAAATTTAGTTCTTGCGCCACCATTTGACGATCCAACGGAAAGCTGGTGCCCGCCAGGGCCGCAGATCCCAGAGGTAAAACGCTGATTCTTTTGGCCGTGTCCTTGAGTCGATCCGCATCCCGCTGCAACATCCAGAAATAGGCCATCAGATGATGAGCCAAACTCACCGGTTGGGCGTGCTGCATGTGCGTGAATCCGGGAAGCACTGTGTGCAGATGTTTTTCTGCGGTCTCTACAAGATATTTCTGTAAGGCGACGATTTCTTGCAACAGCGATTCTACTTCCAGTTTCATATATAGACGCAGATCAGTTGCTACTTGATCATTGCGGCTTCGAGCTGTGTGAAGCTTTCCAGCTAAAGCGCCGATTTTTTCGGTGAGCTTGGTTTCGATGTCCGAGTGCACATCTTCGGCCGCTGCATTGAGTTCCAGTTTTCCGGATTTGATTTCCGAGAGCAAGGCCTTAAGTCCCACGATCATTTGCTCGGTTTCAGCGGGATTCAAAACCCCGACTTTGCCGAGCATTCGGGCATGGGCGATGGATGCGAGAATATCGACCTCCCAAAGACGGTGGTCGACATTCATAGAGGCCGAGAAAATCTCGACTTCCGAATCCGTTCCTTGCTCAAAACGACCACCCCACAACTTCATATTACATTTCCTTTTGGTATTTTTCTTTCAAATGAAAGAACATTCGCGATTGCATCCCGAAGTTTTTGACCGCTCCGGTGCTTTCACGTTGGTCAAAAGTAGTGGAATCAAAACTGGCTAAATCTTCTGAATACAAAGCCCACTGCGATTGACGTCCCAGTACAGAGATCTGTCCTTTATACAGTTTCAGACGCACTTCCCCGTTCACCCGGGTTTGTGTGCCATTGATGAAAGACTCCAAGTTGGACTTGAATGGATCCCACCACAAGCCCTCGTACGCGAGCTTGCTCCACTCCTGGTCCACGGTTTGTTTGAAACGGATTTCATCGCGCGTGAGAACCAAATTTTCCAAAGCTTTGTGCGCCTTGAGCAAAACGGTGGCTCCTGGGCATTCGTAATTTTCGCGGACTTTCAGTCCCATCATTCGGTCCTCCATGATGTCGATGCGACCGATGCCGTTTTCGCCGGCGATGGTATTCAATTTCAGAACCATTTTTGCTGGTGAAAGTTTTTCACCGTTCAGGCTGACCGGATTTCCCTTAGCGAATTGCAAAGTGATTTCGGTGGCCTTGTTCGGAGTTTGATCCACGCTCTTGGTCCATTGAAAGATTTCTTCGGGCGGAGTGAAGTCGGGCTCTTCCAAGCGCCCGCCTTCGATGGAGCGGCCCCAGAGATTTTCATCGATGCTCCAGATTTTTTCCAAGCTCTGTTGGATGGGCACGTTGTTTTTCTTGGCGTATTCGATCTCCCAGGTGCGGGTCATATTGCGCTCGCGCACAGGAGCGTGAATGATGGAATCTGGCATCAGCGTGCGAATGCCGAATTCGATGCGGAATTGATCGTTGCCTTTTCCCGTGCAACCGTGGGCGAAGGCTTTGACTCCCAATTTTTTGGCGACTTCCACGGCTTTGGCTGCAATCAGCGGGCGAGCAATGGACGTCGACATCGGATAACCTTGATAGTCTCCGTTAGCGCGAATCGCGGCGAAGCAGAAGTCTTGAGCAAACTCTTCTTTGGCGTCGACAGTATAATGTTCGGTGCCCAAAATTTTAGCTTTTTCAGCGGCCAGCTGGATGTCCGCAGGCTCTTGACCGACGTCGACCGTCACCGTGATGACTTTTTTATAACCATATTCTTGGCGCATGAGTGGTATGCAAATCGAGGTGTCCAATCCACCCGAGTAAACCAACAGGACCTTATCCATTCAAAACTCCTTCGTTAGGATTCAAACAAGGATCAATCAACATTAGATTATTTATGCAGTCAAATACATTTTAATCAAAAATAGCATTGACAAACCAGGCGAATATTCATAAATATGCATTAATGCTGCATAATTATACAGCGTCAATTGTGGGTGCCCGGGGCTATTCCGGCTTAGAATTGGCGAAAATTTTATTGAATCATCCGCAGGTCCAGCTCACGCATGGATTTGCGACTTCAGCGTTTTCGCTCTCTGACTATATATCTCATCCCAAAGCAAAGACAGTTAGCTGTCTGTCAGAGTCTGATTTGGATTTGCACAAAACTGATATCGTCTTTTTGGCGACTCCGGCAGAAGTGTCTTTGAAATTGGCTCCGAAACTGTTGAGCAAAAACTGCAAAGTGATTGATTTGAGCGGAGCCTTCCGCCTGAAAAATTCTGACTATAAAAAATGGTACGGCTTTGAACACAGCGAAAATCATTGGCTAAAAAATTCCGAATACGGATTGCATCCTTGGACAGGACCCGCCGGCAAAGCTCAGCTGGTGGCCAATCCCGGTTGCTACGCTTCGGCGATTTCTTTGGCACTGATTCCCCTGTTGAAGGAAAATTTGATCAGCACAGATAATATAGTCATCGATGCCAAGTCAGGAACTTCTGGCGGAGGCAAAAAAGCCGCCGAAAATTTGTTGTTCACCGAAGTCGAGGGCGAGTGCCTTCCTTATAAAGTGGGCAAACACCAACATCTTCCAGAAATTCAAGAGTGCGTGAAACTTTTCACCGGAGTCGACATTGATCCGCATTTGACCACTTCGTTGCTGCCCGTCCGTCGCGGGATCACGGCAGGAATTTATGCCAACTTGCAGGAAGGCATGACTTTGGCTCACGTCGATGCTGCTTTTAACAAGCACTACGGCGGAAATTCTCTTTTTGAAGTGGGAACTGTAAGTGCCAGGCCTCAACTGCTGTCTTTGAAACGCGTAGTCGGCACGGCAAAAACTCATATCGCCTACGAAGTTCAAGGGCAGAAACTGTTTGTCTTTTCTTTGATTGATAATCTTCTCAAAGGTGCGGCCTCTCAAGCTGTTGAAAATATGAATCGCATTTGTGACTTCAAGGCCGATACCGGCTTAACCTCATTGGAGGCCATCCTATGACACCAGGACCCGGCGTGCATCGAACATTGTTACCAAAAGGTTTCTCGGCCAGCGGAGTCAACTGCGGAGTCCGCCGCTATCGTCCCGACATCGGCCTGCTAATTTCAGATGTTCCTTCCGTCGCAGCCGGAGTTTTCACATTGAACCAGTGCAAAGCTGCGCCCGTCCTTTTTTGCCAGAAGATTTTGCCGGCCGACAATATTTTCGCCATCCTCACCAATTCCGGTCAAGCCAATGCCGCCACCGGCACAGAAGGTGTCGAGCGAAATCTGATGATGATCGACGCCACGGCGAAAGCTCTGAACTGTCAGCGAGAGCAAGTTCTGGTCGCCAGCACCGGCGTGATCGGCGAGCAATTGCACACCGACAAGATTTTACCTTCCATTCCAGAGCTGGTGGATCGGGCCAACGACGCTGCCGAAAGTTTCGCACTGGCAATTTTAACCACGGATTTAGTTCCAAAAACCATCACCACCTCATTGAATTTGTCGAGCGGACCTATTCGTATCACTGGAATCAGCAAAGGTTCTGGCATGATTCATCCGAACATGGCCACAATGCTTGGTTACATACTGACCGATGCTAAGATTAATAAAGAGTACGCGCACAAAGTTTTAAAAACCGCCACCGACTTAAGTTTCAATATGATCAGCGTCGATGGCGATTCTTCCACCAACGATTGTTGCTTCATCATGGCCAATGGTGCTTCGGGCGTTGAATTGAAAACCGCAGAAGATTTTGCGGCGTTTGAAAAAGCCGTCAACGAAATTTCCATTTTCTTAGCTAAGTCTATTGCCGCCGATGGCGAGGGTGCCACCAAGCTCATCGAAGTGACCGTGAAAGGCTCTGATGATCTGGAGATGGCTCGTAAAGGCGCTCGTGGCGTGACGCTATCGCCGCTGATTAAAACCGCTATTCACGGCGAAGATCCCAATTGGGGTCGAATTCTAGCCCGCCTTGGTGCCGAACAAGTTCCCGGCGAACAATTGGCGAAAATGACTTTGACCATGCAAGGTGTGAAGATTTTCGAAAACGGACAACCGCTGACATTTTCCAAGCCGGATTTGAAGGCTTTGCTCAAACAATCGAATGTTTTTATCGAGGTGGATTTGTTCTCAGGCACGCAAACCGCGACTGCGTGGGGCTGCGATCTTTCTAAAAAATATGTTGAAATCAATACGGAGTATTCATGAAAACCAAACGTGTCGTCATTAAATTGGGTGGTTCCTCTCTTCAAGATGCAACGACTTTGCGAAAAGTCATCGAAACCATCCGTGGCTATCGCAAATATGATTACTCGGTGATTTTGGTTCACGGTGGTGGCCCTAGCATCAACGCCGAGCTCACAAAGCGGGGCATCACCTGGAATTTCATCAATGGCCAAAGACAGACCACGGAAGAAATGATCTCTGTGATCGAAGAAGTTCTAGTGGATCGAATCAATCGCCAATTGGTGGAGGATTTGAATCAATCCCGAATTCCCGCAGTGGGCTTTTCGGGTGCTGAATCGGAAACTCTGTTTTGCGAGCAATCCAACGCCGAGCTAGGCCTGGTCGGCCGTATCACCAACGTGAACACGGTTTGGATCGAACGACTTTTGGCAGCGACGGGATCTGTGGTTCCAGTGATTGCGCCGATTGGAATTGGTCAGAACAAAGAAAAATACAACATTAACGCGGATTGGGCTGCGTCCAAATTGGCCAGTGCTTTGAAAGCCGAAAAACTGATTTTCCTCACGGACCAACAGGGCATTTTAGGCACCAACGGCGAGCTGATCACTTGCGCCAGTCACAGCGAACTCGGCGAATTGGTCGAATCAAAAGTCGTGTCCGGTGGAATGTACACCAAAGTACTAACTGCCATCGAAGCGCTGAGCGCAGGCGTCCCGCAAGTGCGAGTGATGAGCGGCAAAGAATCCGAAAACGGTCTGTGGAGCGATTATATCGGAACATTGACCTATGCTTAAACTGAACACGAAGCATTTTCTCACGGGCGAAGAACTTTCGGCGGAAGAGCTACTGCTACTTTTGGATCAGGCTGAAATTTTGAAAGCCAACAAACTGCAGATGACTCTGAAAAATAAGAGCATTGCCCTGCTGTTTGAAAAACCTTCTTTACGCACACGCGTGAGTTTTTCCGTCGGAATTCAGCAGCTGTCAGGAAATGTGATCGAACTCAATGCCAGCCAATCGAAAAAAGAACGTCCGGCCGACACTCTGCGGGTTTTACAAGGATACGTGGACGGCCTCATGGTACGCACGTTCGCCCACGAAAATTTGGTGCAAATGTGCGAGCACGCTAAAATTCCAGTGATCAATGGCCTGTCCGATGCTCACCATCCCTGCCAGGCATTGGCGGATCTTCTGACTCTGCAAGAAAAGTTTGGTCGACTGAAAGGCCTGACCCTTTGCTATCTGGGCGATGGTAACAATGTGCTGAACTCGCTGCTATTGCTGGCGCCTTTTGTCGGAGTGAATGTGAATTATTCTTGCCCGCCCGGTTTTTTACCTGATGAAAATATCTTGCAGCGGGCCCAAGAACGCGCCAAATCCGGTGGAGCGAAAATCCAGTTTTTTGCCAACCCCAAAGAAGCAGTCAGCGGAGTTCAAGCTCTCTACACCGACGTGTGGACCAGCATGGGATTTGAGGACGAAGCTTCCACCCGTCTGAAAGCGTTCGAAGGTTTTCAATTGAACGCAGAACTGCTTTCCTTGGCGGCAAAGAATGCCGTGATCATGCACTGTATGCCCATTCATGAAGACCAAGAAATCACTCGCGAAATGGTGGAACACGGAAACTCGGTGCTCTTCCAGCAGAGCGAAAATCGGCTGCACGCGCAGAAAGCGTTGATGATGGGACTTTTCTCATGAACACGATAGCCTCTGAATCTAGATCGCGCTTAGAAGTTCTGCGCGAAATGTTGCGCGAAGGCACTGCTGGCACTCAGGAAGAGATCTGTGAGGCCCTCAAACACCACAAATTCGATGTCACTCAAAGTACAGTGTCGCGGGACTTGCGCCGAATCGGTGCGGTGAAGGCCACCGGCGCACACGGCGAAACCATCTATCGGCTTTCTGAGGACAATGCTCCGGTCACCGTCGGCGGTGGTTTAGTGGACTTGATTCGAAATATTCAGCACAATGATGCCATGATCGTCATTCATACATCACCGGGTTCTGCTAGTTTGGTGGCCCGACATCTGGACACAGTAAGACCCGAAGGAGTCATCGGCACCCTGGCCGGAGACGACACCATCTTCGTCGCACCGGCTTCCACTCGGCAAATTCCGCAGATCATTCGTTATATTCGACAGTCGTTTTCTACGGAATGATTACCACTTAGCGTCGCAGGTCATTTCTTCGACATCTCCATAAGAGTCAACCAGGCTGCTCGTTGCTACACCCTTGCGAATTAAGAAAGAAATGGGTGGGAAGCTCAAGATGAGTGTTTGTCCCTGATCCTGGAGTTTCACTACATCCGAAGGACCCGCCAAGAGACTGCGTGTGCCATCAGCTAGAACCAAATAAAATTTTGATTCTTTATCTGAAATTTTCATTTCATAGAAGTCGTATTTCTCATTCACGTGCTTGGTATTGAAGCAGTGCGCGATATTGGTGCCCATGTCAGCTGCCTGAGCAAATGTAGATCCGACGGTCGCAACAGTTAAAAACAAAATGGCAAATAGATTCATAAAAGCCTCCATTGTTTTGAGTTTGAACGAACTTACCCCTGTTGCAAGAAAATTGTGCGTTCGGAATTTAAGTGACAGTCGGTGGTGTCAATTTGGATTGGCATTTGTTTTGCTTATTCCAGGCGATACGAGATCCAGTTTTTAATATCTTCAAGGGAGAACTTTATGAAAAAGGTATTTTTAATCATCGCATTGCTGTTTACTTCAACGCAGGGATGGGCGTTCAACTGTTACCTACCCCTCACTGATTTGACCTGTAGGGACTACATAAATTCATATAGCATGAGAGACCAAGGCTGTTCAATCTCCTGCGATGACCAGCACTATCCTCTCTGCACCCCGGCCACTTACAATGTCGATGCAGGTGCCAATGAATGCCACTTCATACCTTCGAGTTGTACGTGCCAGCCTTAGGCGTCCTACTCAGCATCGATCAACTCTGAAACCGCAGCTATGGAGGATAGAGAAACGTCGCTAAGAACTTCCACTCAGGATCATGGGCGATCTCTCCATAAGAAAAAATCTGCCTTAGGGCCTGATAGGCCGGTGATTTTTCCAGGTCGTCAGACTGTAGGACCATATTTTTCCAGTCGGCGACGTTCAGTCCTTCGGAAGCTCGCAAAAAGTTGACTAGCACCACCAAATGATTCAGCTGAGCAGGATCTGCCAGATTCAGATTCGATTTTAGAAGCAGATCTCTCAACTTCGAGCGAAGAAAGTTCATCGGAAACATGGGCTTGTACAGCGGAAGAGATGATTCCGCCGCGATCATATCTCTGGCAGTTCCGCCGAGAGGCTCCACGACATTCCACCAATTTTCATTGAGCTGTCCGAGCTCTCTGGCTAGTTGGGACTGGTCGGCTTGTCGCAGCTTCGAACGCATTTGCGCAGACGAGCCGGAGGTCATCAATTCAGACAGCAAAGGCAGTCTTGTGTAAACCTCCTTGAAGCCGGATTTCAAAATCCAGGCGGACTCTGAAAAAAGAAAAAAAGCACTCGGTCTGGGCGGAGCCAACTCAAAATTTTCTGTATTGACAGAGAAACTTTTGAAAAAATCTTTCCTCTGCTCTTTTAGGTTTTTGGCTTCTTCCACAATGCCCTCCATCAGACTGAAAAAACCATTCTTGTATTCTGCATTTTCTAAACCACCAGCCGCCGTTAGTTTCCCATTGAAAGCGACCCACTCCGCATTACTAATTAAACCTGCGGTGACGGATCCACTGGCGTTAGCCATGGGTATATTTAGAGTGTGAGTACTTCCCGCAGAAACAAATGCCGGAACGTTACCTGTTGTACCGACGGCACCGAAAGTTTGTGAAGCCACAGAAAGGCCATTCATGCTGGTGATTCCACCGCCACCGCCAGCAGCGGCATACCACCAGTGATTGGTGAGATCGTAAGTTAAAATCTGTCCCGTGGTGGGCTCTCCACCGTAAAAGGGAAAGCCGCCAATCATGGCATTTTGTGGATTGGCCTTGAGTGGGATGGCAGGAACGGCCTGCAACGCAATGGATGGGACTACAGAAGTAAAGTATAAGTAGAGAGTTCTGTCGTCAGATGCACCACCATTATAACTTGCTCCGCAACCGGTGCCAGTCAAACCGGTCATC
>Ga0206924_1164_pt1 | contig 10757 bp, 10 predicted proteins | sample Alteio_BWOrgHeat_61_FD_152947 | JGI IMG/M metagenome (GOLD analysis project Ga0206924, IMG submission 152947) | Enriched cells from forest soil in Barre Woods Harvard Forest LTER site, Petersham, Massachusetts, United States -... | ecosystem: Environmental > Terrestrial > Soil > Temperate forest >...
GGCCTCCGTAGGCAGCCGCGGGTAATCCCCCGCCGATAATTTTCCCGAGCAGAGTCATATCTGGCTGAATGCGAAAAAGAGTTTGCGCACCGCCGAGGGACAGGCGGAAGCCGGTGATAACTTCGTCAAAGATGAGCAGCGCCCCATCGCGCTCGGTGATTGCGCGCAGGCCGGCAAGGAAGCCCGGCTCCGGCGGCACTACGCCCATGTTGGCAGCGACCGGCTCGACGATGACGGCGGCGATTTTGCGCGGGTGGAGCTCGAAGATGCGCTCGACGGCGGCGAGATCGTTGTAGGGCGCGTCGAGCGAGAGCGCGGCGAGCGCGGGCGGTACTCCGGGGCTTGCTGAAATGCCGAGCGTGGCCAGTCCCGAACCGGCATGGGCGAGGAAGCTATCGGCGTGGCCGTGATAGCCGCCTTCGAATTTGAGAATGAGGTCGCGGCTCGTGAAGGCGCGCGCGGCGCGGATGGCGGACATGGCAGCTTCCGTGCCGGAGCTGACGAAGCGGATGCGTTCGAGCGAAGGGAGCGCGCAGGCAATGCGCTCGGCCAGCTCGATTTCCACGGGCGAGGTGATCCCGTAGCTCGTGCCGCGATGGGCCTGCGCGGTGACGGCCGCGATTATTTCCGGATGCGCGTGGCCGAGAATCAGCGCGCCCCAGGAGCAGATGTAGTCGAGGTACTCGCGGCCATCGGCGTCCCATAGGCGCGAACCTTCGGCGCGGTCAATCAACAGCGGCGCGGCACCTACGGAGCGAAATGCGCGGACCGGGCTGTTGACGCCACCGACGAGAATTTTCTGGGCGCGGGCGAGAAGATCGGAAGAGCGAGCATCGGCAGGGCGGCCGGGCATCAGCAGGTCTTGAGCCAGCGGGCGGCGTCCTTGGCATGGTACGTGAGGATGATGGAGGCGCCCGCGCGCTGGATGGAAGTGAGAATTTCGAGCACGGCGCGCTTTTCGTCCATCCAGCCATTCTGCGCGGCGGCCTTCACCATGGAATATTCGCCGCTGACGTTGTAAGCGGCGACGGGAACGTCGAAGCGATCGCGGACGCGGCGAATCACGTCGAGATAGGGGAGCGCGGGCTTGACCATGATGATGTCCGCGCCTTCTTCGAGATCGAGCGAGATTTCCCGCAGCGCTTCGAGCGCGTTCGCGGGATCCATCTGGTAGCTGCGGCGATCGCCGAATTGCGGGGCGGATTGCGCCGCGTCGCGAAATGGGCCGTAGAACGCGGAGCAATATTTGGCCGCGTAGGAAAGGATGGCGACATCTGAAAAGCTGTTTTCGTCGAGCTTGCGGCGGATGGCGGCCACGCGGCCGTCCATCATATCGGAGGGCGCGACGATATCCGCTCCCGCGCGCGCGTGGGAAAGCGCGGCGGCGGCGAGAAGATCGAGCGTGGGGTCGTTCAAGACTTCGCCATCTTTCACGACACCGCAGTGGCCGTGGTCCGTATATTCGCAGAGGCAGACATCCGTGATGACGATGAGATCGAGCTTGGCCTTGCGAATTGCGCCGATCGCGCGCTGCACGGCGCCCTCCGCGGAAGATGCTTCCGAGCCGGTGGCATCCTTGCGTTCGGGCAGGCCGAAGAGAATCACGGCGGGAATGCCCAGATCGGCGACCTCACGGCACTCCTCGACAATTTTGTCGGCGGACTGCTGAAAGATGCCCGGCATGGAGCGGACTTCGGTGCGCACATTTGTTCCCGGGCAGGCGAACATGGGATAGACGAGGCCGCGCGGGCTGAGCCGCGTCTCGCGGACTAATTCGCGCAGGGCTTCGGTGCGGCGCAAGCGCCGCGGACGATGGGCGGGAAATGTCACGCGCGCCTCGCTGCGTGCGACGAGCGCTCGTAATAGTGGATGAGAGTGCGGGCGAATGCGTCCGCGGTCGAATCCTCGGCTTCGATCTCAACGCGCACACCTGCCTCGCGAATCGCGGCGGCCGTGGAAGGACCGATCGCCGCGAAGGCTATGCGCTCCGAAAGTATCGCGAGCTCCGACGCGCCTAAAAGACGCGCGAAATTATGGAATGCGGATGCGCTCGAAAACAGAATCGCGTCCACTCGTCCGGCGCGGACATCGGCCAGGATCGCAGGATCGGGCGAATCGGGAGCGACGGTACGGTAAGCAACCACCTCGGTTACGCGCGCGCCGATTTCGCGCAGCGCTTCCGGCAAGCGGCTATCGGCAAGGTCGCTGCGGGGGAGCAGCACGCTCTTCCTTGCGAGCGCGTCGCGCAATTCACGCGCGAGCCCCGCGCCCGAATGCTCACCGGCAACATAATCCACGCGAAATCCCTCCGCGCTCGCGGCAGCGGCCGTGGCCGGGCCGACTGCTGCCGTGCGTGGCGTTGCAGCGGCGAATTGCGATGTGGCGCTCAATTGGGTTGCGCGTCCTCGAAGGAATCGTACCGCATTCTGACTGGTGAATAGAACCCAATCGAACTGCGCCCATGCGTGTAAGGCAGCATCTACGGCGTTCCAATCGTCCGGCGGGGCAAATGCGACCATGGGCAGCAGCAGGACTTCCGCGCCCATGATTTCGAGAGCCCGCGCCAATTCCGCCGCCTGCGCGGGCGCGCGCGTGATGACGATGCGCTTCCCTGCCAGCGGCTTCTCTATTCCCGCCATCAGCTTTTCCCCACGGACCTTCCCGCAAGGAGCAGAATTTTATCCGCACCCGCCTCGATGAGAATCCGCGCGAGTTTTTCCCCGATGGCTTCGGCATCGGCTGCCGTGCCGCGCTCCTCGCCGCGGACGAATTGCACGCCGTCGGGCGAGAGCACGCAGGCCTCGAGAAATATTGTTTCGGCATCCTTTTCCATGCGCGCCCAGGCGCCCAGCGGAATCTGGCAGCCGCCTTCGAGTTCGCGCAGCAGCGCACGCTCGGCTGCGACGCATGCGCGCGTTTCGACGTCGTCAAGTGCGGCGGCAAGAGACCGCGTATCGCCATCATCCGCGCGTGTTTCGATTCCGAGCGCCCCCTGGCCGACGGCCGGGAGCATCACCTCCGAGGGCAATATTTCGGCAATGCGATCGCTCGCGCCCAGGCGCGCGATTCCCGCGACAGCCAGGACAATCGCGTCGAATTCACCCGCCGCGGCTTTTTTGAGACGCGTGTCCACGTTCCCGCGCATGTCGAGGACTTCAAGATCGGCTCGATAGCGGCGGAGCTGCGCCTGGCGGCGCAGGCTGCTGGTGCCGATGCGCGCGCCTTGCGGAAGTTTATCCAGTGTGAGGCTGTGGCGCGAGATGAGGCAATCGCGCGGGTCTTCGCGCTTCGTAATGGCGGGGAATGCTAACTCTCGCGGAGTTTCCGTGGGCACGTCCTTCATGCTGTGGACCGCGATATCGACGGCGCCGGAAAGCAGCGCGTCCTCAATTTCCTTGATGAAGATGCCCTTGCCGCCTTCGGCGCCAATGGCTTCGCTCGCCTGCGCAATGGAGGCGGATTGCAGATGGTCACCCATGGTGCGGATGGGAACGATCTCGAGCGCGATACCGCGCAGACGCGCCAATTCCTGGCGAACGTGATTCGCCTGCCAGAGGGCCAGCGCGCTTGCGCGCGTTCCGATGCGCAGCGGCTTCAATCCTGGTCCTCGCCGCTTTCGCCCGCATCACGGTGCCCGACTACGTGAGGCATCGTTTCGGCGGCACCCAGACGGCCGCGCCAAGCCTCGAATTTAGCGACGTGCGCGGCAACGATGGATTCCGCGCGCGGAATTTCCGCCTCGCGAGCCTTCTTATTCTGCTCAACGATCTCTCCGAGGTCGTCCACATTGTAAAGATAGAGGTTGTAGAGGCCCGCGGACTCGGGCGCGACATTGCGCGGCACGCCCAGATCCACGACGAAGATGGGGCGTCCGCCGCGAGCGGTAATGGCGCTATCGAGTGCCTGGCGCGTGAGAACCACGCCTGCACCTCCGACCGACGTCACAATTACATCCGCTTCCGGCGTGATGGTTTCAAGAGATTCCCACGCGACCGCTTCGCCCTCCATCCGCCCCGCCAATTCGGCGGCGTGGTCGTAGGAACGATTAACGATGCGCAGGCTGCCGATGCCGCGATAGCGCAGCTGCAGGGCAACCTGCCCGGCCACTTCTCCGGCGCCAAGGATCATCGCCGCGTGGCCTTTCAAGTTCCCGAAAATTCGTTCGGCGAGTTTTACTCCGGCGAGCGCCACGGACATGGGCCTCGCGCCAATTTCTGTTTCCGAGCGCACGCGCTTCCCCACTTCGAGGGCGCCCTGAAAAACGCGATTGAGGATGGGGCCCGTCACGCCCTGGGCGAGGGCCTGGCCATAAGCGGTACGAAGCTGGCCGAGAATTTCCGCCTCGCCGAGGAGCATCGAATCGAGACCTGCGGCCACGCGGAAGAGATGGCGCACGGCGTCGGCGCCGGTCGAGCGATAGATCCTGCCGTCGAGTTGCGAGCGCGGTATGCGATGGAAGGACGTGAGGAACTCCTCCATGGCATCGGCCGGAGTGGGCAACGCTTCGGCGGCCACTCCGTAAAGCTCGCTGCGATTGCAGGTGGAAAGGATCACGGCCTCTTCGAGAATTCCCTGGCGGCGAAGTTCGCTCGCGGCGTCGAGCGCCTGCTGGGTGGTGAAGGCAAGGCGCTCGCGCAGCTCGACCGGCGCCGTGCGGTGGTTGCAGCCGACGAGCGCAATCCGGACGCGCGGTGCGTCGGAGGCTTTCGCGTTGGAGGGCGCGGCCATCAGAGGAAGCGATGGAACCTGGTGAAATAGAGATTCACGAAAGTATAGCTGAACAGCACGACCATGAAATTCGAGGCGCACAGCAGCGCCGCGCGGGCGCCGCGCCAGTGGGCGCGACGGGATAGCCGCAGATACATGCCGTAGATTATGAAGATGGCAAGCGTCACGGCCACTTTTGGATCGTCCCAGATCGAGCTGTCCGGCATCAGCCGGTGCGCCCAGATGAGGCCCATGGTCACGCCTGCGCTGAGCGCCGCAAGGCCCACGTAAACACTGCTGCGGGCCATGCGATCGAGATCGTCGAGCGCAGGAAACCGCCAAAACGCCGTACCCGGATGCCGTGAGCGCAGGATGCGGTTTTCTGCAAGATAAATCAGGCTGAGAACGAAGGAGAGCGCAAAGGCCGCGTAAGCCCAGGTGTTGAGCGTGACGTGCAAAGCGAACAACGGCCCGTGTGCGGGCGGCGATAGCGGCTTTTCAAGCGGCGCGAACAGTTCGAGCGAGCCAAGCCAAATGATGAGCAGGAGCGTCACAAACGCGCCCATGGAACGCTGCCTATGGAAAATTTCCAGTCCCAGATAGGTGACCGCCAGAAGCCACGCGAAGAGCGACATCGAGCCGTAGAGGTCGTCGTAGGGAACCGCATGCATCGCGTGCGATCGCTCGAGCAGGGCAAAGTACTGCGCCAGGATGCCAGCCGCGAGCAGAAGTGTAGCCAGGCGCCCCAGCCAGTTATGCGGGGCATACAGAATGCGCGCATAGCAGCAAAAGCTCGCCGCGTAGAGTGCCAGACTCAGATAGCCCAGATGGTTTGTCATCCAGCTCGAAGGCCCCCAAACCAATCGATTATAGCGCCGAAGCGACCGCGCGAGTGGCTTCTGCTATGATTACACTGAATTTCCCGAGCAAATGCGGCAGAAACGCGACAGCAAGAAGCAGCTTTTCCTCGATGCGTGCCGGTTCCAGCCGGTCGAGTGGGTGCCTGTGTGGATTATGCGCCAGGCGGGACGATACCTGCCGGAATATCAGGCTGTCCGCGCCAAGCATTCATTCCTTGAAATTTGCAAGACGCCAGAAATCGCGGCGGAGGTTTCGCTACAGCCGCTGCGCGTGCTGGGAGTGGACGCCATCATCGTCTTCTCCGATATTTTGATTGTCGCGGAAGCGATGGGAATGCCGCTCGACGTGCCGGATGCAGGACCAGTGCTTTCGAACCCCGTGCGCGATGCGGCGAGTGTGCGGCGCCTGCGCGATTTCGATCCCGAGCGCGAGACGCGATTCGTGGGCGACGCCATCCGCGCAATCTGCAAAGAGGCCGGGCCGGACGTCCCGGTGATTGGCTTCGCAGCCGCTCCGTGGACGCTTGCGTGCTATATGATCGAAGGGCGCACGCGCGGCGATATTTCATCCGCGCTGAGGATGCTGCGGGAAGAGCCGGATGTCGTGCGCGAACTGCTCGACCGCATCGCGCGCGTGACGGCCGCATACCTCGAGTCGCTAATTGCCGCGGGCGCGGCAGCCGTGCAACTCTTCGACACCTGGGCGGGCGAATTGAGCGCGGCGGAGTATGATTCGTTCGAGCTGCCCGTGACGCAGATGATTTTTGAGGCGCTGGGCCAAGAGGACGTGCCGAAGATTCTCTTCGCAAAAAACTCGGCGCGGCATCTTGCGAGCCTTGCCAAATCCGGAGCCAACGTCCTGAGCGTGGATTGGCAGACCGATTTAGCCGAGGCTCGCCGCGCGCTGGGACGCCGCGTGGCCCTGCAAGGGAACGTCGAACCGGCGACGCTGCTGGGAGACGAAGCCGGTATTCGCCGCGCGGTGCGCGAGGCCATCGAAAAAACGGGCGGCGCGGGCCATATTCTGAACCTCGGGCATGGAATCCTGCCCGCGACGCCGGTTGAAAATGCCCGCGCGTTCGTCGAAGAGGGCCAGAAGATTTTGCAGCCGGCGCGCGCACAGACCAGCGAGACGGGCTCCTAAAAATGCAGGACGCGAGAAATAATCCGGCGACGAAATTCGAGATGGGGCAGATTTCCGACGCGTTCCTCGAAAAGTACAACCGGCCGGGGCCGCGCTACACGAGCTATCCGACTGCACCTGTGTGGAAGGAAGATTTCGGCCCCGACGACCTGGAAAAATATTGCGCGCGCGCGGAGGAGATGGCCACTCCCCTTTCGCTCTACATGCACCTTCCCTTCTGCGAAAGCCTGTGCCTATTTTGCGCGTGCAACGTTTCCATACAAAAAGACAAGAGCGTCACGGCCCCCTATCTCGCCGCGCTCAAGCGCGAAATTGAGCACATCGCTCCAATGGTCTCCAAAAAACGCCCCGTGATCCAATTTCACTGGGGCGGCGGCACGCCGACGTATCTCACTCCCGCACAGATGGAAGAGCTTTTCGGCCACACTCGCGAGCGCTTTTCCTTCGCGCCGGACGCCGAAATCGGCATCGAAGTGGACCCGCGCGTCACCAGCCGCGCGCACCTCGAAACGCTGCGGCGGCTGGGATTCAACCGTCTCAGCATGGGCATTCAGGATTTCAATCAGAGGGTGCAGGAGACAATCCATCGGGTGCAGCCCTACGAGATGACGCGCGACCTGATACTCGCCGCGCGCGAACTGGGATTTGCGAGCCTCAACGTGGACCTAATTTACGGCTTGCCGCATCAGACCGCCGCCGGTTTCGAGCAAACGATTGATAAAGTGCTCGCGCTCGCGCCCGACCGCGTGGCCATGTTCAGCTACGCACACGTACCGTGGCTCAAGAAGCAGCAAGGGTCCTTTGAGGCCCATCTGCCGGAGGGCCGCGAGAAATTCAAAATATTTCGCGCGGGCCTGGCAAGATTTCTCGGCGCGGGCTATCTCTATATCGGAATGGACCACTTTGCACGCGCCGGGGATGAGCTGGCGCTCGCGCAAGCGAACCGCACGCTGCACCGCAATTTTCAGGGCTATACCACGAAGGCGGGCGCGGACCTCTACGGCATGGGCGTGAGCGCCATCAGCGCCATTGGCGGCGCCTACGCGCAAAACCGGCGCGAAGTGCCGGCCTACCAGTCCGCCGTAGCCGAGCGGGGAATCGCCACGATGCGCGGCTACCGGCTTTCGCCCGACGACGAAATCCGGCGCGCCGTGATCGGGCGGCTGCTGTGCCACACGGTCATCCCCAAGCGCGAAGTGGAGCGCGAATTCGCAATTGCTTTCGACGAGTATTTCGCGCTGGAGCTCGAACAGCTCGAAGAAGCGTGCGCCGAGGGTCTGGTCGCGCTCGACGGCGGCGAAATCCGCGTCACGCCTCTTGGGCGCATCTTCATCCGCAACGTGGCCATGATTTTCGACCGCTACCTCCGCGAGCAACAAATGGACCGGCGGCCGCTATTTTCGAAGACGCTATAGTCGGGGGCGTGCCCTACCCCAACATGGATAATTCCGCAAAAGCGGCAGCCGTGGTGATCGGCGGGGGAATTTCCGGCCTCGCCTGCGCCTACCGGCTGCGCCAACTCGGAGTGGAAACCACGCTGCTCGAAGTGGACAGCCGCGTGGGAGGACTCATCGGCACGGTCGAGCGCGATGGATTCCTCTTCGAATCCGGCCCGCAGAGTTTTCAGGGCACGCCCGCGCTGCTCGGATTGATTCGCGAGCTGGAAATCGAAGGCGAGCTGTTAAAGGCCGATTCGCGCGCGCCGCGCTATATTTTGCGCCATGGCCGGTTGCACAAAGTTCCCATGTCGCCGCAGGCCGTGCTTACCAGTTCCCTGCTCGGCGCAGGCTCGCGCTGGAAGATTGTCTCAGAGCCGCTAAGGACGACCCAGCCGCCCGGCGAGGAGGAATCCATCGCCAGTTTTGTGCGGCGCAAATTCGGGCATGAAATTCTGGAATATCTTGTGGCCCCGTTCGTTTCCGGGGTCTACGCGGGCGATCCCGAAAAGCTGAGCCTGCGCACGGCGTTTCCGACGCTGGAAGAATGGGAGCGGGAATACGGCAGTATCATTCGCGGCGCGATGAAGTACCGTGCGGCGCAGGTCTCGGCGCCCGGCCTAGCGAAGGAGAAGGGGCCACCGCTCTGCTCGTTCCGCAAGGGTCTTGGCGCGCTGGCGCAGGCTCTGGCCGATCGCCTGGGCGGCACCGTGCGAACAGGCGTGCGCGCAGAGGGATTGCGTCGCGCCGATTCCCCGGGCAGCAGCGGCTATGAAATTCGCACAGTCCAGGGCGGACGAAGCGAAGCTCTTGTGGCGCGGGCCGTCGTGCTGGCCACGCCGGCGTACATCGCCTCGCATCTTGCGGGAACGCTGTCGCCGCCGCTGGCCCACACACTCTCCGGAATCGCCTACGCGCCCGTCGCCGTGGTTGCGGCGGGGTACTACGCGCATCAATTCGTGCAACCGCCACAGGGTTTCGGCTTCCTCGTCCCGCGAAGCGAGAAGTATCACACCCTGGGAACCGTGTGGAATTCGTCGCTCTTTCCCGGTCGCGCTCCCCATGAAAACGTGGCGATCACGAGCTTTGTCGGAGGCGCGACCGATCCGGAAATCATCGCGAAGAAGGAAGAGGAAATCGCAGCCATTGTCGAAGCGGAAAACGCGCGCATCATGGGAATTACCGGGCCGCCCTTGGCATCGGCTGTGTGGAAACATACGAAGGCCCTGCCGCAGTACAACCTGGGGCACGCGCACATCGTCCGGGCCATACGCGATGCCGAGAGCGGGATTCCAGGCCTATTTTTTTCCGGCAATTATCTCGAGGGGCCCTCGCTCGGGAAATGCGTCGAGCAGGGATTCCAGACCGCCGAAGCCGCGCGCGCTTACTTGCTGGCGGCGAAGTGAGGAAAATGCTCTACGGTTGCGAAAGGATGCCCTTGTGGCGCGTGGAGAGGCGCTGGCGGCGCCGCTCGCCCGCCTCGTTGAAGCGCCGGCGGTCGTCGTCCGTTTCGAGAATCAGCGGCGGCGCGGCGTGAGGCCGGCGATCCATGTCCAGCGCCACATAGGTAAGGTAGGCGCTGCTGGTATGCAGCCTCTTGCCGGTCAAAATATCCTCGGTGAACACCTTCACTCCCACTTCCATCGAGGTGCGGAAGACGCGATTCACGCTCGCCTTCAACACGAGGAATTCGCCCACCTGCACGGGAAAGCGGAAATCGAGGTAGTCCACCGACGCCGTGACGACGTAACTATTCGAATGGCGCCCCGCCGTCAGCGCGCCCGCAATATCGATCCAATGCATCACGCGGCCGCCCAGCATGTTGCCCAGCGGATTGGCGTCGTTGGGCAGAACGATTTCGACCATCTCGGAGCGCGAGGCGCTCACAGGCTTGCCCTGCGATTTCGATGCGGACGCGTGCGCGGGTTTTTCCTTTTCCGGCGCGGCCACGCGTTTTTTTTTGTTCTTGGGCATTTGCCTTTTGCGCTCTCCCGGTCGAGGCCGCTATAATACGCGCTTTCATCCCATGACCCAAGCACAGAAGTCGCGCCGCGAACTCCTCGAGCAATTCGTCGCCGAAAGGCCCGCCGACGCCTTTGCGCGCTACGGCCTGGCGCTCGAATGCATCAAGCTCGGAGACGACGAAACGGCCCTCGGCCACTTCGAAAAGCTGCGCGAAACGCATCCCGAATACGTGGCCGGCTACTATCAGTTCGGCCAGCTTCTCGCTCGTCTGGGGCGCACTGAAGAAGCCTGCAAAACTCTCTCCGACGGCATCGTTGTCGCAGCAAAGGCGGGCGACGTCCACGCGCGGGACGAGATGCAAGCCGCGCTCGAAGCGCTTCGCTGAATCCTTTCTCGCCGGCACGGGCAACACTCTCCCGCCGCGATCCCATCGAACTATCAGCGCGTGCAGCGTTGCACTATAATGGCTGCAGGCGTGTAATTCGCTATACGCCGTGTCTTTATCGAAACGGGTGATCGCATGAGCCGCCAGCCGGGAAATCTCGGAGAGCTTCGCCGCAGTTCATGGACGGAAGAGCGCGTGGGGCTGCGCAGCGTCCGGCAGGAACTGCGCGAAAATCTTTTGTGCAAAATGGAGAAGGGCGA
>Ga0206924_1141_pt1 | contig 10663 bp, 9 predicted proteins | sample Alteio_BWOrgHeat_61_FD_152947 | JGI IMG/M metagenome (GOLD analysis project Ga0206924, IMG submission 152947) | Enriched cells from forest soil in Barre Woods Harvard Forest LTER site, Petersham, Massachusetts, United States -... | ecosystem: Environmental > Terrestrial > Soil > Temperate forest > O...
GGGGTGCGCGTCACGGGCAGCACGGTCGCGCAGCACGCTTCGCCGCCTGAAACGACGGCTGCAGGCGAGCCGGTCTTCCCATCGACCGGGCCGCCGGCATCGCCGCCGCCCGCGCCGGTTGCGGCGGTTCTCGCGGAGCATCTTTCGCCGCCACTCATTGAGTGCATCCGCATGACCAACAAAATCAGCCAAAATCTGCATGCGGAATTGCTCTTGCGAACCGTGGGGCGCGAGAAAAGCGGCCTGGGTTCCACCGCGGCCGGGCTCAAGGTGGAACGCGATTTTCTCGCTGCCGCGGGAATCGCCGATGGCGACGTCGTACTCTCGGATGGCTCGGGGCTTTCCCGTGACGACCTTGTGACGCCGCGAGCCGTGGTCGCACTGCTGGAATACGCCGCGCGACAGCCCTGGGGCTCGGGCTTTCTTTCGACGCTGCCCGTGGCCGGCGTAAACGGCACGCTCCAAGATCGCATGAAGGATACGCCCGCGTGGGGCCGCATCGAGGCCAAGACGGGCTCGCACGAAGATGCACACGCCCTTTCCGGTTATGCGACCTCAGAAAGCGGCGAGTCCTTGGTGTTCGCGATTTTCGGCAATAACAATCGCCAGCATGGGCCTGACGCCACGACCGCGCTCGATGCGATTGCCACGGCCATGGTCGAGACGCTCGGCGCCGAGCCGCATGCCATGAAGAAAAAATGAAATCGCATCCGGCGATTGTCACCGTGTTTGGCAGTTCGCGGCCGCGCACCGGCGATCCGCATTACGCCGAAGCTCAGGCGCTTGGGGCAGCGCTGGCCGCCAAGGGGCTTGTCGTCTGCAGCGGCGGTTACGGCGGCGTAATGGAAGCGGTCTCGCGTGGCGCAAAAGAAGCCGGAGGCCGCACGCTCGCCGTCACCGCAAAATTCTTCCGCGCCCGCGCGAACCAGTGGGTGGACGAAGAAATCCGCGTGAAGACATGGCAGGAGCGCCTGTTCGAATTGGTTAAGCGCGGCCGCGGCTACGTTGCATGCCGCGGTGGCACCGGAACGCTGGTGGAGCTTGCGGTTGTGTGGGAGATGCTCAACAAAGGTGCCATGGCGCGAAGGCCGCTCGTGGTGCTCGGCGATTTTTGGCAGCCCGTGATTGCGCGCGTCCGCGAAGCCGAGCTCGCGCACGAGTCGCGCTGGAGCGAGAGGCGTGAGCCGATGGTATATGCCGCATCCTCCGCTGCCGATGCCGCTAAGTATCTTGCGGCGCGCCTGGCGGAAAAGCCCCGGGTCTGATGACGCGGGCTAAATTTTACTTTGAGGTATTTGTGTCGCGTCCAGCGGAAGAGCTTCTCGAATTCGGGCGGTTGAAGGACATCGTCGGCGGATTTGCGACCTGCGCGCTCGGCCAGCGCGCAATTCAGGCGCTTGCCCCGCAACAGAACGCTGTGGCGCTCGATATGGAATTCGCGCACGTGAGCGAGGCAGTCGGCTGGCTGCGCGGCGGCGCCGAACTCGGCTTCGGCTCGCTTGCCGACCCCGAACCATGGCTCGCGCGCCTCGCGATTCCCGGCTCGGTGCTTTCGAGCGCCGAGTTGCTCGACGCCGCTTCGCTCGCCGAGACCGTCACATCCGTCCGGCAGACATTTCGCGAGGACGCTCCGAAGTTTCCCCTCCTTGCCGAACGCGCCGCCTCACTCCCGGATTTTCGGCCGCTATCGAGCGCCATTCGCCATGCCGTGCTTCCCAATGGGGAAATCAGCGACGATGCTTCGCCGCAGCTGAAGCGCATCCGCGGCAGCATCGCGCAGTCGCGCGAGAAAATCCGGCGCTCGCTCGAAGGCATCCAGCGCGCGCGCGGAGAGACTCCCGGCGAAAAGCGCGGCGAAGACTACATCACGCTGCGAAACGACCGCTTCGTGATTCCCGTGCGAGCCGCGGAACGGCGCGCCGTGCCGGGAGTCGTCCACGGCGCGAGCGCCACGGGTCAAACGATTTTTGTCGAGCCACTCGAAGCCATTGATCTGAATAACCGGCTCGTCCAGCTTGGCGAGGACGAAACCGTTGAGATTGCGCGCATCCTCACGGAGCTCACCGAGCGGCTGCGCTCGAGCCTTGCGCCGCTCGAAGCGGCTGCCGCAGCCATTGCCCATCTCGATTCGGTTTTCGCGCGAGCACGCTTCGCGCGCGAATTCGACTGTGTTGCCCCAAAGTTTGGGACGGCGACTTTTCTGCGCCTGGAAGCGGCGCGGAATCCCGTCCTGGAAGCCGCGCTGCGGCCCAAGGGACGCAAAGCCGTGCCGCTAACGCTCACGCTTGGCGGCGATGAAAACGAGAATTCCGGCAAGGCGGGGACTGTGATGGTGATCAGCGGGCCCAATACGGGCGGCAAAACGGTCGCTCTTAAGACCACGGGCCTCGCGGCGCTCTCCGCGCAATCGGGAATCCCGGTGGCGGCCGAGCGCGCCGAATTGCCGGTATTCGACCGCGTGCTTGCGGACATTGGCGACGAACAATCCATCGCCGCGGATCTTTCCACGTTTTCAGCGCACATGCTGAACTTGAAGTCCATGCTCGAAGCCGCCACGGAGCGTTCGCTGATCCTCGTGGATGAAATGGGCACGGGCACCGCGCCGGAGGAAGGCGCGGCACTGGCCGTAGCGCTGCTCGAGGAGTTTCGCGCGCGCCGCGCGCTGACGCTGGCAACCACGCACCACGATCGCCTGAAATCCTACGCTTCGACGACGCCCGGAATCATCAACGCGGCGATGGAGTTCGATGAAGCGAATTTGCGGCCCACGTACCGGCTGCTCGTCGGCGTGCCGGGCACTTCCAGCGGGATCGAAATCGCGCGGCGGCTCGGCCTTCCCGCGCCCGTCGTGGATCGCGCCCTCGCCAGCCTCGCTCCCGAATCGCGCGAGGCCCGCGACTTGATCACCTATCTCCACCGCAGCCGCGACGAAATGGAAGGGCTGGCGCGGCAGGCCCGCGAAGAGCTCGCGCAACTTCAAATGGACCGTCGCGCGCTTCAGACCGAATGGGTCGAGCGGCAGAAAGCGCGCATCGCCGAACTCGAAAAGAATTTCCTCGCGACGCAGAAGCGCCTCGAAAGCGAAGTCGCAAGTCTCGGCGCCGATATTAAGGATCGTGCGCTGCGCGCGCAGATCGAAAAGCAGTCCGGGCGCCGCATGGGGAAGATTGCCTCCGAAGCTCGCGCGGACGCCGATGCGGCTATTGTCGAAACGCTCGCCGCGTCCCAAGCGGACCTGGGCGTTGGCATCGAGTCCACCGGAAAGCCGGTCGCGCCGGAGCAGCTTTCAGCCGGGCAGCGCATCGTCGTGAAGGGATTTCGGCAGCCGGTTGTGTTTCGCCGACACGATGGGCGCACCGCGGAAGTCGAAGCCGGGCCGTTGCGGATGAAGATTCCTCTGGCAGATATTATTGCCATCGAAGGGGACGAGAAATCGGGGAAGACAGCCGCCGTGGCTGCGGCGAAGCCACGCGGCATTACGGTTCACGCACAGCCCAGTGATGAGCCTGCCGCCGAGGAAATCAACGTGATCGGGTGTACAGTCGAAGAAGCCACGGGCCGCGTGGACAAGTTCCTGGATGAATCCGCGCTCGCCGGGAAGCCGAGTGTGCGGATCATCCACGGTCACGGGACGGGCGCGCTGCGTCGCGGGCTTGCGGACTTTTTGTCCGGGCATCCGCTGGTCGAAAGGATTCGCGCAGAAGCCGAGGATCGTGGCGGTACGGCAATCACCGTGGCTGAGTTAAAATCGTGAGCTTCAAAAGACATGGCTGAAGCGGGATCATTCGCGGAAAAGGTAAAGCAGCAAGCGGACATCGTCCGCGTGATCGGGGAATACGTCCGCCTGAAAAAGACCGGACAGAATTTCACGGGCCTGTGCCCGTTCCATCAGGAAAAGACGCCGTCATTCAGCGTGCACCCCGTAAAGCAGATGTACTACTGCTTCGGTTGCCACGAGGGCGGCGACGTTTTCAAGTTCGTGATGCAGATGGATAAATGCGAATTTCCCGAGGCCGTGCGGACCGTCGCCGAAAAATGCGGCATTCCGATTCCCAGGCCGCGCGAGCGTTCTCCCGAGGAGCGGCGCGAAAATCAGCAGCGCGGAGCGCTCGTCGAGATGCACCGGGAAGCGGCGGCGTTTTTTGCGCGTCAGCTTCAGGGGGCGCAGGAGGGCAAGGTTGCCGCGGCGTATCTCGAAGATCGCGGCCTCGACCGCGAGGCCATGACTCGTTTCGGCCTGGGGTTTGCTCCCTCCTCAGGCGATGCCCTGCTGCGCCACCTGAAAACGAAATATCCCGAAAAGCTTCTGGAAACCTCGGGGCTTTTTTCGCGCGACCAGAGCGGACGGCTCTACGACCGCTTCCGCCGCCGCATCATGTTCCCCATCGCGAATGACGCCGGGAAAATCATCGCCTTCGGCGGGCGCGCCATGGGCGACGACATGCCCAAATACATGAACTCGCCGGAAACGCCGGTCTACACAAAAAGCAGCGTGCTCTACCACCTCGATCGCGCGAAGGAAGCGCTCCGCCAAAATGATTTCGCCATTCTGGTGGAAGGCTACATGGACGCCATTGCCGTGGCGCGCGCCGGAATCATGAACGTTGTGGCAAGCTGCGGGACCAGCCTTGCCGAGCCGCAAATCAAATTGCTCGGCCGCTTCACGCGCCGCGTGGTGGTGAATTACGATCCGGACACCGCAGGGCAGGCGGCCACCGAACGTTCGCTCACGCTGCTGCTCGAAAAGGAATTCGACGTGCGCGTGCTCGCGCTGCCCGGCGGCGCCGACCCCGACAAATTTCTGAAGGAGCAGGGCGCGGACGCTTACAGCAAATTACTCGCGCAGGCGCCCCCGTATCTCGACTATCTTATCGGCCGCGCGCAGCGCATGGACCGCTCGACGGCCGCCGGAAAAGTCGCCGCGCTCAATTTCCTGATGCCGTTCGTGCAGCGCCTTCCCAACCGGCTCCTGCGCTCCGAATGGGCCACGCGCATCGCTTCCGAATTGCGCGTGGATGAACCCGTCTTGCGCGAGGCCTTGCGCCGCGCCGCCGCCGAGCGCCGCAGCGAGGTGAAGCCCAAGGCCGAACTCCTCGGGCCGCCCGTCAAGTCCGATGAGCGGCAGCTGATGCAGATGCTCGTCGAATCCGAGGGCTTCCGGGAAAAACTGGCGCGTGAAATTGTTTCCGGCGGGCTTCATCGCGGCCTCGAAACCGAAAAAATATTCGAAGCGCTCGTCTCCCATGCGGGCGGGCGGCCTGACCCCGCAACCCTCGCGGCACAGCTTGAGGAAAAAGATCGCCGCTTGCTATTCGAGGTTCTCTTCGAGCCGTCGGTGGAGCGTACTTGGGAGGAAGCGGAGAGCTGCCTCGATTCCTTGCGAAATCGGCGGATCGCCGAGGAGCTTGCTGGGTTGGAAAAAAAGATACAGGCGCTGCCTCCGGGCGAAGATCAGAATCAGCTTCACCGGCGCAAGCTTGAATTGAACCGCCTATTATCCAGCAAGCAGGGACCCAACAAGTTTTCAGCGGGCGTTTGAATAATTCGCGCGGCCATCCGTCGCTACGGCGATTCCAATTTGCTCTTGCGGCGCACGGTTGCGTCGAGCTGCCCGCGCGCGAGACGCACGGAGACGTCATCCCCCAGCGCGACTTGATCGGGCGAGTGCAGCACTTTTCCAGCGGCGTCATACGCAATCGCGTAACCGCGCTCGAGCAACTCAAAGGGACTCCGCTCCTGCAGTTGAAGCGCGGCGGCTTCCAGCCGCCGGCGCTTGGCGACGAATATGCGGTCGAGCCGGACACGCATTTCGGAGGAGCGCAGCTCGAATCCTCGCCGAATCCTTCCGAAGCGTGCGCGCAGGTCCAGAGCCGCAAAACGCAGCCGCGCGGTGGTGAAGTTCCTCCGCTTCCGCGCCACAACGCGCTCAAGCGCCGCTCCCATCGCGCCGCGCTGCTGCTCGATCCGCCGCCGCAACACATTCGCGCGCCCGCGCAAATCAAATGATGAAATCTGCGCTCCGGCCCTGGTGAGCCGCTGCCGGCTCGTGGCCATCCGCAGACGCACCACCACGGCCAGCGACGACGCGAGCTCGTCTACTTGCTGATGCCTTCGCCGCACCAGCGCCTCAAGTTGCCGGAAGCCGCGGTGCGTCTGCAAATCGCGCACGCGGTGGCGCCGCTCCGAAAGCAGATAGCGCAGCTGCTGGACAATCTGGCGCTCGTGGGCCGCGATATGTCGCTCCAATTCCTGCCGCGAACGCACCACGATTTCCGCGGCAGCCGAGGGCGTGGGAGCGCGCACGTCGGCGACAAAGTCCGCAATGGTGACGTCCGTCTCGTGGCCCACGCCGCTGATCACCGGAATTGCCGATTCCGCTATCGCGCGCGCCACGATCTCTTCGTTGAACGCCCACAAATCCTCGAGCGAGCCTCCACCGCGCGCCACGATCAGGACATCCGCGAATTTGGCAAGGTTGAAATACCGCACTCCCGCGGCAATTTCCGCCGCGGCGCCCTCGCCCTGCACCTTCACCGGATAGATTTGCACGTGCAGGTTCGCAAATCGTCTCTTCAGCACGCGCAGGATGTCGCGAATGGCCGCGCCGCTCGGCGACGTCACCACTCCGATGCACCGCGGCAGCAGCGGCAAAGGCTTCTTGCGCGCTTCATCGAATAATCCCTCGTCCTGGAGCCGCTTCTTCAATTGCTCAAAAGCGACCTGCAGTGCGCCGGCGCCCACCGGCTCGATATGGCTCACATACACCTGATACTCGCCGCGCACTTCGTAGACTCCCAGTGAGCCGCGCACCGTGACATGCAAACCGTCCTCGGGACGGAACTTCAGCCCGCGCGCCTGGTCGCGAAAACAGACGCAGCGGATTTGCGATCGCGCGTCCTTCAGCGTGAAGTAGAGGTGCCCCGATTGCGCTGCGTGGTAATTCGACACTTCGCCCTCGATCCACACGTCCTGGAACGCGCGTTCGAGCAGTTCGGAAATGTGCCCGGTAATTTCGCTGACTTTCCAGACGTGCCGCTCGGGCTGCAGATCGAAGAAGGAGGTTTGGCTCATGGGATCAGCGGCGGAGGTGATTCACAATCCAGAGAACGAAAGTAAAGGCCAAGCTCAGCACGATGCACGTGACGATCGGAAAATAAAAAGTGACGCCCTTCGCGCGGTAGGCGATGTCGCCCGGCAGGCGCCCCAGCCGCAACGGCAGCCGCGCCCCGTACATCAGGAGCGCTCCGGCGACGGCGAGAACGACGCCGACAATCAGGAACATCTTTCCGAGTTCGCGCAGCGGTTCCATGCCTGCCAGGCTAGACCAATTCCGACCCCGCGAAAAAATAGCCGATTTCAAACGCTGCCGTTTGCGGCGCGTCCGACCCGTGCGTGCAGTTGTACTGGATGCTCGTGCCAAGCTCGCGGCGGATCGTGCCGGGGGCGGCCTTGGCGGGATCGGTCGCGCCCATCGTGTCACGCCATTTTGAAATCGCATTTTCGGCTTCGAGCACCATCACCACGGCCTTGCCGGAGCACATGAAATCGGTCAGCTCTCCGAAAAAGGGCCTCTCGCGATGCACGGCATAGAAGCCTTCGGCTTCGGCCTTCGTAAGCCGCACTGACTTGATGGCCACGATCTGAAATGTCGCCGCATGAATCCGGCTCAGAATGTCGCCGGTTAGTCCGCGCTTCACCGCGTCCGGCTTGATGATTGCCAGCGTTCTTTCGACGGTCAAATGTTTTCTCCTCTTAACGTTTTGTTCGTTTCTTCGATTTTGACTTGGCGAGCACCTTCGCAACCGTGTGCCCGATTTCCGCCGGGCTTTCGACGGTGTGAATTCCCGCGGCGCGCATCGCCGCGTATTTTTCCTTGGCCGTGCCTTGTCCGCCGCTGATGATGGCGCCGGCGTGGCCCATGCGGCGTCCGGGCGGCGCCGTCTGACCGGCGATGAATCCGACCACGGGCTTCTTCACATGTTTCTTGATAAATTGCGCGGCGATCTCCTCGGCGTTACCGCCGATTTCGCCGATCATCACAATCGCGTGCGTGTCCGGATCTTCGTGGAACATCTTCACCACGTCCAGAAACGTGGTCCCGATGATGGGATCGCCTCCCACGCCGATGCAGGTGGATTGCCCGATGCCCAGCTGCGTCAGCTGGTCCACTGCTTCATAGGTCAGCGTGCCGCTGCGGCTCACCACTCCCACGTGGCCCTGCTTGTGAATTGCCCCGGGCATGATTCCGATTTTGCATTTGCCGGGAGAAATGATGCCCGGGCAATTCGGACCGATCAGCCGCGTCGCTGAATTTTTGAGAGCCGCGGCCACGCGCACCATGTCCAGCGTCGGAATCCCTTCCGTGATGCAAACGACGAGCGGCAGCCCCGCGTCCGCTGCCTCCAGAATCGCGTCCGCGGCAAACGGTGGCGGGACAAAAATCACAGACGCGTTCGCGTCCGTCTCGCGCACCGCTTCGGCAACCGTATCGAAAACGGGCGCGCCCAGATGGCTCGTCCCGCCCTTGCCCGGCGTCACGCCGCCGACGACCTTCGTCCCGTAATCGAGCATCTGCTGCGCATGAAAACCGCCTTCGCGGCCCGTGAACCCCTGCACGATCACGCGCGTCTTCTTGTCGACGAGGATGCTCATCGCGCGCTCCGTGCCAAGGCCACGGCCTTTTCGGCGCCGTCTTTCATTCCACGGGCGACGGTGAAATCGAGTCCCGAACTTCGCAAAATCTCCTGCCCTTGGACCACATTGGTTCCTTCCAATCGCACCACCACCGGCGTCTTGAACTTCAGCTCGCGCGCCGCATTCACTACGCCGCTCGCCAGCACGTCGCAGCGCAAAATCCCGCCGAAGATGTTCACGAATACCGCCTTCACATTCGCGTCGCTCAGCAGGATGCGAAACGCGTTCTTCACCTGTTCTTCCGAGGCCCCTCCGCCCACATCCAGAAAATTCGCCGGGCTTCCCCCGGCGAGTTTGATGATGTCCATCGTGGCCATGGCCAGGCCCGCGCCGTTCACCATGCAACCAACGTTGCCGTCGAGTTTGATGTAGTTCAGCTTGAATTTCGAGGCTTCCACTTCGAGCGACGTTTCTTCGTCCACGTCGCGCAGCTCTTTGAATTCGGGATGGCGGTAGAGCGCGTTGTCGTCGAAACTCACTTTCGCGTCGAGCGCCACCAGCCGCCCGTCGCGCGTCACCACGCACGGATTGATTTCGAGCATGGCGGCGTCCGTTCCGATGAACGCGCGGTAGAGCGACTGAAAAAATCGCGCTCCCGCGGTCGCGGGTTCGCCCGAAAGCCCCAGGCCAAACGCGAGCTTCCGCGCGTGATACGGCGAAAACCCCTCCGCCGCTTGGCCCTCCGCCGGGTGAATCGTTTCGCGCAGGATTGCTTTGGGACGCTCCTTCGCCACTTCCTCGATTTCCATTCCGCCCTCGGCGCTGGCCATGAACACCGGCGCGCCCTCCGCGCGGTCCACCAGGATGCTCAAGTAAAGCTCGCGCTGGATGTCGAGGCCCTCCTCGATGAGTAGCCGCCGGACGATGCGCCCCTCCTCGCCCGTCTGTGGCGTCACCAGCTTCATCCCCAGCATTCGCTCGGCCAGCGCCGCGGCTTCCTCAGCCGACTTGGCCAGCTTCACTCCTCCCGCTTTGCCGCGCCCTCCCGCGTGAATTTGCGCCTTCACCACCGCAACCGGCGTTCCCAGCCGCTCGAACGCCGCGCGTGCTTCGTCCTTGCTGAACACGGCTTCGCCGCGCGGCACCGGCACGCCGAATTTGGCGAGAATCGTCTTGGCCTGATATTCGTGAATCTTCATTGCATGTCCATTAGTGCTAGAATTTGCATAGGTGGAAGCTGGAAAGTTTACCTGCAACGGCGGAGGGGAACAAGGGATGCTCTCTCCTCCTGGGCTCCATAAGTGACGACGGCGCACCCTTCTTCCGGCCGGGGCGCACAATGACCATGCTCCACAAAGCGCTTGAAAAAATTGTCGCCGAAGAGGACCTGTCGCGCGTCGAGGCCGAAGCCGCGATGGAAGAAATTCTTTCCGGGCGCGCCAGCGACGCTCAGATCGCCGGAATCCTCACCGCGTTGCGCATGAAGGGCGAGACCGTGGACGAACTGGTCGGCTTTGCCACCGCCATGCGCCGCCACGCCGCGCCCATTTTCACCGGCAGCGGCCTGCCCGCTGACGAAGCCCTGATTGATACTTGCGGCACCGGCGGCGATGCTTCCGGCACGTTCAATGTTTCCACCGCCGCGGCTTTTGTCGTTGCCGGAGCGGGCGTACGCGTGGCCAAGCACGGCAATCGCTCCATCAGCTCGCGCTGCGGCTCGGCGGACGTCCTCGAGCATCTCGGCGTGCGCATGGACCTCGCGCCGGATCGCGTCGGCCGCGCCATCGAGGAAACCGGCATCGGCTTTCTTTTCGCCCCGGCCATGCACCTCGCCACGCGCTATGCCATGCCCGCCCGCCGCGAACTCCGCATGCGCACGGTCTTCAATCTTCTCGGGCCGCTCACGAATCCTGCTGGAGCTTCCGCTCAAATCGTCGGCGTCTATGAATCGAGCCTCACGGAGCTTCTTGCGCGCGCTCTCGGCGAGCTGGGCGTGCGGCGCGCATTTGTCGTTCACGGCGCGGACGGC
>Ga0206924_1165_pt1 | contig 10656 bp, 10 predicted proteins | sample Alteio_BWOrgHeat_61_FD_152947 | JGI IMG/M metagenome (GOLD analysis project Ga0206924, IMG submission 152947) | Enriched cells from forest soil in Barre Woods Harvard Forest LTER site, Petersham, Massachusetts, United States -... | ecosystem: Environmental > Terrestrial > Soil > Temperate forest >...
TCCAGATTCACTTTGCCGGTCAGCATGTTTTGCCAGTGGATCAACGAGGCCGCATAATACGCAGTTTTAGTGGTGAGCGCTTCCTTCGGTGCATGGTGGTTCGGGATCACTTCAAACACGATCTTACAATCGTTCACATTGCATTTTTTGAGGTAGGCATTGGCCTTATTTTCAAGCGACTGAATCAGCCTGTCCGTGAATTTAAAGTCGTCGATTTGCTGATCGCTGTAGGATTTTTCTTCTGTAACAAGGTAGCCAGGCTCTAGCTGAATGATTTCACCGTGCTGACCGATCAGTTCTTTAGCCAAGTCATAAGACTTTAAGGTGGGATCCACGGTTTCGGAAATAATCATCGCCTGATTCGCATAGGCATATATTTTCTTAAAACCCATTGCTGCCATATTTCTCAAAGTGGCTTGAATGATTTTTTCAACTCTGTCCGAAACCATGGACTTAGATTCCAGCAATGAAAATTGCGGATAGGCCATTGGAAAGGGATCGGCAATCCCCACCTGCGAAAAATAATAGCGGCTTTTTCCAGAATCACTTTTAACCAGTTCATTCAGCCGGCTGATCACTTCTTTAGGTTGCTCGTGCCAATTATCGTTGGCATGGATGATATCGAAATCATCGGATTGAATAGTCACAATGGCATCAAACTGGGTGAAATCCTGATTCACCAACTGATTCAGCGCGAAGGAGTTCCACCTTTTTCCAGTGCCAATACCGATGGGCGGGTGACTCGATATGGCCTTGACTCGATTTCCAAGCCCAGGGGAAGCAAACTCTGGGTAAAAGTAAGTGGCTGCTGCCAAATGCTTCTTTAGAAAAAAATCATCAATATGATCATCATGCCCGTGTGAGATCACGACGGCCAGTTTGGAGGGATCAATGTTCAGGATATATTCGATCATATCCGGCATGGGCTGGGGGCGCTGGCTCCAGCATGAAAACGCAGGGGAAATAAACCACGGATCTGTTAAAATGTAATGTCCGTCCGATTTAATCAGCAGCGAAGCGTGATTGACGTGGACGATGAAACAATCAAGAGCAGAAAGCTTCTTTGATATCTCTGAATCGGACGACGGGCGAAGACCTTGCATTATTCTCCCCAAACGGCCCAAGCGCAAAATGGCATGTGGGGATGACGCCTCAATGACAATTTGTTCAAGCCCAGCACCTCTTGGACCGCCGTCGTTTCTCCTGGGAAATAGGGGCAATTGAGTTCGTCAAAAACAAGCAATGAGCCCTTGGTCAGTCGTGGAATTATTTTTTCCAAGACATCCTTGGTCGGCTTGTAAACATCCATATCAAATATCGCCATTGAAACCACGGCATGGGGCTCATCCTTCAGCCATTGGGCAAAGGTCTCTGAGGCGTTGCCTTTCACCAAAGAAAACTTTTTGATATGAGAGATCGGAGAGAAAGACTCTTGCAGTGTTAGAATTTGATCCAATGTCATTTGGTAGTTCTTCAACGTTGAATAATCGCCCACGGCAGAAAATCCGCCATCTTTTTTATCGACAACAGAAAATCCCTCAAATGTATCAAATCCGAAAATCTTACGACTGTGATTATAGGGCTCGTAAATGCCGCGCAAATTGATCAGGGTCGCTAGCGTAGCGCCCCACTGAACGCCAAATTCGCAGATAACTCCTGGCACCTCGACGATTTTTTGATAAAGATCATTCAGATAAAGCGCCCGCGATAGGGCATGTCTTTTCATGGTGACAGCACTGTGACCGTTCCAGTGATTGCCAAATTTTGGCAGCAACTCTTGAGCGTGAGCTAACAGCTGTTCGTTGCGCTCTTGTTCGTCGGAGGTGTGCTGATTCAATTCACCATTGATTTTATGCAAAGTGCTTTTTTTAACTGGTAATTTGGCCATTCACAATCCTCCTAAGTTATTCTGTTCGCCCCTAAACTCGCTTGAGATAACCCTCAAGTCCCGCAGAGATCAAAATTTTATTGTCGATGCTCTTATCTAACGCAAACTGATTATTTTCTTTCAAAAATTGGCGAACGGCGGTCAGTGGGCTGTTGCCTTTCGACCAAGGTTTATCGACAAAGAACTTATCCGGCATGTACTCAACCACGGTATCAAGCACGATCAAATACGCACCTTTGGAAACAAATTTAGAATAGGCATAAAGCTCTTGAAGTACGTGATCATGAGTGTGGTTAGAATCTAGAACCACCATGACGCGAGAATTCGCTGGGATCAGCTTGGCAACTTGGTCCACGATGCTTGGGTCAATAGAAGACCCTTGGATCATTTTGATTCTTTTGAACATGGGATGGGCTTCGATTTCTTTCCTATTGTGACTGCGGATATCGATATCCACTCCGATCACCGTTCCAGAGCCCATCAGCTCTAACATCGAGGCCGAAAAGATCAGCGAACCACCATGGGCAATGCCAGTTTCAATAATAATATCTGGTTTTGTTCTCCAGATAATTTCTTGAATGGCCAAAATATCCTGAGGGTATTGAATGATCGGGCGACCCATCCAAGTGAAATTGTAAGAATATTTGTGCTCGCAAGAGCGATCAAACCATTCCTGGGTCATTTGCTTCAACTTCAAATCGCTTCCCATCTGTTCGATGGATTCGATTTTTTCTTGTTCAAATTTTTGGATCATGTCCATTGTTTGCCCTTTCTTTAAGAATGCGAGCGGGATTGCCTACGACAACCACGTTGTTTGGAACGTCTTCGATCACCACAGCCCCAGCCCCTACAATACTATTTTTTCCAATTTTCACTCGAGGAAGAATCACGGCACCGGTTCCGATCATTGAATTTCTTCCCACATGCACTTGCCCAGCAAGATGGGCCCCGGGACAAATATGAACTCCATCTTCCAGGATACACTCGTGATCCACGCTGGCTGCGGTATTGATGATGCAGCTACGACCAATCTGACTTTCGACACAGACGGTGGAGGACGCCAAGACTTGGCTTCCGCCAGTTATCTTGACTGATGAAGCGACGACGGCGGACGGGTGTATGGCCACTCCAGGAGTTAATCCCATAGCTTCCAGGCGGTCATGAATGTCCAGGCGCTCATTTCCGTGGGATCCACCAATGGCCACTAAGAAATGGATGGGTCTTCCAGCAGTTTGTTGAGCTTTCCAATTTTTAAATTGCTCCCAGCCATAAAATAACGGCAGATCTGAAAAAGGAGGCGGAACCGATTCGTTGTTATCAAATAACGCGATAAGGGTTTCGTCGGACTTTAGACAGTCCCTCAATACCTTGGCCTGTCCAGTGGCACCCCAGAAAATAAATTGATTTGGCGCGGGCATCACTTTCCTTTGATCATGAAATACATTGGAGGGTCAAACTTACCTGAAATTCCATAGTTTTCAAGCGTTTCAGCGGAAAACGCCGGTGTTTATCCCGTTTTTGGCTGATGTAGCAGCTCTCTAAGTTCCTCTGGTGATTTCATTGGGCAGTAGGCCTCTGAATCCAAAAATTCTTTGGCATTTTTGAGAGCTTTGGCCTCTAGCTCGGGGGAATAGACTTTAAAAAAATAGTTGAGGATCTCATTGGTGGAAAGCATGTTGTCGCCACCTATACCGACGGTCATTTCCTCTAGGCTGGACCAAATCCAAGATTGATGAAAGACGAAATTTTTTAAGAAATAATAGTCCAAAATCTGCTCTTTGGGAATATTCAAAGATAGCTTTTCTAAGCTCAATAACAGCGCCTCATATTCGCCGATCGATTTGGGATGAAGATTGAAATCAAAGGCGATGTGAACATTGTTAGGCGAAGCATTGATGACCGGTACCCCATGATAGGCATACTCCATTCCAATGGTTCCATAGACCGTCAACACCAAATCAATTCCACTGCTAAGAAGTGATGGGTGCGATGTCGTGGCGGAAATAACCTTCAATTTTGGAAACCTTCTGGAGAGCTCGCTCAGAACAGTGTCATTGCCAGGCAGAAATCCGGGATGCGATTTTAAGTACCAATCGTAGTCCGTTCTTTCGCTGATTTTTCCTAGAAATGTCAGCCACTCGTAAAAATCCGTAAACAGATTCAGTCCGTAAGGGTGGGGGCTGTCGAAAAAACAATGGGTCGCGACCAGGATCTTTTTTCTGGAAGATGGAACGATCTCTGCACAGGCAGAGCTTCCCACCCACGCGCTCACTGGGGAGTAGCTCATGTCAACCCCGACCTCGCCGCCGAAACGCCTTTGCAATCTTTGTTTGGCCCATTCGCGTCCAAGCAATTGCAAGTCTTTGGGGATCTGCCCCAACGCTTTTTTGAAATCAAAGAATTCATGGTAAGCATATTTTTTTTCTGTGCTCAGTCGATAAAGACCGGCATCGTTCACTTGAAAAACTTCGATATTCAGGGCGATGGCCAGTCTTGAGGCCACCGCGAAGTGAGTGTAAACCGTGTGACTGACAACCAGGGACTGAACTTTATTTTCAGAAAAATACTTCTTCCAAAATAGATAGTAGTAAAGAGCTTCCCGAATCTCCATTTGCAGCTCGGTGGACTTGACGTCGACCGTGGGCTTTCGGGTTTTGTACAGGTAAGAATCGTAGACGATGTCGCCGATCCAGACGCCTTCGAATTCCAGCATCTCTAGATCTTTTGTGGTGTTGATATGTATGGGATGCAATTTTAAGTAGGTGTCAATCTCATCAGCCATGCCATTTTGGGGATGAACAAGAATGAATTTAGATACACCTAAAGCCTGATAGATTTTTTTAAATTTAAATAGTAAAAGCGAGGTCCAGGGCTTAAGTGGATACAGCATATATGCCACAAAACTGGCATTGGTTTTTGCACGCAATTCCAGAAGAAAATAATACAGACCGATAATATTGCTGTAGATCCTTGAAAACTCAATCAGCACGACCGTCTTTGAGTCATCCTGCTTTTTGACGGGTTTTTTTTGCAGATAATGAAAGTATTTTGCCTCATTGGGCTGGAAAAACAGTCCAGTCCATAGCGTCTTCAATTTACCCACCACTCTTAACATCGAATAACCTCTAGGCGCAGAAATACCACAGTTTCTAGACGGCAACAATGCTGTTTAGGGCTCACATACCTATGACGCGAACTTGCTCACTGGTACCGGGCGTGGTAGGAATAGACCGATGAAAGCATTTTATGAACAACAGGGTCAGCGTTTCCCTGACGAAAACATTGTGAAATTTTTTTTCAAAGAGGCTTTGCAAAAGCAAAAAGGCTCTGTGCTAGAGTTGGGCTGTGGCAATGGAAACAACCTGACTCTTTTTCGGGGATTTGGTTGGCGGACTTGCGGCATTGATATTTCTGAAGGCGCGTTACAGGAAGCAAAGTTTAATTTTCAGAATGATTCCTCGGCGACGTGGCTGATGGCAGATCTTGGGCAAGGGCTACCCAAACTGGCATCCAGCTATGACGCTATTTTGCTACCCAATATCAACTATTACATTCCAAGAAAGTCTTTCGAAGATATTATGCAGGCCTGTGGCAGGCTTTTGCCCAGTGGCGGTCATTTCTTCATTCGTGCTAGGACGCCACAAGATCATCGATTCGGTAAAGGCAAAGAGGTCGAGCCCAATGGCTTTTTATTGTCGCTGAAAGAAACGGGCGAAGAGGGCCTGCTCAATGTTTTTTACGAGCCTGAAGAATTGCAGGAAATTATCGCAAAATCCATTGGTCCCTTGCAGGGAAAGCGTGTTCTACGCACTCGCTGTGACAATGTCCAAAATGGTGTGGTGATCACGAACGATGACGTCACGATTTGGGGACGTAAGCCCTAGGTGCCTATAGATCTTTAAGGTATATTAAGCCCGAAATAGGTAAACTGCATTCCTGCCCATTTTGCGGAATAGAGCAATACACGGTTCGCCCAAGCTGGGCCGAATAATACATACCCATGGTATCACAGCCCACAACGCACCGATGAGATAGAATATCCAAAAAAACATTGGGCTCTAGCGAGAGCTGCAGGTGTCCTCGTTGCATGAACACTCCATATTTTTTAGGGGCGATGTCTCTCTCGGAAGGATGAGGTCTTAGAGTGATTTTTCCAGTCGGACCGTGAGGAAATATTTTTTCATACTTGTTCAAAAACAATTCCAATGCTCCGAATTCGTTATAACCCAGCTGGGCTCCGAAATGCTTGGACGTGGGCTCTGTCATATAGAGAATGCTGTTTTCGGCCGGCAAAGCCAGTCTCCCTGAGAATAATCTCTGATTCAGCGTCAAAAAAAAATTTTCCTTGAGCTCAGATCGCACGGAGGGAAACAGCGACTGCAGCAGATGTAGTGAGGTCGGGTCATGCGCCCAAAGAGTGTCGGGTAAAAACTTTTCCCACCCCGATTCCGGGTAACGGAATCTTTCGCGGTAGTTGGTCCAATGATCCAGAACTGAAACTGTGGGAATCTTAGCGGCCTTGGCCTGTAGGATGAGCTCAAGCTCCACATCAGAATCCCAGCTAGTGCCGGTAATGACCTGTCGAATTTCTGCGGCTTTGATCATTTCCATGCCCTGGGCGCGACCAATGAATGATTTTCTATCGATCCCTTCAAAAGGCTGAAGCGCTGGCCCCTCAGCGACAATCAAGTAGTCGCTGAGGGCATTGCACAAGATATAGGAGTAAAGTAATTGTGCCCCGCCAATGTCGTGGGCAACAAACAGAGTCTTCATCTATTTCAGTTCGCCTTTGTTTTCCGCGACCTTAATAAACGCGTTGGCGACGTCATCCAGATCCTGTTGGCTCATTCCAGGGCGCATCAGTTCGTGCGTGATCAGCGTCTGGGCATGCATTTTTTCCACCACCGGCAAATGCATGGACTTATAGTCCGGAATATTAAATTTGAAGGACGGATCAAATGGGAAATTACGTTCACCAATTCCATTCAGATTTTGATAAAGAGATTGCCGATAGAGTGGCTTCACATAGCCACAATCCATGAGCACGCCCTCTTCTTCCCTTCCGATGGTGACTTCCAGTTCGGCCTTCACGGCATCGACAAAGCGGTCGCGAGGGACTCCGGCTAGATTCTGATCGAAAAGAATTGGGTGATCGTAGTAGGCATGGGTGCAGCCGGCCTCTACCAAGGGCATTTTTAAAAATTGGACCTGTTTTAATTTTCCTTCTAAGTAGGACACGTTCTGCTGTCTGACCTTCACTAATTCTGGCAATTTTTTTAGCTGGCAACTTCCGATGGCCGCTTCGATCTCTGTCATGCGAAAATTGAAGCCGATCAGATTTCTGGCGTTGCCTTTGTAATTCATCGAATCCACCACGGCCTCGGCGTGATTTCTGATCAGTCGGCAGCGTTCGGCCAAATCATCATCGTTGGTGACAATGACTCCGCCTTCGCCGGTGTGGATGTGTTTGTGGTAGTTCAGAGAAAACACTCCCAGATCCCCGAGAGCGCCCGCATAGATGCCATCACGCGAGGCCATTGGTGCCTGGGCACAATCTTCGATCACTTTAATTCCATGTTTCTTAGCCAAAGCATTGATACGAATGGAATCGTAGGGATGACCGAAAATATCAACGGCGATGATGGCCTTGGTATTTTTCGTGATCACTTTTTCAACGGAGGCCACGTCCAGGCAAAAAGTTTTAGGATCAATGTCGGCGAAAACGGGAATGGCTCCATAGATCAGTACCGCACTGGCAGAGACACTCATCGTATAGGGGGAAACGATGACTTCGTCACCGGGACCAATTCCCAGCGCCGCTATGGAACAAAGAATTCCAGAGGAGTTCGAATTCACTGTGATCGCATGTTTGACCTTAAAAAAACTTTTCCAGGCGGATTCAAATTCCTGAACTTTTGGTCCACCGAAAAAATCTTTGGTCCAGCCACCGATAAACTTTGAAAGAACTCCGGTGCGTAGAACTTCAACGACTGCCTTTTCTTCCTCGGCACCGATGGTGTTATAGGCTGGAAATTTGGTCGTGCGGATTTTTTTTCCGCCATTAATGGCTAGTTTCATGGGCCTCCAAAATCGCATCGATCAGGCGATGCGTGAACAGAGCATTTTCTGTGGTCATTTGAGCGAATTCTGAATCGTCCTTTTGGACTCGGTCATAAAGGCCTAAAAGCGCATCGTTGTAATTGATTTCTTGTTTCAGAATTTCGCCTGCGAGCAGTTGATTTTTTGTGGACAACGGCTGAATGGAAATCTCGCAGCCGGCGTTGTTGATTTTAACAAGAGCCTTTTCGAAATAAAGACTGATTTCCCAAACTGCATAGTTCGAGCCATCGAAGCCAATCAATGAGCCGCTAGTGCCATGACCGCTTTGCAAGGACACGTCGCAATTGATAAAGCCAGAGGCCGGTTCAATCATCTTTCGCTGAACCTTGAAATCCAACGTGTCGAATTCCAAAAGATACTTTAGAAGGCTCACCATATGTGAACCATTGTTGCGTAGCCCGCGCGAGTAGGTTCCAGCGAAGCGCAGACAGGCGCCAAACTCCTTCTGAGATATTCGTCGATGAAGCTGTGCATAGGCCGGAATGTAAAGCCTGGAGTAGTTCACGAAAACTCGTCGTCCACTGAAGCGACTCAAAACTTCCGTTGCCGATGCCAGAGATTCACAGAACGGTTTTTCGATGACCAAAGTCTGAAAACAGTTGGCTGGAAGCCTCATCAAAATTGGATAGTGGGCTTGCGCCGCTGCAGCCACAACGACGACGTCGTATTTCTCTGTACCTAGTTGGCTGACGGCTTTGCCGTTCCATTTCTTTGCGGCCAAGGTCGATTTTTCCGAATCAGTATCATGGAAAAATAATTGGAAACCCATTTTGGTTAGCGCGTGGGCATGGGACTCGATCTCTGGCGATTCCGGAGAGTCATAAAAGCAGCCCATCTTGCCGCAGCCAATGATCAATGCTGTTCGTTCAACCTTCATGGAGCTGTTTCCTTCTGACCTCTTGATTGATCTTTACAAGCTGTGGATGTGCTTTAAGGTAGGAAATAATTTCTTTGGCTGAAAATGCGGCGCCTTTTCCACCATCGGCGGCAAAGATTTCTTTCAGCAAAAGGTAGTCCGAGGGCTCATCAAGAGTGACCGCCAGCTCTGGCCAATACTCTAAATCGTGCTTCTTGGGCGACAAAACACCGATTTTAAACTGGGCCGGATGGTTATAAAAATAACAGGTCACATGAACTCGGTCTGTGGGGTCCTTGGTCAAAGTTTCAATTTTAGCTAGGTCAGCCACTTTATAAATTTGAACATCGAATCCCGCAGGCAAGCCTTCGTCCGATAAGCGATTGGTGACATAATCAAAATCATTGGCAAAAAAGTATTCGACCACTTGGTCGATATGTCCGGGATCGATGAGCGGGCAATCACCGGTCAAGCCAACGACGTGAGTCGCATTGAATTTTTGCGCCGCCCGAAGCACGCGTAAAAGGACATCGTGCTCGTCTCCTCGAAAGTAATGACAGCCCAACTTTTCACAAAGCTGAACAATGGCATCGTCGGACGGGTTGATCGTCGTCGCCACCACAATGTCATCGATGCACTTACTTTGGCGAATCCGGGTGATCATTTGTTCCAGCGCTGGTCGGCCGCCAAGATCCAATAAAACTTTTCCAGGCAATCGCGAGGACGTCATGCGGGCTTCAATACTCACAATGATTTTTCGCTTTTCGCTTTTCACTGGGGTCATCTTACTGATCCTCTTTGAGTGATTTCAAATAGCCTTGATGGCGAAAAAACTGAGCATTCTGTCCAGCGACACCCGGATTTTCTTGTAAATACCGAACATATTCTTCTAGCGGAGCATAAGGCCCCACCTTTTCCACCAGTTCCTGAATCACCACAAGGTCTTCCGCATTGTCCAGAGTCAGGCGCATTTTCCCCCACTCATGGGGATACTTCACTGATAACTGTTTGAACTGGGTGCTTTGTCGAATCATGTAGGGCGTGACGTGCTCGCGATCGGATTTTTTCGTAGCTTGCGCCCAGGTGGATTGCAGAACGGAGGATCGAAAAATCTCTGCATCCATGCCATCAGGTAGGGTGGGTTCAACAGAATTAGAAGCATAGTCGGCACCTGATGCCAGGTATTTCTGAACCAAGTCGTCCACGTAAACAGGATCAATCAACGGACAATCGGAGGTGACGCGAATGACGTGATCAAAGCTTTGATCTTTCGTGCACTGGTAAAAACGATCTAGCACATCTAAGGTGTCGCCTTGAAAAAATGCAAAGCCGCAAGATTCCGCAATGGCGCGAACCTGGTCAATACCGTCCTCGTGTGTTGAGGCCACGATGAAATGACTGATCAGCTTGCAGCGGCGAAGGCGGCTCAGGTGCAATGATAACGCCGAAAAATCGCCCAATTTTTTTAAGACTTTATTAGGTAGCCGTGACGAGCCAAGTCTGACCTGCGTGAGTATTGCAATGTTGGGTGTTTTCATGCTGACTAAGCCTCTGGCGGTGAATGTAGAATATGGTAGGATCTAGTCAACTGAATTTGCTAATTTACCTCGAGCATGATACGAATTGAGCGGGAGAACACATGATTTCTGATATATCCATTCAGGGCCGAAAAATAGGTGCCAGTCACAAGCCGTTCCTCATCGCCGAGATGTCAGGGAATCACAATCAATCACTCGAGAGAGCGCTGGAAATAGTTGACGCCGCAGCCGCAGCCGGGGCCGACGCACTGAAG
>Ga0206924_1166_pt1 | contig 10651 bp, 7 predicted proteins | sample Alteio_BWOrgHeat_61_FD_152947 | JGI IMG/M metagenome (GOLD analysis project Ga0206924, IMG submission 152947) | Enriched cells from forest soil in Barre Woods Harvard Forest LTER site, Petersham, Massachusetts, United States -... | ecosystem: Environmental > Terrestrial > Soil > Temperate forest > O...
GAATTGGGCAGGTCGCCGGACGGCTTGCTGACCCCTCCGCCGAGAACGACTGTCGGCTCGGAGGAAGGGGTTTCACCTCGTAATTGAGCCACGTGGAGACAGAAAAGTGCGAGTCCCAGAAGCGTGAGACAGCCTGCCCGGGCGCGCCTGTCCTGCGACGGGAGATTCTCAGCGGGCCGGGCGGACGGGTGGAACATGGTCGTCGGCATCCTTTACGTCATTTGTTTCGGAATGCGACGGTTTTTGTTTTTGGGCGGGCGTGTTTTCGTTGCGTTGAAATAATGTTGCCAGCAAGGTTGCGCCGGAAACTGCAACCCAGAGAGGCGTCACCCCTATGAAAATCTTCCGCAATGTCGCGCTGCGCTCCGCGCTCGCCATCCTCATCCCGGCTACTGCGGCTTGGGCTGGAGAACTGAACAAAAACTATTTTGGCGCAACCAAACCGGGTGCGTGGGCGGAATTCATGCTCGTTTCGCCGGATGGCACCAAGGCGGATTACGTCTATGAGCGGGGCGCGGATAGCGAAGGGCGTCCCACGGTCCAACTGCGGGTCAAGATTCTGGCTGGGCCGGGCAAGGACACAAAAAGCAAGACGGGCTACGTCCTGCCGCGCGGTTTCGATTTCGAGCGCGAGGGACTGAACTACGGGCGCTTCGCCGAGAAGATGACCATGGATTACAATGGGTCGGAGATGGCCGTGGATGAGAAGACGCTGGAGGTGATCAAACAACAGACGAAGAATTTTCGAGGAGGACTGACGTTTGAAGCCTCGGAAAATATCAGTGGCCGGCCGCGCGACCGCTATGCCTATTCGATCAAGATCGACGGTCCCAGCCCGAGCCAGGAGACCGGGCATATCTGGCTCGATCCCATCGTTCCCTTTGGCATGGCCAAGCAAGTGGGCCGGATCACCGACTCCGCCGGCAAGGTGACCTGCGATTACGAGATGCATCTCACGGACATGGGGCTGAACCAGGTCGTGGCTGAGGCTTCCGCTCCGCCAGTGCAGGCGAAGACGCCGCTGCCTCCCGCCGCGCCTGCGCAGGTGAGTTTGGCCGAGGGATACAAGGCGGGGCGCGTGGGGATGGAGATCGAGGTGGTCGCGGGTTCGGCTGGGCGGAAGTTGAAGCTGAGCCTCGTGAACAAGACCGAGGCGAAATTGACGGTGAATGTGCCGGCAGGCGAGATGCAATTTGAGGCTGATTCGCCGGTGGATAAGCTGAAGATCGCGACGGCGAAAGCGGTGCAGATGGCGATCGAGGGCGGAGAGAAATCGGAGCCGATCATGGTCGAACAGCGAAACGTGCGCGGGATCACCGAGGGACATTGCTCGCTGTCCGTTTACGAAGGGACCACGCCGCTATTTTCGGGTTCGGTGACCATCGGAAATTTACCGAAATAGTATTTTTCCTTGCAGCGTTCGCGTATGCATGATTTTGTGAACATATGCATACGCCATTCGCCTTTTTGATTCGTCCGCTCTCCCTGGAGAGCGGGTTTACGCTGGAATGTGAAGGAATCCTCGAGGAACCGCTGCAGTTTTGCCGCCTCTTTGAAGCGGTGCTGGCCGCGGGGCAAATCGGGCAGGACCTGGATGCCGAGGTGAAAATCCTCAATACCGAGGGCCAGGTGGCGGAAATCCTGGAAATGCACAGCGCCCGCGAACTGGCTCCCGCGTGAGCGCTTCCCCTCCAGTGGAGGCGCCCATGAGTTCCCGAGTCGCGGCCCTGCGCGATTTGTTGCAGCAGAAATATCCCGAAGCCGAGGTTTCGCCTGCCGGGGTCCTGCCGACCGGCGTGAAGGAGTTGGATGAAGCCAACGGTGGGCTCGCCCAAGGCGTGGTCACTGAACTGGTCGGGCCGACGAGTGCGGGGACTTTGTTCACCGAGATCATGCTCGGTGTGCTCGTCCGGCAGGGATGTTTCGGTGCGCTGGTGGAAGCGGGGAACTCTTTTCATCCCGGAGATGCCGATGCGAACGCGCTGCAGCGGCTCCTGTGGGTGCGCTGCCCGAGTGTGATGCTGGCGGTGAAAGCTGCCGACCTGCTCCTGCGCGATGGCAACCTGCGTGTACTCCTGCTCGATTTGCAAACGGCACCGGAGCGCGAATTGCGGCGCGTGCCGGCGAGCACATGGCATCGTTTCCAGCGGCTCGTGGAGACGAGTGGGATGGCTCTGGTCATTCTCAATTCCCAGCCGGCGATCGAGGCGGCGCGGGTGCGCATTGCGATCCGACAGCGGTGGAAGCTGGAGTGCATGAAGCGCCGGCGTCGCCAATTGCTCCGGCAATTATCCATGCAGGTTTTCGAGCGACGGCAGTTTCCCATTCTCGCGGATACGGAGCAGAAAACCGCCTAGTCACGTCCTGAACCATGTACGCCGTTTTGCTATTGCCGAATTTCCGTCTTCAGGCGGCGCTGCGGTTTCGATCCGTGACGGTGGGGGCGGCTTTTGCTGTCACGGATGGGGAGAACTTTGTTTCCGAGCGGAACGAGACGGCGGCGGCTTTCGGCGTCAGCGCGGGCATGGCGGCTACGCAGGCGCTGGCCCGTTGTCCGCGGCTTACGCTGCTCTTTCGAGCCGTGGAAACCGAACAGGTGCTGGGGCAGACCTTGCTCGAGGTGGCCGATACGCTGTCCGCGGAAATCGAGGCGACGGGTGAAGGTTGTTGTACGGTCGATCTGCGGCGGGCGGCAGTCCGGGATTGGAAGTCATGGTGCGAAGCGGCGGGGCAGCGGTTGGCGGTGCTGGAGTTGCGGGCGCGCATTGGCGTGGCGCCGAATCCGGACCTCGCCTTTATTGCCGCGCGCCGGGCGGAATCCTTTCTCGTCGTCCACGCGCCTGCGCCGTTTCTTGCGCAATTGGCGATCAGCGAGATCGACCCGCCGCCGCATCTGCTCGCCCTGTTGCGTGACTGGGGTATCCACACGCTGGGCCAGTTCACGGCATTGCCGCGTGGGGAACTGGCGGATCGTCTCGGCCCGGAAATGGATCTCCTGTGGCAGCGCGCCGCGGGGCAGACCGAGCGTCTGCTCCGGCTCGTCCGGCCGGTGGAAATGTTCGTCGAGTATTTTGAGTTCGAGCACGAGATCGAGACGGTCGAACCGCTGCTCTTTTTGCTGCGGCGCTTTCTCGATCAACTCACGCTCCGCCTCGCGGCGGTGCATCGTGTGGCTGCGCGCCTGACGTTGCAATTGCCGATGGATAATGGAACGAAGCACGAGCGCGTTTTCACCGTGCCCACGCCAACGGGTGATGCGGCGGTGCTGTTCCGCATCCTGCACACGCATCTCGAGGACCTGAAGTTGGAAGCTCATCCCACGGGTGTGCGTTTGCAGATCGACCCGGTGAGGCCTGAGCATCAGCAGTTCCGACTGTTCGAGAGTCCGCTGCGCGATCCGAACCGCTTTGGCGAAACGCTGGCCCGTCTCGCGGCGCTGGTCGGCGCGGACAATGTCGGCGTGGCCGAGGTGAAGGACACGCATCGCCCCGACGCTTTTCAATTGAACGAGCCGCGCTTTCATCAGCTCGCCGAATCCTCTGTGAAGCCGGAGGAAAATCTGTCGATCGGTCTGCCGCTGCGCCGCTATCGACCACCGTTCGCAGCGAAAGTCCGCATCCAGCAACGGCACCCGGTGGAGATCGAATCCAGCATCGTCCATGGCCGGATCGTGGATGTGCTGGGGCCATACCGGGCGAGCGGTGATTGGTGGGACAAGGAACGCTGGGCGGTGGAGGAATGGGATGTGGAAGTGGAAGAACAAGGCCTCTACCGGCTGCACCGTGAGATTGGTGGCTGGTTCCTCGATGGCTGCTATGATAACGCATTACGTTGAACTCCATGCTCGCAGCGCCTTCAGTTTTCTCCGCGGTGCCAGCCTGCCGGAGCATCTAGCGGAGACGGCGGAAAAACTGGAGTTGCCCGCCATGGCGGTGTGCGACCGCGATGGGGTCTACGGTGCGCCGCGATTTTATGGCAAAGCAACGAAAGCCGGTGTGCGACCTATCGTCGGTGCGGAACTGACACTCGATGATGGCAGCGTGTTGCCGGTGCTGGTCGCGACGCAGACGGGATACCAGAATCTCTGCCGGCTCATCACCCAGGCCAAATTGCGCGGTACGAAACAGCATGCGCCGGTGCGCTGGGACGAGATTACTCCATTTGCCGAGGGATTGATTGCCTTGACCGGCGATGAAGAAGGCCCCGTGCGGCGCTGTTTGGAAAAGGAAGACTTTCAAGGTGCGAAGAACTGCACGGATCGATTGGCGGCCATCTTCGGTCGCAAAAATGTGGCGATTGAAATCCAGCGTCATTTGCGCCGGGGAGAAGATCTCGTCAACGAACACCTCTTCGAACTGGCGGAGACCACCGGCTTATTGCCTGTGGCGACCAATGGTGTGCTCCATGCGACTTCGAGTGACCGCGATATCCTGGACGTTTTCACCTGCATCCGCGAGCACACGCATCTCGATGTGGCCGGGCGAAAATTGGCGATCAACCAGGAGCGCTATCTCAAACCGGCGGCTCACATGGCGCGGTTATTTGCCGATCGCCCGGAAGCATTGGAAAACACCGAGCGCATCGCCGAACGCATCGGCTTCACTCTCGAAAATCTGGGTTATGAATTTCCGCGATACCCGGTGCAGGCGGGGGAAACGATGGATTCATTCCTGCACAAAATGGTGATGGCCGGAGCCCGGGCGCGCTACTCACACCTCAGCGAAAAGGTACGCGCTCAGATCAGGAAAGAGTTGGATCTGATCACTGACTTGGGATTTTCCGGCTATTTCCTGATCGTCTGGGATATCGTCAACTTTTGCACTGAGCAGAATATCCTCGTGCAAGGCCGGGGCTCCGCGGCGAACAGCGTGGTTTGTTATGCACTCGGGATTACCGCGTGTGATCCCATTGCCTGCAACCTGCTCTTTGAGCGCTTTCTCAGTGAAGGCCGCACTGCGTGGCCGGATATCGATCTGGATTTGCCAAGTGGTGACCGGCGTGAGCGGGTGATTCAGGAAGTGTATCGCCGCTATGGAAAGCATGGTGCGGCGATGACGGCCAATGTGATCCGATATCGTGGGCGTTCAGCCATGCGGGAGATCGGCAAGGTGCTCAATTTTCCGGTGGAGACGCTGGAGCGCTTTTCCAAGCTTTTTGCCTCGGGCGATTTCCCGCACACGCTGGATCTCAAGACGCAGATTGAAAAATCCGGCGTGCCGGCGACGAATCCGCGTGGCCTCGCGGCCGCCAGTCTCTACCAGCGTATGCTCTGCCTGCCGCGCCATCTTGGACAGCACAGCGGTGGCATGATTATTTGCCAGGGGCAGTTGGATTCCATTATGCCGCTGGAAAACGCCACGATGCCGGGGCGTGTCGTTGCGCAGTGGGACAAGGACGATTGCGACGATCTTGGGATCATCAAAGTCGATCTGCTTGGGTTGGGGATGATGGCGATGATGCAGGATTCAATCGAGATGTGTGCTGCTCGCGGAGAACCTGTGGATTTGGCGAACATTCCCAAAGACGATCCCAAGACCTACGAATTGCTTTGCAAGGCCGATACTATTGGCACTTTCCAGGTCGAGTCCCGGGCGCAAATGGCCACGCTGCCGCGCATGCAGCCCAAATGCTTTTACGATGTGGTTATTGAGGTGGCCATTATCCGGCCCGGGCCGATCCAAGGAAACATGTTGCATCCTTACCTGGCGCGGCGGGCGAAAAAGGAGAAGCCCACTTACTATGGCCACGACGAGTTACTGGAGCCAGTTCTCAAACGCACGTTGGGTGTGCCGCTGTTTCAGGAGCAGCATTTAAAGATGGCCATGGTCATGGCCGATTTCAGCGGGAGCGAAGCGGAGGAATTGCGGCGGGCGCTGAGCTTTCATCGTTCCGAGGAAAAGATGAACGAGGTTTGCATCAAGTTGCGCGCGGGTATGGCGAAAAAAGGTGTTCCTGTGGACGTGATTGAAAGCATTGCCAAGGCGGTACAGTCCTTCGCCGTTTATGGATTTCCCGAGAGTCATGCGATTAGTTTTGCGCTCATCGCTTATGCGAGTTGCTGGATGAAGGTGCATCGGGCACCGGAATTTTATGCAGGTTTGCTCAACAATCAGCCGATGGGGTTTTATTCCTCGGCGACGCTGGTGCTGGATGCCAAGCGGCATAAGGTTTTTGTGCGCGCGGTGGATGTGGTGGAGAGCGAATGGCTTTGCACGGTGGGCGAAGATGATTCGTTGCGATTGGGGCTTTGTTATGTGCGCGGTTTAAATCAAGTGGATGGGGAGCGGATTGTGAGTGAGCGGCGGCGGGAGCCGTTCGCTTCATTGGCGGATTTTCAATTGCGCACGGAGTTGAATAAGAAAGCGCTCCGTACGCTATCGCAGATCGGGGCGCTGAATGGGTTGGCGGATCACCGGCGGGAAGCGCAGTGGCAGGTCGAGGTGATACGTGATTCGGAAGACCTTTTTGCGCGGGCGGAGCAGGAGCGGTCTATTCCGTTGGCGGCGATGAATGCGGACGAGCGGATGCAGGCGGATTACCATGGGACTGGCCTGACGACGGGGCCGCACCCGATGAAGTTGATTCGCGAGCAATGGACGGGGAATCGCGACGTTTGGAAGGCAGCGGAACTGGAGCAGGGGGAGAACGGTGCGGAAGTGCGCATCGCGGGGATGGTCATTTGCCGCCAGCGACCGGGGACGGCCAAGGGATTCGTCTTCGTGAGCCTGGAGGATGAAACGGGGGTGGCGAATGCGGTTGTCACCCCGCGGCTTTTTGAAAAGCACCGGCTACTCATCAATGAGGAGCCGTTTTTGATCATCGAGGGAGTGCTGCAAAACATCGACCGCGTTATCCATGTCAAGGCGAGGCGATTCATTCCTCTGGCGCATGAGGCATTGACCACACCGGCTTCCCACGACTTTCATTAAGCGTGAACCCACGCGTCATTTTCCACGTCGATATGGATGCGTTCTATGCGTCCGTCGAGCAGCGGGATCACCCGGAATATCGGGGGAAGCCGCTCATCGTGGGTTCACCACCGACGCAGCGCGGGGTGGTCTGCGCGGCGAGTTACGAGGCGCGGAAGTTCAAGGTGCGCTCGGCGATGCCTTCGCGCACGGCGGGCAAGCTGTGTCCGCACGGTATTTTCGTGCGGCCGCGCATGGATGCTTACCGGGCCGAGTCGGCGGAGATCATGGAAATTCTGCGCAGTGTCACGCCGACGATCGAGAAGGTGTCTGTCGATGAAGCGTATCTCGATCTCAGCTCGTCCTTCGCCGAGTTCGGTGAAACGGATACCGCACTGGAAGCAGCGGTGTCGATCGCGGCAGAGATCAAGCGGCGCATCGCCACCGAGCGCCAGCTCACGACGAGCATCGGCGTGGCGGCGAACAAGTTCCTCGCGAAACTGGGCAGCGATTTTCAAAAGCCGAATGGACTCACGGTGATCCTCGAGCGCGACAAGGTTGAATTCCTCAAGCCGCTTTCCGTGCGGTCCATTCACGGCGTCGGGCCGGTGACCGCCGAGGTACTCGAAGCCAAAGGCTTTGCGACGATCGGTGATCTGCAAACCAAGGTGGCCGATTTGAGCGGTGTCGTCGGTTCCTTTGCGGAGAGCCTGAAAGCGCGCGCTTTTGGGAATGACGACCGCATCGTGGACACGAGCGACGAGCGCAAAAGCATCAGCGCCGAGAATACTTTTCTGGAAGACACCGACGATCGCCCGACCTTGCGGGAAGCATTGAAGGAGATGGCGACGGACGTGGCCGGGTCGCTCACGAAGCACGAAATCGGCGCGCTCACGGTGCAGGTGAAAGTGCGCTACAGCGATTTCACCACGCTGACCCGGCAAATCCGGCTGGAGGAACCGGTGAATACAGCGCGGGAAATATATCGTCTTGCACAGTTTCTCCTCGCCCGCCATCGCCTGGTGAAAAGTCCGTTGCGCCTGCTTGGCGTCGGTGTTTCCACGCTGGTTCCACCAACGCGGCACCAACTCTCGTTGCCGATATGAACGCGCTGCCGCCCATCAAGACCAGCGAGACGCAAGCCCATCGCGACCTCAAGCGACTCGCTTTGCAATGGGCGCAGACCAATGGATTTCGCATTGCCGCGGCGGAGGTGTCGTTGCCAAATCACCGGGTGCGGATGGACGTCGCGGCCTATCGAGCCGAACGTGTGCGCGTCGCGACGATCAGTGAAAAGAGCAAGGCCAGCCGCGTTGTTTGGAAACCGAAGGTCGGAGTTACAGCCATCTTCGAGTGCAAAGCCTCGGTGACCGATTTCATCCGCGATGCTCGCTCGATGCAGGCGACGTTGGAGCGGCTGAAAGTGCTTCACGAAAAGCGCGAGAAAGCGGAACACGAACTGAAGCTGCACTATCCCTCAATCCGCAATGGCGACTCACTGTTCCAGGAATACGAGACGCTGAATTTTGAAAAGCCGGGATACGAGCGTTACGAAAAAGTCCTTCGTGAAATGCGTCGGCTCAGTGCCCGCCTGCATGGCAACACGAAGTTCGACCGCCTGACGAAGTGCGGCGCGGCGAATCTCTTCTATGTGGTCGCCGATCTCGAGGTCGTGTCCCGGCATGGTCTGCCCTGCGGGTGGGGTTTGCTCGAGCGGGAGGGAGAGCAATTGACGCTCAAGGTGAAGCCGCACTGGCATGAGGTGCCGGAGGATGATCGGCTGGCGTTCCTGCACCGCATTTCCATGGCGGCGTCCCGGTGCGTGAATCGGGAGCACGGAGTAATTTTGAGACCGCCGGGACGGGCTCCGGAAGCGAAACTACGAGGCTAGTCGCATTTGCTGAAAGCATCGACAAACCTGTCGAAAGTGCCATCGTAACGGCTCATATCGCACAGGAGTTGCTATGGCATGCCTGCGCTTATGCCTTTACCCGTGATTCACGAATCCGATGCCTTCGCCGGCTTCGATGACCTGCCTGGATTGGTAGATGCCGTTCCGGGAATGGTTTACGTGTGCCATGCGGTGCCGGAATGGCCGTTGAAATGGACCAGCGGAGGCTGTCTGGCGCTCACCGGTTACACCGCCGAAGAGCTGACGGCGGACGGCGGATTTTTCTTTATTGAGATTACTCTTCCGGAGGATCGGCCGAAAGTTTCCGCAGCTATCGATCAAGCGGTGGAGGAGCGCGAGTCGTATGTGATCGAATACCGCATTTGCACCAAGTCGGGTGAAGTGAGGTGGGTGTGGGAACGCGGCACGCCGCGCTACAACGAACTCGGGGTGTTGGTCGCACTCGGCGGGTTTATTACCGACATCACTTCCCGCAAGCTCACCGAACTTTCTTTGAAGGACGCTGGCGAACGTTTGCGCAGCATCTTCGACAACACCGCGGAAGGAATCTTTCAATCGAGTGCGGACGGGACGTACGTGAACGTCAATCCAGCGCTGGCTCGCATCTATGGCTACGACTCACCGGAAACGATGATGGCGGAGCTGACGGATATCCGGTGCCAGCTCTATATCCTGCCCGAGCGGCGCAGCCAATTCGTGGCGTTGCTGGATCGTCGGGACCGGGTGACCAACTTCGAATCGCAAGTGCGGCGGCGGGATGGCAGCGTGATCTGGATCACGGAAAACGCGCGGGCGGTGCGCGACGACTACGGCAAGCTGCTTTATTACGAGGGCACCGTGGAGGAAATCACCGAGCGCAAGCAGGCCCAGGATGAGCTGGCCAAAGAGCGCAACATGCTGCGAACCGTGATCGATGCGTGGCCGGACATTATCTACGTCAAAAATCTGGAGGGCCGTTACGTCCTGAGCAACAAGGCGCACACTCGCAACCTCGGGATGACTGAACCCCACGAGATCGTCGGGCGCCGCCCGGAGGATTTTTTCGTGGCGTCCCGTGCCAGCGCCTTGAGCAAGGAGGACGAAGACATCATGCGCACGGGCAACGCCGTGCTCAACCGGGAGGAAGTGCGGCTCAGCGAAAACAGCGAACAGCGCTGGTTCCTGTGTGCCAAGCTGCCGCTTTACGATGCGGCGGGCCGCATCACCGGACTGGTGGCGATGAGTCGCGATGTCACCGAGCACAAACACACGGCGGAACAACTTCGGCAATCGCAGAAGATGGAAGCGGTGGGCCGGCTGGCCGGCGGCATCGCCCACGATTTCAACAACATTCTGACCGCAATCCTCGGCTACAGCGAGATGATCGCGAGAAGCGCGGAAGACAACCCGGTGCTGAAGCGCGATATCGAGCAGATCCATGCCGGAGGATTGCGCGCCGCAGCCTTGACGCAGCAACTCCTCACCTTCAGCCGCAAGCAGGTGACGATGCCCAAGCCGTTGCGCGTCAACGAAGTAGTCCGCGGGATGTTGCAGATGCTGCAACGATTAATTGGTGAGAACATCCGGTTGGAAGTGCGCCTGAGCGAGGCGATCGACCGGGTGACCGCGGACGTGCACCAGTTGGAGCAGGTCGTCATGAATCTGGTGATCAACGCGCGAGATGCCATCACCGAAAGCGGGCAGATCCTGATTGAAACCAGCCAGGTGTATCTCGACGCGCTTTCGGTGCAGCAGAAGCTCGACGTGGTCCCCGGCATGTACGTGCGGATTTCCATCAGCGACGACGGCGCGGGCATTCCGAAGAAGATTCAGGAGCGCATCTTCGAACCCT
>Ga0206924_1167_pt1 | contig 10646 bp, 6 predicted proteins | sample Alteio_BWOrgHeat_61_FD_152947 | JGI IMG/M metagenome (GOLD analysis project Ga0206924, IMG submission 152947) | Enriched cells from forest soil in Barre Woods Harvard Forest LTER site, Petersham, Massachusetts, United States -... | ecosystem: Environmental > Terrestrial > Soil > Temperate forest > O...
GTCACAGGGGCGTTGTAAAGGAACTCAATTCACTTAGAGATTGAAGATATCCGTGACCGGAGTGCCGGTCGCACTGCGAACTTGATAGAAGTTTCCGTTGGTGTTGTTGGCGGATTTTACAACCAGAGAACCGCTGTTAATACCGACGGCATTGAGACCAAGAGCACCCGCACCGATGGTGCCGTTCTCCGCCAAGGTGATACCAAAGGCGACGGCGGTCTCCAATTGCGCGAGCGTAGCGAATCCGGCCACCGTTGGCGCGATCGCATTGGCGATGTCAAAGACAGGATTTCCGACCGTATTATTAATCACCGGCACCGTGGAATATCCGGACACCCAAGCGAAAGCCTGAGCCGCCGCTTGGGCGATCGGGAGGGCGTAAGCGCGCACGTTGGCGGCGGTAGCCGCCGTCAGGACGGCTGCGGTGATGGAATTGATCGTTGAGTCCCCCGATTTGACCATTTGAGCGACAAATCCGGTAACGGCACCCGCCGGGCCCACTGTTTGATAGTTCGAGATGGTTCCACCATTGCCATTGCTCTGCTGGAAGATCGCCGTGGAATCACCCGGGACAGCCGAATTATAGAACGGATGCAAGGGTGCCACCAAATTGATCCCATTTTGGGTGGCCGAGGCAGCAACCGCGGCCGTGATTGCGTTCACCAAGTTTGTCTGGGTGACCGACGCGGAAGCGTTCGCTTCGAGAATGCCCGTCGTGAGAGCAGCCGTGATTGCCGCCGCCGCCGCCGGTTGGTCGACAACCGCTCCAGGAGTGGAGCCGGGAGCCGACTTGGTACCCAAGATTACCCCGCCCGGAAAACCCGCCGTAGGTGCCGCAACGGGATGAGGATTGGTAATCTGCGTGTAGGTAAAAATCGCGGGCACTGAAAGATAAACGGCGCTCGGATTTTGGAAAGCCACCGCGTGTGCGACGAAATGTGCGCTATCAGGATCAATGACCACCGCCGCAGCCGCGATGGCCTGCGTCAACGAGGAATTCACAACAATCTGATGGCTGACGTAGCCAAAGAGATCGTTGATCCCGGAGCCAGTGGCTTCCGTTTTGAAGTGCGTCGCCACCGTATCCACCACCTGAACGTTTTGGCTAAGGTTCAGACCGCTCGAGGGCAGAAGCGCGTTATTAGCAACCGCCGTCAGGGTCGCATCGGAAACCGTGGACTGCTTGATCGCGGAGGCCAACTCAGCCGCATACTCCGTCGGGTCCTGCAAAGTTGCACCGTAGAGAAGGGCGATCGCGCTATTGCTCGGGCTGGCATTCGTCGAGGCATTATTGAAAGCGGTGAGCATGCTCGTATAAGTCGTGGCGGCACTGGCGCGGAGAGAAGCCACCAAATTCTCGCCGGCGATCGCCGCTACGGTATCGCCGGAATCCGTCGTCAGTTGGGTATTGCCCGCACTGACAATGTTGGCTTGGTTATACCCGTAGGTATCGCCAGCGACTGCAGCCACCGGCGCGATAAAGGAAGGGTAAAGAGGATTGGCGATGGAAGTAAGCGTATCCACAGCCGTCTGCACCGCCGCGATCCCCGGGTTGCTCACCGTTCCCGGGCTCGTGTACTTGGCTTCCAGTTGGACGCCATAGATGAGCGCGGCAAAGGCCGCCTGATTTCCCCCGGCATTGGCGCCATTCAAGGCGTTCTGCATGACTTGGGTCACTGTCCCTGTATTCAAGGCAGTTACGGAAGTGGCGCTATTCAGCAGAACGGTCTGGGTCACATTGCCCGCAGTAGCCAGCGGCGCAGCCTCGGCTCCGCCGTAAGCAATGTCGCCGAAACTACCGGCCCAAGGGGTATGATTGCTCGAGTTAATCGCTCCAACAAGCGTCGTCAGCGCGGCGGTTTGATTCGCCCCGACGGCTGAAGCAACGACATTCCTCGGAGCGGCACTGCCATTGACCAGAGCCAATTGAAGAACAAGCGCAGGCGTCAGCGAGGCTTTGACAACTGCACCAGCCGCTAACGCGTCGGAAAAGGAAGCATGAGCTGCCACGTAAGCTCCGAAAGCCGCCGAACCGGAGCTACTATTACTATAACCATTGACGACCATGTCGGTGTAAGCCGCCGTAGCCGCGTTGGCATCGAGAGCGGTCGCAATCGCGCCGCCTGAAGCTCCGTAAAGAGCGCCCTGCGAGCGAAGCGCTCCGTCCGCCACAGCACCCATGACGAGGGTGTTACTCAAACTTCCTGCAGGAATACCAGCGACAACCGAATTCAAGATCGTCGTGAGCGCGGGAGCGCCGCCGGGGAGATTCCCGACCGTAAGAAAGTTCGTAAACGTCACTGCGCTCGTGATGGCATCAACCGTTGCAGGCCGGTTATTCGTCACACCCGCAGCCAGGAGCGTTTGAATATACCCCGCACCAGTGTAGGTTCCGTTGCCGGTGAACAAATCCGCCTTGTTCTGAGCCGTGAGACTGGAAGTCGCAATACCATAGGCGACACCATTGTTGACGATGGAGGTGATTGCCGTGGTGTTGTTGGGCACATTGGTAACGGCGGCGGCAACGATTTGCGGAATTCCCGCGGCGATCGTTGTGTTCGTGCCGGCCTGAACCACAATATTCGCCACCAGATTATTGATCAAAGTCGGCTGCGATTTCGCCAAGGCTGCAGCGACAGTCGTCAGATTCGCAACCGCCGTGGCGGTATTGAACTGCACGATGGATTGGGCAATCGCCGTCGTGGTCGTACCAGCCGAGGCCGAGTTCCAACTCACAGCCTCATTGGACAAACTCGTGAGCGTGACCCCGGCAGGAACTGTTGGACTACCAGCGAGAACCAAAGTGACCGCTACCGCCACGGCTTGGCTGTATTGGACCGTGGTCGGAGCCGTGCTCCCCGTAGGCAGCGGCACCTGCAAGCTGACATTCGGGCCGTAAAGATTCTGCACATTGTTTTGCAAAAACGTCAGATCCGGGCTCGCAGCCACGGTAATGCCATTATAGTTGGAACCGTAGGGAGCGCCGGTAGGACTCACCGGATAGTAACCACCCTGACCAAATGCTGGAGTCGACGTAAAAATACCCATCAGCGCGGCGCTGCCGAGAGCCAAGCCTCGCAAAAGCCCGGTGTTTCGGGACGGAACAGCGGCAACAGAAGTTTTGAGAGGTGATTTCATAAGATTGCTCGTAGATGGTTCGTCATTCAGCTCTTCGCCGGGCAACTCTGCAGAGTCACCCTGTTCCAAGCTTTGGGGGATATGGCGGTAGAATAACGAAACAACCCCCCTCCGAGTCAATAAAATCTTTCAGAACTTTTTGAGGCCGTGAACGAAGCGACCCACGAGCCCAAATTTGGCCGTTCGCCCCGTTTTTGCTTTACCAAGTGCGGTAAATTGCAACAAGAAAAAGGTTCCCAGACCCGCTCATCCGTTCAAATCATCATAAACGAATTTTCACATGAGCGAAATCCTGAACCGGTTTGGCCTCGAGGCCGCAAAATTCAACAGCCAGATATTTTTGTCGCTGCTCTTGATTTGGCTCGCCCTGGTGGCATGTGCGGTGGTGAGTGTCAAGTCTCAGGGGTTTAGCGAGCGCCAGCGCCGTCTCTGGGTTTGGATCATTGTCTGCATCCCGCTGCTGGGCTTGCTGGCGTATTTGCCCTTTTCCGTGCGGCGCGAGGATCTCCCCCAGGTTTTCCTCATGAAAATTCATAAGGACCGTTCTTTGAAAAAAGTGAAGAGCGGCAGTCTATCCGGAGACCGCATCGTGTGAGACTGCCAACTATGCGCGGGCCTCGCGCCGGCCCCCCAACCGCTGCGCAGGAGTCCGCCCGTTTTTGGCCGACTGAAGCCGTTAAATGGGCCGTCGTTTTTTCGCTGACCGCATCCCCGGCTGCGCTTTTCGCTCAGCAACCGCAGTTTCGCAGCGCGCAGCCACAGCCACCAGCGCAGGCGCAGGCTCAGGTACCGCAGTTCCATAACCAGCAAACACAGCCGCAACCGGAGCAGCCGCAGTTTCGCAACCAACGGCCACCACCGATTCTCGACGAGGCAGCGCCGGATGGCGGCGGTGCAGGATTCACCGGCACGAATGGCCTGACCAACGTGCCGACCGGCGCCTATCAGGAGGATCGCTTCGGCATCCCGCAGGCGGCGCTCTTTCGGAATACGCAGTTCCCGTACGGCACGCTCGTCACACCGCCATCAATCGACGCAAAGCCGGCCGCGCTGGACGCCAATTTCAGGCTCACGCTCCCGACGCTGACCGGCGGTCTGCCATTCACCGAGCGGGCTTTTGCACCGGAAAACGCGGACCTCAAAATGGGGCCGTTTTACTTCAAGCTCCGCGCGATCGAAGCTGCTATTTTGGCCAGCGACAACATTAACCTCACGCAGGACGATCGCAAGGCCGGCACCATCGGCTACGTAGGCTTGACCATCGACATCCTCGCGCAGATCACGGAGAGCCTCCGCATCTCGACGGAGGGAACTTTCATTTACCTGCCCATGCAGGGAAAAACTGGAATTGCCGGCTTCGGGTTGGGAGATATCTATGAATTCGGTCTCGGCGGACCGCTGGCCCACGCGCAGATCGAATGGGACACGAAAATCGGCCAATGGAACGTCGTCCTGATGGACGATTTCCAAATCATCGAGGGCATTTTTTCCACCCAATTGCAAAGCGATGATGTGCTTTTTGAAGGGGCGGATTTCAACGACCAGGCAACTCTCGGGCGTTACGTGCTCCGCCCGCAGCAAGGTGACATTTTCGAAAATCAGGGGTCGCTCAACAACCGGCTCGATTCCCGGGATAACGTCGTCGTTTACACCAATACCGTCAGCGCCCTGGCCGAGCGCCTGCTACCCGGGGACATTCGTCTGCAAGTGGGGATCTACCATGAGGACTTGTGGTACAACCAAGGCAACCGCGGGTTGCCGGAATTGCGCGATGGAGCCACGGTCAGTTTGATCGACCAGCACGAGAACACGCGCTTCAAGCCATACATCATCTACAACGCGTTTCGCACCGAGGAATTGGGTGGCGTTCAAAGCATCTTCCTCGCTGGCATCACGGGGCCGATCACCGAGCAGATCCACCTCATCGCCGAGGTCGGTTACTACACCGGTGGGAACGATGGCAGTGGCGAGCTTTGGCGGGTGCAGTTTGATCACACCGTGGGGCCCTATACGCAGCAGTCGCTCATCTTCGCGCGGACTTTCAATTATTTTCACGACGAACTCGACGAGGAACTCGGCTACAATTTACGGCAGATCATCGGCCCCAAAATGGATGCCGATCTCTTCGCGTATCGCATCGAGTCGCAGGACTTTTTTGCGGACAACACCCGCCAGGACTTCAATCAATGGCGTCTCGGCGGACGCCTCACCTTCAATATCGGACCGAAGACCTGCCTCCGTTTGACGGGCGAATACGACAGTATTGATTTCGATCATACAACCCAATTGCTCGGGCGCATCGAGTTTGGCTACAACTTTACGGACACACTTTTGCTCCATCTTATTTATCAATACCAGCAAAGCACGTCTGAACAATCGGGCCTCAACTACAGTGAAAACCTGCTCTTCCTAAGCCTGACAAAATATTTCCAATAAAATGTTCTTCAGAGAAACCCCGAACACTTTACACTCCGGAATTGACGCTGGCATCACTTCAGCTACTCTCGCCGCCGTTTGTGACCCCTCCCTTCACTCTCCTCGCTAAAAATGCCGGGTTTCGACTAGGTAATTTTCTGCCGATTGCCGTACTCGCGGCAGTCGCTGCAGAACTGGTCGCATTTGGCGTTCACTGCCAGGCAGCGGACGCAAAGAAAAACGGCAACGTCTCGTTTCGCCAGGGGGATGTCACACTGACCGCCAGTCGCTCCCCGGCTTCCTCACCCGCGGCCGCAGCTGCTCCAGATCCAGCGGACGCTCTGGCCATGCCGCCGGGAGCGATGCCCAACAAATCCGGATCGCCGAGCGACTTGGAAGATCTAGCGGAAAAAAAGCAGACTCTCGAGGGCGAGGTGCGTTACGCCAAGGCCAAGCTGGACGCCGCGCAAAAACAATTCGCCATTCAAACTGCCGCCGGTGATCTCGAAAAGGCCGAACATCTTGGCGAAGAGGTCAAGGATTGGCAGGCCCGTTTCGACGCGAAAAAGGCGGAATTGGATGAGGTTCAACGGCAGATTTCTGACTCCTCGCAAGGCACCAAAGGCGCGGGCGTCGACGAGGTCGTTGTGCCCGGTGAAAATCTCGAGGTTTTCGTCAACGAAGACCCCTCGTTCAACGGCATTTACCAAGTCCGGCGCGGCGGTTATATTATTATGCCGCAGGTGGGACGCATCGCCGTGGCCGGCAAAACACTTTCCGCAGCCGAAGCCGCGGTCAAGCGAGCCCTGCAAAGCTCCCAATTGCGGAACGCCTCGGTGATGATCGAGCGCAAGCAAGGAGCCGACGTGGAAAATGGGCCTCTGATCTATCTTTCAGGAGAATTCCGCGATCCCCGGCCCTGGCACATTCCCCAGGGAGTTACACCCACTTTGGTCAATGTGATCCTCAGTTCCGGCGGCGTCTCCGACAAGGCTGATCTCACCCGTGTCCGGGTGATGCGCATCGCGGCCAACAAAAGCGTCGTGGAAGAAGTAAACGTGGAGAAGATTCTGCAGGGTGGCGGCTTGACCTCCGATCTTACGCTCGGCGAGGGCGATGTCATTATGATCCCGGCCGGCCCGGCTAATCTCGTCTACATCACCGGCAATGTCGTTCATCAAGGCAGCTTTCCCCTCAAGCAGGGAGAGCGGATCAGCGCTTACGCCGCAATTCTCCAGAACGGCGGATTCGCACGTTTCGCCGACCAGCGCGGCGTATACATCCTGCGCGCCTTGCCGGACGGAACCAAAGCCAAACTTCCGGTGGACATCAATGCCATCAAAAAGGGCCAGCGCCCCGATGTGCAGGTCCAGAGCAACGATATCATCGTGGTTCCCGAGAAGTGGATCAGTTGGTAAGCCTCCGCGCGAGGTTTGACACGGTTGTGCGGCCTCCCGGGCGAGCAGAATCTTTATTTCGCGCTCTGCGAAGAATCTGCTACTTTCGCGCGTTTATTCGGCGCTGCCCGTTTCAGCGCCCGTAATTCCCCCGCCCATTTTTCATGATCCCAGGAACGAAGAAGCCCGCTTTCACGCTCCACGATATTTTCCTCTATATCGCCATCGCATCGAAGCATGCGCGGCTGATGGTGCTTCTGATCTGCTTCTCGCTTACTGCCGGCCTCACCTACTACGTCTTTGCGAAGCCGGTCTATTATTCCCACGCCCTCGTCCACCTCGACTACCTGGCGCGCCCGATCGACACCGATAAACTCTATGAGGATGGCCGTCTCTCCGCCTTCGTCGCGCAGTTTACCGATTCCCCGATCATGCTGCGCACAGCGCGCGCGCTCGGGGTCGATACCGATCAGCGCGAGCTCGAGCGCAAATACATGTTCAAGTTTCGCGCCGGGCTGAACACGGAAAAAAATATCGATGTGGAAGTCTGGCCGTGGTCTCCCGATTGGGCTCGGCGCTGGACGGAAACGATGGTGCGCGAATTCCTCGTTTATCGGCAGGAGAGACGCGTCGAGGAGAAAAATCACATCATCAGCGTGTATTCCGAGGAACTGAAAGAAGTGGTCGGCAGGCTCGATCAGCAGTTCTCCGAAAAGCTCGATTTCCAGGATCAGCAGGATTTCACCAAATCGCTCATCCTCGTCAACTCGATCAACAGTCTTCCCGCGCAGCTCACCAAACTGCAGATGCGGATCGATGAGCTCGGCCGCGTGCGGGTTCGCCTCCAGGATCCGACGCTCGATCCGGTAGCCAAGCTTTCACTTATTTCGACGGCCAACGACGACGAGACCCGCCTCAGCGTGGGAGAAACCGTCGCGACGCCGGATCCCGACCAGAAAGACAAGAAGGAATCCGACCCGAGCAACAGCGTGGTGGTCGTACCTGGCCTTTTGAAATCCTTGCACCCTTGGGACGGGCTCGCGGAGGAACAGCAACAGATCAAATCCCAAATCGCGGAAGACGAGCGCAAAGGTCTCCTTCCGGGACACCGCGTCATCATCGACCTCAACAAGAAACTCGATGCGGTCAACGGGCGTCTTGAGTCCGAGTTACAGGTCGCGCAAAACCGCTTTGATCTGCAGTACCAGGAACTGCTCAACAAAAGGCACGACCTCGAAGGCAAGCTCCCCGAATACCAGGAACTGAGCCGCAAACATGCCAAGCTGCTTTCCCAGCTCGCGATCTTCGACATGTCGCGCCTGCCGTTCGACACGTATCTGGCGAACATGAAAAAGGAGATCAACGAGGTCGAATTTGCCGGTGAAAAGGAGCGGATCGACCTGAAATATGCTGGCCTGCTCGAAGTCCGGGATGAGCCGATTTCACCGAACCGGCTGCACCTCATGCTGCTCTCGCTTGCCGCGGGCATCGCCCTCGCCGTGGGCGTGCCTTTTCTCATCGAGTATCTCGACCACACGATGACCAATATGGAGGAGGTGGAGCATTCCTTCCGGTTGCGGGGCTTGGGCGTGGTGCCCCAATCCGACTCGACGGAGATGCTCGCACCGGGAGAACAGGACGGAGAAAAGAAGCATGGTCTGGTGGAAAACTTCCGCGTCATTCGCACCAACGTCCTCTCCATGGGCGCGCTCAGCAAGCCGCCACACGTCGTGATGGTGACCAGCGCCATGCCGAAGGAAGGGAAAACCGTGGTTTCCTCGAATCTCGCCGCCTCCTTTGCTCTCACCGGCGCCAAAACACTGCTCATCGACACCGACCTTCGCCGCGGACGCCTCCACCGCCTTTTCGGCTACCGCAAGGAGCCGGGCCTGAGCAATGTGCTGCTCGGAGAATGCACGTTGGAAGAAGCCTTCCGTCCCTCAATGCAGGAAAATCTCACGGTGCTGAGCGCCGGACGACACCTCGATAGCGGCACGGAATTGCTCGGGTCGCCGAACTTCGCGGCGCTCATTACCAGTTTGCGTGATCGCTTCGAACGAATCGTCATCGATACCCCGCCGGTGCTGGGTCTTTCCGAAACTTCGATCATGCAGAACCTCGTTGATGGCGTGCTCTTCGTCATTTGGACCGGTCACACCCCGGTGCGCGGCGTCCAGTCCGCCATCGAAACGCTGCGTGCCAATGGCGCCAATTTCTACGGCTTCGTGCTCAACCGCCTCGATTTGAACGCGACCCAGAACTACTACCAGTACTACTATTACTCGTACGACTACTACTATCAGCACGCCATCGAAAGCGCGTAACTGATCCGCCCGTGGCGCCCCGGCAGCCCCGCGCGCACAATGCTTTTCGGCATGCCGTCCTCCGCTTCGTCCCCTCCCGACCAGGTTTCCGTAGTCATTCCCGCCTACAACTACGCGCACTTTCTCCCGGAAGCGATCGCTTCGGTGCTGGGCCAGACGTGGGCCGCGCTCGAGTTAATCATCGTTGATGATGGATCGACGGACGACACCGCCGCCGTCTGTGCACGCTTCAGCGATTCACGCGTGCGTTCGGTACACCAGGCCAATGCGGGGCTTTCCGCGGCACGCAATACCGGCATCCGCGAAGCACACTTTCCCTACGTCGCTTTTCTCGACGCGGACGATCGCTGGGAGCCCGGTTTTCTCGACGCGGTCATGCACGAATTCAAACGTCTCGGCCCGGAGTTCAGCGCGGTCGGCACCGCTTGTGCACGGATGAATTCAAGCGGTGAGCTTCTGCCTCCGCCGCGGCAGAATTTCCTGCACACCGGCGAACTGACCGCGACCGCCTTTTGCCTGCGCAACCGGCCGCTTTCCTCGTCAGTTGTGGTGCGGCGCAACGTCTTCGAGGAGTGTGGAAATTTCGATCCCACGCTGCGCAGCTCGGAAGATCGCGATATGTGGATCCGTCTGACGGGCCGGGGGCACCGGTTTTTCTACCTCGGGGAACCACTCGCCGTCATCCGCCGACATCCGCAAAACATGAGCAAGAATGCTCCACGCATGAAACGCAACTCCGGCCTTGTGCTTCGCCGGGCGTGGCAGGCCGGCGCCGTGCCACGCTGGCGTTTCACGTTCTGGCTGCGGGCCGCTGCGATCCATTACTTTCTCGTGGCCTGGACCCATTTCGATGACGGCTTCCTGGGGCGCGCGTGGTTGTACCTGCTCATCTCGATGGCCCTCTGGCCCTGTTTTCTCCGCGCCGATTTAGTGGCGGAGCCACCGCTTTTCCGTCTGCGCGCCGCCGCGCACTTTCTCCGGGCCCGCTCGTGAAAATCCTCCACGTCGTCAATTCACTCGATCCCGGCGGCATGGAGAACGGCGTCGTCAATCTCGCCCGGGCGCTCGAGTCCCGCGGCTTTGCGAGCCATGTCGCCTGCCTGGAACGCCGGGGCGCCTTCGCGGACCGGCTGCCACCCTCGAGCAAGGTCCTCCTACTCGGAAAAAGCGGTGGTTTCTCGCCCCGCGCGGCCTGGCGACTGGCGCAGGGGATCACCGATCTGCGGCCGGACGTCATCCACAGCCACAATCTCGGCGCGCTCATCTACAGCGGTCTCGCCACCTTGGGTGGCTGGCGCGGTGCTCTCTTGCAAGGGGAACACAGCCAACTCACAGAGGAAGAGCGTCAACCGCGGCGCCTGCGCCAGCGCCA
>Ga0206924_1168_pt1 | contig 10523 bp, 3 predicted proteins | sample Alteio_BWOrgHeat_61_FD_152947 | JGI IMG/M metagenome (GOLD analysis project Ga0206924, IMG submission 152947) | Enriched cells from forest soil in Barre Woods Harvard Forest LTER site, Petersham, Massachusetts, United States -... | ecosystem: Environmental > Terrestrial > Soil > Temperate forest > O...
TCAGCTGTTTTTTATCCTGAGAGTTATCATGACATAACCACCCGACCAGCCCCATTGAAAAATCATCGCCAATTTCTGGGGAGAATTTTAAATTCTTTTCGTGACTAGTTAATGGCTTTGTGATACGCTTGTCGCGCTCATTTCTTGAAGTCATAATAAATCTTCCATCTGACCAAAATCTTAAGAGTGACACTCTATCCGCAGTATTGTCAATAAAATAATATAAACAATTAGTACACGGAAATTGCTGGGGGGATATCCCCCTCGAATCCACAATATCGGCGGAATTTGGCAGGCCAGACCCCGGAACAATCCTACCATCAGACAGTCTAATATTTGAATAATCACACGCCGTCAACACAACTATCATACTGAGCATCACAGGTGTGCCGACCATTTTAACAGTTTTCACGTGTTTCATGGCGTTAAGGTATCGCTAGAGTTTTGACTAGAGGATTGGATTCCACCGGATAGTCCCGCATGTACACCCCAACCTGAATTCGGCATCGCAAATCGTGGGTAGTCTGTGTGGTCATGGATAAAATTTTGTCCCCAGGCTGCTCCGTAATAATCGATCCCGGCACTCACTCCCGAGTGCTTGAACTGAAGTGAGGTTTGAGTCGTATCCAGATCTGTATCAACACCTTGATTCATATACGTACTCCCATCTGCGCCGCGATAACGACCATTATCAGTATTTGCATCGGCGGGAAACTCTCTCGGATCACCACGGCCAACTCCCGTGTAAGTTTCCTGAGATAATTCAATTTCTGTGGGTTTTTGTCCATGTCTAATTGAACCGATTTCTAACCCAAGCAGTAGCCCACCGGTCCAGCTAAAATCTGTTCCTACTCGAAGTAATGGAGCGCCTCCCGCCAGACCAGTCAGAGAATCATTATGATAGAACAGATAAAAATCATCAATTCTTATGTTAAAGGCTGCTTGCCATGTCGTCCTGTTGATAACAGAATCGTACGTGAACTCTTGAGTATAAGAGCCGGAGTCCTTATACGTGTTTGGAATTGCGGATTCTGTGCTAGAATTTACCGTATATTGAGGAATTGGTAACCCTGTACCCTCACCTACTGTTACGGTGCCTGAGATTGCAAACTCTCCGCGGCCTGAGAATGCAGTTCCCCTACCCTGCCATCGCGTTCCTGTGCCTCCAGTGTGCGTAGACAAAGAAGCATCAAGACGTTCTGACACTCGATGCCCTTCTGAGAATCCTGCACTGCCCACTAGAGTAATACCTCCGCCTCCATCTTGTGGTCCGCCGATGCTAAAATCAAAGTTTAATGCAATACCCCAAATAGTATTTGGATCGCCCATAGGGTCATTGAAATATGTCGGTTCTCCCCATTGGAAGTCGTACTGGTTGCAATCTGCATAGGAATCAGCCGCCCTAGTAATATAGCGGCCAAGGACTGGGTCATAATACCGCAGCCTGTTATAGATGTCTCCAGTCGGATCAAGCCAACGGCCTTTCCAGACAACAGTGTTCGCGTGACTTGATGTCGAACTTGGTGTGCCGTAGCTCGCGTCAAAGAACTGCACGCCACCGAAGGGATCGTAAGCCGTGCGCTCTAGCATCTGCCAGGTTCCCGTCGACTGCCCGAACAGCCCCGTGACCGAGAACTCGCGATCGTGTGTGTAGTATAGCCGCCGACCCAGGCCCGAACCACTTGCACCCAGCGAACCTGAAGTGTAATTGTCGTCCCTAAGGATCACGTGGTCAATGTAGTCGAGTCCGTATACGAACTGCACATGAAGAGGAGGACTGCTGCTCTGTGGCGCGTTCTCGATCATTTGCCAACCGCTGTAGTAAAAATACTGGCTATTTAATGTGTCGCTCTCAGTGAGGCGCCGACCAAAGGCATCGTAGGTGAACGTCGAACCCTTCACGTTGACGGCCCGATTCCACGCATCGAACACGCAAATAGTTGTGCCGTTCTCCTTGGTCAGGTTGCCATCGTAATCGTAGGTGAGTGAACTGTAGGTACTCGTCGCCGTGATCTGATTCTGAGCGTTGTGCGTCCGCGTGTCTGTCGTGCCGTCAGTGACCGCACTGCTCCAGTTACCAAGCTGATCTAAAGTCCAAGACATATCTCCCGACACCGGTTCGCTTGAACTTGGGTGATTGACTGTTGAAATGGTGTCCAATACAGCATTATTCGTTCCAGAATTCTGAGGCCAACCAAGTGTCGTAGTGTTTGGTCCCGTACCACCTGACGCAGACGCCGAGAGAATCCCTCGTGCAAAACTTGTCATCCTATTGAGCGGATCATAGACTGCCTGAGTCAGCGTAGAGGGGCCATTAGCACCATAGATTGTGCTGAACGTCGATGACATCAGATTGTTTTCGTACAATAAATTATTTACACGATCATAGCCGTATTGAAAGCGATCGATTGCAGGAGTGCCAGTACCCGTAGTTAGCCAACGACAATCCACCAGGCGGCCGAAGCGGTCGAGGCCGTTGTACTGGTCGCCGGCGTCGCCAGTGGTCGGGGAATCCCCCGATTGCACTATCATCGTATAATCCATGCCGGGCTCGGGGTGGTGCTCCAAGACAGGGGTGCTGAGACCGAGGTAGCTGTATTCCTCGAGATGTGTTGACCCGTAATTGTCTGAAAGATAGCTAATTCGACTGATCGAGGTGTCGATGCCGCTGTTGTAATTATAGTTTAGCACTCTTCCGTTTGGATAAGTCATGCTAAGCAATTTGCTATTATTAGCACTACTAGCTAGGTCCACATAGGACCAATTGATATTCGGTGTGGATGACGTATTTACTGCACCTGATACCGCCTGGTATTCTTCGGTCAGTTGCGATAGATCATTATAGTTCCGCTGAACCTGATTGACTATTGTTGCGCCTCCAGTATCCGAACAACTACTAAACAAATAGGCGCGATCTACTGAATCAAATTGTGTCTTGATACTACGGATTGTAGGATCTACGTTTCCTCCTAGGCTTGTTACCCCATCAAGGTAAATTCGACCGAGAACATCTCTCAGGTAAGTATGAGTCGATCCACAACCGTCTGTTTTCGTAGTAACTTCCCCAAGATAGTTATATGTGAGAAGAAGCTGATTCGTAGGTGAACTGGATGCAGATCCAGTTGATGAATTTGGGTATTTGATACATAGAGGCAAATCATTTGAATAGATGAGTGAAGCCGGTGAACTGGAAGGTGATACACCATAGGAATATGCTGTTTGCTGCGTTGGCGTGCCGGTTGGCATAACGGCCTCTTGAATCACGATGTGATTGAGGCCATCAAACGCGAACCAGGTCGTGCGATTATTCGAGTTCTGAGGATTTCCGCTATTGATAGTTGAATCGTATGCCTCTACGTTTTTTGTTACGCGACCAAGCATATCAGTAAATTTTGCAGTAACTGATCCGCGTGGATTCGTTATTTGAAAAAGAAATCCATTAGCATTATATACATATTGAGTAACGAGAATGATATCAGATCTTGTAGGTACGTTATTTGGTCGAGAAAACGTATTCGGATTAATAACTCCATAGTCCGCAACTGCTACGCTACGATTTGCTCTATCATCCCAATAACACACTGCTGTCTCACGACTGAGCGGTTGTGATATCCCGCTTAAGACACCTGTTCCAGATGCATTATGGTCCCTATCGTAATGGAGTGCTAAGTACAGCCGATCGTCTCCATCATGCCAATATTGATTCTGATCCACTATCAAATCGCCTGTAAACGATCCGGCATTCGACCATGTCGTTCCAGTCCCCCCATCTGAGATGAAATCAAATTGGGGACGGAGCAAGCGATCCGAGACATATTTCTTCACTTGGCCACCAGGTAATGAAACCTCAAGGATTTCGCCATCGTGTCCGTAATACGAATTCGTCATTAAGCCAGTTGAAGTGATCGATCCGGTTGATTGATTGACACCATAGACTATCTTTTGATATTGTCGGCTTTGATCATCATACGCTACTGTCGCGTATTCTCGGAGATTCCCTGATGGAACATTCGAGGGTGTCTTGGTATCGCCGACGAAATGCGAAACCGTCGTAACACGTCCTTCATTATCCAGTCCATACTCGACAAGGGGCCGATACACTCCATCGGTAGTTGTTTCAGAACCCTGCACTCCATCTTTTGTTGCAGTCAGTCGGTCCCTCCAATCATACCAGAGATTTCTTACCCGAGTATCTGAAGAACTTGTAACATACAGGGTGCTCGAGGTTAAGACGTGTTCACCTGTTCCACCGGAGTCGTAGATATTGGAAGAAATGGGCACCATATTCGAAGTACCGGAGTTGTAATTGGTTGAGGAGAATGTTCCGGTTGTTGCGTCGTTCGTACCAATATACGAGTCAATTACCGCGCCTCGGGAATCGTAAATGCTTTGATGTATCGTTCCTACTGCATTTATCTCTTTGCACATATTACCGAGCGCATCGTATGAGTAGTTTGTGTCGTAATAATTTGTATTCTGCGTACCGAACGGCGGTGTTGCATTCACCGTATATGAAAGGCTGCTGAAGTTAAAGTATGCGTATTTATCAACAGGTTGATTTCCAATGTCATAAGTGGTTCTTGCAAGTGAGGTGATACTGCTGATGGCTTCGGTGCCGTTCGGAAGATTAGCACCAGTGTACGCTGGCGTTGCCTGCATATTCAAATCATCAAAATATCCGAATTGTGGGTATTCTGTATGCACTTGAGTCGGTCCAGTAGGAAAATGCGTTGTGGTGTTCCATGCTGGATAAGTACGCACTTCGTTTTTATGAACGATAGAACTTCCATCAACGTAGTAATCAAAATACAATATGTATGTAATAATAGTTGAATCTGTTCTTGGATCCTGAATTGTAAGTGGACGACCAAGTGGATCGACCGTGAGTGTAGTGGTATAGTTGAATCCGTACTGAGTGCTCCCTCTTGGATTTAATGTAGTAACTGACCCCCATCCCGATGGAAGATTTGAATAATTACCTACATAGCTCGGGTCGGTCGATACTGTATCTACATCGCGAATGCTTTCAGTCACTGAGCCTGACGCAGGATCATAGGCCGTATAGAAGAGCACAGATTCTGGATCTCTGCGCCATATATCGCGACCATATTGGTCATATACTATATCTGTAACATCTGCAGTGTTCGGTCCATTTTCTGTCGAGGAGATCACTGGATTACTAATAGTTTTATCGAAAACTTGGCTCGTATTCGAAGTTCCAAAATTCCACGCATAGCTTGTAGTTTCCAGGCCTGTTATGGAGTTATGTGGCGCGGTGTAATTCAGATACACATTGGAAGATGTTCCGACAGTAGTGTTCACATCATGATAGACTGTGTCCGCAACCATGGGATAGGTGATGTTACTCGATGAATCCGTATGCGATTCATAAAGATAGGATCGAATAAGGCATGTTGTTCCAGAGGAACCCTGTTGGTCATATTCATTATCCAGGTAACCAGCAACCCACCCTCCTACTGTTGAGCTTGCCTGACTCAGTGCTACTAGGGATTTCGCGGACTGGTTTGTTGTGCTTCCATAGATATAATGATGTATAAGCCCACTGCCTGTATTGAGTGTAATACTGAGAGTGTCCGCTGAATCATTTGGCGTGTAGGATGCAACAGCAGATGGTTCTGCAATTTGAATAAGTCTATATGCTGAATCATATGAATAGGCACAACAGGTGACAACTCCATCGCCGTTATATGCATCCAACAATGGCTGGAATCCGTCATTAGCGTAAATTGTTCTAGTTATCGTGTTTCCTACGGCATCGGGAAATGTTTCAACTGTTTTTGAGCAGTAATTATTGTATCCCGATTGAGCCTGCGATAGATATGTATAATTTATTGTTTGCTGTGAGTTATTTATAGTGGAGCCATTTCCTGCTATTATAGATTGGCTGATTTGCTTGCTGCCATTATAGACGAATTGCTTATTGGCATAAGTGGAAAAGTGTGTGGTATCGGATAATGGATTATATCCAAGCTGATTCATCAGGTCATAGTTTCTGGAAGACAGTATGTATTCAAGGCCACCTGGATTACTCGATCCAGCTATGTAATAACGATAGACTGTGTGCTCTAACTGATCAGGGGTAGTATTTCCATCTTCGATGGTGACGCTTTCTAACTCATTTGCCAATCCAAAACTACTTCCACTTCCATAATACGCATAGACAGCTTGACGAATGGTTGTTGCGCTCCCGGATCCAATAGTTTGTTGATAAGCGGCATTCGTCAGTAATCCAGAAGTATAGGTATAGATGATTGCATTTGTGGTAGTAACACCTCCAATCGTCACTGAAGACTGTATGGACGAGAGCTGACCACTCGTGTATGTAGCTGTGGTAGAATTGCCGCCCTTATCTACAAATGACGCAAACATTCCCTGCTCGGAAGATGGACTAACCGTAAAATCATAAAAAGTAGTTATATTACCGAGAGTATCCGTGAAAATATAGCTGGCTCCTGAATGTACAAGAGTGTCTTGCGCATAGTTGCTTGGATAGAAAGTAGTTCCCGAGAGTGTAAAAATGACATTTGAGCGTGGCGAGGAAGTCACCATGTAAGTTGAACCAGAATACTGGATTGTCGGGCATTGAGAAATAAACCAATTCAATCCAAGTACGGCCTGAGCAGGAGACTGAAAACTTGAATAGGTGCGAGTTAACCCCCATCCACGCATGCCACCATATGCAAGATCAGTAGCAGACTGGAATAATTGTCCGTCGCCTATGCGTACCCCATCAGGGCCGAGCGACGGCAATGGTACGGCCAAATTGTGGGCTTCGCCCCCATTTCCAGCCATATCACCCATTCCTGAGTTCGGTATGGTTGGCGCAGGAATCAGGAGATTCGAAATTGGAGTATATGTTACGGTTATATTTGCATTACCTGTTCCTGAATAACTGGATGCATATGCAGTAGCAGGAACTGATCCAACTTGCAGGTTTAGCGTCCATGAAAGAGTATTTGGAGTCGTCGTAATTTGGAAATAATACTGTCCGCCAGGGGCTTGCCAATACGTATAGGCATAGGCCCCCGTGGTATTGTTTCCACTCGTGTTGTATTCTGCGCCTGCGGGCTGTCCATTTTGAATTAAGTTGAGCGTATGACCAGAGGCCCAATTTGCCGTTAGCGTAAATCCTGGGCTAAAAGTCACGGCACCATGCAGATTTGGAATGAGTGATAGACAGACCAGAATCGGAAGAAAAAGTCGACCTATTCCTAGTTTATTTATTATATCGACGAATGGGAAACTGGGCATGGTAGAGTGGTTTTCCCCGCCATAAATCCGGCGAGAAAGAGTACGTTTTCTTGACCACTCTTCGAACGTTTTTCCGAACAGATTTTGGGAAATATGAAGAATGACTAGAATATTCGGTCGCATAGGCATAGATTATCCCCCAGTAAAGTCGTAAGCGTACGCTCGATACACGACGGACGGTATTTGAAACGTATTGGTTGGTCGCGGCTCTTCGTAGCTGATGAATTGTTTAGTGTCAAGCAATAATCCAACATCAGTCTTTTCAGCCCTAGAATTTCGGATCACCTATATCATCTTGACCTCCTCTTCGCAACCGCATATGGAACTCGTGAACTGAATTAATAAAAGCTTTATGGTACGAATAATCATTGGGACTTACCGTCTGGTAATTGTCGAAAATCGAGTTCGATGCAGTTTCAAGCCTCCATCCTGCCTTTCGACCATGGACAGATTTCGATCCATACCGACCATTCCATCGGTGACTAAGTTGACAGACACCAGGACTCCGCGCCAGGCGACAGCTCTTGTTCTTACCTTAATTTTACTCGTTGCCTTGCTGCTTCTGGGTCTCCCATTCCTGTTCACTCAGTCAGCGAGTCTCTCCGGCACCATGGCGTTTTCCCGACGACATCGCTTGATCATTTCCTGCACTAATGCCGACATGATCTGCGTCGGTCTGGCCGCCTACGCTGATAAGGCGTGGATGGTCGCGCCAGAACCCGCGCAGCCAGAGTGGCAGGCGTTCTCCAACCCATCCACGGACTTCAATCACGCAGGACTGGGGGCTGACTTCCTAGTGCCGTCAAGCCTGCCTCCTGAAGCGTCTGCTGGACAGTTGGCGTTGTCTGTCGCCGGCGCAGAGCGCATGCGACTCATCTCCCCGTCCGCAGATCCCGCCGCAGAACCCCCATCCCACTCCGCTGGTGACCAGCTGCAGGTGGGTGCGACCCTGCGGGATACCAGTGGACAGCTCGATCCGAACAGCCTCAGCAGCCTGGGCTGGCAACACCTCCTCCAGGCATGCGGTATTGCCGACTGGAATGACGCGCTGGTCTACCCAGTGCCGCTCCCAGGCGATGCGGTCAGCTACCGGCCCAGCTCCGATGGACTGGGTCAGCTGGCCAAGTCCTTGTCGCTGGTGGGTGGTTCCCTTCCGGGTGGCCACATCACTATGCTCGCCCAGCTGCAGCTCGCTGACCCGCAGCGCCCCCAGGGCCCATCGGGCCCAACTTGGGATAGGCTCCGGTGCCACCTCACCACGGCCGAGCTGCTGCGCTTGGCACCTGCCTTGCAGATTGCCCCGGTGCTGCCGGGTCGGCATGGCCTCATCGATCTGGGCACCGTGATCCAGGTCGATATGCCCAGCAATCAGCTCTGGATGGATAGCACGCCGGATGACTGTGAGCCCCTGCTGGCCCCAGGCAGCCGTCTGGAGGCAATCGGTGCGCACGCGGGGGCAGCCCTGCCGGCACTGGCCATCGTCGGGGCCGTGACTGGCTCCAGTGCTTCGTCCGGAACCTTCACCCTCCTGGGACAGCTAGGCATGCCGCTCTCACCTCTGCTCTCCACTGGCCTGGCCAGCGCCTGGGCCGTGCCTGGGGGTGCGGTCATGCTCGAAGCGCCGTCTCCCCTCAACATCCATGCGCTGACTCCGCTGGTGCGGGCGTCCTTCGATCCCCTGCATCCGCTGCCCATGCCCATCGATGGCACCCAGCTCGGGGTGATCTCTACCGAGGCCTGCCTCTGGTCCTTCCCGGGACGCGCGCATCCCACCGATCCGATCACCGACAGCACCCTGTCGGCGTGGATTTCACCGATCGGCAGTGGTTCGGAGCTTCCTCCGCTCGGCGTCCTTTCCTCCGGCACCACCAGGCTGCCGGCAGCGTGGCTCTGGGTATGCGGATAGACTTGTTCGGGATCGGCCGCGCTGGCGTTGGTCTCCTGCCGCTGTCCGCGTACGCACGCCAGCAAGGCATGACCATCCGCGGAGATGCCTTCGTAGCGGATGTACTCGTCGTCGATGCGCACCAGGCCGTGCTCCGGCAGGACGCTCCGGGCATTCAGCGGCGCTGGCGCCGCCACGGCCAGGGACGCGATGGTGTACCCGGCCACCGTCGCCGTCGTCACGGCTGGCAGGGCTTCCATCAGCACCAGTCCAGGCAGGGTGAACTGATCACCGGGATGGCTGAGCGCAGGCCCCCCGGCCAGATGCGCCGCGTCCTGGCCAGCGCAGCCGTCGACCAGCAGCACGACGCCATCGGGACGGTCGGAGGCCATGGCGACCTGGAGGTGGTACCATTGGCCGGCGCGGAAGTACGGCTGACCGCCCTGGCTGGGGGTGGCGTAGCAGTGGAGCATGCGGTTGCGGGCGAAGACCGCACTGAACGCGGCCAGGCTCGTGGCGACCGCGGGATCCGCATGGTCGGCGTAGGGATCCGGAGCCAGGGCCCGGGCGATGGCGCTGGGCAGGCACTGGTGGTCGACAGTGATGTCATCGAGGTCCAAGGGCTGGGTGGCGGGCCCCAGGTCGCCGACTTGCTCGATGGTGGGCGGGGCGATCGCCAGGATCAGGAGTCCGCGGTCGGCATCGACCACCAGCTGCCAGAGGTTCTCGCAGCTGGTGTTGCCGGGAGCGCCTGATTCCTGCAGGCCGACGTTCGCGGCCGGCATCCGCACCGAAATCAGCGGATGCAGTCCCCTGGCCCAATCGGCCTCTGGTCGCACCCACAACCCGATCTGGCGTGCCCCCAGTTCCATGCTGCCATCGCGCGGCAGGAACATGCCGCTCGCGGACACGCCGTTTTGCGTCTGCGTGGCGGTGATGGTGTAGGCCAGGGTGGTGCCCGGGCCGTGGTAGAAGCCATCAGGCCGCAGTAGCGAAGCGCCAGCCGACAGCACGGAGAACGGCGAGGGTGGCGTGCTGAAGACGCTGGTGAAGGTCAGGACATCTGCACCAGCGCACGGCGAGGTCGCCGGCCGCCCGCAGCCGAAGCAGACCCGCCAATCGATGGCCTCCTGCTCGAGCGGCCATACCAGGGAGGGATCGCTGGAGAGCGCGGCCGGCGTCATCGTCTCCTGAGGAAAGGCCACCTGGGCATCGGTGAGCAGGGGCCTCGGTCGGACACCGGTGGAAGCAGGTATGTCCACCAACTTCTGATGGCCGGGCCGCAGGTCATGATCATCGGGAACCGCTGCCACCTCCCGCTGCATGGGCACGGGCCAGGACTGGAGATGGCTGCCCCATCGGGCCG
>Ga0206924_1169_pt1 | contig 10491 bp, 9 predicted proteins | sample Alteio_BWOrgHeat_61_FD_152947 | JGI IMG/M metagenome (GOLD analysis project Ga0206924, IMG submission 152947) | Enriched cells from forest soil in Barre Woods Harvard Forest LTER site, Petersham, Massachusetts, United States -... | ecosystem: Environmental > Terrestrial > Soil > Temperate forest > O...
GCACCGTGTTGGATGGCGCGGTAACGAGAGTCAGCGCGTCACCCGTGCCAGAGTCGTAGCTGATGCCGCCGGGAATGACGGCGGCCGCATAAAACGGCGGCAGGTCGTCGACCTCGACATCCCCGGAGCCGGTGACGCCGGAGGCCGCGGGCGGCGCTATGGCGGTGATCTGGTTCGGCGAGATGTTGGTGACGAGCGCGGGCTGGCCCCCAACGAGAACGGTGTCGGCGAGGCGAAATCCAGTGCCCTGAATCGTGATAGGTCCGCCTGAGGCGGGCAGGTGCGCTGGCGAGACCGTGTCGGCATAGAGCAGCCAGCCGTCATAGGCGTAGTCGGGACGTCCATCGCCGCGGAGATCGGCGACGCCGATGCGAACGACGTCATCAGCGCTTGAGGCCACGCGGAGCTAAGTTTCGCCTGTCGCCAGACCGTTGAAGCCGGGCGCAGCACCAATGGGCATTGCGCCGGGCGCGTCGAGCGCATCCCAAGCGCCAATGGTTGGCATGGCCTTGGAGTTCGAGGGCGCGCCGGTCTCGTCGAGCGCCTGCGTAACGACGCTAAAGATGCGATTGCCGCGGACGGGGAAAGTAAACCAATCCGTCTGGCCGATCTGGCTCAAGCGTCCGCACCACAGGCCGCCTGTGGGCATCGGCTGCGGCTCGGACTCAGAGCCAATGGCATCGTTGAAGCCGGCGACAGGCGAGTCGGCAGCGGTCACGGTGAGAGTTTGCGAGCTTCCCGGCGACAGGTTGGGGAGGGTGATGGCGTTGAGCGTGCCGGAGGGCGCGACTTGGCCCTGCGTATACGGGCCGACTGAGTTTTCGAGGATGTAAAGCGGATCGATGGCTTCGAAGGTGACCTGGTAGCTGGCTGCGCTGACGCCGGGCGGGAGCGGGATGCTGCTCAATTCAAAGGAGCCCTGCTGCGCCGGATCTTCGGATCCCCACATGGTTAGCAGGTTGCCGCCGGCATCGGAGAATCCAGTGATGGGATTGCCGTGATTACCATTGAAGGCCGCGCCGGTGACAGCAGTCACGGTGTACTGGTAAAGGGGTTTGCCTTCTGCGTCGAGCGGGCGCGCGACCACGTTAACGCCCTGCATACCGTATCCGGTGCGGAAGCTAACTGTGCCCTGGATGGAGATAGTGTTGGCGGCGGTGAGCTGCTTGCCCGGAAAACTCGCGAGGTTAGCGGAAGTGATGGGGTAGATGCGGTTGAGAGCAGCGATGTCGTCGTAACGGAGGACCGTGGGGTTGGGGATGCAGGCGCCGCCGCTCACTCCGCAGGCAGCGCTCAGCGGCTCCATGGTGGGCCAGCCCTGGGTGCCGCCGGTTTCGCCATTGGTGGCCGCGCCGGGATTGACCTGCGAGAAATCGAGTCCCAGAACGCGGCCAAGGGCGCGCTCCAGCTCAAAGTTCATCATCTCGAGCATGTTGGAACTGGTGGCGCAGAGGCCGTTGAGGACGATGACCGCGTGCGCGATGGCAGCGTCGATGTTCAGGTTGTCCATCCACAAGTAAACGCCGTTATTCTGGCAGGCGTCGGGCTGACTTGAGCCGGCGCCAAAGACCGCGTCGATTACCGAGCCGTCGGCGTCGTAGATTACGGCGAGCGGATAGTTGGCGGCCGCAGGCGTCACGTCGGCCGGCGCGGCGATCGCGCCTGCCGAGTTCACTACGATATTCGATCCGTTCACGTCTTCGTTCAGAGAGCCGGCGTCCGTGAGAGTGACGCCGGCGGTTGTGACGCTGCTCCATCGAGCGGCCGCGGCATCGACCATCGCTGTGGCCTGTTGATTGGTTACGGATGCGGAAAGCGGGCCCTGGTCGACGAAGTAATTGACCTGGCCAGCGGCCCAATGGACGGGCTGTCCGACGACGGCGGGATTGAAGAAGCTGGCTCCGGCGATGTATTTCGGTCCGCCGGCAACGGCACACGCGGGAACGAGGAACAATGAGACGACGATGAGGATCGCCCAGCATCGAGAAGAGCGAGCGCGAGAAGAAACGGTGCGTGCGGACGCGGAGACAATGATGGACATGGGATCCGCCAAACGGAGAGTTCCGAGGCATCCGGAACTCCAGTGGCACTTCGCGATTCTTAAAGGTCTTTAATGCTAGAGCTAAGCGCCGCTGTGACCTGGCCGCCCGAGTCCAATCTACCGACCGTGTCATCCTATCTGAATGGAGTGGCCGGTGCAGTGAGGTTGGGCAGGCCACACCGTCTACAATCGATTCGGGTAACCCATGGCAGAGATTCGCGAAACCGTTATCATCGGCTCCGGCTGCGCCGGATTGACGGCAGCGCTCTACACCGCGCGCGCCGGGCTCAAACCGCTTGTTCTGGAGGGCCACGAACCCGGTGGCCAGCTCTCTATCACCACCCTGGTCGAGAACTTTCCAGGTTGGCCAGATGGGATTCAGGGGCCTGAGCTGATCGGCAATATGAAGAAACAGGCCGAGCGGTTTGGCGCCGAATACCGTCACGCGCATGTGGATGCAGTGGAGGCCGGCGCGCACCCCATTCGGCTGCGCACTTCAGCCGGCGAGCTGCACACGCGCGCGCTGATCGTCGCTTCAGGCGCAAGCGCTCGCTGGTTAGGGCTGCCCAGCGAGCAGGCGCTCATCGGGCACGGGGTATCAAGCTGCGCCACCTGCGACGGCTTCTTCTTCCGCGACAAGGACATTGCCGTGGTGGGCGGAGGAGACTCAGCGATGGAGGAGGCGATTTTTCTGACGCGCTTTGCTTCGAAGGTGACTTTGCTGCATCGGCGCGATGCTTTCCGGGCTTCGAAGATCATGCTGGAACGCGCTGTCGCACATCCCAAAATCGAACTGCGAACGAACACCGTTGTGGACGAAGTGCTGGGCGTGGATGAGCGGGAGGTGAAGGGTTTGCGCCTGCGCGATGTGAAGAGCGGTGAGCAGGACGAGCTGAAAGTAAGCGGGATGTTTCTCGGCATCGGGCACGAACCGAACACAAAAGCGTTTGCCGGACAGATCGATCTGGACGGGGAAGGGTACATCAAGACTACTGACAACGTGTTCACTACGCGCAATGGGGCGATTGTGTCCGGTGTGTTTGCCTGTGGCGATGTGCAAGACCGGCGCTACCGCCAGGCAGTTACCGCGGCCGGCTCGGGGTGCATGGCGGCGCTAGAGGCGGAGAAATACCTGGAGGATCACGGGCACTGAAAGGCCGGGACCGAGGGACCAAGTAAGCAGATCGAGCTAACTCGCGGACGAGTTTGCCGGTTTTATCGATGCATGGGTGGATTTCTGTTCGCGATCAAAACTAGAACTGGTGGAACGCGAAAAAGGCCGCGGCGACCAGAAAGCCTGCGGCGACGGCGTGATTCCAGCGCAGGTGCGAGCCGAAATAGTAGGTGGCGAAGACCCCGAAGACCGTGAGCGTAATAATCTCCTGAATCACTTTGAGCTGCACTGGGGTGAAACGGCCGTAGCCGATGCGATTCGCGGGCACCTGGAAGCAATACTCGAAGAAGGCGATACCCCAGCTGACCAGAATGACCTTCCAAAGCGGTTGCTGACCAAACTTCAGGTGGCCGTACCAGGCGATGGTCATGAAGATGTTGGAGCAGATGAGAAGAACAATGGTCCACATTCCCCTATTAGATACTCTGAAGTTGGCGAGAGTTGTGGATGGCGCGTAGGCCATGAAGTTTCTTTCGGAGAAGTCGCAGTGACGGCGCTCAGCGAGAATTTCGAGCGGCTGGAAGAAGCCATCGGTGCGGCTTGCCGGGCGGCGGCGCGGGTGCGCAGTGAAGTCGAGTTGATGGCGGTCTCGAAGACCTTTCCTGCGGAGTCGATCGCCGAGGCCGCAGCTCTGGGACTCACACTGTTTGGCGAGAATCGCGTTCAAGAGTTCAGCTCCAAAGTGTCGCATGCAGCGGAGAACGGAACCTGGGCGGTGCGCGAGAGACTGCGGTTTCATCTGATCGGGCATTTGCAGTCGAATAAGGCGGCGAAGGCGGCGGAACTCTTCGACGGAGTGGATTCGCTGGATTCGGTGCGGCTGGCGGAGCGATTGAACGAGGCGGCAGGGCGGTTCGGAAAGCGGCTGCAAGTACTGATCGAGGTGAAGCTAAGCCCGGAGGCGACGAAGACAGGGCTGGATCCCGGATCGAACGAAGCCGCGATGTTGCTGGAGAGGCTGGGGGAGCTTGAGAATCTGGCGTTTCGCGGGCTGATGACGATCGCGCCTTGGGGAGCTGCCGACGATGTGACTCGGGCGTGCTTTCGCAGTCTGCGATTGTTGCGAGACCGATGGGCCTCGGCGCATCCAAATTTGAAGTTCGACGTGTTGTCGATGGGGATGAGCGGAGACTTTGCGCCGGCGATCCAAGAGGGCGCGACGCGTATTCGCATCGGTACGGCGCTGTTTGGCGCGCGCAAGCCGCTGGCGGAACGGCGAAGACAGGAATCGGAGTTCGAGTGATGCTCCGTGCGGCGGCCGACGGCGTGACGCTTGCTGTTCGCGCGCAGCCAGGCGCGAAGAAGACGGCTATCGTGGGCATCTATGGCGAGGGAATGGCGGCACAGCTCAAGATCGCGGTGCAGGCGCCGCCACTCGATGGCCACGCGAACGACGCGTTGATCGCCTTTCTCGCCGAATTTTTTGGTCTCGCGAGGAGCGCGATTGCCCTGGTGGCCGGCGAGCTGTCACGGAACAAAGTCTTTCTGCTGCGTGGCGTGACTCTGGCTTATGCGCGAGCGGTGATGGCGAAGTGGATGGTTGCTTAACTTACGGTTTAGCCGCCGACTGCCGCTGAAGTTCTTTATGAAATGCCTGCTCACGATCGCTGATGTAGGCCTTGTATCCGGCAGGATCGATGAAGGCGTTCTTATCGCCGTCTTTCCAGCTTGCGTATTTCCCGATGAGATCGAAGTAGGAGCCGTGCGCGCCGAGAAAAATGTCGCATGGTAATCCATCGAGCACGGCAAAACCGCGCTTGTAGTCGATGGCGATTTGCGGATAGACCTTGTTGCCAATCAGCTTGTAGCCGGGATTTACATTTGGGCTGCCGACGATGACAACATGCAGGACGCGCCCGCCCTCGGGCTCATCGAGTGTCCAGGTTGTGGTTCCCCGGGTGTGACCGGGAGTAAGCCGAGCGGTGAGAACCGTGCCTCCCAGACTGACCGTGTCGCCGTCGTGGAGAACGCGATCCACATGTGCGGGCGGATAGTGCATGGACTTCTGGGCGCCGTATTGAAAGTCCGTCCTGCCGCCCGACTCGACGACCGAAACGTCGCCAGCCATCACGTAGTATTTGGCGCCGGTCTGCTTGATGATCTCCGCGCTGCCCCCGCAGTGATCGGAATGCGCGTGGCTGATGAGGAGGATCTTGATGTCGGTGAAGCGAAAGCCTAGAGACTCGACGCTCTTCCGGATCAGCGGCACCGAAACTTCGAGACTTGAGTTGATGAGGATGAGACCGCTTGGAGTGGCGATGAGGTACGAGGCAAGATCTTCGCTGCCGACGTAATGGAGATTGCCGGCGATGCGAAAGGGCGGAAAATGCCTGGTCCACGCAGGATTGGATTGGGCAGCAAGCGGGGCGGTGGACGCGAGGAAAGCGATCAGAGCAAGACGAAGATTGAATTTTGCAGCCTTCATTGAGCTTCCCGATTACCCGTTCGATCCGCGAGCGCTGCGATGGCCCTCTCAAGATGGACACCTCGAGAGCCTTTCACGAGGACGACGTCGCCGGGCCGCAGGTTTTCCACCAGCCATTGGCCCGCAGCGTTGGCATCGCTGAGAAAGACCGCAGGAACTCCGCCGGCGCAGGCGGCCGTTGCCAGGTGCTCGGCATTGCCTTGTACTGCGACCACAAGATCGAGTCCGGCCTCAGCAGCGGCGCGACCGCAGGCAATGTGGAGCGCGGGCCCGTGCTCGCCAAGTTCCAGCATCTCGCCGGCCACCAGGATGCGGCGGCCCTGAGCGGGACGCGTGGCAAGGGTTTGGATCATAGACTTCAGCGCTTCGGGGTTGGAGTTGTAGCTGTCATTGAGAATGGTGGCTCCGGAAATCTCGATCACCTGGCCGCGCTTGTCGCCGGCGGTTAGAGGAGCAATTGCGGCCGCGGCAGCGTCGAGATTGACACCAGCTTCGAGCGCGACGGCCAATCCGGCGACTGCATTCAACGCGTTGTGCGCGCCCAGCATGTGCAGAGTAAAGCCGCTCTCGCACTCGCGGGCGCGAATGCGGAGGTGCACACCGTCCAGGTCCTCAACCGCCGAGAGGATTTGCGGGTCTGCGCAGGGTCCGCTGCCGAAGTAGACGACGCGGCCCGAAAAATCGCGCCCGAACTGCGCGGCGTAGGCGTCGTCGCAGTTTAGAAATGCGACGCCATTTGCGGGAAGCGCCTCGATAAGCTCAAACTTGGCCCGCGCGATGCCCGCCTGGCCGTCGGCAAAGTTTTCAATGTGGGCGGAGCCAATATTGGTAATTACGCCCCAGTCGGGCGCAGCAATGCGCGCCAGCGCGGCAATCTCGCCTGAGTGATTCATGCCCATCTCAACCACGGCGAATTCGTGCTCCGGCATCAGGCGCAGAAGTTGCAGGGGCAAGCCGAGATGATTATTCAAATTGCCCTCGGATTTGAGGACGCGAAACTTTGCGGCGAGCGCGGCAGCGACGGCTTCTTTGGTGGTCGTTTTTCCCGCTGAGCCGGTGATGGCCACCACTCGCCGTCCCCACTGCCGGCGCACATGGTGAGCCAGCGATTGCATCGCGGCGAGCGGGTCATCTGCGATAAGGAGGGGATGGGCGAGCGCGGCATCGGGCAGAGAAGCGGCGCGCGCGCGTGAGACGGCAGCAGCCAACGCGCCGCGCTCGAATGACGCAGCGACAAAGTCGTGACCATCATGACGCTCACCACGAACGGCAAAGAACAGCTCGCCTGGCGCGATGGTGCGCGAGTCGATGGAATAGCCGGTCACGACAAGCGCACCCGCATTGGGAACGCTGGCTGGCGCCTCAAGCCCCGCTCCGGCGCCCATCGCTGCTTCTGCGAGCGTGAAATTCATTGCCCTTCACGATAGCCCAATTCGGCAAGGATGGAAAGCGCCACTTCGGCGTCGTCGAAAGGGATCGTGCGGCCGGCCAGAATTTGTTCTTTCTCGTGGCCTTTGCCGGCGAGGAGAACCACGTCACCGGGCTTGGCGGCCTCAAGCGCGAGTCGAATCGCGTTAGCCCGATCGACCTCGACGGTGTACGCGGCACCGGTTGCCCGCAGGCCCGGCTCAATTTCGGCGACGATGGCGGCGGGATCCTCGGAGCGGGGATTGTCGCTGGTGACCACGACTAAATCGCTGCCTTCACCGGCGGCCTGGCCCATTTTGGGGCGCTTGGAGCGGTCGCGATCGCCGCCACAGCCGAACAGCGTGATCACGCGCGAACCTGAAGCGGCGGTCATTTGGCGGGCGAGAGCGGTCAGGTTGCGCAGAGCGTCGTCGGTATGCGCATAGTCGACGATCACTGTGAACGGCTGGCCCGTATTGACGGGTTGAAAGCGCCCTGGAACCGGCTTGAGCGTAGGAACAGCGGCGGCGAGATGTGAGAACGAAACGCCGCGCGCGTGGGCGGCAGTGAACGCTGCAAGTAGGTTGAAGATGTTCACTTCGCCGGCGAGACGCGAAGTAACGCAGGCCGATCCCGCGGGTGATTCGAGTTGAATCGACGCTCCCAAAGGCGTGAGGGTGTAGCTTGCTGCACGCCATTCGCCCTTGGCGATTCCGTATCTGCGTATCTCCGCGCCTGCGCCCCGCGCGGCTGCGGCCAACTCACCGGCGCGCGGATCGTGTGCATTGATCACCGCGATGCGCGGAGGCGGATAGACCGACCCGTCGAAGAGCAGGCGTTTGGCGGCGAAGTAGTTTTCCAAGGTCTGGTGATAATCGAGATGGTCGCGAGTGAGGTTGGTGAAGACGGCTACGTCAAAAGGGATTCCGATCATGCGGCCCTGGTCGAGCGCGTGGCTCGATACTTCAGTCACGAGTTCTTCCGCTCCGCGCGCAACGCCTTCGGCCATCAATTCGAAGAGGTCGCGCGACTCGGGCGTGGTGTGGATCGAGGGGCGGACTTCGCCGGCGATATGGCACTCGATGGTGCCGATGAGAACGCTTGAACGAGCTGCGGAATTGAGGAGGGATTCGGTGAGGAATGCGGTGGTGGTCTTTCCGTTGGTGCCCGTGATTCCAGTGGCGGCGAGCGAGCGCTCAGGGTGCCTGAAGAACGCGGCGGACGCCTCGGCCAGCGCGCGGCGACCGTGTTCGACATGAATCACCGGCAAGCCAGCCTGATAGACGATCAGGTGATCGAAGGTTTGTGCGGAATCGGTGATGATTCCGAGTGCGCCGGCGGCAATGGCGCTCTCGACAAAGCGATTGCCGTCGGTCGAGCCGCCTTTCATGGCGACGAAAACGGCACCGGGCCGGACGCGGCGCGAGTCGTACTCGATGCCGCCGATGGGCGCGGCAGAGTTGCCGGCTGAGCCGATGGCGGCGACTTCGGAGATGAGATCGTTCCACTTCATCCCGAGGTTGATTGTAGATTGTGGCGCAGGACCGGGCGTCCAGAAGACGGGGCACTTGCAAGAACTCAGGGATAGGCCCCGACGAATTTGCTCACTCCGTCCATCAGAACCTGGCGGCCGCCGTCGACGTCGGCGGTTTTTTCGGCGGCCTCAAGAAGCGCTGTCAAGGAAGTCTTCATTAAATCGTACTGCATCTCGGCTTCCGTTTCAGAGCTTAAGAAGCGGGTGTGCATCATCCAGCCATAGATGCCGCAGGTGATGGCGAAGGGCGCGATGCGCGCCTCGCGCTCGAGGGTGATGCGGGCGCCGAGGGGATGTTCTTCGTCGCGAACAATCACGCCCTCCTCGGAGCCTGCCTGGCCGAGGGTTGCGCTGTCTTCAAAGGGGCGCCATGAGGAACCGGTCACACTGTGAGGGTAACGCAGTTTGGGAACGGCGCAATCAGCGTTCGCAGCGGACAACGACTTTTGTGCCGGGCGGTACCATGGCGCCTGGCGCGGGTGCCTGCTCGCGCGCGATGCCGTCGCCGAGGATCTCTACTTGAAGACCAGCGCTGCCGGCTTGCTCAATGATCTCGCGAACCGGCAGGCCGATCAGAGACGGCACGCGCAGTTGCACGGCGTCGGCGATGACGACGGTATTCGCGGGTTGCGGCGGAACGGATTTGGATGATTGCGGGGGAGATTGGGCGGGCGCAGCGAGGGACGGCTCAGAAGCTGCGCCGGTTTTGGGAGCCGCCGAAGAATTCGCGGCCTGCGCCGATGCCGGGCTGGCAGGTGAGCTCGCTTTGCCTGACGAAGCTGGCGAATTCCGCAACGGATCGTCGCCGGGCAGATCGTTGGCGGCTTCGTAGAGAGCTTCTATGTCTTCGCTTGGCGGAGGGGCATCGTCCTCCTTCATGGGCGCGTCTTTCTTCGAAGCCAGATCCGCCGGGAGCAGATCGATGTCGTGCTGCACGCCGAGGTACTCAAGAACCTGTTGCGCCACTTCGGTAAATACCGGAGCTGAAACCTGTGCTCCGTAGTATTGGCCCTTGGGCGAATCGAGCACGATGGCTACTGAGATAACCGGATTGTTCACCGGCGCAAATCCCGCAAACGATGCAATGTGGAGGTTTGTATAGGTGTGTGTGGCCGGGTCGATTTTCTGGGCGGTGCCGGTTTTTCCCGCGGAAGAGTAGCCGTTGAGCTGAGCCGACTTGCCGGTGCCGAATAGCACGACACCTTCCATCATTTTCCGCATCTGGGCCGCCGCAAGCGTGCTGATTACGCGGTGCGCGCCGGGAGGAAGGGGATCGGGCAGGTCCTCGCCGAGCCGGATCGGGCTTGCCTGCAGGACAACCTGCGATGGTAGTCCTGAGCCAGCCGTCTGCGCTTGCTGATCGGGCATGAGCACATGAGGGGGCAGGTAAACGCCGCCGTTGGCCATGGTGGAAACCATCGAGACGAGCTGTAGCGGCGTGACCGCTTCTTCCTGGCCGATTGCGACATAGCCGATGGACGCAGGTTGCCAGCGGCTCACCGGCCGCAGCAGACCGCGGGTCTCGCCGGGGAGCTCGATTCCAGTGCGCTGGCCGAAGCCGAAGGCACGAATGTAGTTGTAAAGACGATCAGGGCCGAGCTTGAGCGCGACCTTGATGACGCCCACATCGCTCGAACGCGCGAGCGCCGTGGCAACGGAAACGGTACCAATGCCGCGATCAGCTTGATCGTCGTGAATCACCCGGCCGAAGAGATTGATCTTGCCGCCTTGGCAGTCGATCATGTCATCTGGCGCGGTAACTTTCGCGTCCATCGCCGCGGCATAGGTGACTAGCTTGAAGGTAGAGCCCGGTTCGTAAACGTCGCTGACGGCGTGGTCGCGAAGCTGGCCGGGCGAGGTGTGACGAATCTGGTTGGGATCGAAGGTGGGACGAATGGCAAGGGCCAGGA
>Ga0206924_1170_pt1 | contig 10224 bp, 6 predicted proteins | sample Alteio_BWOrgHeat_61_FD_152947 | JGI IMG/M metagenome (GOLD analysis project Ga0206924, IMG submission 152947) | Enriched cells from forest soil in Barre Woods Harvard Forest LTER site, Petersham, Massachusetts, United States -... | ecosystem: Environmental > Terrestrial > Soil > Temperate forest > O...
ACGGAAAAGGATCTGGTCGCCGAGGCGATGGCCGCTCATGACGAGGGTATCTCCGCGGTATTGCTCTTCGGAATTCCCGCGCAGAAAGATGAACGGGCTTCGCAAGCCTATGCGGAGAATGGCGTGGTCCAGCGCGCGGTGCGGGCGCTGAAAGCCGCGCGGCCCGATTTGCTCGTCATCACCGACGTATGCCTGTGCGAGTTCATGAGCCACGGGCATTGCGGCATCACCCACTTTCACGGCGACCAGGCGCACGTCGACAACGACGCTTCGGTCGATTTGCTGGTCCAAACGGCGGTTTCGCACGCACGCGCTGGCGCGGACATCGTGGCCCCGAGCGACATGATGGATGGCCGGATCGGTGCCATGCGCGCCGGCCTGGATGCCGCCGGTTTTGAACAGACGATCATCATGAGTTACGCCGCGAAGTTTGCCTCGGCGCACTACGGACCGTTTCGCGATGCGGCGGAGAGTGCCCCCGCGGCCGGTGACCGGCGGACCTACCAAATGGACGCGGCCAACGCGCGCGAGGCCCTGCGCGAGGTCGCGCTCGATGTGGAGGAAGGCGCGGACATCGTGATGGTGAAACCGGGGCTGCCGTATCTCGATATTCTCTGGCGCGTGAAGGAACGTTTCGAACTGCCCGCCGCCGTTTACAACGTGAGCGGCGAGTACGCGATGGTCAAGGCGGCCGCCCAAGCCGGCTGGATCGACGAACGCGCGACAGTGCTCGAGCAGATGACCGCCTTCAAACGCGCGGGCGCGGATTTGATCATCACTTACTGGGCACGACAAGTCGCGGCCTGGTTGCGCGCAGGCCGCTGATCTCAGCGCGCGGAGAAGAGCGCCGCGCGTTCCCCATCCGACAAAGCGCGCCAGGTTCCCGACGCCAGCGTTCCCAGTTCAAAGCCACCGATCTTCACGCGCACGAGGCGCAGGGTAGGATGGCCGACTGCCGCTGTCATGCGGCGCACTTGATGGTTTTTGCCTTCGACGAGTTCCAACGCGATCCACGCTTCCGGCACGTTCTTGCGGAAGCGAATGGGCGGCACGCGCGCGGGCATGTCCGGCTGGGGATCGAGCAGCCACGCGCGGCACGGCAGTGTCTTGCGTCCGGCAATCACGACGCCGCGCTCCAACTCCGCCAGCGCCTCGCGCGCAGGCACACGCTCGACCTGCGTCCAGTACGTCCGGCGGTGGCCGCGCGTGGGATGGAGCAATTGTGCATTGAGTTCGGCCTCATCGCTCAGCAGCAGCAGCCCTTCGCTTTCGGCATCGAGGCGTCCGAGCGGGTAAACCCCACGGGGAAATTCAAAATCCGCCAGGGGCCGATGCCGCGAACCATCCGGAGTGAATTGGGAAAGGACCCCGTAGGGTTTGTGAAAAGCGAGGAGCACGGCGGCAGCGAGAGTTCGCGAAATTGCGCGCTTTGTCAGGACTGATCTCACGGGCGCGAAATCCTGTCCGCCCCGCAAAATCCTGCTAAACGTGTCTCCCCTTGAATCGCCGAGAACTCCCCATCTTTGAACTGGAAACCAGTCTGGTCGCCGCGTTGCGCCAGCATTCGCGCCTCGTTCTGCAAGCGCCCACCGGTTCCGGAAAATCCACGCAGGTCCCGCAGATCGTGCTCGATCAAGGTCTGGCCGGGGACGGGGAAATCGTGGTGTTGCAACCGCGGCGGCTGGCCACGCGGATGCTGGCCGCGCGGGTCGCGCAGGAGCGCAGCAGCCGGCTGGGCGACGAAGTGGGTTATCAAATCCGCCTCGATAAGGTGTGCTCCGCGCGCACGCGCATTCGTTTCGTTACCGAGGGCGTGGTGCTCCGCCAGATGCTCTCCGATCCGAAGCTCCGTGGTGTCAGTGTCATCGTCTTCGACGAATTTCACGAACGACATCTTTACGGCGCCATCACCCTCGCCCGGGCGCTGGATTTGCAGGAGCAGCAGCGGCCCGATCTCAAGCTCGTAGTCATGTCCGCGACGCTCGACGCGGGTGCGCTGCAAAAGTATCTCGCCCCGTGTGAACTCCTCACCTCGCGCGGGCGGACGTTTCCGGTCGATGTGGAATATCTCGATCGGTCGCTCGGCGATGCCCCGGTCTGGGAGGCGGCGGCGGAAGCCTTCGAGCGCCTGGCGCGCGAAAGCGAAGGCGACGCGCTCGTCTTCATGCCGGGTTCGTATGAGATTCAGCGCACCATCCAGGCGATCAAGCACACACGGATCGGTGGCCAGTGCGTGGTCCTGCCTTTGCACGGCGAATTGCCGGCGGCCGACCAGGATGCCGCGGTCGCGCAGTATGAGAAACGCAAAGTGATCGTTTCGACGAATGTCGCCGAGACTTCGCTGACCATCGAAGGCGTGCGGCTCGTGATCGATAGCGGGCTGGCGAAGATCGCGCGCTTCGATCCCTATCGTGGCATCAATACGCTGCTCGTGGAGCGCATCTCGCGGGCGAGTGCCGATCAACGCGCGGGACGCGCCGGACGCACCGCACCAGGCCGTTGTCTGCGCCTGTGGACGGAGCGCGAACATCACGACCGCGCCGCGCAGGAGTTGCCCGAGGTGAAGCGCCTCGACCTGGCCGAAGTCGTGCTGACCTTGAAAGCGAGTGGGGTGGAAGACGTCGCGGCGTTTCGCTGGCTGGAGGCACCCGATGCGCGCGGACTCGAACGCGCGCTGACGCTGCTGACCGATCTCAGCGCAATCGACGGTAACGGAGCGATCACGGCCATGGGACGTCGCATGCTGGCCTTTCCAGCGCACCCGCGCTACGCGCGCATGCTGCTCGCGGCCCATGAACTCGGATGCGTGCGCCCCGTCGCGCTCATCGCAGCACTGACGCAAGGCCGCCACCTCTTACGACGCGCGGAGGGCAAGCAAATGGAACAGGACCGCGAAGACTCGCTGGGCGAAAACGCCGAGAGCGATTTTTTCACGCTGATGCGGGCGCATCGCTTTGCCGAGGAGCGCAACTTCAATCCCCAAGCCTGCCGCCCGCTCGGTATCAACGCACTAGCCGCGCGCGAAGCGGCAGCGCTGGCGGATCAATTCCTGCGCATCGCGCGCGATGAAGATCTCAATACGGAGTCGAGCGCCACGAACGACGAAGCTCTCCAGCGCTGCGTGCTCGCGGGTTTTCCTGACATGGTAGCCATGCGTCTGGACCAGGGTACGCTGCGTTGCGCGTTGGTGCATGGGCGCAAAGGCGTACTGGCGCGCGAGAGTGTGGTGAAAACGCCGCTGCTCGTAGCCAGCGAAGTGCGCGAGATCGAAATCCGGGGCGACGTGGAAACCCTGCTCACCCTGGCCACCGCAATTCGCGAAGAGTGGCTGCGCGAGCTTTTTTTCGAGGGCTTTGCGGAGACGACCGAGGTCTTTTTTGATTCCTCCCTGCGGCGGGTGCTGGCCAAAAAGCAGACCCGTTTTCGCGACCTCGTTCTCCACACTGAACAGTCCGACAAAGTGCCGCTGGAACAAGCGGCCACGTTGCTGGCCAAGGAAGTCGAAGCCGGAACGTGCCCATTGAAGAATTGGGACAACGCGGTGGACCAATGGATCCTGCGGCTGAATCAACTGGCCGCGTGGTATCCAGAGTTTGAGTTACCGCGCATCGGAGACGACGACCGACGGATGCTCCTTGAGCAAATTTGCCTCGGCGCCACGAGTTACAAGGAGATCAAGGAACGTCAGGTATGGCCCACGGTGAAAAGTTGGCTCTCTCCCGCACAGGAGGAACTGATGGAGAAATACGCGCCGGAGCGGATTGAACTGCCCAACGGACGCAAAGCGAAAATCACCTACGACGCCAAGGCCGCACCGACGATCGCCACGCGCATCCAGGACCTCTACGGCGTAAGCGGCGAAATTCGCATCGCCGGAAACCGCATCCCCCTTGTGATTCAGGTGCTCGCGCCGAATCATCGCCCCATCCAGATCACGCAAAACCTGGCGACATTTTGGAAGGACAGCTATCCGAAGATCAAACAGGAGCTGCAAAGGAAGTATCCGAAGCACGAGTGGCGGTAATAGCGCCTGCCGGAAAAGCAAACCGCCGCCGGAGGGCCTGAACCCAGCCGACGGCGGCGCTTTGTTGGTGGTAAACTTTAGACAGCTTTTTCGCCGCGCTCGTCGGTGCGAATGCGGATGGCGTCATCCACATTCGAGACAAAGACCTTGCCGTCGCCGATCTTGCCGGTTTTCGCGGCTTGTACGATGGCCGCGACGGCCTGGTCGATCAGGTTGTCGGCCACTACGATCTCCAGCTTGATCTTGGGCAGAAAATCCACCGTGTATTCACTGCCGCGGTAGATTTCCGTGTGCCCTTTCTGGCGGCCGAAGCCTTTGACTTCGCTCACCGTCATGCCTTCGACACCGATTTCGGCGAGGGCATCTTTCACTTCCTCGAGTTTGAAGGGCTTGATGATTGCTTCGATTTTTTTCATACGCGCATCAGGAATACCGACTTACAGGATATATCCTTCTTCCTGGTGATCGGTGAGGTCGAGTCCCTGGGTTTCCGCTTCGCGCGTGGGCCGCAGGCCGACGATGAGCTTGATGAGGAAGGCCAGCACGATGGTGCCGACTACGGAGATCACGAGCGTCACACCCACGGCCTTGAGTTGCTCGAAGACGAGCGTGCCTTTGTTAATGAAGGCATCGACACTCGTCGCGAGGTTGGAGTTGACGGCGTCGGGGTTGACCTTGCCGTCGGCCAGCTTGGCGGGCACGGCGAGAACGCCGGTGACAATCGCACCCAAGGTGCCGCCGACGGCGTGGACGCCGAAGGTATCGAGGGCGTCATCGTAACCGATCGCGCCTTTCACGAATACGACGAAGATATAAGGCACAACAGCGGCGAGCAGGCCGATGATCATGCTGCCGGTGGGATTGACGAAACCGCAAGCCGGTGTGATGACGACCAGACCGGCGACGATGCCGGAGCAGAAACCGAGGATCGAGGCGTGGCCTTTGTGGATCAACTCGATGACGGCCCAGGTAAAGCCCGCGGTGGCCGTAGCCAGCGTGGTGGTGGTGAAGGCGTTGGCCGCGATACTATCCGCCGCCACGGCCGAACCGGCATTAAAGCCGTACCAGCCGACCCACAGCATGCCCGTGCCGATCATACAAAGCACCATGCTATGCGGGGCCATCTTTTCTTTTCCAAAGCCCACGCGCTTGCCGACGATGAGGCAGAGGAAGAGCGCGCTCCAACCGGAGGTCATATGCACCACGGTGCCGCCCGCGAAGTCGATCGCATGGATGGCCGCGCCGGTGTTGAACACGCCGTTCATGTAACCGTTCACGCCCCAGACCATGTGCGCCACGGGGAAATAAACGACGAACATCCACAAGGCGATGAAGGTCATGATGGCGATGTATTTCGTGCGCTCGGCGATCGCGCCCACGATGAGCGCCGGGGTGATGATGGCGAACATGAGTTGGTAGCACGCGAAGACATTCTGCGAGACCCAGTAGGAGTAGTCCGAGTTGGGCGCACTATTGACGCCTTTGAAAAAGAAGTGCTCGCTGCCGCCGATGAATGCGCAGTTGTAGTTCTTGCCGAAGACTAGCGAATAGCCGCAGGCCCACCAGAGGATGGTGACCAATCCCGCGCAGCCAAGACATTGGGCGCAGACGCTGAGCACGTTCTTTTTGCGCACGAGACCGCCGTAGAAAAGCGCGAGGCCGGGCAGAGTCATGAAGAGCACCAAGGCGGCGCTGGCCATCATCCAGGCATTGTGGCCGGGGCCCGAGCTGGAGGCGGTGGGCGAGGCGTCGAGCAAACCATCGGGAATGGTGGGGTTGCCGTCCTTATCTTTCGGGCCGGTCTTCAGCGGCACGGTCGGGTCGCTGTTCGTGAGGTAGGCTTCGAGGATTTGCAGACGCTGTTCGGTGCTCGGAGCCAAAGCGGTCACGGGAGCACTGGCGACGGTCGCACTCGGCTCAGGAGCGGCAGCTTTGGGAGTTTCTGCCGGGGCGGGAGCTTGGTCCGGGGACGTTGCAGGCGCGGCCGGAGCCGGGGCGGAAGCCGCAGGCGCGGCGGCGGGCGGGTTATCCTGGGCTGGCGCTGGGACGAGGAGTCCGGTCCAGGACAGCAAGGCTGCCGAGGCGATCAGGAAGAGTTTCCGATTCGATTTCATACAGGGATGTAGTGATTTTGTGGGTTGGGGATTAGAGCGGGCCGCTACGGTGGAAGAAGTGCACCGCGATGGTCACGTCGAAAATGAGTTACGCCTGGGCGGGCAAAACTGGCGATGAAAGCCCTTGTTCTTCTCCGAGTGCCAAGTGATTTACTTCAAATGAGATACCGGATGTTTCCGGATCATTTGACGGAACGAAAGGGCAGCGGCTTCGGGCATATTTCTACAGTGAACTGCAAGGCGAGCAAAATAGGCCACGCGTGTCCAATTCAATCGTAAGCTGTTGCCCCCTCGCCGCTTCGTAATGGCCCGCCAATATTTGGCACGAAAAGAGCTAGAAGTTCTACTGCTTGTGCTATATTGCTCAAGCAGAAGCGCGAATGCGAATTTCCCCTCGATCGCTCAGCGCCATCGGTCTTCTGACCTTGGTGTTGATGGGAGCTTCGCCTCTGAAAGCGGAACCACCAGCCGGTTGGAACCTGGTTTTCAGTGATGAATTTGACGGGCAGGCACTCGATACCAACAAGTGGAGCACGACGATGGATTTCCCGGGCACCCACGGCCCGCGCTATCACAACGAGTATTACCAGAGCTACACGCTGGACGACGATGTGATCGTCCGCGATGGCCTGCTGCGGCTGCGCACGGAGCGGCGCTCCGTATCCGGCGAGGAACCGATCGGGCTTTTCGACTATTCTCAAGGGCTGGTCTCCACCGCCGATAAGTTCACCTTCACTTACGGCTACGTGGAAATTCGCGCCAAGTATCCCGGCGGCAAGGGAATGTGGCCCTGTTTCTGGCTGATGCCGCAGGACGGAAGCTCCTGGCCCCCGGAGTTCGACATCGCGGAATATTATGGTGGCCAGCACAAGATGCATCACGGCCTCGCCTACGGGACGATGCGTGAGACAAAGTGGGACAGTTCGGGCGACACACAGACCGATTTCGTGAACAACTGGCACATCATCGCCCTCGAATGGACCCCCGGCAAAGCGGTCTGGTACGTTGATGGCGTGGCCTGCAAAACCGTGATCGCGGATTACGTACCGAACGTCCCGATGTACGTCCTCCTCAGCAACAGCGTCAGCTCCCGCCTCGGCCCATCGGGAGCGCCGGACGAAAACACCGTCTTTCCAAACGACTTTGCCATCGATTACGTCCGCGTTTACCAGCCGCCAGCGGCACTCATCCTCGCCAAAGCCGAGCCCGCGCCCAGCATTCCCAAAGCACCGGAACCGGTCAAAGAGCCCGCGCCCGCGGCAGTACCAGAACCGGCCAAGCCAATCATCGCCGTGCTGCCCGCGACGGCGCTCCCATAATTAAGCCGCCAGCTTAAGACGCTGCGGAACAACTACTTCTTCTCTTCGTCGAGCTTTGCCTTCACGGCGGTCTCGAGGTCTTCGTAGAGGGCGGCGTCGCTGCGGAGGAGTTCCTTGGCGGCGTCGCGGCCCTGGGCGAGTTGGGTGCCCTTGTAGCTCATCCACGAACCGCGCTTTTCCACGATGCCTTTTTCCAAGGCGAGGTCGAGCAGGGCGCCGGTGGAACTGATGCCTTCGTTGTACATGATGTCGAACTCGGCTTCGGTGAAGGGCGGGGCGACTTTATTTTTGACGATTTTGACCTTGGTGCGGTTGCCGGTCACGGTGCCGTCGCCGGTCTTGATCGCGCCGATGCGGCGGATGTCCACGCGCACGCTGGAATAGAATTTCAGAGCCTTGCCGCCGGGCGTGGTTTCGGGGTTGCCGAACATGACGCCGATCTTTTCGCGAATCTGGTTGGTGAAAACAACGATGGTGTCGGCCTTGGAAATGAGGGCGGTGAGCTTGCGCAGGGCGGCGCTCATGAGGCGGGCTTGGGCTCCCACCGTGGTGTCACCGATCTCGCCTTCGAGTTCGGCCTTGGTCACGAGGGCGGCGACGGAATCAAGGACGATGACGTCGAGGGCATTCGAGCGCACGAGCGTCTCGCAAATGCGCAGCGCTTCCTCGCCAGAACTGGGCTGCGAGACGAGCAGATCGTCGAGATTCACACCGAGTTTCTTGGCGTATTGCGGGTCGAGCGCATGCTCGACGTCGATGAAGGCGGCGAGTCCACCGCGCTTTTGGGCTTGAGCGACCAAAGTGAGCGTAAGAGTCGTTTTGCCGGAGCTTTCCGGGCCGAAGACCTCCACGATACGCCCGCGGGGGAAACCACCTACGCCGAGAGCACGATCGATGAGGATATTGCCCGTGGGGATGACCGCCACGTCCATCTGCTTCGAATCCCCGAGCCGCATGATGGCCCCGTCTCCGTAATCCTTGGCGATCTGCTGGATGGCGAGATCGAGATTCTTGTTCCGCGCGGTCGTAACTTTGCTCTCTTCCTGGGGTTCGCTTTTCGTTGCCATAGGTCGTCAAAACTACATGCCCCGTACCGCGCCATGAAAGAAAAACATTCCGCTAAGATAGTGTTCAACGCCCAAACCGCTTTTTTCCTCGCGTTCCCAGCGGATGCGTCTTTGCTTGGGGACTGATTTTCCACATGGAAACGAACTCACCCACGGACGAACCCGCGCCCTCCCCCACACCCGACATTTCCGCTGAAACTGCGCCCCCGGCCATTCCGGTGGAAGCAGCCGCCCCAGCCGAGGGCAGCGAGCCCGCGGAGTCCGCCGAATCGGCGGATGCGCCCGAGACCGGGGCGCCGGAAGCTGCGGTGAACGATGAGCTCGGCCAATTGGCCGAAGCCTCGCAAAAGGCGCGCCTGTCACCTGCGGATGAAGAGCGCATGGGACAGTTGCTCAAGGACGCGCTGCAAGGGGGCCGCGCCGGCGTGACGCGAGCAATCGAAGCCCTGCCGAAGGTGCCGTGGATCGTGGGCGTGCGGGCCGTCGAAGCCATCTGGCCGGATCTCACCACCGGTTTCCGCACCCAATTACTTTCGGGCCTGGGCAAGGATGAATCGGATGCCTCGCGACGGATTCGCCTGAGCCTGGCGCGGGCCTTTTTCAAGATCGATGTGCCGACCGCGCTCAAGGTCGCGGCGGGTGTCGCCCGGGAATTCCGCGACGCGGAAACGGGAATGCTGACGAACAAGCAGGCGCAGATTTTTGCCAATGTCTTCATTGGACGTGGCAAGCCCTGGCTGGCCCAACTCTCGCTCGCGGAGATGAAGCCGGCGGATGGCGATGCGCTGGTGCATTGCGCGGTGCTCGCGGCCTTTGCTCTGCCCCATCCTCCGGTGACTCAACTCGGTGTTTTGAAATGGACCGGAGAACAGGGACGGCTCGGCAAGCTCGACGCCCCCACGCTCGAGGTCGTGAAAAAAGGCCTCAGCCGCTGGAGCGCGAAATGGCAGGGCGCGTTGCGCAAGGAGGTCGCGGAATTGCCCGAGGAAATTCTGAGTGCATTGAAGCCAGTCCCGGAAGCCATGCCGGAAAGAGAGGAAGGCAGAGCGGACAGTGGTGAAGCCGCGGAAACGGGAGAGCCGGCCGAAGGAGAGGCCGCGGAAGTATCCCGCGAGGATGCCGATGAGGATTTGGATGATGAAGACGACGAGGACGATGAGGACGAAGACGAAGATGAGGACGACGAAGACGCGGCCCCCAAAGCGCGGCCTGTGTACGAGCCCCGTCCGCAAAAGCCTCAAGCGGAGCGCCCGGTCTATACCCCGCGCAACGCCGGTGGTGGTGGCGGCGTGCCGAGAAATTTCAACATCAACGAAGCGCTGCGCAATATCGACGCCTATGTGCATTCGCTGCGCAACGACCTGAGCGCCGCGCAGTCCAAACTTCGCACGAAGGATGACCGGCGGCGGCCGGAGAAAAGCGGCCCGATCATCGAAGGAGAACCCACGGTCGAGGAACTGGGACGCCTGAACCTGCAGTTGGAAGCCCGGAATGCCGAACTCCAGGAGCGCATTACCGAATTGACCCAGCACGCCGAGGATGTGGCGGTGAGCACCGGCGCCCTGACCGGCGAGCCGGTGAGCGACGGGGTGGCGCAACTGCGCACTTTGCTCGCTTTGAAACTGCAGGAGGACTATGCGGATTACCACGCGCTGGAAGCGGAGTCCAACGACCTCGTTGTGCAGCAGCACTACAAGTCC
>Ga0206924_1172_pt1 | contig 9930 bp, 7 predicted proteins | sample Alteio_BWOrgHeat_61_FD_152947 | JGI IMG/M metagenome (GOLD analysis project Ga0206924, IMG submission 152947) | Enriched cells from forest soil in Barre Woods Harvard Forest LTER site, Petersham, Massachusetts, United States -... | ecosystem: Environmental > Terrestrial > Soil > Temperate forest > O...
ACGCGCTGTTCGAATGGGCGTCCCAGCGTTCTCCGGGGTTTACATCCTGAAGGATGTTTTGCCCCCGTTCGGAGCACTCGTCCAGCTGGAAGTTTTGCTTCCCAGAATGGAGGATCCGGGCGTCGGAGTGTCCTTGGCTGGCGAAGGCGAAGTGCTCCGCGACGAGCCTAACAGCTCCCGAAGAACGGAGACCAGCGGAGCAGGTCTCATTGCTTGAGTGCACTTTTGCCCAGAAGCAAAGGAATCGGCTCTTTTGCAGCTCGAATTTTCCGGATAAGTTGTATGATCCAAGGTTTACGAGGTTTACGAGCAGTCGCAATTTTGGATCCGCCGCTTCGATAGGCGGTTTTTCTTCGAAGAAGCTGTGGAAAAGTGGAATGCCGAGTAGGGATGGCGAAGCCTTGCCTGAAATTATCGACCAAATCGCGAGCGCAGACAACGGTAGGGCGTTCTGCGCCTATTTCGACAGCCCGCCGCGATGGTTCGCACTGTACACCTCCCCTCGCCACGAAAAGCACGTCTCCGAAATTCTCATGCAGCACCGGTTTGAGACATTCCTTCCGCTCTATCGAACAACCCGGCAATGGAAGAAAAGTCGGCCAGTAGTCCTCGAACTGCCACTGTTCCCGACCTACGTTTTCGTTCGCATCGCGCGGGAGGCCCGGAGCGCCGTGCTCGGTGTGACGGGGGTGCTGTCCATTGTAGGCTCGCCGCGAGAACCGTGGGCGGTGCCCGATCTGGACATCGAAGCAATCCGTCTTGGCTCGCAGATGCGCAAAATCCAACCGCACACATACCTGACTGTCGGTGAGAGAGTGCGCATCAAGTCGGGAGTAATGGCCGGCGTCGAGGGAATCTTGGTCCGCAAAAAGAACGACCTCCGGGTGGTCCTTACTCTGGACACAATAATGCGCAGCGTAGCAGTTGAAGTTGACGCCGACGATATTGAGTCGACTTGCACGCTTGTCACAGGAATGGCCCGCTAAAACCAATTTCAAAACGCAACTGAGAATCCCAATGAGTTAGACGACCTCAACGCAAGCGAAGGCCAGGAAGTGGATGGCCCAGAGCGTGGTCGCAAGTCGTTCTTCACTTCGATCGAGACGGCCAAATGGCGCTGCGCCGCCGAAATTTCTCTCTATCACAAAGCTAGGCGGGATTAAGGGAAGATTCCTCTCGCAAACGATGTCACCCGCCGCCCATTTCATGAGCATAAACACCTTGGAGAGATACTGTGGTTGACAATAAGAGCCGCATTCCCGCCATGGGGCTATTGAAGACGCTTGATGTAACTCTTGTTTTATTGTCTTTCGTGCTTACCACACTAATCATCATCCACGCACAGAGCAGCTTGTCGCTTGCCCAATTCCTATCGATTAGGGTCAAAATATCTAACTTCGTCATTTTTACCTTCGGGCTACTTCTTTGCCATATTGTTTTCGCAGTTTGCGGAATGTACAGATCCAGGAGGCTCTCATCCCAAACCGCTGAAATTTTGGACATGTTGAAAGCGACGACGCTTCTGATGGCATGCTTCTCTGGGATTGCCGTGGCATTCTCAGTCAGAATGATAACGGGGAAGTTTCTAGGGGTGTTATGGGTCGTAAGCGCCGCTGTTCTGTGCGCATCACGCATCGTCCTCCGTTTTGGTCTAGCAAGAGCTCGGATGCGTGGGAGGAACCTGCGCTTCATCCTCATTCTGGGCACAAACCGCCGCGCCGTCGGGTTTGCACGAAGGATCGAGTCGTCACAAGAACTGGGTTATCGAATCATCGGTTTCGTGGACGACTTCTGGTCAGACTTGGCTACATTCTCCGAAAGCGGCTTCCCGCTCGTAAGTGACTACAAGGGCCTTCCAGAGTTTCTCCGTCGCAACGTCGTGGACGAAGTGGCTATCTTTCTCCCTGTTGGCTCCTTTTATAAGCACTCAGCAGATGTTGTAGGTTTATGCAAACAACATGGCATAATTATGCGTTTTAACTCGAACGTCTTTGATCTAAAGACCACGAAATGCCATGCAGAAGAGTTCGCTGGTGATTATTACATCGTGTCCGGAGCGGGACCCGTCGCTGGGTGGCGACACGTCGTAAAGCGCGGTGTCGATATGCTCCTCGCAATATCTGCGATTCTGGTCCTCTCTCCCTTGCTGTTAGCAGTTGCACTAGCAATCAAATTGTCGTCGGGCGGCCCCGTCTTCTTTTTGCAGGAGCGCCTCGGCGTAGCCAAACGACGCTTCAATATCATCAAGTTTCGCACGATGGTCCCGAATGCGGAACAACTCATGGGGGAAGTTAAGCATAGAAATGAAGCCTCTGGACCAGTATTCAAGATCGTGAATGATCCCAGAATCACTCCTCTTGGGAAGTTTTTACGACGCAGCAGCATCGATGAATTGCCTCAGTTGTTCAATGTTCTCAAGGGCGATATGAGCTTGGTCGGACCGCGACCCCTTCCCGTGCGAGATTACGAAGGTTTCAGCGAGGACTGGCAGCGACGCCGTTTCAGCGTTAAGCCTGGCATCACGTGTCTTTGGCAAGTGAACGGCCGAAGCACAATCTCGTTCCACGACTGGATGCTGCTCGACTTGCAGTACATGGATGAATGGTCGCTATGGCTCGACTTTAAGATATTGGTTCGGACGGTCCCGGCTGTCCTGCGCGGTTCTGGAGCGGTGTAACTCCTAACATCGTTAGGTCTCGCAAACGAATAGGCGAGTGGCTGTGTTAGAGCAATGAAGAAGGGAGACAAACATATGAAGCGAATTCTCGTGGCGGGTGCAGGTGGATTTATCGGCAGTCACTTGGTGTGCCGCCTAAAGCGCGAAGGCATGTGGGTTCGCGGTGTTGATCTGAAACCTCCCGATTTCAGCCGAAGCCCCGCGGACGAGTTCGTTGTTGGTGACCTTCGAGATCCCTTAGTTACACGAACTGTAGTGGACGGAATTGACGAAGTCTATCAATTAGCCGCGGACATGGGAGGTGCTGGCTACATCTTCATAGGGGAGCATGATGCGGCAGTTATGCACAACTCGGCAACCATCAACTTAAACATGCTAAACGAAGGCGTAAATGCTGGCGTTCTCAAGTACTTTTATTCTTCATCGGCCTGTATCTATCCGGAATACAACCAGAAGAGCGCCGAGAATCCTATTTGTTCTGAAGAGTCGGCTTATCCGGCTGCGCCAGACAGCGAATATGGCTGGGAGAAACTGTTTAGCGAGCGGCTCTATTTCGCCTTTGCGCGCAACCACGGGATTCAGGTTCGCATAGCGCGCTTCCACAACATATTCGGACCGGAGGGGACTTGGCGGGGCGGGCGTGAAAAAGCTCCGGCCGCGATTTGCCGGAAGGTCTCGGAGGCCGATGAAGGGGGTGACGTTGAAATTTGGGGTGATGGCGAACAGACCCGTTCGTTTCTCTACATTGACGAATGTGTTGAAGGTGTCCGACGTCTCATGGAATCCGAATTTTCTGGCCCCGTGAATATCGGATCGGATGAGATGGTCACTATCAATGAGCTTGCCGCGATGGTGATGGCAGTTGCTAACAAGCGCGTCGTGATTCGGCACATTCCAGGGCCGTTGGGTGTGCGCGGGAGAAACTCCGACAACCGATTAATTCAAGAAAAGCTAGGGTGGGCGCCATCATCCCCACTTCAGCGGGGATTAGAAGAGACGTACCGCTGGATCGACGCTCAAGCGCAGTCGTGCAGGCAATCGCCAGAACTGATCGCAGGATAGTCTAACGAGATTTCAACTACCAGATCTGTTCGCTTTGGAGAGATTTTGTGCCATTTCCTGCCGACGCCGAATTGATAAAACATCGCCGGTGCAATGTGCTTGGAGTGCATATCAGCGCTGTTGGGATGGAGGACGCCGTGCGTCTCGCCGACGAACACATCCTGCGGGGGCACAAAGGTTATGTCTGCGTAACAGGCGTTCACGGAGTGATGGAAGCCCAGTCTGACTCCGATTTTCTTCACATTCTAAATAGCGCGACTATAACCGTACCGGATGGAATGCCAACCGTTTGGGTCGGTGCAATGCAAGGGCATACCGGTATGCGCCGGGTATATGGCCCTGAATATATGTTGGAATTGTGCCGCTTGTCTGTCTCGCGAGGATACAAGCACTTTTTTTACGGTGGAAACCCTGGCGTGGCTGAAAAACTCGCTGCCGTCTTGATCAAACGCTTTTCAGGTTTGCAGGTGGTTGGGACTTTCACCCCACCCTTTAGACCATTGAATCCTGAAGAAGAGGCTGAACTGATCGATCGGGTCAGAACGCTCAAGCCGGATATTCTTTGGGTCGGTTTGAGTACCCCAAAACAGGAGAAGTTCATGGCCGCACATCTGGCGAGGCTCGATACCCATCTCATGGTCGGGGTCGGTGCGGCATTCGATATTCACACTGGTCGGATCACAGACGCTCCACGTTGGATCAAAGCAGCAGGATTGCAATGGCTACATCGTCTGATTCAGGAGCCAAAGCGACTATGGAAACGATACCTGATTAACAACCCCAAATTCGTTTGGAACATAAGCATGCAGCTCCTTCACCTCCGAACCTTCGATTGAGGCACTCCTATATGCAACCATCTTCGTTCGATACCTCTCTCAGTTCCCGCCCACAGCGAATAGTTATGTCGGGCACAATACCTTCGGACATCGTTCCCATGCCGAGTACGTCAGAGTATGAGACGTTACCAGGCCTCCTCAGAGTTCTTCGGCGCCGATGGAAGACGGTGACATTTGTCGCGATTGCGATAATCGCGTTGGGGACCGTCGGGTGTTTCCTGATGACGCCCAAATATTCAGCTACTGCAATGATCGAGGTGGAACAGGAGAATCAGATAGAAGGGTCGAGTGGGTCGTCGGATGCCAACCAGTCGACCTCGGACGAACTCAAGAGTGAGATTCAAACTGATATAGGGATTCTGAAGAGCCAAGGGCTGGCTATGCAAGTAATCAAGGAGCTAAGTCTCCAGCAGAGAGATCCTTTCGACAGAGCCGTCGATCCCGGAGAAAGAGGCCGGTCCCTCGCAGAGTCGCCGCGTACAAGGGAAAAGATGTTTAAACTCTTTGAGCGAAACCTCAAGGTGGAGTCACCGGAGGATACACGACTCATCAACGTTACGTATCAGAATTCCGATTCTGTGCTGGCTGCAAACATTGCGAACACTCTGGCTCATCTATTTATCGAGGATGCGATGGAGCGCCGACAACGTCTGACAGCCCAGGCGTCTTATTGGCTGCAGCAGGAGCTGGACGATCTCAAGAATCAAGTTGAAACTTCTGAACAGAATCTAGCGGACTATGAGCGCCAGACCGGGCTCGCCGGGGTGGAACTGTCGGGGGCTTCAACCGGAAACGGTACGAGCAACGTTGAGGTTTCTCCGCACAACACCGTAACGGAACGTCTCTTTGCTCTGAATCAGGAGTTGACGCAAGCCGAAGCGAGCCGAATTTCGGCGGAAATGGTTTATCGCCTGGTTCAGACACAGGATCCAGAAGTTGTTCTCGGTCTCGGAACAATGAACGGCTCGAGCGCCATCGGCGGCGCAAGCGGCACGTTGACCTCCGACAGCGGCATCGAACTGCTTCGAACCCTTCGCGCCCAAGAGGGGGCCTTATCCCGCCAGTATGCCGGTTTAGCGGCGACATATGGGCCCAATGACTCAAAGATGATTCAGCTGCAGCAGCAGATCGACGCAGTTAAACAACAGATGCAGGCGGAGTTGGACCGTATCAGACAGCGGGCCTCCAACGCATATCTGTATGCCAAGCGCAACGAGAGCACTATCCGAGACCAGTTTACCGAGCAGCAATCGGCGGCCGACGCAATGGCAGATAAGACAGTTAAGCTGCAAGTGTTGGGGCAGGAAGCTTTTTCGAATCGGGCTTTATACGAGAGTTTATTCTCGAAGCTCCAGACGGCCAGCTTGGCGTCTGGAGTTCGCGCCGCACGCGTCGATGTGGTCGATCAGGCTCGTCCCGCCGGGTCACCCAGCAGTCCCGAGTACGCGAAATATATCAGTCTGATTGCGGGATTTGGTCTCTTTGCTGGAATTACAGCGGCGTTTCTGCGCGAAAGCGTGGATCAGACCCTCCGCACTCCGCTTCATCTCAAGGAAGGATTCAACCTGCCGATGCTGGGATATGTGCCGAACTTCTCAAACAGAAGGCTGCTCAAGGGAGGGGATGGAGGAAGCCAGCTCATCTCTGCGCCTCAATCTTCTTATTCTGAGTCCTTCCGTGCGATTCGAACGGCGATTTTGCTGGGTATGCCTGTGACCAACTCGCGCTCTATTCTCGTAACCAGCGCGACTGAAGGTGAAGGCAAGACAGGGATTGTATATAACCTTGGCGTCGCCTTTGCACAGCAGGGTGCGCGCGTGCTGCTGATTGATGCTGACCTGCGCAACCCGGAACTCCACAGGCATTTTGGCGCGGAACTGTCGCCCGGCCTCAGCGATTGTATCGGAGAAGCAGCATCCCAGGATGTCTCACACGTCATTCGTCATTCCACGCTGCCAACGCTCTATATGCTGACAGCTGGCAAACAACCAGACTTACCGACGGAGCTCTTTGGCACGGCCGCTTTTGAAGCCCTGCTAAGAACTTCTGAATCTCGCTACGACTATCTGTTGATCGACAGTCCTCCGATGCTCCCGGTCGCTGATGCATCCGTAATAGCTGCAAAGGTCGGTGGCATTATTGCAGTGGTGCGGTCGGGACGTACAACCCGCTCTCTCTTCTCGGCCTTGGCGCAATCGCTCGATCGAACGAGAACGCCGGTGCTCGGGATCGTGCTGAATGATATGCGGCCAAAGTTCCTGGAGGATGCTTATGGCTACAGCTACTCGCATGTAAAGAAAAGGCCGACTTCCGTGTCCGCGGCTACGACCACCCGTGTCGCGGGTCGTATACTCTTTCCGATCTTGCTGTGCCTTGCGCTTTCGGCGGGTTGCACGTTGCATGCTCAGGGACTTTCCTCTCCGCAGGTCGGAGGTGAAAGCACCCTGAACGATTCCCCCGACCTCTCCGGGAATTATGCGATGCCAGCACGCCATGAGTTGAGTCCACTGACAGTAATACCCGAAGATTTTTCAACACTGAAGTTGGCACCGGGCTTCCTGCTGAGTCTTGACGTTTTCGATGCACCGGAGTTTTCCTCAGACCTCCGTGTTGGCGAGGATGGAGATGTGTTGGTTGAGTCAGTGGGGCGAGTCCATGTGGCGGGTGAGACTCTGGCAGAAGCGTCTGCGGCGATTGCCAACCGACTTGAAGATGCCAAGATACTAAATCATCCACAGATTAATTTGAATGTCGTGCAATACGCAGGACAGAGTGTGACAGTTCTGGGCGAGGTGCACAATCCGGGAAAAATTGAACTGTTAGCGCCACATACGCTCGCGGATGTAATGGCAATGTCGGGTGGTGCGACACAATACGCCGGAAATGAAATCGAGATCCGCCGCCGCATCAGGAACGGTCTGCAGACGGAGTCAGTACATTTTTCGCGCTCTGCGGAGGACGCGACGCTCGAAGATACACAAGTGTATCCTGGCGATACCGTGACAGTCCGTCGCGCAGGTATCGTTTACGTTCTTGGCGGCGTGAATCGGCCAGGAGGGTACATCATGCAGGAGGATGGGGAACTGACCTTGACACAAGTTCTGGCGCTCGCCTATGGAACAAGCATCGACGCGGCCGTCAGCTCCATCCGTATCATCCGCAAGTTACCGGACGGCAAGGTCGAGCAGATTCCAGTTGCGTATCGCGCCATTATGAAGGGCAAGGAGGCGCCGCCCCGGCTTCAGGCAGAGGACGTTGTGTATGTTCCAATCAGCAAGACAAAGACGGTGCTCAGTGCAGGCCTCCTCTCTGCGACGGCGCAGGCGGCCATCTACACACATCCATAACGAGGCGTAGACGTAAGATCGAGCGTGCCAAAGCAGTTGCGCACAACTCGCTGATGCACTCACATCGCTATTTCTAAGTTAGTAAATTGAGGATCCGCCCGGCTCCGCCGGGACTACCGCAGAAGTGTGATAGCTGCGCCTATGAGCTGGACTGCGTCCTTACCATGCCTATTGTTGACCCAATCTTTGCGGATGATGCGGTCCCCCCGCCCGACCGTCCTCGGCCTCCCTTATTATCTATCCAGTCTCTAAGTTCTCCTTTCGCCGGGTTCGTCAACAGACGAGAATTCTGGGCTCTCCTCGATCAGGCCGTGGTTAGCGCAACCAACTTCCTGACCAATATTGTATTAGCGCGCCTTGCCGGGATTGAGGTATTCGGGACCTTTGCCCTCGCTTGGATGGTTGTCCTTTTTGCAAGCCTCTTTCAGGATGCTTTCGTCATTTCGCCGATGTTGAGTGTTCAGCCCAAACTCCAGGATTCCGAACGCGCTGACTATTTAGGAGCAATCCTCATCCATGGGTTTCTTGTCGCCTCTCTTTTCACAATCGCGATTCAGGGAGTCTGTTTTTGCATCGGGCATTTTTGCAATAAGCACGAGTTTGAGCTGGTTGCACCTGCGCTCGCAGTCGCGACAGGATTCTACCTCGCGCAGAATCTTCTTCGGAGATATCTATTCACGATCCGCAGAAGTTCAGCCGCCTTTTCGAGCGATCTTCTGAGTTACCCGCCGCAGGTCATCTTGATTGTGATCGTGGCAAAGATGCATGGCATTTCAGCCGAGGGGGGGCTTTGGATTGTTGCCCTCACCTCCGCTGTGGGGGCTGTGGCCGCAACGTTCTGCCTTGACAGTATCCGGTTCAGTCTGGCTGCCTCTCGGCGAATCGCAGTAAGGCACTGGCGACTATCTCGCTGGCTCGCTCTGTCCGTCGTGTCTTCGTGGATGTCCGCTAATCTCTTCTTTGTTGTTGCTCCAGTCTTCTTTGGATCGGCAGCAGCCGGGATCGTGCGTGCTTCCCAAAATATTTTGGGGGTGACTAACATCTGGTTTATCGGTCTCGGCAATGTCATTCCCGCGGAAACGGCTCGAGCCCTCCACGCGCGGGGCTTAGGGGCCGCTCAGCGATACGTCCGCTCAGTCATCTTTCGCTGGGGCGGTATAACCCTCCTCTTTTGCTCAGTTGTCTGCGTGTTCCCCGTCACCGTGCTCCATCTCGCCTATGGTGCTCGTTTCGACAACTACGGGTATCTGTTACGTCTCTATGCCCTGCTGTATCTTCTTATGTTCCTCGGATATCCGTTAATGGCCATGCTGCAGGCTCTGGAATTCACCGCTCCAATCTTCTGGGCTTATGTGGTGATCGGTGTTTTTGCCTCAATATTCTCTGTGCCATTGGTTCATGCCTTCGGTCTATCGGGAGTCGCACTCGGGTCTATCGCGACGCAGCTCATCTTTAATAGCATTCTCTACGCATCCATACGTGTTCGCTCCCCGCACTATAGCCATCCCGAGCCAATCTAGTCTCCCTCTTCCGCGTTCCCATTATGGCGCACACGGTTACATTCAGTCTTCCTCAAATCGATAGCGCATCAGTCGGAGCTAGATTTCCGGTCCGCTATTGGCTCTTAATCGCGTACACAGTAGGAGTTCCTTGTTTCATCCGCTTTGACGCAAGCGGAAGAACCCACGAATACGGATTGTTCAATGCGTGGGCCATATGCACAATCATCTTTACAATGGCGTGCCTGTTTGTCTTCGTAGTTGTGACAGCATTGTCGCGCCAGCCATTGCTTGCGCGCCCGGTTCGGTTTGGAGCGGTACTGTGGATCGCGCTGCTTGTCGCTTTTTTTGTCGCCTCCGTCGCTGAGCCATCATTCCGTCTGACTGAACGGCACAGCACAGATTTCCTGCTGAGCTGCTATCGACTTTTGGAATGGTTGTTTGCTTTCTTACTCTATCTGTCGCTCTACAGCAGGCAACCTCAGGAACAGACTCCAGACTTTGTTGCG
>Ga0206924_1173_pt1 | contig 9930 bp, 4 predicted proteins | sample Alteio_BWOrgHeat_61_FD_152947 | JGI IMG/M metagenome (GOLD analysis project Ga0206924, IMG submission 152947) | Enriched cells from forest soil in Barre Woods Harvard Forest LTER site, Petersham, Massachusetts, United States -... | ecosystem: Environmental > Terrestrial > Soil > Temperate forest > O...
CAAGCAAGTGCGGCAGATGGATCACGGTGCGCCAGTCACTGCCGTGGCGATTGCGCCGAATGGCAAGACCTTCGCCTCGGCAGGTGGCACGTATGCGCGGCTTTGGAATGCGGAGAAGGGCCAGCAAATCGGCGAGATGAAAGGCGACCAACGGGCACGGCTCCGCCTCGACCAGGCCGCGCGCACCATCACGTTTGCCCAGGGTGAGGTGACGTATTGGAAGGAAGCCGTGGGCACCGCGACCAAGGAACAAACTGCAAAGACGCAAGCCCTGAAGAAAGCCGCCGATGCAGCGGACGCCGCGGAAAAAGCGATCGCCGACAAAAAAGCCGCCCTGGAAAAAGTGACGGACGACAAGAACAAGCCCGCCGGCGAAGACGCGGTGAAAAAAGCCGAAGCTGCCAAAACCTCGGCAGGCAATGCGCTGCACGCCGCGCAAGATTCGGCGAAGCAGGCGGACCAGGCTGTCGCCGATGCCAAGGCCGGCGCGGACCGGGCCGCGGCCGCGTTGAAAAAGGCCGAAGCCGACACGGACGCCGCGCGGAAAGCAGTGGCGGACAGCGAAAAAACGGTCCGTGCCGTCACCTTTTCGCCCAACGGCCTCGCGGTCGCGACCGCCGGCGACGATCAGAATATCCACACCTGGAACGTGCAGAACGGCGCCGGCTTCGACACCTTCGCCAGCCAGCTCGGTGCCGTGCTCGCCCTCGCTTATACTGCGGATGGACGGATCATTTCCGGCGCGGCGCAGAACGGCGCCGTGGTCTGGCGCAGCGGTCCGAATTGGACGCTGACCCGCAGCATTGGCACTGGTGATGAAAAGTCGCCGCTCGCCAACCGCGTTCTCGCGCTCGACTTCAGCCCCGACGGCCAGTGGATCGCGACCGGCGGCGGCGTCCCCTCACGCAGTGGCGAGGTCAAGATCTGGCGCGCGTCGGATGGCGGGCTCGTCCGCGAAATCAATCCTTCGCACAGCGATACCGTGTTCAGCGTGAGCTTCTCGCCCGATGGCAAACTCCTTGCCACCGCAGGCGCCGATAAGTTCGTCAAGGTCTTCGACCCCGGCACGGGCAAACTCGTCAAAGTTCTTTCCGGCCACACGCACTATGTCCTCGGCGTGAGTTGGAAGGCCGATGGACGCACGATCGCGAGTTCCGGCGCGGATAAGACGGTGAAGCTCTGGTCCTTCCCGGCCGGCGAACAGCTCAAGACCGTCGAAGGTTTCAAAAAGGAAGTCACTTCGGTCCGTTTCGCGGGCCTCGGTGGCGAGATGCTGACCGCTTCCGGTGACACCATCGTGCGCATGCTCAAGGAAGACGGCAGTACGTTGCGCGATTTCAACGGCAACAAAGGCTTCATCTTTTCCACGGCGATTACGCCCGACGGGCAGTTCGTCCTCGGCGGCGGCCAGGATAGCGTCCTGCGCGCCTGGAACGCCACCACCGGCCAGAGCCTCTTCACGCTCGATCCTCCGCCCGTCGAGACGCCGCAGAACGCACCGGCCACCTCACCTCGATAAGCAAAGACCGCCGGAATTTCTCGCGGGACGCTACGGTCTTTGCGCGCACCACCGCCGCCACATGGTCCTGCAGGCTGCCTCGAAATTGCGCGCGAAACGCGGCGCGTCCATCAAGGGAGAAGCCGCCATTTGCGCGCGCAAGCGCTGCCGGAGGGCGGCCAGGCGGGGCAGGTTCCCCGCCCATTCCGCAGCCACGCGAATGTATTCCACTTCACTCTCCACCACGAATTCGAGCAACCCCACTATGCGGAGCAAGCTGCTGCCCGCTCGCGACACCGCTTGTGGCCCCATCCGCGTGACTACCGGCACACCCATCCAGAGCGAATGGCAAGTCGTGGTCATGCCGTTGCACGGGTACGAATCCAAAGCCACGTCGATTCGCTGGAAGAGCCGGCTGTAGTCCGGCCAATCGCAAGGCACGATCAACTCCAATCGCTCCGGCGCGATCCCGTTTCCCGTGAAAAGGCCGCGCACCCTCTCCATCGTTTCGCCCGCAGGACAAATCATGAGCAACCGCGATCCGGGCACTGCATTGAGCAATTGCAGCCAGCAACGCATCAGCCCTTCGTGAATCTTGCTAAATTGATTGAGGGAACCAAACGTCACCGCCCCGCTTTGCTCCGCGGGCAATGGCGCTACTGGCGGAAATTCCTCCACTGGCGCATAGCAACACCACGCCTCCGGCAAGCGAATCGCTTCGCCGCCCAAGGCGCCGGTGTCCTGACCCGCGGGATCGATGTGCGCATCCGTCAAACGGTAGCCAATCGACTCCATTCCCGTGCTTCCCGGATAGGCCAGCCACGAAACCTGCACTGGCGCCGGTTGGCGCGCAAAGGTGAGCAGGCGGTTGTGCGCCGTGTGCATCGCGAGGTCGACGAGGATATCGATGCCGTCGTTGCGCACGCGCTCGGCCAGCGCGGCATCCGGCAGAGTCCGCACATCGTGCCAGGCGTCCACCGACCGGCGCAGCCATTCCGTCACCGCGTCGGACCGCCGGACGTCGGAGTAACAATGAATTTCGTATGCCCCGTGGTCATGGGCCTCCAGCAGCGGCGCAAGAAAGAACGCCACGGCATGCGAGCGGAAATCCGGTGAGACATATCCGATGCGGAGCCGGCGCTGCGGGTTGCGATCGTTGGCGTGCGGGAGAACGGATTGCCGCAGCGGTTCGCTGAATTGCCTATTCCAGCGCCGCTGTTCCTCGACGAGCGCGCCGTCATCGCCATCGAGACGCAGGTGAAGCGCATAGACCACGTTGCTATGCACCTGCGCCCACGCCGGCCGGATTTGGAGCGCGCCACGATACGACGCCAACGCTTCATCCAGACGCCCCTGATCCACGAGAACGTTGCCCAGGTTGTTCCGCGCATCCGCGTCGGTGGGTTTCACCTCGAGAAGACGCCGGAAAATCGCGGCGGCTTCGTCGAGCCGGCCCTGTTCCCGAAAAGCATTCCCGAGATTATTCCACGCCAGCGCATAATCCGGTTTCAGCCTGATCGCTTCGCGATAGCTGGCCATCGCCTCCTCCCTCTGGCCCCGGTGCCAAAGTGCGTTACCCAGATTGTTGCGCGCCTCCGCGTAATCCGGCCGGCATCCCAAAGCCCGGTGGAGAGCGGCAATCGCTTCATCGAGCCGGCCCCGCTCGTCCAACATGTTGCCCAGGTTATTGTGCGCTTCCGCAAGGTCCGGTTTCATGACAAGCGCCCGCTCGTAAGCCGCGATCGCCTCATCGCAGCGTCCGCTTCCGCCAAGCGCGTTGCCCAGGTTGTAACAGGCCTGCGCGTAATCCGGCTTCAGTTCGAGTGCGCGACGATAGACCGCGATGGCCTCGTCGAACTGGCCTCGTTCTTTCAGCGCGATGCCGAGGTTGTTGTGGATCACGGGTTGATTCGGCCGGTACTCCAGCGCCCGGCGGTACGCCGCGATCGCTTCCTCGTGGCGCCCCAATCCCGCCAGGGCCATCCCCAGGTTGTTGTGCGCCTCGGCGTAATCGGGTTTGGATCGAACAGCGCGCGAAAACGCGTCGACGGCCTGCGCGGCCTGACCTCGCGCGTTCAGCAGATTGCCGAGATTGTAATGGACCTCGGGAGATTCAGGATGAATCGCGAGGACCTGGCGATAGAGCATCTCGGCCTCCGCCAGCCGACCGGCCTGGTGTTCCTGAAGAGCGCGTTCAAATAACTGTTGAGCGGTCACTTTCGCGCGTGGGGTTTTTCCGCACACCACCGCTGCCACATGGTGCGATAGGCCGTCTCGATGCTGCGGGCAAAGCGCGGCGAGTCCATGAGCGGCCCGGTTTCCATCCGAGCTCGCAGCGTCGCCCGCAGTTCCGCGAGCCGCGGAAGATCGCGGGCGAGGCGCGTAGCGATCCGCACATAATCCTCCTCCGAAAATGCCGCCAGATCCGCGAGGCCCACATTCGACAACTGGCTCAACCCCGCGCGTGAAACAGAGGGCTTCCCCACCCGGCTGATCACCGGCACCCCCATCCAAAGCGCATCGAGGCTCGTGGTGTGTCCATGGTACGGAAACGGGTCGAGAACGATGTCCAAACGATGATGCAGCTCGAGAAAATCCCGGCGCGCCAGCCGCCCCGCAAACTCCACGCAGTGTGCCGCGATCCCCTCGCGCTCCAGCACTTCCAGGATCCAGCGCCGGCGCTCGCCCGCGGGGCACATCAGCACAAGGCGCGAATCCTCGACCTGCGCGAGCACTCGTCCCCAGAGCCTTATCGTAGCTTCATTGATTTTGCAGAAATTATTCAGACTTCCAAAAGTCACATGCCCGCAACTTTGCGCCGGCAACGCGTTGACTTTCACTTCCATTCCACCCGGATCGTAGCACCAGAAACTATCGAGCAGGAAAACCGCCTCTCGCGGCTCTGCTTCGAGATACCGATCGCTGATCCGATACTCGATGGCCTCCAATCCCGTCGTCTCCGGATATCCGGCAAAGCTGACCCGCACCGGCGCGGGCCGCCGGGCAAAGACTGGCAACCGATTCCCCGGGAGATGCTGGCTCAGGTCCACGAGAATATCCACGCCATCGCTGCGAATCATTGCCGCGAGCGCCTCGTCCGGCACACCCACCGTGCTCCGCCACTTTCCGGCGCACTTCCGAAAACGCTCCGTCCATTCATCCGGCCACGTAACTCCGGCGTAACAAAAAATCTCAAAGCGTTCGTCATCGTGGTGCTCAAAAAGTGGCCACACGTTTCTGCCGATCACATGACCCCAGAAATCCGGCGAGACATAGCCGATTCGCAAACGGCGCCCGGGATCGCGGTCATGAGTCGACGGAACAACGAATTGCCGCACGGGTTCTGCAAATTGCCGATTCCAACGCTGCTGCTCCGCGGCAATCTCACCTGGGCTCGACCCTGGGTGAAAGTGCAGCGCGTAAATCAGATCGCTCTGTATTCCCGCATTCTTCGGATTGCGTTCCAGCGCCCGTCGATATTCCGCGATGGCCTCATCCAACCGGCCAAGATCCTTGAGCGCGTAACCCAGATAGCGATGGCACTCCGCGTCCACCGGCGGAAGCTCCAGCGCCCGCCGATAAGCCGCCAGGGCTTCATCCAATTGCCCCTGGTTTTTGAGCGCATTCCCGAGGTTGCAGTAAGCGACGCCGTTCTCCGACTCGAACCGAATCGCCTGTTGAAGCGCGCCAACGGCCCCGTCGATCTGCCCCCGTTCGTTCAGTGCGACGCCCAGATTATTCCAAGCCCCGGCGTAGTCGGGCTTGAGTTGCAAAGCCCGGCGAAACGCTATCACCGCGTCCTCATGCCGGCCTCGTTCTTTCTCTGCATTGCCGAGATTGAGCCAGGCCTGCGGAGAATCGGGTTGGAGTTGCAGCGCCCAGTGATATGCGTCGACGGCTTCATCGAGACGCCCCAAGCCGGCCAGCGCGAGGCCGAGATTGGAATGAGCGGCGGCGTTTTTCGGGTCTAACACGATCGCGTGCTGGATCCATTCCACGGCCAGATCGCCACGGCCTTTTTGGACCGCGATCATGCCCAGATGATGCCAGGCCCCGGCATGACTTGGCTCCGTCGCCAGCACCTCCCGATAGCCCGCCTCGGCCTCCGCCAATCGCCCGGCACGATGGTGCTGCAGAGCGAGTTCGAGAGCTTGTGGCACCGTGATCGTGGACATGAGGAACTATGAGTTCAAGCACACCGCTCCCGCAATGCCTCGGCCACGCGCTCGACCACGCCGCTCCAATCGCTCGGCCCGGCTTGTCGAAACAGCCGCATGCCCGGATACCAGGGCGTACTCTCCTCCATGAGCCCGTACGACCAGTAAGTCACATACGGCACCATCACCCACACTGGGCGTCCGAGTGTTCCGGCGAGGTGCGCCGTGGAGGTGTCGACCGTGATCACGAGATCCAGTTCGGCCAGGATGGCCGCCGTGTCGGCGAAATTTTCCGGCGTCTTCGATAGCTCGCGCATCCCCAACTCGGCGGCTTGCGCCTTCACGCTTTCGTCCGCCTTGACCTGCAAACTGTAAAAGCGCGCTCCCGGCACGTTGAGAATCGGCGCCAGCAACGCCGGAGTCATCGACCGCCGGCGATCTTCCCGCTGCCCGGGATTGCCCGCCCACACCACTCCCACGCGCAGTCCATCTCCCTCGCGAAACTCCTCGCGCCATCGCGCCCGCAGAGCGGCGTCCGCCTCCAGCACGGAATTCCAGGGCGGAAGCGGGGCAAACTCTTCCAGCAACAGCGGCAGGCTCAACAGCGGAACGTGCAAATCGCAGGCCGGCAATGCGGCATCCGTCCCGCCGCGCGCCACGACTTCGATCCCCACCACGCGCAGTTGCACCAGCAGCGGCCACAATTCCCGCTGGCACTCCAAAATCACCCGCGCCGCCTGCGAACGCGCCCGCACCCGCGAGACATACCGCAGAAACAGCAACGTATCGCCGAAGCCCTGCTCGGCGTGGATGAGAAGCGTCTTTCCCGGCGCCGGTTGCCCATCCCAACGCGGCTGGGCAAATTCCCGGGTTCCACTTCCGTAGCCCGCGGTGCGCCAGCGCCATTCGTATTCCTGCCAACCTTCCTCAAAGCGCCCGAGCAAGAGCAGCAGCAGCGCGAAATTGAAATGCGCATCGGCCAAATCCGAACGGCATTCGATCGCCCGGCGATAGCAGCCCTCGGCGTCGGCATACCGTCCCTGCAACCATCGCGCCACTCCCAAGTTCGAATGCGCATCGGCAAAACCCGGATCGAGAGCCAGGGCGCGCGCATAGCAGGCCACCGCCTCATCCACGCGATCCTGCTCGACCCGCACGACTCCCAGGTTGCTGCTGGCCTCGACTAGGTCAGGATTCAATTCCAACGCGCGTTCGCACGCCGCTGCGGCGGCATCGAGCTGCCCGCGCAAGCGCAGTAAATTGCCCAGATTGCTGTGGGCCTGCGGAAAGTCCGGCCGCAGTGCCAGCGCTCGGCGGCACGCCACCTCCGCCTCCTCCAGCTTGCCATCCTCCATCAAGGCCGCGCCGAGATTGTTCCAGGCCTCCGCATAATCCGGTTGCGCCTGCAACGCCTGCCGATAAGCCGCGATCGCTTCCGCACCCCGATTCCTTTTGCGAAGCGCATTCCCCAGGTGGTTGCTCGTCGGCGCAGAACCGGGACGCAATTCCAGCGCCCGCTGGTACTCGACCACGGCCTCGTCCCACCGGCTCATTCCCGCGAGCGCCACGCCGAGGTTATGGCGCGCCTCGATCATTTCCGGCCGCGACGCCAGCGCCCGCCGATACGCCTCCACCGCTTCCGCGAGCCTGCCGGACACCTTGAGCAGGTTGCCCAGGTTATTCCACGCCGCGACGATGTCGGGATGATCCGGCTCCTCCGCCAGCACTTCCCGGTAGGCCGCCTCGGCTTCCGCCAATCGCCCGGCACGATGGTGCTGGAGCGCGAGTTCGATAGCTTGGGGAACCGTGACCGTGGGCATGGAGGCTGGGCGGTGTCCGAAGAAGACACGCCCCCTCGGCGGAAAGCAACTTCGTGCGTGGCCCGGTCACGCGGACCGCTCGCGCAGCGCGGCCGCCACACTTTCCATCACCGCCTCCCAATCTCCTGCCTTCGCCTGCCGAAAGACGCGCATCGTGGGATACCACGGCATCGTCTCACTGCTCAAACCATAGGGCCAGTACGGCACGAACGGCGCCAGCACCCACACCGGACGCCCCAACGTTCCCGCGAGATGCGCCGCCGCCGTGTCCACCGTGATGATAAGATCCAATTCCTCCATGAAGGCCGCGGTCTCCGCAAAATTCGTGAGCTCCCGATGAAAATCCTCGATGCCAAGCCGCGCGATTTGCGCGGCGACCTCTTCGCTGATTCCGACCTGCAAGCCGATGAATCGCGCCCCCGGCACTTGCAAGATTGGTCGCAGGATTTCCGGCGCGAAGGAGCGCCGCCGGTCATCGCGCTGTCCCGGATTTCCTGCCCACACGAGACCCACGCGCAATCCCTCTTTCCCCTCCAGCCGCTCGCGCCAGCGGGCGCGCAGTATCGGGTCCGCCGCGAGGAAGGGCAGCCTCAAGGGTACGGGTTCGAATGTTTCCAACACCAACGGCAGGCTCGGTAGCGGGACGTGCAGATCGAAAGCGGGCAGCTCTTCGCCGGAAACCGGGCGCGGAACGACCTCGACCTCCGCGCTCCGCAGCGGTTCGAAAAACTGCACGAGTTCCGGTTGGCAGAGGAGGATCACGCGCGCGTCCCGCGCCTTCGCACACGCCAGCGGCAGGTAGCGCAGGAAAAGCAGCGTGTCGCCAAAACCCTGCTCCGCGTGAATCAGGATTCGCTTTCCCGCCGCCGGCTTTCCATCCCACTGCGGCGCGGAAAATGGGTTCCGAAACTTCGCATACGCCGGAGTCCGCCAGCGCCACTCGTATTCGTGCCAGCCCTCCGTGTAGCGGCCCGTGAGCAACAGAAGCATTCCGAGGTTCAGATGCGCGTCGGCCAAATCCGCCCACAAGGCGATGGCCCGCCGCCAGCACGCCTCCGCCTCGGCGAAGCGGCCCTCCAGCCACCGGACCCCGCCCAAATTCAAATGCCCATCGGCAAACGAAGGGTCCCGCGCCAAAACCTGCCCAAAGCAATTCGCGGCCGCGGCGAGCTGGCCCTGTTCCTTGAGCGCATTGCCGAGATTGTTCTCCGCTTCGAGATGATCGGGCTGAATGGCGAGCGCGCGGCGATATGCCCCCGTCGCTTCATCCCATTGGCCGCAGCCGCTGAGCGCCACGCCGAGATTGTTCCAGCCGTCCGCAAAATCCGGCTGCAGCGCGAGCGCCCGTCGATACGCCGCGATGGCTTCCCCCAGTCGCTCCCGCTCCCGCAGTGCGTTGCCCAGATTGTTGCAAGCCTGCGCATAATTCGGACGCAAGGCCAGCGCGCGTTCATACTGCGCCGCAGCCTCCTCCCATCGTCCCAATTTCGCCAGAGCCACGCCGAGATTGTTATGCGTCTCCGCGACGTCCGTGCGCAAGGCCAACGCGCGATGGTACGCCTCCACCGCTTCCTCACACCGGCCGCCATCCTTGAGCGCGTTCCCCAGATTGATCCAGGCCGCGAGAAAATCGGGTCGCAACTCCACTGCCCGCTGATACGCCGCCACCGCCTCCTCCCGGTCCCCGCGTTGCATCAGCACGAAACCCAGCCCGTGATGCGCCTCCGCCCAAGTCGGATCGAGTTCCAGCGCCCGGCGAAAACTGACCGCCGCGTCGTCCAGCCGCCCGAGCGTCCGGCACGCTTCCCCGAGATTGAAATGCGCGGCGTAATCCTCCGGCGCCAGCACGAGCGCCCGGCGAATCCATTCCACCGCGAGATCATCCCGTCCGCTTTGATGCGCAATCACCCCGAGATGATGCAACGCCAGCGCATGATCGGGCTGCACCGCCAGCACCTGCCGGTAGAGCGCCTCCGCCTCCACCAGCCGTCCCGCTTGCAGAAGTTGAAATGCCTGCGCCTGGAGGTGGGGAACCGGAACTGGAGGCATGGGAGATTTCCTCATGTCAGCAGACTCACCGCGGCCCGAAAAGGCAACTCCAGCACGAAAACTCCGGTCTTCGCGCCCCGGGGCCGCAGATCACTCCGGCCCCTTCTATTTGGGCGGTGGCGGCGGAAGCGGAAGGCTATCAATGATTTCCGCGCACGTCCTGGCATTCACACTGCGCGGAAACGACGTGTCCATCTTGTCGTCCGGTTTCGAGATGTCCTTCCTGTCCAAATCGGCTTTCTCCAGGGCAGTCTCACTGGAGTCGAGCCGCTCGAAAGCGGCCGGGAGTTGCTCGTTCATTTCCGTGATCACGTCGCCGGAAAGGGTCCACCCCAAGGGCGGCGCCGCGTGCTTCCCTTTTCGGTCGTAGAGGAGAAACTCGAAGACTTGGTGCACCGCGGCATCA
>Ga0206924_1175_pt1 | contig 9733 bp, 8 predicted proteins | sample Alteio_BWOrgHeat_61_FD_152947 | JGI IMG/M metagenome (GOLD analysis project Ga0206924, IMG submission 152947) | Enriched cells from forest soil in Barre Woods Harvard Forest LTER site, Petersham, Massachusetts, United States -... | ecosystem: Environmental > Terrestrial > Soil > Temperate forest > O...
TCGCGCTGCACGGCGGGCCGGTAGGAGTAAGCCTCGCCACTGGCACTGACCGGGGAGGCATAGCGCAAGGCGTTGCGGACGACATTGCCCAAGGCGCGCGCCAGCAGATCGGGATCGGCCATGGCCGCGAGCGAACCGGGCACATCGACAATCACCCCGCCGTGCTCCTTGGCCTCGCGAGCGACCACGCGTCCGGTCAATTCCGCCAGCGGCACCGGCTTCAATTCCACACTCTTGCCCCCGACTCCGGCCTTGGAAAAGGACAACAGCTCATGGACGAGTTCCGACATGTGCCGCAATTCATCGCGAACGTCGTTGACGTAATCGCGCTGCGCCTGGTCGGCCTGCTGCTCGAGAATGCTCAAGGCCATTTCCATGCGCGCGAGCGGCCCGCACAGCTCATGGGCAATGTCGCCGAGAAAGCGCTTCTGGCCGGTGAAAAACTCGCGCAATCGCGCCGACATGTGATTTAGCGCGCTGCCGAGCCGGCCCAGTTCGTCGGAACGCGCCGCCGCGACCTGCGTTTCAAAACGCCCCTGCGCGATGGCTTCGGCCGTCCCCGTCATCTGCCGCAGCGTGCGGGTCATACCCCGCACCAGCGGCAGCCAGAGCAGCACCGAGATGGCGAGCACCGCGCCGCCGCCAGCCAGCCAGGGGCGGTAGTCGAAGAGCAACCCACCACCGCGCAGCGATTCGCTCGCGAGAATGAGCGTGGTGGGCGCTGGGGGACGCGTCTGCCGGTCCACCAGCGGCATGCGAATAAGCACCCAGTAAAGTCGCGGCGAAGCGGTAAACGCCATCATCTTCGGAAAACCACCCTGAACCGCGGGCGGCGGGCCATCGCCCTCGGCTCCCGGCGGACGATCCGAGCGGTTGGCGTCCCGGGGCGGCGGGCCTTCACGGAGCGGACCTGCACCCGGTGGGCCACCGGGCGGACCATTGGCGCCCAATTGCCGTGGATCGTCCGGCGCATCATGCGGACGGCCATCCTCCCCCGGAGGACCTGCCTTGGGGCGGGAAGTCTTGATCTCCAGCAACCGGTCCCGCACTTCTGCCGGGAGTTCCAGTGTTCCGGTCAGGCGCCCGCCATCGTTGCGATAAAGCGCCATTTGCACCTGATAGGCCGCGGCGGTGCTTTGGATGATGCCGCCCCAATCCTTGGGCTGCGCCTCACTCATCTGCCGCGCGAGCACCGTGGCCATGGTCTGGAGACGATCGTTGACCGGGCCGCCGAGCAGCGAATCGAGCCCAAATCGAAGCTGCACCCGGGCAAAAATCCAGGCCGCGGCGACGAGGAAGGCCAGGTTCAGAAAGAACCAGAGCAGGATTTTGACCGAGAGCGGGAAGCGCACTCCCCGCACCGGTGGGGCGTCAGTAGGAGCCGGCATCGGGATCAATGAGCATGTAGCCCGCGGCGCGGACGGTGCGGATGAAGTGCGGCGTCTTCGGATCGTCGCCGAGTTTTTTCCGCAGGGCGGAAATGTGGACGTCGATCGAGCGGTCGAAGACCTCATACTCCCGCTCACGGATTTCCTCGAGCAGGTGATCGCGCGTCTTCACGCGCCCCTTGGCGCGGGCCAGGGAAAGGAGCAACTCAAACTCCACCGGCGTGAGCACCAGCGGTTGGTCGCCCAGCGCCGCGGTGCGCGCGCCGGGATTGATGCGCAGGGCATCGACGACGATCTCCGCGTCCGAATCCTTGTCCGCGGCCGGCGCGCGACTGCTGCGGCGGGTCACGGCGCGGATGCGGGCCAGCAGTTCGCGCGAGGAAAAGGTCTTGGGCAGATAATCGTCCGCGCCGATCTCCAGGCCGACGATGCGGTCGGCCTCATCCCCGCGCGCCGTGAGCATGAGGACCGGCACGTCGCTCGTGTGGCGGATGCGTTTTAATACTTCGAACCCATCCAATCCGGGCAGCATGAGATCGAGGATCACCGCGTGCCACGCCTCGGCCGTCGCGCGCTCGACGCCATCGGGCCCCGTATGGACGGTGGAAACCTCATAACCCAGGGGCTCGAGATACGCGGCGATGAGCCGGCAAAGCTTGCGATCGTCATCGATCACCAGCAGGCGGGGCTTGGACGGTTGCGGAGACGAATTCATCGGGTGTTCGGGACGGGATATTAGTTGTTCGCGTGAACCGTGGAGGGAGATTTACACTTCCTTAACAAAATTTCGGTATGAAGTTAAGCGCGGCGGCGTCTATTCTCGGGCCACGTTGCATCGTTCACCCCGCTATTTGCCATGAAAACACTCACTTCCTTCTCCGCGTTGGTCATCGCTGCCGCTGTCTGTGCAACGCCACTGCGGGCTGAGGATTCGGATGTGATGAAAATGATGCCCGCCGTGCGGGCGCTGCTGGGCCAGTTGGGCAAGACCGCGCCGGACGGCCAGGCCCAGCAAGGGGCAACCGGCCAGAACGCACCCGCTGGGAAAGTGCCGCCGGAAGTGCAGGCGCTGCTCGATCAGATGATGAAAGGGGCGAATAACAAGGACGGTCAGGCGGCCGATCCGCAGGCCGCCCAGATGATGGCCCAGATGCAGGCGCTCATGGCCCTCCTTTCCACTGGAACTCCCAATGCCGGCCAGGCAGGTGATCCTACGCAGTTGCTCACCCAATTGCAGGGGCTCCTCGGTCAATTGCTGAAAAGCACGGATGGCAAAGCGGGCGCGGATGGAAAAGTGGACGATGCCCAGGCTGCCAAGCTCATGGCCACGATGCAGGCCCTGCTCGGGCAGATGCTGAAAGGCTCGGATGGCGCCCCGGCGCCCGCCCCGGCTGCGCAAACCCCGGACGCGCAGACTGCGGCTGCCGCCGCCGCGGCGGCCAATGCGGCCAATTCCGCCACCCAAACCGCGAAAAGCGCTACCCCACCGACCGGTCTGCAGCCGGCGACCGGGCTCCAATCTTCGGGCGGTCTCACGACCCATGGCCTGACCGGGGCGTCGCTCAGCGGGACGCCGCGGACCGATGCCGATTGGCGGACGCTTTTCCCGCCCAAGTCGAATTGAGGGACCGGAACCGGGATTCCGCACAAGATTCACCTTGCCCCGGGGACGCTGATCAGATAACTATCCATGTGGGTGGCGGCAGAAGTGTCGCGTGCCTCATCGCCGACGCGCCTTCGCAAGCACGGCGGTGCCCGGAGCTTCCGGCCGCGGATTTTTCCGCAAGGCCACCGAGAACCCTGCGAATACCATAACACCGCGCGTGCGTCCGCTCCCCGACCGCGCGGAAAGAGAGCCTCCCTATTCAAATCCAAAATCGTGTCAATGGTCGGATCCGCGCCCGCGAGGTGCGTGTGATCCTCGCCGCCACCGGCCAGCAGCTTGGCGTGATGAAGCTGTCGGATGCCATCCGCAAAGCGCAGGAACTGGGCCTCGACCTCGTCGAGGTGGCGGCCAACGCCAATCCCCCTGTTTGTCGCATCGTTGATTTCGGCAAGTTCAAGTACGAGGCCGCCAAGCACGAGAAGGAAAAGAGGAACGCCTCGAGCAAGCTCAAGGAGATCAAATTCCGGGTGAACATCGACGAGCACGATTACGTGACGAAGATGCGGCACGGGGAGGAGTTTTTGGACAAGGGCAACAAGGTGCGCGTGCAGTTGCAATTCCGCGGCCGCGAGATGGCTCACCAGGAACTCGGCATGCAGCTCATGCACCGCGTGAAGACCGATCTCGTCACGATGGCCCATGTGGAAATGGAGCCCAAGCTTCTCGGCAAGAGCATCACCATGACGCTCGCGCCCCTCCCGTCGAACAAGCGCAAACGCCATTTCTTCAGCGACCACGAACTTCCGCCCTTGGAAGACGAAGAGGACGAGGAAGAAGAAGACGACGGCGAGGAGTAGGCCGTTTTGGGCTTTTTGGGAGAAGCGGGAACCGGGCGACAGACTGATAGCCACGCAGGCGCTTTCGCCTGCTGCGGCTACGAGCGGTTGACTACCGAGCTTCCGCCGCGGGCCATTTCGTCGTAGATCCAGCGGTAGGTTTTCTCCAGGCCATCGCGCAGGCGCGTGCCGGGCTGCCAGCCAAAGACTTGCTGGATCAAGGTATTGTCGGAGTTGCGGCCATTGACGCCTTTGGGGGCGTTCAGGTTGTAGCTGCGGTGCAGTTTGACGCCGGCGATTTCCTCCACGAGGTCCACGAGTTGGTTGATGGAGACGAGTTCGTTGCTGCCGATGTTGATCGGTTCGATGAAATCGCTGTTCGTCAGCATCTGCGTGCCGTGCAGGCAGTCGTCGATATACATGAAGCTGCGGGTCTGCTCGCCGCTGCCCCAGATTTCGATCTCGAGTTTGCCGCTCTGCTTCGCGGCGATGACCTTGCGGCAAATGGCGGCGGGCGCTTTTTCGCGGCCGCCATCGTAGGTGCCGTTCGGTCCGTAGACATTGTGGTAACGGGCAACGCGCGTCTGTATGCCGAAGTCTTCACGGAAATGCCGGCACATGCGCTCGCTGAAAAGCTTTTCCCAGCCATACCCATCCTCAGGAAGTCCCGGGTAGGCGTCGGCTTCCTTGAGCGCAGTGACATTGGGGTCGCGCTGCTTGTCGGCGTTGTAGACACAGGCGCTCGAAGAAAAGAAATAACGGGAAATCGCGAATTTTTTTGCGGCGAGCAAAAGGTGCGTATTGATCAACACGCTGAGCATGCACAACGCCTTGTTCAATTCGATGAAACCCATCCCGCCCATATCCGCGGCGAGATTGTAGACGACATCGCAACCTTCCACGGCCTTCTCGCAATCAGGCAAATACTCGAGGTTGAGCTGGAAATTTTCCACATCGTCGAAACGCTGGTACCATTCGGAGAACGGCTTTTTGTCGACGGCACGGAGCTGGGTGTGGCCCTGGCGGCGAAGGTCGGCGATCAAGTGGCCGCCGATGAAACCACCGGCGCCGCAAACGAGAATTTTGCTCATACAGATTGGGATGAGGGGGATGGAAGCCCGCCACTCTCTACGGGGAAGACTCCTCTTCAAGCGGATATTTTCGCCACCCCAGCGACTGGCCGAGAATGCGCCAGATAAACAGCGGGTTGTTCACCAGATAGCGGCGTCCCAACCGCCGCGGTTCGGAGCACAGGCGATAAAGCCACTCCAGTCCCGAACGCTGCATCCAGCGTGGCGCTTGGGAGACACGGCCCGCGTGAAAATCAAACGCGGCGCCGACGCCGAACATCAGCGTCGTCTCGAGCTTGGGCAAATATTCGGCCATGAAACGCTCCTGCTTCGGCGTGCTCAATCCCACCCAGATAATGTCCGGCCGGGCCTCGTGGATGAGCCGCTGCAAGTCCGCCTCCTCCGCAGTTTCGAGCGGGCGAAATGGTGGACAGTAAATGCCGCAGATCTTCGCGCCGGGAAAACGCGCTTCGAGGCGCGTCTTCAATTGTTCCGCCACACCCGGCGCACCGCCATAAAGGAAATGCCGAAAATCGGTATTCTGCGTGGCGCGGAAGACTTCGAGCATCAAGTCCGGTCCGTAAACGCGATCGACCCACGCGCCTACCGCACGGCGTCCCAGCCAGACGAGCGGCATGCCGTCCGTCGTGTTGAGAAACGCTCCATTAAGCACCGCGCGAAAGGCCGGATCATTTTGCGCTTCGCTCACCCCATGAACGCCCGTAACGCAGACGTAGCCTTTGCGCCGCTCGCGCAGCGCAGCGAGCACGGCCGCGGTTGCGATCGGAAGATTCATGGCATGCAGACCGACACCGAGGACGTTGAAGCGTTCCAGTTTCATCGCGATTGCTGGAGCGCGGTGAAGCGCGCCAGAAAAGTGCGGCCCGCACCCACCCCGGCAGGTTCGCCGAGAATCGCCCCGCGCCACAACGCACGACACGCGTCCCCCATCGCGGCCCAGGACCACGCCCGGAAAAATCGGCGCAGCGCCCCAGCCATGGTCCACGCCACGCGCCAGCCGTGCCGCAGGCGAAAGCCGATGAAGGCGTTGTTCTGGATAAGGGCGCAGTGTTTCAAGTACTCCGCTTCGCGCGAAAGGGCGGTGGTCCCTGGCGGAGGCAAATGTTGCACTGCAACCGTGGGAACAAAGATGCCGCGGCTGTGCGCGGTAAGGCGCAGACTGAATTCAAGATCCTCGCCCCGCACCCAGAAATCGCCGCGATGCAATCCGCGCTGCTTCACGGCCTCGCGTTTCACCAGCAGGCAGATCCCTTGCGCCCAGATGAAATCGCGCGTCTCCACACCAAAGCGATTGCGAAATTCCTCGGGCGATCCACGGAAGCTCTCGTCCAATCCCGCAGTGCGCGGCATCAGCCCCGGCAACCAAGCCACGCGACCGCGGTCATCCGTCACCAAAGGACAGGCCAGATTTGCCTGCGCTTGCTCCATGGCAGAGGCCAGCTCGGTAAGCACGCCGGGAGAAAGCACCGCATCGTCATCGAGGATGAGCAAATGGGTGAGCGGTTCGCCAGGCAGGCGCAGCACCTGTTCCTCGGCCAATCGCAAACCGCCCCCGCAGCCAATATTGCTTCCGGGGTTCACATAATGCCCGCACGGCACGATGCCCTGCACGAGCGCCTCGACTTCCTTGCTTCCGTCGTTGTCCACGACCACCACGGCGGTCAGACCGCTTTCGATTCCCGCGAGGGAAACGAGCAGCCTTTCGAGTTCCCGCGGACGCCGGTAGGTCGCAATCACAGCCGCAACGGAAAGCTTCATGACACGGCAAGCGGCGCGGCTTTATCGAAGGCCTCGGGCAGCAGTCCGCGTTCGAGCAGGCCACGCAGATGCTGGTGGATCTCCGGCCACACGCGCTCCGGGAAAAGTTTCGTCATGCAATACGGTTCCGAGAACTTGCAATAATCGAAGCACGGCCTCCACGGGCAGATATCGCGGATCACCACGTGATGCTGATCACCCCAAGGCCGGAACCAATCCGGCTCCGTCGGCCCGAAGATGGGAATGACCGGGCGCCCGCACGCCGCAGCGATGTGACCGGGGCCGCTGTCATTGCACAGCAGCACGTCGGAGCGACCGAGCACGTCCACGAGTTCCGGCACCGTGAGCGGCCGCAGTACCAGATCGGCACAGGCCGAGAGCGCACTCCCGCAACCTTCCGGACTCGGCACGAGCACGAGGTGGAAATCGAAGTGGGCGCGCAATTTCTCGATGATGTAAATGAAGTAGGGCTCGGGCCAACGGCGGACGCTGATCCGCGCGCCGGGATGCAAGCACACGATCGGCTTGCCCGAGAAGTCCGCGAACATCGCGTCGATGGTCGCCGAGCGATACTGCGCGTGATCCAGCCGCGGACCGCTCTCCTCCATCCTCGGAAAGCCAAGGACTCGCCCGAGGTCGCTCCAGTCCTTCACCTTGTGCTGCCGCGCGCTGCCGCGGTAGAGCGGATGCGTGAGGAACATCCCGCTGCCCTTCACCGGAAAGCCGTAGCGCTCACGTGCGCCCGCGAGCAGCATGAACAGATGATCGCGCGGATCGTTGCGCACCGACACCGCGGCGGTGAACCCCTCGGCGCGCAGGCGCAGGAAGAGCGCGCAGAGCTCCCGCCAGTTCCAGCGCCAGAGGTCGTACTTGCCGCGGTAGGCCGACCACGGCGCCTCGAAGCTGAGGAAGCGGATGCCGGGAAAGGTCGGCTGCAGCAGTTGCGCCGCGTGCTCCTTGCCGACCAGCGTGATGTCGTAGCGCTCCTCCGCCGCGCGCAGGAACGGCGTGGCAAAGGTCAGGTCCCCGAGGCCCCAAAATTCGAGGACCAGGAGCTTGGGGCGGGTCGAAGTGGGTTGAGGGGCGCGCGCGGCCAAAATGGGAGGCCATGCTAAGGGCGTCCGCGGGACGTGGCAAGACGAGGCGGCACCCACGAGCCAGCCCCTCTGAAAATTCCGACTTTGGGGAAAAACGGGCTTTATTTTTCAATTCATTTATTCCCGGAAATTCTTTTTCGGCAAAAACCGCGCTTTTCGCCCCAATCCGCCCATTTTCGCCTCAATTCCCCCTTAATTGTAACAATCCGGCCAAAAACACCTTCCCCGCGCTTCCACGCATTGAAATCACCCGTATCTCCGCTAAGCTCGCCTGCCCCATGTCCTCGCCTTCCGCCCACGAACACCCCCCCGTCTCCCCCGACGACACCACCGGCGGCATCCTCGCCTGGGCCCGGCGCGACCCCCTCGGCGCCGCCCTGCTCCTCCTCATCACCGGCGTCCTCCTCTACTACTTCGGCTTCTACAAAGTCTTCATGAACGGCCTCCAATCCACCGCCCAGTGGGCATGGATGGGTTGGAACGAAGAAAACGACCAGGAACACTGCCGCTTCATCCTCCCCGTCATCGGCTGGATCTTGTGGACCCGGCGCGACGACCTGCGCGCCACGCCGAAAATCCCCAGCGCCCGCGGCCTCGTCATCGTCATCAGCGGCGTCCTCCTCTTCGTCCTCGGCGCCCGCTGCCTGCAGCCCCGCATGGCCATCGTCTCCCTGCCCCTCATCACCTACGGCATGGCCGAATACCTCGGCGGACGCGCCTTCGCCCGCATCTTCATCTTCCCGTGCCTGCTCATGCTCTTCATGGTCCCCATCGGCGGCGTCATCCAGGGCACCGTCTCCCTCCAGTTGCTCGCCTCGAAGACCGTCGGCGCCCTCTGCGCCTTCCTCGGCATCAAAGTCCAGATCATCGGCACCACCATCAACGTCGACGGCCATTCCTTCGAAGTCGCCGGCGGCTGCAGCGGCATCCGCTCCCTCATGGCCATGACCATGCTCGCCGCCCTCTACGTCTACTTCGCCGTCGCCGGCCCCGTGCGGCAGCTCATCGTCTTCGCCGGCTCCATCCTCTTCGCCCTCGTCGGCAATATCGCCCGCCTCTTCACCGTCGTCCTCGTCGCCAAATGGTGGGACCCCGTCATCGCCGGCGGCCTCTATCACGACTACTCCGGCTTCGTCTTCTTCCCCATCGCCGTCCTCGCCATGGTCGCCTTCGGCAATCTCCTCGCCCGCGATTGGAGCGGAGTCGGCGATCACATCACCCGCACCCTCACCGCCCCCGACATCGTCGCCAGGACCAGCGAATCGTCCCCGTCCGAAACCAGCACCCCCCAGTCCGCCGACGAAACATCCACCCCCGAGACCGCCGAAGCCAGGAAACCCGGCAGCCCCATTTCCTATGACTACTAGCCGCCTCGCCATCCTCCTCGCGGTGCTGCTCGCCGGCCTCAGCAGCGTCTACCTCCTTCCCCAGCAGCTCGGCTTCCAGCCCACCGGCGTCAATATGGAGCTGCCGAAAATGATCGGCGGCTGGTACGGCAAAGACCTCGAAGTCTCCGAAAAAGAACACCAGGTCCTCGGCCCCGACACCGAATTTGCCCGCAAAGCCTACACCAACGGCGTTGGCTACGAGATCATCGCCAGCATCGTCCTGTCCGGCCAGGACATGAACACCAGCATCCACCGGCCCGAACGTTGCATGCCCGCCCAAGGCTTCACCATCATCGACAAACGCGCCGTCCCCATCGCCCTGCCCGACCGCGGCCTCCTCCGCGTCACCCGCCTCGAAAACGTCCGCACCGTCCAACTCACCGAACAAGGCGCCCCCACCTCCCTCTACAACCTCACGTACTATTGGTTCGTCGGCCACACCGACGCCACCGGCTCCCACTTCGAACGCACCTGGTTCGATGTCCGCGACCGCCTCCTCCACGGCTACAACCAACGCTGGGCCTACATCACCGTCGCCGCCCAACTCCCCCCCGGCACCGAAACCAACC
>Ga0206924_1176_pt1 | contig 9668 bp, 9 predicted proteins | sample Alteio_BWOrgHeat_61_FD_152947 | JGI IMG/M metagenome (GOLD analysis project Ga0206924, IMG submission 152947) | Enriched cells from forest soil in Barre Woods Harvard Forest LTER site, Petersham, Massachusetts, United States -... | ecosystem: Environmental > Terrestrial > Soil > Temperate forest > O...
CTTATAGTTTGCAAAGATATCGACTTCAAGCCCAGCGTCGACACATTCAGTGATAGCATTCACAATGAATCGGCCTTCAGTTGGCGGAAAGTAGTTTGTAGTAAAAAGGACTTTTATTTTTTTATTATTTTTTAGCGCCATGTATTAATGGAGTAGTAAAAATAATTAATATTAATAAAGAGTAAAATCTATATTTTTTATTCACCATGGTTCCTTTTTGATTGATACTTATAATGTATTTTTGTAAGACTAAAAAAATCAAGTTCCAACTATATTCAAATATGCTGTGGTAGTAGGAGATCTATGAAATACAGAATTCGATTTGTTATAGCCTGCTTAATAAATATAATGTTGGTGACCATCGTGCATAGTATATCACTAGAAGTAATCGATCAAGCAAGTGTGTATATAAAACATGTTATAAAAACTCAGAAGAATGTGATCTCTTTTATTGCTGATAAAAGAGGAGATTCTTATTTAATAAAACAGAATAATAAAAAAAAGAACGGTGTTTTTTCATTAAATAGTCAATTCAAAATGGTCCGTGAATTATTTGGTTCATTAGTTGTACAGTACTTAGGTATTAAAGGCCATCGCGTATGCTTGATTCCGGCCGGTATGCCATACCCGGGAAAACAGTATGCTGCATTACTTGCGACACTTCATTCGATAGTACCCGGTTCATCATTATCCAAATCCTACAAGCGGCTGTATAGAAATGTATTTATAAAGCAATGGTCTCTTGGAAGAGGGAGAAAATTAAAAAATTGCGGATTGAGCCTTGAAGTTATTCATAGTATGGCCATGCACAGCATGTTGCCTGACATTGTAGCGTTAGATACGTACATTGGTAATAACGATAGATCTAGAAGTAATTTGTTTGAACATAATAATATATTGTATGTTATCGATATGGATTGTTCACTGTCATATAATTTGGCTTATCTTGCATGTTGCCAACTGATTACATTAAAAAATAACAATTGTTTAAACCCACCCGAACTGGCAGCATTAAAGCACTATCGATATGCTTTAGAACGCTATGTAAAAAAATGCCGGATTGAAAATCTGCGTGCACTATTTGATAATGCATGTGCGCAAGCAGGTTTTATCGAGGGAGGCGTTTTTGCTCAAGGATTACATTTGGTGCATAAACATAGGCAGATACTAGAAGAGAATTATCAGAGTGTTTTGGAGCTTATAGAAGTATTGCGTTCGTTTGAGGATGATTATTCCGTGCAAAATGCATTACCATATGCATTGCATAAAATATGATATATTTTTTGGGTATTGAAGAGATAAAAAAAGGAAGTAAGAGAAATACATGAAGATACAATTATTTATCGGTTTATTACTATGTGCTTGTATGCATGTTTCCTATGTCTTGCCGCTTAACATTCTTTTCGTGGTTGATTTTTTTCCCAAAATGACTGAAACATTCATTCTTAATCAAATAGCGCGCTTAATGGATAGCAAAAAGCATGATATTTGGATTCACTCATATAATCGGGGCAAGCAAAATGAATCATGCTCTGTTATAAAGGATTATAATTTATTGGAGCGTACTTCATACGGTCCTGTATATCCGTATGACTTAGACGAATTTGATATTTTATATTGTCAGTTTGGTATGGTGGGTCATAAAATGTTGCAGCAGAAAAAACAGCAGAAAAGTAATGCAAAATTGGTAACGTGTTTTAGAGGGTATGATATTACCTGTCAATTACAAAAAAATCCCCGAAGTTATACAACGCTGCTTGCAGAAGGCGATTTATTTTTACCTGTTTGCGAGTGCTTTGCTCAAAAATTGATTAATCTTGGGGCTGATCCACACAAAGTAATTGTGCATCATTCAGCTATCGATTGCAGTATGTTTTGCTACAAAGATAGGGATTACTCCGAGACGCAGCCGGTACATATGGTTTCCGTAAGTCGATTGATAGAAAAAAAGGGAATTGAAGATGTAATACGGGCTCTTGCATTGGTGGTCAAGCAATGCAAAAATATTCACTATACCATTGTTGGTGATGGCTCCTTGAGAAAAAATCTAGAAAAATTAGTACACTCCTTAGGGTTGCAAGATTATGTCACTTTTTTGGGATCCATTCTACATGAGCGTGTTGTTTCTATTTTTGAAAATGCTGATCTAGCCATTTTGCCATCAAAAAAAGGGCGTGGTGGCGATCAGGAAGGAATTCCTAATGTTCTCAAAGAAGCAATGGCTGTAGGTCTTCCTGTTATTAGTACGTATCATGCTGGCATTCCCGAATTAGTTGAACATGGTTGTTCGGGTTTTCTTGTTCATGAAGGTGATATTCAAGGGTTGGCAGAAAGCATATTATATCTGGTAGAACATCCAAATACTCGCGCATCCATGGGAGTTGCAGGACGCGAAAAAGTTGAAAAAGAGTTTAACATTGATGCACTTATTCCGTGTCTTGAAGAATATTTTTATACATTACTCAGTAAATAAAATGCAATGGACAGCATAATCAATCGGAAGTTTTAACAAGGGCTCTAATGCGTTCAGCGAGAAGATGGTTAAGGTATTTGATATCATAATGAGTTTCTACTGTTTCTCTTGCCAAAGCAGTCATGGAGGGCCAGTTTTTTGGGTGATGTATAAGATATTTAATATTATTCATTAATGAATCAATGTCTCTTTCTGGGGTCAGTAAGCCAGATTTTTCATGTTTAATGAGTTCTCGAATTCCTGCATGATAGGTGCTAATAACCGGCAATCCTGTTGCCATCGCTTCTTTAAGTGCATTAGGTATACCCTCCTGAGACCCATCAGGGCAGGTTACTGAAGGTAATATAAATATATGAGAATCTTGAAGCAATGTAGCAATTTCTTTGTTTGATATGCGACCTAAAAAATGAACATTTTGTTCTATTCCTAATTGCTGTGTTAGTTTTGATAGATATTTTTTTTGTTTGCCGTCACCTATAATAGTATATTCTATATTATAGCCTTCATGTATAAGAGAGGATATTGCTTTAATGGCGTCTTTTATGCCTTTTTTTTCTATAAGGCGGCCAACAGAAATAAGACGAATAGGTTTGCCATTGTCAGATTTATAGAAAGATCGTGCTACATCTGGAGTTTTGTTTCTAAATTGGAATAATGAGCAATTAATGCCAGAAGGTTGTACAAGAATTTTTTGTGGATCGCACCCTAAAATTTCAAGCAAATAGGCATAATAGGCGCATACAGGCATAAAAAGGTCACCCATTGAAAACAATAAGTCGTAACTATTTATTTGAGTTTCTTTCGTTGATGTAATGTCAGCTCCGCGGAAAAAAGTAATGAATTTTATCTTTTTTTTATGTTTGTGTAAGTGCGCGGCGCATTCTTTGCCGAGCGTTCCATATTGACATATGATCACATCAACAGAGTTCACTATATCATCAGTAAGTGGTCCATAATGCATATGTCCAGAAAAAAGTTGATCGATAGTTGCATCATAAAAATCACCCTGCTTTTGAGCCAGAATTGATACGCAAAAACCTTTGTCCAATAGCCCCAATGCCTGATTTATTATAATGCTTTTAGTTTCTGACATAAGTGTGTCAACAAAAAAAAGAACATGAATAGGAGTATCCCGTGTTTGAAGTGTTATAAAAAAAGTAATGATCCATAAGAGAAATATACGTATATAAATCATTGGAGTGTCTCAATTATTTTATTTTTTATTTTCACAATAATGCATATATTTGAAGGATAGCAATAGAATGAAACGGTTGAATTTTGCCTTGTTATTGTTTTATCATGTGCTTGATGTATGTACTTATTTAGCTCCTATTAAAATACAATGGCGAGCAATGGTATGTAGATTTAGTTTGCAATTTTTTGGTAGAGGATGCTGAATATATTAAAAAGGATTACTATGAATCATGAATTGCGATTTATATATTTTTTATTTTGTTTTTGGGTAACTATATCCGGCTGCATAGTCTATCAAGAAAAGCCATTGTCTATTTTATTTGTATTAGATAAATTTCCGTATGAACCTAGGAAGTATATTGACAATCAGATAGTAGATCTTCTAGATCAAGGGCATCAAGTCTATGTTTTAGCGGACAGAATAGGACAACACTTCTCGTATGATTTATCGGAAAAATATGATTTTATTGGGCGAACATTTTATAAAGGTTATTTGCCTGAATACTTAAATCAAGTTGATATAATTTATTGTCAATTTGGAGGAAGAGGAAATCAAGCACTAAAAATGATCAAAAAGGGATTAATCAAAGGCAAGCTAGTAGTTTGTTTTAGAGGAGGAGATGCTACTAAGAAATTCATTGAAAGCCCTCATATGTATGATGAATTATTTAAAAAAGCTGATTTGTTTTTTCCTGTATGTGCTCACTTTAAAAATATTCTCATCAATCATGGTTGCGATGAAAATAAAATAAGAGTTCTTTATTCCTCGGTTGATTCAAATAAAATTCCATATAAAGAAAGAAGAACACCTGCAAAAAATGAGTCGATAAAAATTATTAATGTAGCACGATTAATGGAATACAAAGGTATTGAAGATTCTATTAAAGCGGTGGCTAAAGTCATAAAGATTTATCCTAACGTGCTTTATGAAATAATTGGAGAAGGAGAAGAAATGGTGCGCTTAAGCAGTCTGATTAAAGATCTTGGATTAACACATAAAATAAAACTTCTGGGATATTTATCATTTGATCAAATTTTGGAAAAGCTTAAAGAGTCACATTTATTTCTTTTTACGCCTTTTACTCCTTCTTATGGAGAGCAAGAAGGAATACCTAATGCTATTAAAGAAGCTATGTTAGTGGGATTACCAGTGGTTGCTACACGGCACGGTGGTATTCCCGAATTAGTGCAAGATGGTTTTTCTGGGTTTTTAGTAGCAGAAAAGGATATTAATGCTATAACAGAAAAACTTATTTACTTAATTAAAAATCCCCGAAAATGGGGCACAATGGGTAAAATTGGATCTGATTATGTCAGAAATACTTTTAATAAAGATATTATTAGCCAAAAATTAATTAGCTTTTTTAGAAATATTATGGACGGAGAGAAGAGTGCTGAAATGCAGGTTTCATCATGATAAAAAAATTAAATACAATCAATTATACAATAACAGCCTTTTTTTTAATTATTTTTTTTAATGTTTATGCATCAGAAAAAGTCAAGAATAAAAAAATCTTATTTGTGGTTCATACGTTTCCTCGATTAACAGAGACTTTTATTTTAAGCCAAATGAAGGCTTTCATAAATGCCGGATATGAATTATCTATCCTATCGCGCACAAAAGATGAACTCGCTCTTATGCACCAAGATATAGTTGATTATAATTTGCTTATGAACACTACCTATATTGACTATTATGATAAGAAGAATGCAGCTATTGTCGGTATTAAAATGTGTGAATATGACATTGTATATTGTCAATATGATCGAATAGGATGTGTTTTTGCCGATTTAAAAGAAAAAAACGATTTTAATGGAAAATTAGTAGTTTGCGTAAGAGGTTGGCCCAGAAAGGGGAATCGAATGGAAGATAATCCAATTGAATATGCTCGCTTATTTCAACAAGTTGACCTCATTTTACCCGTATGCCATTTTTTTAGAAATGAATTTATTAAATATGGTTGTCCTCCTGAAAAAATTATTGTTCATCATTCTGCTATCGATTGTGACGCAATAGCATATAAAAAGCGCGACGACTCTAAAAAGAAAGTTATAGATATCCTTACCACTGCGCGACTTATTAATTCAAAGGGGCTTGATAAAGGAATTAATGCGATAGCCCATTTAATTCATAAATATTCTAACATTAGGTATACGATCATTGGTGGAGGCAAGCTGTATGAATCGTTAAAATCTCTTATTGGTCAATATGATATGAGAGAGAAAATACTATTGTTGGGATGGCAGCCTCATGACATTGTTAAAAAAGCTTTATATAATGCAGATATGTATGTTCATCCTTCAATGGCTTGTGAAGGAATTCCCAATGCTATTATGGAGGCAATGGCTTCGGGTCTTCCAGTAGTTAGCACCGATGTAAACGGAACCCCGGAATTAGTTAGGAATAACCAAACAGGTATTGTTGTTGAATCTGGATCGATAGATAAGTTAGCAGAAGGAATTGAACGTCTTATACGAGATAAAAAATTGCGTAATCTTATGGGATTAAAGGGTCGGCACTATGTAGAGCAGGAACACAATATAGTTTTAGAAAATGAAAAACTGCTGAAACTATTTGAAGAGTTAATGTAATCCTCATATTTTACAAAAGAGTTGAACCTATATAAAAGTAAAATGAAAATTTATTTTTCAAGAAAAGGTTGTGGTATATTATTCATATAATTAATAATTGATAGCGTTTGGTTTTTGTTAGGAAACCCATGACTGTGAGACAGTTCATTTGTCTTTTCAATTATTATAGTCGAAGGTTTTACAGATAAAGCTTTAAGGCATTTTTTAATAGCCTGTTTATCAGGGCCAAAAATTCCAAAATGTAGGTATATGAAGGGTATATGATTACTTTGCAAAATAAGGTCCTCTATATCAATCCATAATCCACTTAATTTTTTTACTCCGTGAAATTGCACGGCACTCATCCATTCTGTTTGTGGTCGTATGGCTAAAATTCCGCGTACTCCTAATAGAAGGCCAAAGCGCAATGCTGCATAACCACCCATGGAATTGCCTATCATGAAGATGTCTTTTTCTGAAAGGTGAGAGGCAAGCATTACGTCTTTAATAATTGAACAATACGTTTCGGTTAATGGTTGCTCTGGAGTACCAAAATACCAAGTTCTGTTGTCATCTCTCAAAAAGAGATATGAAATGTCTTCCCATTGTTCTTCGCTGTTCCAGAACCATGACCATCTGCTGTAGCGATCAGGAATTGCTCCACCAAATATAATCCATAATTGTTTGGGTTTTTTAGCAGGATACCATAAGTAATCAATATCATTGGTTTTATGTTCATATTTTTTTTTAACATATTCTATGGAAGCATGGGCTGGTGATTCGAGTTCAGGGGTATTGCCACGGATTAAATCATGTTGGGTGTAAACAAATGAGTTATATAACATTACAAGCAAAAATAAAGCATATGACTTATCCATATGTATGTCCTTGTTATAAGCCTCTGAATAAATAAAAGTGTACAAGAGATGCTTGTGTAAGCTCAATATTTTTATAAAAAGCAGATGAGCAAATAAGATTTACTTTTTTATTTCTGAAAACAATGATAACAATTCATAAACATTGCTAAAGCGTTGTACAGGGAGGGGGGTTGTTTCAAGCTTTTGGCTTTTGGCAATCAATAGTTTTTTGATACCAAACTTTTGAGCTTCACGGACGAAGGTGGTTATATGATTAACAGGTTTTATTTGGCCAGTAAGACTAATTTCTCCTAAAGCAATTGATCGATCTGGCAATGGCTGCTGAAAGTAGCTTGAAAGTAATGCTAAAGCAATGCCTAGATCAGTGCCACTCTCTTTTATTTTAAAACCGCCGCTCACTTTAAAGAATATGTCTTGTAGACTTAGCTTTACATGCAGGTATTTTTCCAAAATTGCAGCAATGAGCACCACTTGTTTGTGGTCAAGGCCAGAGACAATGCGTTGTGGTATGCCAATTTTTGATTGAATCGTGAGCGCTTGCAGCTCTAAAAGTAATGGACGAGATCCTTCAACAATACTTACCAGCGATGAACCAGGAGAGTAAGAGACTTCGCTAATCAAATGTTCATTAATGTTTGGCACTTCGATCATGCCGTCTTCTTTCATTTCAAAAAAACCGAGTTCATTTATTGCGCCAAAACGATTTTTAACGGCTCGCAATACGCGCGAATGCCAACGGTCTTCCCCTTGCAAATAAAATACCGCATCAACCATATGTTCTAATGTTTTTGGTCCTGCTATTACGCCTTCTTTAGTAATATGCCCCGTTATAATAACGGTAATGCTTTGCTCTTTTGCCAGCCGCATAAGTTGAAAAGTAGACTCGCGCAATTGCGAAACACTGCCAGGAAGTGTTTGTGTGCCACTGATAAAGCAGTTTTGGATAGAATCAATGATGATAATGTCAGGTTTTTCTAGCTGTGATGTTTGAATAATGCTTACCAGGTCAGCCTGATCTGAAAATAACAATTTATTTTCAAGACACGCAAGGCGCTCAGCGCGTTGCTTTACTTGTTGGAGAGATTCTTCTGTAGAGAAATAAAAAACTCGCTGTTTTTGTGCAAGGGCATGTGATACTTGTAGCAAAAGCGTAGATTTTCCAATGCCCGGATCGCCAGTGAGCACAATGAGAGAGCTTGGCATAATACCGCCACCCATTACACGATCCCATTCGCTAATACCTGTCAAAAATCGATCGCGTATTTTTGAAGAAATAGTATCTAATGTTTGCAACTGAATGGTAGGTCCGCTTGACGATGCAGCCATAGATTTGTTTTGTAACAATGTCCGTGATGGAATGACCTCTTCAAGAGTGTTCCAGCCTTTACATTCCGGGCAACATCCCAACCATTTTACTGCTCTATGGCCACAATCTGTGCACTCAAAATATGTTTTTTGTTTACTCATGGTCACTTTTGTTACGAAAAATTCACTCCTTTTTACTTAATTAACATATCATGTAGTGCGCAGTATAAAAAGAGTACATTTAAAAGAAAATGATATCTTGAGCGCATTCAATGACAATGCAGGACAATTTTTTAAAAACCAATATACTCGTGTAACCCCAATAAGAATAGACATTGCAGCACAATTTGTCATAATTATTGAGTTTGCTATTGGAACATAAAGGTTTGCATCATGAATATCACAATGAGATTTAAGAGTCAGCTCGCGTACGTTATAATAATTGTATGGTGTACGGTATTTTCATCGTTAGCTATGCAAGTACAAATGCAAGAACAGCAGCTTCCAGATTATGTTCGCTTTAAATTAGAAGGCCAGAAGCATCATTATTATCCAACATTAAAAATGGATGATGCCCGCATAACATTTCCTTATATTCAAGATGTGTTAGATAGTCCTCTAGAAAGGAAGTGCGAGCCCTATAGTGTGTATCCCGTTGGCCAAGAAGTTGGTAAAACTGCTTTAGTGGTTTCTGTGCCATTGGTAACACAGCACAGCAATGGTATAAAGTTGCGGCATGTGCAACAGTTATGTGCGCTTGCAAAGCCCATAGTGCATCATACTTTCATTCATGATACATCCGACATGTACCCGTTACTCAATCTCATTGAAGCCTATCAATTTAAATATGAAAAAAATAGTTCTGAAATTGTGCAACAGGCGCAACAATTTCAAGAGAATCTGTATGAATTGGCAGAAGAAACAGGCCTCGCATCGCACATATATCAACATTTTCTAAGCGAGTAAGACATTCATTATTTGAATAGTCATATTCGACCACATACATAAAACTCGTATCCATTACTCTACAAAGTGGCAAATGTGAGCGGTTAATAAAAACATTATTACACATAAAACTTCTACATATAGTACTAGGCAAATCATCATGATAAAATAAGAATGGTTTTATATCACCCATATCACGCAATGGATCAAAACCGGTTATATCTTGCCGTAGCTGTGTTTTTCGTATTGTTGTCTGATGCGCAACAAGCATATCAAACCATTTTTTGTTTTCATCACCGCAA
>Ga0206924_1171_pt1 | contig 9649 bp, 6 predicted proteins | sample Alteio_BWOrgHeat_61_FD_152947 | JGI IMG/M metagenome (GOLD analysis project Ga0206924, IMG submission 152947) | Enriched cells from forest soil in Barre Woods Harvard Forest LTER site, Petersham, Massachusetts, United States -... | ecosystem: Environmental > Terrestrial > Soil > Temperate forest > O...
CAACGAATGCCCACGAGCCAAGCGCCAGCAGATCTGAACGAGCCCAAAGGTTCCGGCGACGAGAACCCGCAGCCTGAGAGCCCCGCGCCTGAGACCTCAGCTCCCGGCGGGTTTCTCGGCTTGCCCCTGGTTCCAAAGGGCTCGCTGTATCCTCGCGCCTCCGATTTTCCTGCCGTCCGCGGCTCACGCTGGGTCGACTACGAAACCCACGAACTGCTGGAGATGATCGGCGAGCTCGAGGATGAGCGGCGCTGGTCTCGACTGCGCGAGGGCTTCTGGATCGCTCTCCTCGTTCATATCCTGTTCTTTTCGGCGATCACCTGGATTCCGACCTACATCTTCAAGGTGCCCAAGATCGTCGACCCCTTCGACGCGATCAATCAGCGCAAGGACCTCACCTACCTTGACATGCCGCCTGATGCTCTTCGTGAGGTGAAGCCCAAGATTGCACCCAAACCGCTGCCCAACAGACCGCTCATCGATAAGAAGACTCTCGACGATCTGAAACAACAGGCGCCCCCCACTCCGCCTCCGCCACCCGCCGAGCAGCAGGCTCCCGATCAGTCCAGGCCGCAGCCCTCGCAACCTGTGCCGCCCAATCCGCAATCGCAGTCGCAGGTTGAGGCCCCGCGCCCGGCGGCCGTTCCCGCCAAACCTAACTTCGCCATGGGCCCCGAAAATCCAGCCGATCAGCTCAAGCAGGACCTGCAAAATGCCATGCGCAACCACGGGCCGCAGACAGGCGGCGAAGCGCCTTCAGGGGGACTTGCGATGCACCCGGGAGCGGGCAACGGCGTTCAGATTCTCTCCGATCAGCAGGGCGTAAACTTCAACGATTGGCTCGCGCGCTGGCATTACATCACGCAGCAGACTTGGGACCCGCTCATCCCCGACGAGGTAAACCCGCCCATCCTCAAGTCCGGCGTGGTCGTCATCCGCTTCAAGGTCCTGCCCAACGGCCAGGTTACCGACATGCAGCTCGAAGGCCGCTCCGGCGACACCGGCCTGGACCGCGCGGCATGGGGCGCCATCGCCGGCTCCAGCTATCCCAATCTGCCCCGCGAGTTCCACGGCCCTTACCTCGAGCTCCGCGCCTACTTCATGTACAACATGCAGCCGCGGTAGAGCGTGCGCGTTTTCCCCTCTCCAAGCCCTCACTCCGCCAAGGGCATCTCTTCTTCCGGTCCACCTTCCGGCACCGCCCCGCCCGCGCCCGGATCGTACGGCTTATGCTTCGGATCGAGATAGATTCCATCCTGCTCCAGCAGAGCCTCATATACCGAAGTTCGCCGCCAATAACGCGCCAGCGCGAAGGCGCTCATATTGGCAATCATCAGCGGCAGAACCAGCCCATACGCGCCGGTCATCTCGTAGATGATCAGGATCGACGTCATGGGCGCGCGCACGATGCCCGCAAATGCCGCGCCCATGCCAACCACAGCGAAGGCCCCGATCGAATCTGCCGAGTGATGGAAGACGGTCACATCCAGGTAGCCGACCGTACCGCCCAGCATTCCACCCATAAACAGCGATGGAGCAAAAATTCCGCCCGATCCCCCGCTCGAATACGACGTCACCGTGGCGGCTAGTTTCAAAACGCACAGCGCGGCCATTGCCGTCACCGGCAAATTGCCGAGCAGCGCCTGCGTAAGCGTGGTGTACGGATTGCCTGCGATGCCATTCAAATGAAAGAACTGGATCGCCACAACCGCCAACGCACCCGTGGCGCCCGCGCCGATTGCCGGTTGAATCCACCTCGGGACTCGCTTGAGCTCCCTGAAGCGCAGACGCAGCCACAGCAGCGAATCGGTAAACGCCACCGACACAATCGCCGCCAGCAGCCCCAGCACCGCATACCAAATCAAAGACGAGGCGTTGGCCAGCGTGTAGCTCTGCAACCGTGGCACATGAAAAATCGGATTCGCGCCCAGAATGCTGTGCTCCACATAGGCGGCCAGTGCCGCCGCGACAATCACTCCAGCAAGCATGGTCTGGTCCAGGCTGCCGATCAGCTCCTCCAGCGTGAACGTCACCGCCGCGATCGGCGCATTGAACGCCGCCGCAATTCCCGCCGCCATGCCCACCGATGTCATGCGCCTGCTGTTCACCGGGCTCAGCCGCGCAATGCGCGAAAGAAAGCTGCTGACGCCGGCGCAGATCTGCACCGTCGGTCCCTCCACTCCCAGCGATGCTCCGCTGCCAAGCTGCAGCGCGCATAGAACAAACTTCCCCACCGTTTCCTTCAGCGTGATCGCGCCGAAGCGAAATGTGTATGCCGTCTTCACCTGGGGAATGCCGCTGCCCGCCGCGGCCGGAATCCAATAAGTAAGCCCAATCCCGGCGATGAGTCCGCCCAGCGCCGGCGTCAGGATCGTCCACCAGATCCAACTATGGCCGGGAGCCGCCGCGGCGCGATCGATCAGCAATGTGTAGAGCTGCGCGCAACTGATGTGGAACGCCACCGCCGCCAGCCCACACAGTCCTCCGGCCACAATCGTGATCGCAAGCAAACGCTGCCGCTCGTTCGGCATTCTTCGCCCAAGCCAGGCGAAAAATCGCGCAAACAGCCCGTCAATACCAGCCCAGTACTTCAATGCAGGGGAAACCTCACAGCGAAGAACATCGCACTTCAAGTATAGGAGCAGGCCATGGTAGCGATTCGAGACCCAAGACGTGGCTATCGCTTGTGCGTCAGAGTTTCGGTTCCGGCTCTTTCGTCAACGCTCAGCTTGACTTGCATTCATGCAATCTAGGGATTTCATCATCAAGCAAGCGAAAGCCCCGCCACCCAATGGAATGGGAGCGCTCGGCGTCCGGCTCACTGCCTCAATCACGGCCTGACACAGAGACACTCCCTCGCGCGCAAGCTCTTCCCTGCACCGGGAATCCGCGCTAGAATTTCCTTGTACCCATGCGCCGCCGCCTCACCATCGCCGGCTCGCCCTTCCTCAGGCGCTTTCGCCGCGGCCGTCCCGACCGTGGACGCTGACGCCGCCCACTGAGTAATCTATTTCCGTCGAGAGTTTCATCCGCGCAGGCCGTGCCACGTGCAATGCCCGCAGGATGCCGGAGTTCAAGAACTCCGTTCGCAGCGCTATCTCCGCTAACCCCGCTAGCAACGCTAACACCGCTAGCTCCGCTGAGAGGATTTACCGATGAACAGCTTTGACAGTCGCGCCGTGCTCACCTCCGGCGGCCGCTCCCACACCATCTACCGCCTCACTGCCCTCACCGCTCGCGGCTTCAATCTCGCGCGCCTTCCCTTCAGCCTCAAGATCCTGCTCGAAAATCTCCTTCGCCGCGAAGACGGCATCAACGTCACCGCAGCCGACATCGAATTTCTTGCCAACTGGGACGCGAACGCCGAGCCCAGCCGCGAAATCGCCTACATGCCCGCCCGCGTTCTCATGCAGGACTTCACCGGCGTTCCCGCCATCGTCGATCTCGCCGCCATGCGCGACGCCATCAAGACCCTCGGTGGCGATCCCGAGCGCGTCAACCCCCTCGCCCCCGCCGAGCTCGTCATCGACCACTCAGTCCAGGTCGACGAGTACGGCACGCCGGCGGCTTACGAGGCCAACTCGCTTCTTGAGTTCCAACGCAACCGCGAGCGCTACGCCTTCCTCAAGTGGGGCCAGTCTGCGTTCCGCAACTTCTCCGCCGTCCCGCCGGGCATGGGCATCTGCCATCAGGTCAATCTCGAATATCTCGCTCGCGTCGTCTTCACCACCGAAATCGACGGCCAAGTCTACGCGTACCCTGACACGCTCGTCGGCACCGATTCGCACACCACCATGATCAACGGCCTCGGCGTGCTCGGCTGGGGCGTCGGCGGCATCGAGGCCGAGGCCGCCATGCTCGGCCAGCCCGTTTCGATGCTCATCCCGCAGGTAGTCGGCTACAAGCTCACCGGCAAGCTGCGCGAGGGCGCAACGGCCACCGACCTCGTTCTCACCGTTACGCAGGCGCTGCGTAAGCTCGGCGTCGTCGGCAAATTCGTCGAGTTCTACGGCCCCGGCATCACCGAGCTCCCGCTCGCCGACCGCGCCACCATCGGCAACATGGCGCCAGAATACGGCGCTACCTGCGGCATTTTTCCCGTCGACGCCGAAACTCTCCGCTACCTGCGCCTCACCGGCCGCAGCGAGGAACAGATCGCTCTCGTCGAGGCCTACTACAAGGAGCAGGGCCTGTTCCACACCGCCGGCGCGCCCGAGGCCGACTACTCACAGACCCTCGAGCTCAACCTAGGCGACGTTGAGCCCAGCGTCGCCGGTCCCAAACGTCCTCAGGATCGCGTGCTCCTCAAGGACGCCGCTGCGAGCTTCGCCCAGCAACTGCCATCGCTGCTCGCGCCTACAGCCAAGCCGCTCGGCTCGCGCACCGCCGCCGTCTGGCCTGCCGCGGCGGACGACACCGTCACCGACTCTGCCATCGCCGTTGCCGCTGAAGACAACGAGGGCCCCGACACCTCTTCGGGCGCCGCGCAGCTCGTCTCTCCCAAGGCCACTTCAAGCGTGAAGGCCCGCTTCAACATCGACCCCGACCAATATCTCGATCACGGCTCCGTCGTCATCGCCGCCATCACCAGTTGCACCAACACCTCGAACCCTTCGGTGATGATCGCCGCCGGCCTGCTCGCCAAAAAAGCAGTCGAAAAAGGCCTCACCGTTCCGCCGTGGGTCAAGACGTCGCTCGCACCCGGATCGCGTGTCGTCACCGACTATTACGAAAAAGCCGGTCTGCTGCCCTATCTCAATAAGCTGCGCTTCAACGTGGTCGGCTACGGCTGCACCACCTGCATCGGCAACAGCGGGCCGCTGCCCGCCGACGTGTCAAAATCGATTGAAGAGCACGGCCTCGTCGCCGTCAGCGTGCTCTCCGGCAATCGCAACTTCGAGGGCCGCGTCAACGTCGACGTGCGCGCCAACTACCTCATGTCCCCGCCGCTCGTCGTCGCCTACGCGCTCGCCGGCCGCATCGGCCACAACTTCGACGCCGATCCATTGGGTAAAGACTCATCCGGCAAGCCCGTATACCTGCGCGACATCTGGCCCACGCAAGCCGAGGTCTCCGCCTCCATCGAGCGCGCCGTTTCGAGCGAGGGCTTTCGCCGCGAATACGCCACCGTGACGGAGGGCGACGCCAGTTGGCAGGGCCTGAGCTTCCCCACCGGCGACGTCTACCAGTGGGAGCCGGACTCGACTTACATTCGCCAGGCGCCTTACTTCGACGGCATGACCATGACTCCCGCGCCCATCACCGACATCGCCGGCGCGCGCGTTCTCGCCGTTCTCGGCGACTCGGTCACCACCGACCACATCTCACCCGCCGGTTCCATCAAGGCCAACGGACCCGCCGGTCAATATCTATCGGCTCACGGCGTGCATCCCGCAGACTTCAACTCCTACGGCTCGCGCCGCGGCAATCACGAAGTGCTGGTGCGCGGCACCTTCGCCAACGTCCGCCTGCGCAACAAGCTCGCTCCCGGCACCGAGGGCGGCGTCACGCGCCTGCTCCCTGAAGGCGAGCAGATGTCCATCTTCGATGCCAGCGTCCGGTACGCCGAGCGCGGCACCCCGCTCATCATTCTGGCTGGAAAAGAATACGGCTCCGGCTCCTCGCGCGACTGGGCCGCCAAAGGACCCAAGCTGCTCGGTGTCCGCGCCGTCATCGCCGAAAGCTTCGAGCGCATCCATCGCTCGAACCTCGTCGGCATGGGCATTCTTCCGCTGCAATTTGAAGCCGGCCAGAACGCCGAATCCCTTGGCCTCACCGGCGAAGAGACCTACGACTTCCCCGGACTCACCGTGCTCCTCAAAGACCGCTTTGCCAACGGACGCTCGCTGCAAGTGAAAGCAGTCTTGTCCAATGGCAAGGCAAAGGAATTCGGCGCAATGGTCCGCATCGACACGCCGCAGGAGATCGAGTATTACGAGCACGGCGGAATCCTGCAGTACGTCCTGCGCCAGTTGGCCGCGAAATAGTGCCGGCCACGATTCGGCGGGTGCCCCATCCTAAAACCTCGACGCGTAGCGGAGCGTTTTAGGGTGGGATCGCACGATCTTTCCTCTTTGCGCACTTGCAACTGCGAAACCGTGCTAATTCGAATTCGGCGGCGTCATCTTCGCTGCGATCGACTGAAACGCCGCCCAGTTCCCTTCGATCAGCGTCGCGTTCGCCGGGGTAATCGAGTTCGGCGGGTACGATGAAATGATCCCCTGCTCCTTCATTCCAACAAACCCCACGTCGTTGATGATTGCGCCCGTGATCACGATGAACTCACGCGTTTCGAGTCCATTCGCGTGAATCACTGTAGAGATCTGCGGATATTTCGAGTCGATGTACTGTGCCTGCTGCGTAATCGTCTCTTTGCCTGTCGTGCCGCTCGATGCATCGAGCGCAGCATTCAGGCTGGGATTGGCCACAATCATCTGGTTGATGCTCTGCATCGCTGTGGCCGCCTTCTGCGCCTTGTCCAGCGTAAGCGCGTAGTTGCGAACTTCGGTCACATCGGCGCTGTCACTGGAGCCGCCCGTTCCCTGCGCGCCCATCGTGGCTGTTGCCAGCGACAATATAGCAACACTCGCGAATGCCGACAGTGTTTCGCGAACTCTCATCGGTTCCCTCCATTTTTCCCTGGATATTTTGGTCGCCTGTTTTTTTGACCTTGCGCGTCCGGCGACCGGCTCGCCGAACCGGGGGATCCCATTTTGCGTGCCCGGCCACGAGAGAATATACCTCCTCGTCCCCGATTCGCCACTAAATTTGCAGTCTGTGATTCTTGTGCTCTTTAGCGAATCCGGGGAACCGGCATTCCCGGCGCCGGTTCCCCGCAATCGAGCAGCTGCAGCCAAGCTCGCACGCTCTCGCGCACCGCCTCGACTTCTATCCCCGCGTAATTCGCGGGGAACGCATCGAGCCGGCGCAATGCCGCGCGCAGCAACGATGCCGTGCCTTTGAGATTCTTCTTTTGTAAGTGATGAAACGCCGCCGTAATCTGAATCAACGCCTGCAGAAACGTCTTCTCCGGCTCCTCGCACTGCAGCCAGACGCTTTCCCAGTGTTCATGCGCCAGAAAGTATTCGCCGTCGCCGTAGCATCGCAGGCCCTCCGCCAGTGCTCCCGAACTCCAGTCAAGCGGCATCGGTTCCTCGTCGTGACTCAGTTTGGGCCCTGGGGCGCGTCTTTCAGGCTGGAGCTTTTGATGAGGCAACCTGGTCGGGCACCTCGTTCTCTGTTCTCTGTTCTCTGTTCTCTAGTCTTTATCCAGCACTTCATCCAGCATCATGCGCAGGCTGTTGGCGCGGGCGTGGCCCAGTTGCAGGTCGGCCCCCGTGGCCTGCGAAACCTCATCGGCAAGGTTCAGCGCGGCCAGCACGGCCACGCGCAGCGAGTCGGCTGTTCTGCCTTGCGCTGCTACGGCGCGCATTTTGGCGTCGACCACCGCCGCCAGCTCCCGGATGTGCACGGGATCCTGCCCGGAAAGATGATAGAGCTGATCGTAGATCTCCACCGTCACATACTCGCCCGGCTTGTTGTGAGCCGAGTCGCCGCGCGCCGGGTTGCTTCGTGTTTGCTCGGCCACTGTTCCCTCACAGTTCCAATGCGTCGAGCTGCTTGAGCAACCGCTCCACGCGTTCGCGCACCTGGTCGCGCTCCGCTCGCAGCGCGCTGAGTTCACTCTTGAGTTGCTCCACCATCGGCGACTGCGCCTGCGCCTTCTCCTCGGCCTGCGCCGCTCGCGCTTCAAGTTCCGCTTGCCGGGCCTCGGCATTCCTCAGGCGCGCCTCGGCCTTCGATGCGTGCTCCTCGGCGAGCGCGCGTGCCTCGCGCTCCTGCTTCACCAGCAGCACAGCACGCCGCACCCGCTCCTCGAGCGCCGAAAAATCGTCCACGCTCACCGCCAGCGCGCCCGTCTCCTCATGCACTGCCTGCTTCTCTTCGGTCTGCATCTCCACAGCCGCCTCCGATTCCGAAATCGCCCGGCTCTCGCATCAAACCGTTTGCGTTCGAGTATAGCGCCGAACGGCGCCCATCCTTTGTTCAAACCCGCAGCCGCGCTCCCGCCTTGCCAACGGCTTCCACAACCCGCTCCTGAAAGCTCTGCAGCTCTTCCTCGCGCAGCGTGCGGTCCTGCGCCTGGAAGGTGGCGCCCAGCAACAGCGCATACTCGCCTTTGCCGAGCTTCGCGTCGCGGAATACTTCGCGGACTCGCCATTCCACCAGCTCCGGAATCCGCAACTCGGCCATCGCGTCGTCGATTGTCTTCCACGCTACGCTCTCATCCAACACCAGCGAAAAATCGCGCCGTACCGGCTGATAGCGCGATATCTCACGCGCCACCGGTCTGCGCAGCGGCAACTTGTAGAGCCGGTCGAGATATAACTCACCGATCAGTACAGCGTCCTTGATCTTCCGCGCCGCCGCTTCGCGCGGATGCAGTTGCCCGAACCAGCCGACCGTTACGCCATCAGCCACCGCGCGCGCCGCGCGATAGGGATGCAGCCACTCCGGCGTCAAACCAGCCTCCACGGGAAAGCGGTCGAAGTACATCGCGCGCATCTCGAATCGTGCGAGCACCTGCTCCACGACGCCCTTCACGTCGTGGAACTCGAACGCGCGCGCAGCATGCAGCGCGCTCTCCTCAGGCAAACTTCCCGTAGCCCCGAACGCCAGCGCCGGCCGCTCCTCAACCTTCTCCGTCGTCCCGCCGAACACCGTGCCCAGCTCGAACAGCCGCACATCGCTCACATCGCGGTTCAGGTTGCTCTCGATCATGGCCAGCATTCCGGGCACGAGCGACGGCCGCAGCACGCCCGCTTCCTCGCTCAGCGGATTGCCCAGCGGAACCACCTGCCCCGGCTGCGGTGCGGTCAATGCGCCTTCCGCGGCCGAGCAGAACGAACTCCCAATCGCCTCGTGGAAACCGGCGGCCCGCAGCGTGCCGCGCACCGCTGCCTCCTTCTCCGCATACGGCAGCGCGCGCACGCCCTCGCCAAACGCAGGCAGCGTGTTGGCAAATCGGTTGTATCCGTAAACGCGCGCAACCTCCTCGATCAGGTCGATCTCGCGCTCCAGATCCAGCCGCCAGCTCGGCAGCGCGACTTCCCACGAATCTTGTCCGAAGGTCCGCCCCACCGCATGGGTCGTCAAACCGCACCCAAGTGCCGCCAGCACCCCTTCCACCGTCGCCGCAGTAATTCCTTCTTCGTCTTCCGTCTTGCCGAGAATCCGCCAAACCTCGCTCAACTTGAGTTGGATGGGCTTGCGCCGCGCTGTGCGCTCTTCCGCCGCCGCCACGCGCACGTCCACCAGCTCGCCTTCGATCCATCCGCCGTTGGCCAGCAAAATCGCGCTCACCAGCGCCGAAGCCACCGGCCCCGCGTTGAAGTCCGCTCCACGCTCAAAGCGATGGCTGGCATCGGTGTGCAGCCCGTGCCGCCGTGCCGTTCGACGAACAGCAACTGGATCGAACAACGCCGCCTCGACCAGCACGTTCTTCGTCTCCGGCAGGATCATCGTGTCCCATCCGCCCATCACCCCCGCCAGGCCAACCGCCTTCTTGTGATCGGCCACGACGAGGTCGTCAACATCGAGCACACGATCAACTCCGTCCAGCGTCTTCAGCCGCTCGCCCTTGTGCGCC
>Ga0206924_1177_pt1 | contig 9637 bp, 12 predicted proteins | sample Alteio_BWOrgHeat_61_FD_152947 | JGI IMG/M metagenome (GOLD analysis project Ga0206924, IMG submission 152947) | Enriched cells from forest soil in Barre Woods Harvard Forest LTER site, Petersham, Massachusetts, United States -... | ecosystem: Environmental > Terrestrial > Soil > Temperate forest > O...
CAGGTAAATTTTCAGAAATCGCTGCAATACCAATAATATTAATAGCGGGCTTAAGAATCGCAATTGCTTCCATAGCAGCAATAATTGCGGCAGCGCCAGCCATATCACATTTCATAATCTCCATTGCAGTTGAAGATTTCAAACTGAGGCCACCCGCATCAAAGGTGATGCCTTTGCCCGCAAAAGCAACTGTAGGCGCCATCACATCATCTGTTTTATATTCCATAATAACCAACCTACAATCAACAGCTGAACCGCGTGATACGCCAGCAAGTCCACCCATCCCCATCGCAATAACATCATCTTCCTTAAACACCGTAATGGTCAATCCATTATTTTCTGCAATTTCGCAAGCTTCTGCTGCTAAACGAAGCGGGTTGAGAATGCTTGGTGGGCAGTCAACCCAATAGCGCGCTTTATTAATCGCGCGACCAATTGCTAATGCACGTCCAAGAGTATCTTCCTGCAATCCTACAACGGTCTCACCACATATCACTACATTAATTAAATCAGTTTCTTTTAAATCGGCATCCGTAATAAAATCATCAAAATGATACGCAGCCATCATCGCCGTTATTATAGTTTGTTCCACCAATACATCTGCAGATACACCAAATAAATCTGGGTTGGGTGGCACAATTGCCAAAGATGGCGCATGCAGTGATATCGCTTTTCGCACACCACTACCAATTGCCCGTCTATAGTCCTCTAATGCTATGCGCTGATTGTGTTGCACTTTGCCAACACCAACAATAATAAGATCACAAGGGGCGGTATTTTTTAAAAATGGCACTGTTATAATCTGCTTTTTTTTGCCAGCAACAGCATGCGCTTTCACCGTGTCAGAAAAATGACGCGCCTTCATGAGATCTGATAAAAAAGGACACCATGCATGTATTGGCTGTACTTTAGCTGCATTGTCTTCTTGCTCATTTGCTATAAAACAATATGCGCTAACATCTTGATCGGCTACCGCTTTTTTGTTGATAGTAATGATAGGCTCAAGGCGTCCAAAGGCTACTTGAGAAGTCACAACAGTAATAATAATCAACATTATTTTAGGCATATATAAACTCTCCATAATGGCACCTTTTTTATGATATTATTTATATAACCAATTGCATCATGTACCGTCAATAGAAAGTGTATTGAGCGCCAAAAAAAAGGACCCGACAATCCGGGCCCCTTTTTACGATATTATACTAAATCAGTCTTTATTCGTCCTGATCGGATCTGCCAAAATTCATTGCGTATAGCTTTTGCGCTTGAGCAATGACCGGTTGACCAAATAAAAATGCAGTTCCCACAACTCCTGTTGTACCTGCTACTGCAAATCCCGGATATCTTCGTGCAAATCGAAACACATTTTTATAACGCTCTTCTCTCATTACCCAGTTAGCACTTTCAATAGCAAAGCCCGACATTATACCTGCTACAATAAAATTTTTAACGAATGTTGCATTGTTAGAACTTTTATTTTCGTCCATCGCCCGCACACAACCGGTTTGAAAACTCATTGCAGCAACAACTGCCAACATCATTTTACGCATGCATAAACTCCTACACTATATACTTTTTGCGCTATCGCTCTTTTCAACGGACTTCATTGTATAGAGTTGGCTTATCTTCGTCAAATAGGTTACTTAATGAGCAAATTTTTTTACTCATGGCGTCTATCAGTATTGTAAACTAAAAAAACGAGCATTATTCTTTCATTAATGCAGCAAATTCTTGAGCAATTTTCGTATGGCGTTCAACATCGTCTAAAGAATCATACTCCCAAGAAAATTCAATAAGCGTACGATGAGGCAATGATCTTGGAACAAATATTCGCGAAGTTACCGCAATTTGTTGGTCATTAAGACAGAGGTCATGATAAGGTTCAGTCTCTTTACCATCCCAAGGGATAGACCCAAGAAACGCATAAAATGGCTCAACATTGCTTAATTCTATATAGCCATGGTATATATTTTCCTTATCTAGAGCTTCTTTTTTATGCTTGAACTCTTTCATTAATATATGTATAGAGCCAGGGGTAGACCAATAAGAATTGCAATTGTCAATTTTACTTGCCTGCAAAGCCATATGCATAAATAATGGTTCAACTATCGCAATATGAGTCAGCCCATCTTTATGTGCAAGTACTTTTTTTATGCAATTGGATTGGGCCAATCGATAACAATACTTTGTGGCAAGCACCGGGTTCATACTCACACTAACATGAGAAAAACAAGTGAAGACAATAATAATAAATAATTTTCTCATTGCGGCTTTCCTTTTATTTAAGTACATTCTCTCTTTAAGCGCATTATAATACCATGTATTATTATTTCAGCAAGTATGAATACTGCTACAATGCGCCTAGCCTTATGAGAACTTTACGCAGTGACTTATAGTTGTTTTTGCACACCATAAGCGATGTAATTCCCACTGATTGTGCAGCAAGAATGTTATCATATAAATCATCGATAAATATGCAATCCGCAGGATCAAGACTATAGGTGTTTAGCACATATAAAAAAGCATCACGAGCAGGTTTGATTAACCCTATAGCGCCTGAAATTACAATGCGATGGGCATCAAAATAGGTATTAAAAATTGAAGCATATCTCTGTTTGAGCAAATCAAACGATACTTCATCCCAGTTTGACAATATGAATAGCGTATTTTTTGCAGATCCATCTTCATTTTTTGCGTGATAACAATCGCGTAATAGCTTAATAGCATCTTTAATGGGATAGGTGGCACTAACCAATGCCTCAGGATTGAACATCTGCTCTAATGTTCTTGTCACCAATGTTTTCTCGCGCTTACTGACAAAATAATCTTGCATCTCCAATTGATCAAGATAATCATGCATTGATTTGATAATTTCAGTTCCAGAAACAAGGCCTGCAAGCCATTTATTCATAATAATAGGTAAAGGATTGCCCTCATTATCAGTTGCAATTTCACGTGGATTTTCTTCTGACGGGTTCATACGTTCTAAAACATCAAAAACTTTTGACTTGATATTAGGATTTTTCCAGTCAAAAAGCATGTAACTTAAAAAGTGTTGCAACCCTATGGTGCGTGCAAAAGTAAAATGAGAAGTAGCAAACAACGTATCACCCAAATCCCAAATAATGGTTTTGCCGCGTACGCTGAGTATAAAACAAAGCGCATACAATACTACAATGCGCACTTTATTTTGCATATACGTTACTTTCTTGCAGCAATAAGATGGTCCATCTCTTGAATATCTGCAGCTGCTGCATCACCATATTTAGCCATGAGTCTGCTTTTTTCGAACTCAAGCCACTCTAATTCAAATTTTTTTATTTTTTTGTTTATTTTAGATAACTCAGCTTCATATTTAGCTATTGCTGCGGTATCTTTTTCTTTGCGCGCATCTGCAAGTTGCTGTTCAATCTTATTTTTTACATGCTCAAGGGATGGTTTTGGAATTTGCACTGCAGGTAACATATAAGAACACACACATAGAGCCCCTAATAGCACCATATTCTTCATACGATTCTCTCTTTTTTTAATCTATTTTTTACTATAAAACAATATCTTAGTTTTATTAGTGTAAACTCAAAAAAACCCTAGATGCAATAGACTAAAATTTCCAACCAAGATTGCCCACTACAATGTAATGATCTTGTTCTTGTACACCAAAAAGATGCTGCGCAATAACCCACGAAACACCTACTTGTACGATTATACGCTGCGTTGAAAACCATAGTGAAGGGCCTAAGAATATAACATTGCCACCAGAATCCTGATCAGTTATTCCTTTTATTTTGTCTTTTTGCCGATACGTACCATCAAACTCTATCAACCAATTAAAAATATAGCTGTCTGCAGCATACGATATATTTTTTCCCAATCCCCACTGATAAAGAAATTGGTTTCCAATTTCAATACCTTTATTTACCGTAGTAAGAATAGCTCCTAGAGACCCATAATAATACCATTCCGTATCCATATAACCTGCCGTTAACCCAAGAAAAAAACTTGGGACACCAAGTCCTGTTGAAGGCGTCTTATTTGCAGAACCCGTTGGAAGAATTAACGTTGTAACCAATGTACTCAGAAATGCTGATTCCAACTTGTTTTTGCTATAAAACACATACTCCGCTGTTATATATAAATCCTCTAGTCCATGAGATGTGTCGCTACCAAGTTGAAATTTTGCTGCAATCGGCACTTCCACAAATAGTGATAAGTCATCCCTTATACCATACAAAAAAGACGGTATTACTTCAGCAAACAGTTCCCCTTGTCCTTTTAGATAATCTACATAAGTAAACAATTGAGTATCACCTTTGTCGACAACATTCTGGCCAAAAGCAATAAAAGGACCGGGTTGTTGTGATGTCGGTAGTGCAAAATTGCCAACGCGCACTTGTTCAACTTCTTCTTCTTCTTTATCCCCTGCTCCTATTTCGTAGGTATCACTTTTGGCCGTTATTACATGCACATTTACAAAAATTAATACCAAAAAAATTATTAGTAATTTTCTGAAGATCAATCCAATTATCATATGCCTACTTTCAATATGTTAACAAAAATTAAACATTTAAAATTTCCATCCAACATTGGCGGCCAAAAGATAATGATCTTTGCCTTGCATCCCAAATAAATGTTGCGTAATAACCCATGAAATACCTAGTTGCACCGTTATATGTTGACCAGAAAGAAATAATGAAGGTCCCAGTAACACCTGTTCGCCGCCCGAATCACAATCGATCTGACATTTGAGTATATCCCGCTTAGAATAATGACCATCAAGCTCTATCAACCAATTAAAAATCCATTTATCTGAAACATACCATATATTTCTACCTAGACCAGCCTGATATAAAAAATGGTTACCAAATTTAGTGCATTTATGTGATGTTGGGAACAAGCCACCTGCAGATACAAAGTAATACCATACGGTATCAAAATGCGCTGCCGTAAAACCAAGAAAAAAGGTTGGCGCATCAGATCCTGTCGGCGGTACATCTAGTGCTAATCCAGTCGGTGCTGTTATATTAGCAACAAGCGTCACCATATTCGCCCTTTGGGACTCACCTTCACTATAAATAGCACCCTCAAACTGCACAAATATGTCTTCCGGCCCACTTGACACCTGACAATCATCCCTAAATTTGGCAGCTATTGGTAACCCAACAAATACCGACAGACGATCCTTAATGCCGTAAAGAACTGCAGGAATAACTTCCGCAAATAGTTTTTTATGTCCTCTTAGATATCCCGCATACGTAAACAATTTCAGATCTTTTTCATCCACTATATTTTGGCCAAAACTAACCAACGGTGTAGGTTGCTGTGCGGTTGGCAAAGCAAAATTGCCGATGCGAGGTTGTTCAATTTCTTCTTCTTTATTACCAACTTCTTGCTCATAGGTATCCGATTTGGCATATATATCTGTTTTTATTCCTATCAAAAACATACTTATAATTAGTATTTTTTTAGCGTGTGATCGAGTAAGCATAAAGGATTCCATTCTGAGTGTTACTGGACTCTTCATTCCTGTTTTAAAATCGCGTTATAGTGATAATACATAACTCGCAAATAAGGTTAAAAGGAAAATGAAAAATGTTATCCGTATAAGTCTCTGTGCACTAATCTCATGGCATTCATCTACTGTTTTAGCAATATCTATCGTATATAACTATCGCATTGCGCAAGTAACGAAACAACCAATATTTGAAAATGTTAAACCGCATGAATCTACTACCGTGGCACTTTTATTTGATCAATATCAAAAAAAATATGACAATGAAACGCGTCAAAATTTTATCGGTGGCTTGGGCTCATATATTTATGAATTTGAGCCATGCTATTTTCGAGCCGATTTTGCAGTATCACATGTACAACAAACCGTAAACCATATCACTACTTTTACCGGTACTGAAACGGATGACATTTTATTTACTTTTGGTAGTAATGTTATTAAAAACGCAACCAAAACAGTGGCATTATCAGGACTATTCGGTATACCTACACACGCTATTTTCCGGCTAAAACATGTAGATTTTGGTTACGGGCAAGTTGGCCTGGGCACGCAATTAGACGGCACATATCGCTTTAATGACACAGGGCATGCCGTGCTTGGCGGCCTGCGCTATATTTATTTTGTTCCAAGAACTGCTTATGATTCTGCCTGTGCAAAACATACATTCAGCATAGGTCAATTAGGAGATTTATTGGTAGCCTATAAAAAAAGTTGGTATAGTCATGGCATCGAATTTGGCTACACCGCGCGATTTCAATTTGGTAGTTCCATTTATCCAAATTTTGATAATATAATAGAAAAAACCGATTATAGAAGAAGCAATTTTTATGGTATCTACAAATACAAATTTTTGATTGACGATCTACCCAATCGATTACTCTTCAATATTTCATACGGCTTTGATACAAGTCCCAAAACATTTGGCAATCAACATGTGATAACACTATGGGCCGCATGGAATATTAACTTTTGATATCGCTTTGGTTACATTGCACATAACCTTGTATATCCGTTTATAAACCCCGAATTTCATTATTAACTCTTCATTACACAATAAAATAACAGTAAGGTAGTAGTACACAAGTTATAGATTGGAATGGAAAAAATAATGAAATACATCATACCTGTATGCGTAGTATTAATTGGCACATTATGGCATACAAACCTACTTACTTCTGAAGTCTCGATGGTCTATAATTACCGTATCGCACAAGTAACCACTCAATCAATATCCCAATCTAATCATAAAAACCACACAATCGTAGCACTTCTTTTTGATCTCTATCAAAAAAAATATAACAATCAAACGCGTCAAAATTTTGCGGGAGGCCTTGGCTCTTTCATTTATGATTTTGATCCATGTTATTTCCGCATCGATTTTGCAGCATGTCATGTACACGAAACAGTGAACCACAAGACCACCCTTTCTGACACGCAAACTGACGATATTTTATTTACTTTGGGTGGTAGTGTAATGAAAAACACCAATACAACAATAGCCTTATCTGGTTTATTTGGTATCCCAACACACAAAATATTTACATTGCAACATCTCGATTTTGGCTATGCCCAAGTTAGCACTGGCATTCAAGTAGATGGTACCCATATATTAAATGGAACGGGCAGCTCAGCAGAATGGGGAGCACGCTATATCTATTTTATTCCTCGAACAGCACAGGATAACCTATGCAATAACCATAACTTTAGCATAGGCAATATAATCGATTTACTTTTTGCTTATAAAAAAGACTGGCTTAAGCACGGCTTAGAACTTGGCTATACAGCACGCTTTGATTTTGGAGCCTTTAGTCATCCAAAGTTTGATGATATTGTAGAAAGCGTCCAATACAATCGAAGCACCTTTTATGGGGTATATGAATATAAATTCTCAATTAACGACATGGCGAGCAGGCTTCTATTTAACATCTCCTATGGTTTTGATACAAGCCCAAAAACATTTGGCAATAAAAACATTGTTACCCTTTGGGCTGCATGGGATCTCAACTTTTAGATAAATGTGAAGCCTTATGGACTAATGCAAACATACATGACACTAATCCCCAAAACCTTACTACATACATAGAAAAACTTGGATGTACCTACGACGATATAGAATTAAGCGACATCGATTATGCATGGCACCGTTAAAATCAGAAATTTATACCCCAAGAAAACCATACGTTCTCAATTTGGGTATTGCCAAAACGCTCTGGCAAAGGATTAATACCATACGATGCGCCAACAATAATTGCACTTGGATACGTATTTTTAATCAAAAATCCGTACCGATAGCTACCAAAAAAGCTATGTGTTGTAGAATTTATTTGTGCCATTAAATCCGGTAGTGGTGGTTGTGCATTTGCATCAAATAAAAATGTCGGGTTATAGCCAACTTCTATCTGATGGCGAGGCCCCCAATTTTGTTGATAGGTTAAATATAAATCAGCTGCATTTCCCAGTGCAAAATCAAAATTCTGCATTATTTCATTTAGCTCTATATCCACCTTGCGCGGAAAAAAATGTATAAATCGAGCAGCTGCCATAAGAGCTTGGGTGTTGCTAATGCTATACGCTACGTCTATTTGCGCGCCAAGACCAACATGTCCAGTGCCAAGTTGCACCACTTGCAGACTTGAATCTGCATGCGTTGGCACACCAAAATGCAACGATGCCCCCATACTTAAACGATCATGCACAGAAAATGCATACCCTACTGTTGCCAAAATATCATCTATTTGGGTACGAGAAAAAGATGCTTCCAAGGTATCACTTTGTGCATGTACACGCCCAACTGCAGCGTTAACGCGCGCAAAAAAATGCTCTTTCATATAAATATACGTCAACAACCCACCAACTGCAGATTCGTGAGCATCTTTAAGGAGTTGCCTAAATTGTGCAAAAGGAGTTACCGCAATAATAGAATGCCGCTTTTGCACTAAATGCTTTAGTTGTGTTCGCGTTGTTTCTGCAATGCGCAAGTTATACACAAGAGTAATACCATGCATCGGTAAACAAATAAGTATATTCATTGCACATGCATATATAACTATTTTTAAGCGTGGGATTACCATGGAATTTATTAAAAGTTAAAAATTGTTATCATCAATATTTAGTTCGTAAGAAATACGATAGTGAGATGTAGTAAAGAAAAAATAAGACATCCATTGCGTATGATATATTAATGCACGATACTGCCCATCAGAAGAATAGAGAATGCATGGTTGGCAAGTGCAAATATGTGATCGCGACCATATCACGTACGGATATCTACGCGACCATATATCTATATTTTTTTTAGCATTATATGCCGGATCGTATGATAGCAATTCAAGCTGTTCTTGAATATCATCAATAAAGCACTCATCATCGTCCGCAAATATATCATCATTATAATAGCGCATGGTTTGAATTATGGTGCACATTAACACCAATGCAATTGCTACATACCAAAGCCCATACCAAATGAGCAAAAATATAATAATAAGATCAATGCTCGCAATAATAAGAGTTAATCCGTATAACAATGATACAAAAAACATCCCTGCCGCAATAAAAAGCGCACCGCGAAACCAAGGAAACAACAGTCCCAAAAAAAATGTAAGTATCAACGCAGTACTCACTGATATGAATAGTTGACTAATCATAATAACCCTCTTTTTGGGACTAACGCTTTATTTTTTCATAAATGAATGTACATGAATAAGAATACTAACAACGATGCATGCCCAGCCAAACCATGGAGAAACAAACGCATCACCTTTAAGATAGTGCTGCAACAGGACTGCTAATCCAAAGCCTCCTGCTGCATGCGCTATACTATTCAACATGGGATGAGCTGAAAAATATGCCAAGGAATTTTGATATAGTTGCATGATAAGACCCTTTTTTGTGTTTTACAGAACAATTCATCACCTGTCTTTCTTGTACCCTACCCAACTTTTCTCCCATAATTCAACCCTTTAACATGCTATCCCTGGCAATCGGATGGCAGGTTGCAACATTCTCTCGATAAGGCATACTGAAAAATAATGCGCCATTACTTAAAGTCGTGCATGTCAATGCATTCATTGAAAGTAAACCTGGGCGCATCACGCTATAGTTCACCATATAAAAACCATCGTATTTAAG
>Ga0206924_1126_pt1 | contig 9573 bp, 13 predicted proteins | sample Alteio_BWOrgHeat_61_FD_152947 | JGI IMG/M metagenome (GOLD analysis project Ga0206924, IMG submission 152947) | Enriched cells from forest soil in Barre Woods Harvard Forest LTER site, Petersham, Massachusetts, United States -... | ecosystem: Environmental > Terrestrial > Soil > Temperate forest > O...
CATCTCTTCCATCCCGGCGCGGGATAGTTATCTGGCTGCAATGTTAAAGCGAACGAGTAGCGAAGAGGAAGCGGCGCAGATGGTGGGCATCCGGGAGCTTCCGCTCAACCGCGCAGCCCCTCCTCCACTCGCCCCATCGATCGGCTACGTTCCCGCTTCGGATAAGCCGTCGTCCACACCCCGCGCCGGCGGTGCCTCCACTCCCGCCAGCGCTCCGACGGCCACGCCGCCGAAAAACAAATTTTGGGACAAGTTGCTGCATCGCAATCACCACGACTCTCCTCCTCCCTCCACACCGGCTCCTTCACAATGAGTCGAGGCGAGTCCGATTAACCTTTTCCTTTTTAGCACCATGAAGAAAACGACCCTCCTTATCGTCGCCGCGGCATCCTGCCTTCTCTCCGGATGCGGAACTCCGGGCCAGACCTACGCCAAACAACATCCCGAACTTCCCGCGCCACATCGGCAGATTCTCATGACCGGCAAAATTCCTGACGGAGACGCCGTCGCGGGAATGACCCGGGAGCAAATCCAGATCGTGATGGGAGTGGACGCGACGCAATACACGAAAGTCGACGGCCATGACGCCTGGGTCTATGTGAAGAAACGGCTGACCTCGGAACCCTTCTCCGTGGCTCACTCGGATTTCGGCCAGCAAGACAATCGCAACCGCGGCATGCCCGATGAAACGGCCGCGCAATCCCCCGAGGGACAGCGGTCAGTCAAGACGACGATCATTTTCGATGGCAATGTCGCCACGCGCGCCGACGTGGTGAATGGCGGACTTTGATTCCGGGAAAGTTGCAAACAGCCGCAATTTTCGAGGGAAATTGCTTGTTTTCGACCGCTAAAAAGTCACCCCATCGGGACGGCTTTCTTTGGCTAATTATCCATTTGGCTGTATCTTGAGCCGATGAAACTCCCCGTAGTCAATCAACCGGTGGGCCTGATGATCAAGGGCAAGGTCCATCGCGCCACGTGCACGGATCTTTTCGACGGAGGCTTCGGTTATTATTTCGACGCGATTTTTCCCAAGACCACGCGCTACAAATTCTCCAGCGGCGAGCAATGCGCGATCCCGGAGCTCGGCGAAAAGTGTCTGGCCGATTTCGTCAGCTATCCCAAGAACGATTCCTGGACGGTGCGGTTTCTGATTCCGAAATGGTGACCGTAAGTACGGTCGCCAGGCCGATTTCTCACGGTTCTTATGCCTTTGGAGGTTGAAAATCTGTATCGTGGTTCCACCTCGTCCGGTGGGCGGGAAACGATCCAACGCCTCTTGCAGACCGATGCCGTCCGCATCGAGCGCATCGACTCCCACGCGGAATCCAGCCCGGAAGGATTCTGGTACGATCAATCCCAACACGAATGGGTCATCCTCCTCCAGGGCTCGGCAACGCTGGCTTTGGCCGAGGGACAGCGCCTGGAACTGAAGGCCGGCGATTACCTGCTCGTCCCGCCGCACTGCAAACATCGCGTGGAGTGCACATCGGCAGACGCGCTCTGGCTGGCAGTCCATTTTCGATAACGCCCACTGCGGGGTGGCGCGTTTCAGTTTGTGCTCTGCACTTTTTCCCCGTCATTTTTCCCAAACAGCCACTGGCGGCTGCAGAAATAAATCGCGGTTCCGAGCAGGACGGCATTCACGGCGGCGTAGGACATCGGATCGGAAAGCGGCGCGCTCTGGTCGAAGAGATCGCCGCAGCACCAGAATGCCAACCGCACCGGCGTGAGAATCGCCCAGCCAATCGTGTCACAAACCCGCACCGCGCGCACGGAATGGAAAAGATGGGCGGAGAACCAATAGCTATAGACCGCGCTCCAGCTCAAAATGAACGAGGCAAGAATGGAGGTCAGCAGGGAGGTCGCGTATTTGGCCGCGTCTTTCATGGTCGGGAAACCTATTCAATGCAAAGAACCGCGAATGGCGATACGGAATCTGCCCCCGCGGAAACAAAACGAAGAACCGTCTCGATAGTTGCACAGCCTGTTGTTGGGTGAGAGAGTTGTTCCATCCTCCTCCCCACGGCGCCCCCCATCTTCATTTCGCTTCTCATGATTCACGATCGGCCGAAACGTTTCCGCCTGTTCCTCGTCCTGCTGCTTTTATCCGGTCTGTCCGCTACATTCGCCGCCGAACCCACTGCGGCGCGAGCCACCGCCGCGAACCGGACCGAGCCCGCCGGCTCCGTCTCATCTGGATCGAAAGCCGCCTCCGGTGCGAATAGTCCCGAGATTCAAGCGGCCTTTCGTTCTACCGCCGATATGGCGACCAAGCTTTTTGCGGCCACCGAGGACCTCAAGGCTCGGGTGGCTGATCGCCGTGTTCTCCCGGGCGGATCACCCACCAAAAAGGCTCCTTTTCTCCTCTCGCAAGCCGATGATCTGGACAAACAGCGCGCCAAACTGCGCGCCGAGATCGCCAGAATCGAGGAATACAAATCGCGCAACCTCAAGGGCTGGGGGGATGACTTGGAAAATCAGCTTTTGGAAGTTCAGATATCCGAACAATCCATCGAGCAGAACATGACCGGGATTCGCCAGACCCTGGCCGAGAAGCGTTGGTGGTTGCTCGGCCATTAAAGCCGGGTCAAAGGGGATGCAAATCGCCTTCGGGTGGTAATTCATCCGCGGTCACCGCCGCGGGAATTTCCCGATCTGGCGTCGCGCACACTCGCTCGTATTCCTGTTCGTACCGCGGGTGATTTGTGCCCATGAGCCGGTCCCAGATGTTGAAATACAGCCCGTAGTTACAGTGCACGTAGCGGTGGTGCATGTTGTGATGCACGGAAGTATTGTACCAGCGCAGGAACCGGTTGCGCAAAAACCACGACGGCAGGATTTCAAAACCGAGGTGCCCAAAGACGTTCATCAGCGTCATGTAGAGCAACCACAGCAGCGCCACGAGCGGGTGCATGGGCAGCACCAGCGCCGCGAGCGGAAAAATCACCGCCTGCACCACGGCCTCCAGCGGATCGAAGGAAAACGCGGCCCAAGGTGTGGGATTGTGGCTCAAGTGATGGACGCGGTGAAAAATCGGGAAAAGCGGCCGCCAATGCATGAGCCGGTGCGTCCAGTAAAACCAGGTATCGTGGAGGAAGATCATCGCGCCGAGTGAAAACCAGAAGTAAGGCCAGCCGTGATCGCTGAAGTGATGGTACAGCTTTGTCCAGCCGAGCCGATAAAGCGTTGCCGTCAAGATCCCCGAGCCGCAGAAGACCAGAAACGAAAGCAGACTGTAGGCAACCTCCCGCCGCATCTCCGCCGAGGCCGGAAACGCCGCCTGAATCTTGCGCCCGATCATGCGCCGCCGAAACCAAATGTAGAACGCCAGATACGCTCCCCCGGCGATGACGAAGTAGCGCACGAAATGCATCACATACTCGGCAAGGACGAGTTGCTCGATTCGTTTAAAGGCGATCGGATCGATATTCATGCGCGCGGAAGATTTCTAGCGCAAGGCGGCTGCCCAAGCCAGCGCTTCCGTCGACCACTGGGTCCACCCCTATTTTCGCCGCTCTCCACCTGGCATTTTGGGAACGCTGGTTGAAGAATGTGATGCCTCATTGTATCCACTCCGGGACACCATGTTTTCCATCGCTTTCATCTGCACCGCCAATGTCTGCCGCAGCGTCATGGCCCACGCGATCTGCGCCGCGGAGGTCGCGAAGCGTGGATGGAATATCGAACTGTACTCTGGCGGCGTGATGGATTTCAGCGGTACACCGGCCTACCAATACGCGTGGATGTCCTGCTGCCAGCACGGCACGCCGTTGGCGAAGGAAGGATCTACTTTCGTCGGAGCCCTTCCCCTCCCCACGATCAATCGCTTTCTCGTGATGGAAGAACGCCACGCCGAGGAACTCGTCGCCGGGCACGGCATCGACCGCGCCCGCATCACCCTGCTCGCCAGCTTCGATCCCGAAGGCGGCGGCCCCGAAATCGACGACCCCATCACCCAGGGTTCCCTCGCCACGGAACGCTGCTATCTGCGCCTGCGCCGCTGTGTTACAAACTACCTCGATACTGCAGCGGATATTCCCCGACCAACGTGAATGGCGCGCGGAGGCGCGCCACGGCTCGCATTTCGCGGCACATTTCGTATCCTCGCACAAAATGATCATTTCCTCCTGGTTTCGCCGCTTCTTTCCAGCGCGAAAGCGTATCTGGCCCAATGCCAATCCGTGGGGCGCACTGCAGAATGAAACAACCATCGAGACAGACAGCGGACCGCGCTTCCTCTGGACGGTGTCATGCGGCGATTTGGAGTTACCCAGCGGCCGGCTCATTGCCTGCGATCCATTCGCCGGGCTCCTTCCGGCGAATATGCCTTTTATCGAAACCCCTCGAGGCAGGTTTCCCGTGACTGTGACGTTGGCCGATGTGAGCGAGGAACAAAACCGGTCCCATGCCCGGGAAGCGTATGCCTCGATTGTCTTTTCCCAAGGCATTGAAACCTATCGAAAGTTACTTCCTCTCGCCAAAGATGGTGAAGAAAGACCGGAACTCAAAGGAGAGGACTTTGTCGGATTTTTCGTGGACGCTGGCACTGCCTGTTTCGTCGACGAGACGGTGGTGAAGCCATGCATGCCTGATCCCAAAACTTGGCTCAAATCGCTTTTCGAAAACGAGCGGGCGGATTGTTGGTTTAGTCGGATGGACGATCCCAATCACATTCGCGATGGCATCGCAAATATCACCCTCCCCCTGGCAAAAAACGGAGAGAACTTGATCCTGTTTCACACCGGATGGGGAGACGGTGTTTACCCTTTGATCGGATCATTTGATTCGGCTGATCGGTTGATTGCCGTACATATCGACTTCTTCGTCATTAAATGACGAGCGGCGGAGCACTCTTCTCACTTCAGCGATCTTGATCCTTTGTGAATGAGAACTACCAAAGGCTTCGTGAAACAGCGGGACGAAATGCTTTCAGCGATTATTTGGCGGGCCCCTTTACGGTTATCAACACCACGGCGGCAAGGATGAGACCACCCGCGGCGACCACACCCGCGGGCAGCGTTTCGCCGAGTACGATACGGCCGAGGATGACGGCGATGAGTGGGTTGACATAGGCATAGGTCGAGACGCGCGCCGGGGTGCTGACCTGTAGAATCCAGACATAACACGGGAAAGTAATGAGGGAGCCGATGATGGTGAGATAGACAAACGCGCTCGCGGAGCGGGCGGTGATCTCCTGCCAGTGCCAATGGTTCGTCTCTCCCAAGGCCAGGCTGACCACGAACATGAGTCCACCGCCCGTCAGCATTTGCATGGCGATGGCCAGCAGAGCGGACGCCGGTTTCTGTGCGTGGCGGGAATAGATGGAGCCGGACGCCCAACTAATCGACGCCGCGAGGAGGATGATCGCGCAGAAGGGATTGATGATGCCGTGACCGTGCGTGTCGCGGCTAGCGACAATGAGCGCCACGCCCGCGAAGCCGAGCGCGAGTCCCGCGAAGACGAGTCCGTGCGGACGGCGTCCCTGCGGGCGCACCCAGTCGAGCACGATCATCCACAGCGGTGTGCCCGCGACCATGAGCGCGGCGACATTCGTGGGCACGCGCAATTCGGCCCAGCTCAAGCCTCCATTGCCGAGCACGAGCAACAGGCCGCCGACGATCGCCGCATCACGCCAGTCGAGCGCAGTGGGACGGGCCGCGCCCTTGAGCCGCATACAGGCGTAGAGGATGGCACCCGCGATCACGAAGCGCCCGCCCGCCATGAAAAACGGCGGGATGGATTCAATCGCGACGCGAATGCCGAGATAAGTGGATCCCCAGACGAGATACACCGTGGCAAATGCCGCCAGCACCAGCCAGCGGGGCGCGGGCACGGCGGAACGGGAGGACGATGATAACGGCGCAACCGGAGGTTCGACGAGGGGAGGAGTCGCGCTCATAAGCCGGGCCGAAGCAATTTTGGAAATATCGCCTGGAAATCCGCGAGCGCGCAGCGCCAGGCGATCTCGGCCGGCACGCCCGCCTGGCGATAGACGTGCGCGAGCAGGCTGAAGGGGTCGGGTGTCAGCGCCGCCCGCGCCAGGCGCAGGGGCGGAGTCGGCAGGCAGGTGGTGGTGTTACTGGTCATATGGCTCGGTTGGGGTTGTGCGAGCCAAGGGCGGTGGAAACAAAAAGCCCACCGCCTTTGGCTGGCGGTGGGTTGGTGAAAAGTTTGTTTCTTGGAAAATTAAAGAATCAGCTTTTCGCCCCACCGCGCAGGGTAATTACGCGGACAGCCCAAACGGAGGCCATCGAGCGCGAGCTCACTGGCTTCTGGTGTTTGAGATAGAGGCAATGCTGTTTCATTGAACGCGCTCAGTCATAACAGCTTGGAAACGCGGAGTCAATTTGAATGTGCACCGAAAACAAAATGCGCCTCGAAAAATCACCGCAGCGCGTGACACCTTACGTGATGCAGCCTCCCCGCGCTCTGCTTCCCTACTTGTTTTTTCTCTTATTTTGCGCCCTCGCCACCGCGCACGCGGAAGAGCAGCGCGTGCTCAATCTCCTCTGCTGGACGGAATACGTGCCCTCTTCCGTCATCGAAAAATTCACGCAACACACCGGCGCGCGCGTGGTGGTTGAGAATTATAATTCCAACGAACAGATGCTCGGGATGCTGCGCGCCAAACCCGCGCACTACGATCTCGTGCAGCCGAGCCAGGCCTATGTCGAGGGATTGATTCAATCCCATGGCCTCGAACCGCTGGACGCCGCGCACATTCCCAATCGGGCGAATCTCGACCGGCGATACCGCCACCTCCAGCACGATCCTGAGGAAAAATACAGCGTGCCATGGATGGCGGGAACGGTCGGCATCGCGGTGAATTCAGACGTGGTCACCGAGCCGATCCATACGTGGGCAGACGTCTTCAGCGGCAAATATGCCGGGCGCATCGTGACCGTGAATGACCAGCGCGAAATGGTCGCGTGGGCGCTGGCCTCGCTCGGGCAGCCCATTACTCACGTGGAGGACAAAGCCCTCGCGATGACGGAGCCCGTGCTCCGGCGGTGGCTGGACCAAATCGCGGTCTTCGATTCCGACAATCCGCACACCGCGATGGCCGAGGGCAAAGCCGTCATCGGAATCATGTGGAGCGGGGAAGCCGCGCTGCTCTGGCAGCAGGACCACAAGTTTCAATACATCCTGCCCAAGGAAGGCGCTCACATGTTCCTCGATAGCCTCGCCATTCCCGCAGGGGCGCCACACAAGGAACTCGCCGAGGAATTCATCAACGACTGCCTCGACCCGGAGATCAGCGTGCTCATCAGCAAGGCGTATCCTTACACCAACCCGAACCTCGTCGCGCGAAGACTCCTCACGCCCGAGCAACTGGCCAATCCCGCGAGCTATCCGCCCAACGACGGTGGTTTGCACCCGCTGAGCAATATCGGCAACGACACGAAGACGGTGGATCAATTCGTCCGCCACATCCGCGAATCGTTGGGCCACTAAAGGCCGCTTCGATCAGCGCATCACTCCGGCAATCGCGATGCGCAGTTCCGCGAGGGAGGTGGGTTTGGCCAGGACAAGATCGATGAACTCCGATTGATCTTCCGCGTTCGGCATTCCGCCAAACCCCGTCAACATAATGACCCGCGTCTCCGGCTCGCGCGATTTCACCGCCACGGCAAGCTGATCGCCGTTCATTTCCGGCATCACCTTGTCGGTGATCACGAGATCGTATTCGCGTTGCTCAAAAAGCTGGAGCGCCTCGCGCCCATTGCTGGCCACGTCCACGGTATGCCAGTCGCGCTGCAAGGCATGCGAGGCGAGTTCGCATTGCACCGGCTGGTCGTCCACCACGAGAATGCGCAGCGGGCGGCCGGCTTGCACCAGCCCCGGCGTCTCAATCGCCACCGCGGAAACATCGCTGGCGAAGGTGAAAACAAAGGTCGTTCCCTCCCCCGGTTCGCTATGGATCTCCACCGTTCCCTCGTGCCGCTCGACGATGCCGTAGACCATCGACAAGCCGAGGCCGGACCCGTGCTCGCCCTTGGTCGAAAAGAACGGCTCGAGGCAGCGTCGCCGCACTTCTTCATTCATGCCCACGCCGGTATCCGACACCGTCAATTCCACCCGCTGGCCGAGGAGACGCGTGCGCAGGGTGATCGTGCCTCCCTGCGGCATGGCGTCGATGGCGTTGAAGATGAGATTGGTCAGCATCTCGCGCAGTTCGACCGCGTTGCCGCGCACCGGCGGAATGGTGCAAAATTCCGTCACCACTTCGATCGGCATTCCCCGCGCCAGCGCTTCGGCGGACCAGCGCGGACGCGTGAAGGCCACGGCTTGATCGATGATCGCATTCAAGGGCAGCGGCGTTTGCGTTTCCCCTGGTTCGGCAGGCCGATGAAATTCCCGCAGGCGTTTGACGATCTCTGCTGCATCGAGAGACGCCGTGATGATCGTCTGCGCGTAGTCCATGAATTTCTCACCCGCCGGATGCTTGTGGCACTCGTGCTGCAATAGCTCGGCATAGCCGAGGATCATCGAAAGCGTGTTGTTAAAGTCGTGGGCCACTCCCGTCACCATCCCGCCGAGCGCTCGCAAGCGCTCCTGCTGCACCACCTGCTGCTGCGTGGCCCGCAACTCAATCAGGCTTTGCTGCAATTCGTCGCGCGTTCGCTCCAGCACCGCCTCGGCCTCATGCCGGGCCGTCACATCTACGACAAATCCCTCGTAATAAAGCAGCCGCCCCAAATCATCCCTCACGGCGACCGCGTTTTCCGAAATCCAAATGACACTGTGGTCCTTCCGATAAACCTGTGACTCGAAGTTCGAGACGCTCCCATTGCGCTCCATGACTTCCAGGAACTCCGCCCGCCGCTCCGGGCGCACATAAAGCTGACGGCTGATATCGCGCAAATGGGTCCGCAATTCCTCGGCCGTCCGATAGCCGTAAATCCTCGCCAGCGCGGGATTTGCGCTGAGGTAATGGCCGTCCGGTGTCGTTTGAAAAATCCCCTCGATCGCGTTCTCAAAGATGCCGCGATACCGCTGTTCATCGGTAACGACGTAATCCACATCCGTAAGCGGAATCGAGCGGGCGATGTCTTGAGTTTCCCTTTTCATCCCTGTGGTGGAGTTAGGCCAATGTCATGCAAATACGCGCCACCAGTGCAGATGGGATGCCACGCACCGGCATTTTTGGCCTCTCATCGTGACCCGCGCACCAATTGGACGATCCGATCCGGACACGTTTCGGCGCAATAGGCGGGATTTTTGTTTCCCACGAGCCCATTGTCGTCTCTGTTCCGCGCGTGCCTCGATTTCGTTTCCTGACCATGATGCTCGGCGATTGCTTTCGCGCCGTACCGCCAGCCCTGCATCACCCGACCCCACACACCTGGCGCGACGACCAGGTAACCGCCACCTGGCTCGGCCACGCGACGGTGCTCGTCAATTTCTTCGGGGTGAACATCCTCACCGACCCGGTGTTTTTCGACCGGTGCGGCATCCGCGTGCCACCGCTCACCATCGGCCCCAAGCGCTACATCGCCTCAGCCTTGCGCCCGGAGGAACTGCCCCGCACCGATCTTGTGCTGCTCTCCCACGCGCATTTCGACCACC
>Ga0206924_1178_pt1 | contig 9506 bp, 5 predicted proteins | sample Alteio_BWOrgHeat_61_FD_152947 | JGI IMG/M metagenome (GOLD analysis project Ga0206924, IMG submission 152947) | Enriched cells from forest soil in Barre Woods Harvard Forest LTER site, Petersham, Massachusetts, United States -... | ecosystem: Environmental > Terrestrial > Soil > Temperate forest > O...
TCATTGGACACATCGCGGGGCCAATTTCGTGGGCTTCAAGCAGCCGGCGTCCGAAGCGAAGCAAGAAGACGCCTTGCTCGTGGGCTGCGCCGCCCTTCCCGAAAATGATTGGTGCCGCAGACAGCTCCCGGGATGAGTTCGGTCGCTAACGCGGATAGGAAGTAGCCGCGCGGAGGCTGACGGCTACGCGCTGAGCGTCACCACGTGGATGCGGCCGTAGTTGTCCCATTGCTTGGTCTTGGGGTCGCGTTTGCCCTGGCCGTGGGTGGCGGCGAGGTAGAGGGTGTTGCCGTCGGGGGTGAAGTGGGCGTGGGTGACGCGGGACTTGGTGTCGAGCGAGGTGAGGAGTTTGCCGTCGGCGGCGGAGAAAATGGCGGTGGTCCAGGTGCCCTGAGCCTGGCGGCCGGCCATGAGGAAGGACTGGCCGTCGGGGTGCCAGGCGAGGGTTTCCATGAGGCCGGAGCCGTGTTCGCCGTCGTGAATCTGGCCGAGCATCTTGGGCGGGATGTCGCGCCAGGCCCAGCGTTGCCAGGTCATTTTGCCGTTGCCGGCCATGGGGTCGGACATCGGGCCCATGCCCGCGCAGAGGAGGCTGTGACCATCGGGGGCAAAGGCGAGGGCGTAGATACCGCCGACGTAGTGCGCGCTCTTGATGATGCCCCAGCAGGTGAAGTCGGGTGTGGTGAAGGTGGCGACCTGGCGGCCGCTGGCGACGTCCCAGATGCGGACTTCGCCCATGAGGTTGCCGGCGGCGAGATACTGGCTGTCGCGGCTGAAGGCCACGCTGAGGACGGGCGGGATGTGGCTGAAGGATTGGAAGAGATCGCCGGTGCGGGCGTCGTAGATTTTGACGGACGGCTCGGTCTCGGGAGCGGGATCGTACTTCTCACTGCCGGCCAGATACTGGCCGGTGACGCTGGCCACGAGGTCGCCACCAGGCGAGAGCGCCATTTGGCGGGACCAGAATTTGTGGGCCTGGACGTGGCGGAAGGAACTCTTTGAGGCCACGTCGTGCCAGATGAGGGCGCCATCGAAGCCGGCGGAGATCACGGTCTGGCCATCGGGGAGCAGGACGCAGCCGGAGGCGTAGCTGGTGTGTTTTTGCGCGAAGGGGACGAAGGCGGGTTTCGCGTCCTTGTCGGGATTGACCTCGAGGAGCTGGCCATCCATGCAGGCGGCGTAGAGCAGGCTGCCATCGGGCACAGCGGCGAAGCCGAGGACGCCGGTGGGAAGGACGATTTCGCGGGGCTTGTCGAATTTCACGCGAGCACCTCCTTGATCGGGTCGGCGTGATCTTCCACGCGGTGAAAGGTGGGCATGTTTTGCAGGTCGTATTCGGCGTAGGGATCGAGGCCCAGGGCGCTGAAGATGGTGGCGAAGAGGTTCTGTTCGTTGAAGGAAGTGCCGTCGGGATCGACGCCGTCTTCATCGGTGGCGCCGACGATCACGCCGCGCTTCAGGCCGCAGCCGGTCATCATCATGCTCCAGGCATTGGGATAGTGATCGCGGCCGCGCGCGGGGTTGAGCCAAGGGGTGCGGCCGAATTCGCCCATGGCGATGACGAGCGTGTGGTCGAGCATCCCGCGGTCTTCGAGGTCGGTGACGAGGCAGTGGAGGATGCGGTCGAGTTCCGGCACGAGCATCTGGTGAATCTCGTGCTGGAAGACGTGGTTATCCCATGGCATGCCATTGGCCACCATGACGAAGGGCGCGCCTTGCTCGCAGAGCTGGCGGGCCATGAGGGTGTGCAGGCCAAAGGTGCCGGGGCCGTAGCGGGCGCGGTCTTTTTCGGGGAGTTTGGCGATGTCGAAAAGGTCGGCGCTCGACATGAGGCCTTTCACTTTTTCAAACGCGGAATTCTCCGCGGCGGCCATGCGGCTGTTGTGCTCGTTGGCGTAACGCTGGGAAAAATAGGCGCGGAGATTTTCGCGGGCCTCGTGATCGTCGGTGAGGGAATCGGTGGCGCGGCGGAGCTGGGTGAACGTACCGCCGAGACGCACGGCCTGGTGTTCCGGCCCGAGCCAGCCGGAGAGGTCGCTGGCTTTGTAACCCTTGAATTCATTCCCCTCGGGATTCGGATCGAGGAGGATGAAATTCGGGAGCTTGATGTCGAGTTGGCCGACGGCGGCGGAGATCGAGGCTCCGAGCGTGGGACGGGTGAAGCCGGCGCGATCGGGATTGCCGCGGGTGATCAGGTTGATCGCCTGGAAATGCTCGGGCTGCTTGGTGTGCATGCAGCGCACGATGTTCAACTGGTGCGCAATGGTCGCGCAGCGCGGCATGAGCGAGGAGAAATGGACGCCGGGGATGGACGTGGAGATGCTGCCGAAGGGACCGCTGGAAGGGCGGCCGGGTTTCGGGTCCCACGTCTCGAACTGGCTGGGCGCGCCGGTGAGGAAGAGGAGGATGACGTTTTTCTGCGCCTTCTTCGTAGCCTCGGCGAAAACGGGATTGGTGAAGAGGCCGGTGAAGCTCCCGACCGCCGCCGCGCCGGAGGCCGCGAGGCCCTTGAGGAAAAGGCGGCGATGCAGGCGATGCTCATCGGGCGTGCAGGAGCCGGGTGGGACGATTTTGGCGCTCATCAGGTCAATGATTGGTCAGGAATTCCGGGCCGGTGACGAGCGCCCAGAGCAACTGGGTGACCCCGTCGGCGGGTTTGTCTTTGCACTGTTCCAGCAAGGCCATGCCGTGGGCGAGTTCGTCGGCATCGGGATCGCGGACCAAGGCACGGCGGAAGATCGTACGGACGCGTTCCTCGGGCGTGGGTAGAGCGGTGATTTGTTCGATGGTCGTTTCGTTCAACGGCTGGAAGAGACCGGTGAACTGGTCGCTATTGGCGAAGAACATGGCCTGTTGCGTGGTGGCTTGCTCGACGCGCGGGAGGACGTCGGGGAAGCTGTCGGCGAAGACCTGGTGCAGTTGCGGCAGGTCCTTGGCGCGACCAACGGCGATGCGCATGGAGCGGAGAAGCGTTTCGGCGATGAGTGGCTTTTCCACGACGGCGGCGAAGGCTTCGGGGGGAGGCGTCGCGCCGGAAGCGGGAGCGGCGAGCTGGTAGCCGCGGCTGAGGACGAGGCCGCGGATCTCGCGGCGCACATCGTAGTGGTGATCGGCAAAATCCTTGGCCAGCCAGTCGAGCAACTCGGGATGGCTCGGCGGATGTTTCGAGTTCATTTCATCGACGGGGAAGACAATGCCGCGGCCGAAGAGGATGGCCCACGTGTAGTTCACGAAGGCGCGGGCGAGGAGCGGGTTGTCGGTCGTCGCGGCATCGGCAAGCGCGCCGCGGCGGGAGAATTTCGGCACCTTCACCTTGGCTTTCGCATCGAGGTAATCCTCCGGCTTTTCCACTTCCTTGGTATCCGGCGCGGGACGGGTTTCATCGATCGTCTTGCCGGTGAGCATGGTGATCACGGCGGGCTGCGATTCCTTTTTCAGGTTGGTGAAATTCATGAAGCCGCCGATGGCGGACTCCGTGACCGCGGGCGCGCTTTTTTCGAGGTTCTTGCTGCGGTTGAACGCGGCGACGAGGCCCCAGTAGTGCGCCTGCTTGATCTCGCGGGCGAGGGGATGGTCGTGGCATTGCGCGCAGTCGATCTTCGTGCCGTAGATGATCGGGGCGACGGCTTCGGCCATCTGCTGGTATTCGTTCGTGCGTTCGAAAAGGAAGGACGACGCGCCTTTGTCCTCGGGGATGTCGGAGCGTGCGGCGATGACCGCGTGGACGACTTCGTTCCACGGACGGTTTTCCTTGAAGGCGCGCTCGAGGAAGGCGAACCAGCCTTCACCGCGGCGCTGGCCTTCGCGCTTGCCGGAATGGCGGCCCATGAGCAGCGCGTCCCACACTTCGCGGAAGGCGACCGGGTATTCATCGCCGGCCAGCAGATGATCGACGAGGGTTTCGCGCTTCGCGGGATTGGTGTCAGCGAGAAACGCGGTGACTTCCTCCGGCTTGGGGATGCGCCCGGCGAGATCGAGATAAATGCGGCGGACGAAAGTAGAGTCGTCGCAGACTGGAGACGGGGTGACCTTGCGCATTTTCCAGCCGGCTTCGAGATAGTAGTCGACGGCCGCGGAGAGCGTTGCGCCCTCGGGCGGGGGCGGAACCGGCGCAGGCTTTTCCTCGGGCTTGGCGGAAGCAAGGGCTACGACCCAGGCCTTTACCTGCGCCACTTCCTGGTCGGTCAATTGCTTCTTCGGCGGCATGTGCGGGTCGGCTTTCGGCACCAGCGCCGCGAGGATTTTGCTCTCGTCGGGCTTTTTTGAATCGATGATCGGGCCGTCCTCGTTGCCTTTCAGAACGCCTTCGAGGGTATCGAGTTCCAAGCCGCTCTTCTGCTTCAGCGGGCCGTGGCATTTCACACAATTCGCGTCGAGGAGCGCCTGCACACCGCCGTTCCAGAGTGTCCGCGCGTCTTCCGCCCGCAGGAGCGGGCCGGCGACGGTGGCGGCAATGATCAGAAGAGAACGGCGGAGCATGAAACGTGGAATGTGACCTCCCAGAGTGCCAAAACTTTGGCCTCGTGGCGAAAAATAATCTATTCGGCGGCAGCGGCAACCAGTTGCGTTTCCAGTGTGGGGCGTGTCTTCTGTCCGCTACTGAATTTTCCCCCATGGCGACGGTGACGACACAACAAGCCTTCGCGCTCGCCCTCCAGCACCATGCGGCGGGGCGCCTCGGAGACGCCGAAATGCTTTACCGGCAAATCCTGGCCGCGCAGCCCGGTCATGCCGAAGCCCAGCATCACCTGGGCATTATCGCCCACCAAAGCGGCGACAATGTGCAGGCGGTGGAGTGGATTCGGCGGGCGATTGCGCTCCAGGCGGATAATCCGAATGCCCATAGCAATCTCGGCAACGCGCTGCTCGCCCAAGGTCGGCATGGCGAGGCGGTGGCCGCGTATGAGCGCGCCCTGGCACTCAACCCCGGCTCGGCGGAAGCGCACTTCAATCTCGGCAACGCGTTGCGGGAACAAGGGAGGCTCGATGAGGCGATCGCCGCGTATCGGCGGGCACTCGAGCGGAAACCCGGCTACGCCGGCGTTCACAACAACCTGGGAGCGGCGCTGGCGGCGAATGGCCAGATTGATGAAGCGATCGCGGCGTATCGCCGGGAACTCGCGCTCCAGCCCGGTTGCCCGTGGGTGCACAGCAACCTGGCTTACGTTCTGCATTTCCATCCCGATTGCGACGAGGAGGCGACCGCAGCCGAGCATCGCCGCTGGAATCAACAAATCGGCGAGCCGCTGAAGCGATTGATTCAGCCTCACCCGAACGATCGCGATCCGGAGCGCCGGTTGCGTATTGGCTATGTCTCCCTGCATTTCCGGGAGCATGTTGTGGGGCTCAATCTGCGGCCTCTGTTTGAGCGTCATGATCGGCGGGACTTTGAGATTCTTTGTTACTCCGGGGTCACGAACCCGGACCGATTGACCGGGGAATTCCAGGAAAAAGCCGACGAATGGCGCAGCACGGTGAACGTTTCGGATGAAGCGCTCGCGAAGATGATTCGCGACGATCGGGTGGACATTCTCGTGGACCTCACGCAGCACCTCGCGGGAAATCGGTTGCCGGTGTTTGCGCGCCAACCGGCGCCGGTGCAGGTGAGCTTCGCGGGTTATCCGGCGGGCACGGGATTGGAAGCGATCGGGTATCGGATGAGCGACCGGTATTTGGAAAGGCACGCCGATCCCGAGGTCGACGCTGAGGTGATGCTCCTCGACAGCTTTTGGTGTTACCATCCGGGCGGAGCGACCGCGGAGGTCAACACTTTGCCCGCGCGCGAGAATGGATGGGTGACGTTTGGAAGCTTGAACGATCTCTCCAAAGCCAACGAAGCGGTGCTCCGGACGTGGGTGCGGGTGCTGAGGCAGGTGAAGAACTCGCGACTGGTGCTGCTCGGTGCCGCCGGCAGCCACCGGCCACGGACGCTCGACGTGCTGCAACGGGAAGGGATCGAGGCGCAGCGCGTGGAGTTTGTCGATTGGTGTCCGCGCGAGGTTTACCTCGAGTTGTATCATCGCCTGGATATCGCCCTGGATACCTTTCCCTACAGCGGGCACACGACCAGCCTCGACGCCCTGTGGATGGGGGTGCCGGTGGTGAGCCTTGCCGGGCCCACGCCCGTTGCGCGAGGCGGGTTGAGCATCCTGCACAATGCGGGCCTGCCCGAACTCGTCGGTTATTCGAAAGAAGATTACGTGCGCATCGCGGTGGGCCTGGCCGGAGATGGGTCGCGCCTCGCGGAACTGCGCGCGACCTTGCGCTCGCGCATGGCTGCTTCGGTGCTGATGGATGCGCCGCGTTTTGCTCGGAGTATTGAGAACGCCTACCGCACGATGTGGCGGTGCTGGTGTGAGAAAAATCCTTCCTGCTCACGGTGAATACACAGCAAGCATTCAACCTGGCGGTGCAGCACCATCAGTCCCGCCGGCTCAAGGAGGCCGAAGCGCTTTATCGCCAGATCCTTTCCGTGGAGCCCCGCCACGCGGGCGCACTGCATCACTTGGGACTGATCGCGCATCAGGCCGGCCGACACGATCTCGCGATGGAGTGGATTCGCCAGTCCCTGACTCTGGTCCCCGACAATGCAGCGGCGCATTCCGATCTCGGCGAAGCTTGCCGGCTGGCCGGGCGGCTCGACGATGCCGTGGCCTGTTATCAGCGCGCTCTGCAACTCGACCCGGCGTTTGTCGCCGCCCATTACAATTTGGGAAACGCCCTGCTCGCGCGTGGACGGAGCGAAGAAGCCATCGTCGCTTATCATCGTGCACTTCATTTTCAACCCGGCCTGCCGGAAGCTTGGAACAATCTTGGCACGGCGCTCCGCGAACGGCAACGAATGGAAGACGCGGAGGCCGCTTTCCGCCGCGCGGTCCAGTTGCGACCCGAATACCTGGAGGCGCTCACGAATTTGGGCGCGGTTTTGGCCTCGCGAGGGTGCGTGGATGAAGCGCTGACCGTTTACCGCCGGGCGCTTCAATTGCAACCCGGCTACTCGCAGATTCATCTCAATCTCGGAAATCTTTTCTGGCAGGCGGGGCGGCGGGATGAAGCGACCGCGTCCTACCGCCGGGCGCTGGAATTGAAGCCGGACTTCGCGGAGGCGCATTACAATCTCGGCAATGCATTCACCGAACAAGGTGAGTTCGAACAGGCCGCGGCCGCCTTCCGCCATGCGTTGGAAATTCGACCCGGCTATGCGGAGGCCCACAACAACCTGGGCATCGCGCTGGTCGAATGCGGAAGGATCGACGATGCCATTGGAGCGTATCGCCGGGCGCTTGAACTCCGCTTCGATCACCCCGAGACGCATAACAATCTCGGCGTGTCCCTGATGCAACGAGGGCAACTGGACGAAGCCATCGCCGCGTTTCGACACGCCCTCCGGTTGAAGCCCGATCGGGCGGATTTTCACAGCAATCTGATCTACACGCTTCATGCCCATCCGGCGGAGAACGATGGGACGATCGCGGAAGAGCACCGGCGTTGGAACCGGCAGTTTAGCGAACCTGTCCGACCGTTGATTCGGCCTCACGCCAATGACCGGCAGCCCGGACGCCGCTTGCGCATCGGCTATGTCTCGCCGGATTTCCGCGCCGGTTCGGTGGCCTTTTTCCTCACGCCGCTTTTGGAAAATCACGATCATCGGCAGTACGAGGTTTATTGTTACGCGAGCGTCCGGCATCCGGATGGCGTGACTCAGCGCCTGCAAAAGACCGCGGACGTCTGGCGGGATGTCGGCGCGCTTTCCGATCAGCAACTCGCGGAGTGCGTGCGGAACGATGGCGTCGATATCCTCGTCGATCTTTCGATGCACACGACGGGCAATCGATTGCAGGCCTTCGCGCGCAAACCTGCTCCGGTCCAGGTTTCCTGGCTGGCCTATCCAGGAACCACGGGCGTGGAGACGATGGATTTCCGTATGACGGATGCCCGCATCGATCCCGCCAGGTCGCCGGATGACGTGGCGGGAGGGGAGCCGGTGCGGCTTCCGGATGCATGGTGTTGTTACGCACCGATCGGCGAGTTTCCCCTCGTCGCTCCATCGCCCGCGGCGCAGAACGGGTTCGTGACGTTTGGTTCGCTCAATCAGTTCTCCAAGATCCATGAAAGCCTGCTGGCTGATTGGGCGCAGCTGTTGGAGAGGCTGCCGGCGTCGCGCTTGCTGATGATATGCCCGGAAGGCGAATCGCGCGAGCGAACGCGCGCCGTTTTCGCGGCGCACGGCGTGGTGGGTGGCCGGGTGGAATTAATTGCCCGGCAGTCGTGGGCGGACTACGTGCGCCTCTTCGAGCGGATCGATCTCGCGCTCGATACTTTTCCCTGCAATGGCATGACCACGACTTGCCACACCTTGTGGATGGGCGTGCCGGTCATTACGCGGGCGGGAACGACGGCGGTTTCCCGCGCGGGCCGTAGTCTGCTGGAGACGATCGGTTTCCCTGAATGGGTGGCTGACAGCGACGAGGAATATATCCACATTGCCGCCGAGTGGGCGCAGGACCATCTCCGCCTCGCGGAAACGCGCCGCGTGTTGCGTTCGCGGATGGAGGCTTCGCCGTTGATGGATGCGCCGCGTTTTGCCCGCCACGTGGAGGATGCCTATCGTACTATTTGGAAGCGGTGGTGCGCGCAGAAACTTCCCTAACGATGGCGACCGTCCCGCAAGCTTTTGCGCTGGCTCTCCAGCACCACCAGGGCGGCCGCCTGGGGGAGGCCGAGGCGCTTTACCGCCAGATCCTCGCGGTGCAGCCGGACCATTCCGAAGCGCAGCATTTCCTGGGTGTGATCGCTCTGCAGGCGGGCCACGCGGATCTGGCGGTAGAGTGGATGCGCCGGGCTCTGGCGCTCGATCCGGATAATCCCGCGCTGCACACGAATCTCGGCGAGGCTTGCCGCACGCTCGGTCAACTCGACGAAGCGACCGCGCTCTTTCGCCGCGCGCTGCAACTCAAGCCTCATTCCCCGGAGGCGCATTGCAATCTGGGCACGGCGTTGGCCGAGGGCGGGCAGTGGGACGAAGCCTTGCGCATGTATCGCCGCGCGCTCGAACTCCGGCCCGACTATCCGCAGGCGTTGAACAATCTCGGCAACGCCCTCCAGCAGCGCGGCGAACTCGACGAGGCCGTGGGCGCGTTTCGCCGCGCGCTGCAACTCCACCCGCACATGGCCGAAGCCCACAACAATCTGGCCGCGGTGCTCTGCCGCCAGGGCGCATGGGATGAAGCTGCCGCGGCCTATCGCCGGGCGCTCGAGTTGAAGTCCGATTATCCCGATGCGCACTACAATCTCGCCAACGCGCTCCGGGAATGTGGGCAGCTTGACGAAGCCGTGATCGCATACCGCCGCGCATTGCAACTCCGGCCCGATTCCCCGGACGCGCAATGCAACCTCGGCGTGGCCCTCGCCAATCGAGGCGAGGCGGATGAAGCCATCGCGGCCTATCGCCGGGCGATAGCCCTCCGACCGGATGCGGCGAGATACTTGAGCAACGTGGTCTTCGC